>Ga0265298_10004569_pt1 | contig 17653 bp, 14 predicted proteins | sample AusTroGonzalo_MG_3_FD_193486 | JGI IMG/M metagenome (GOLD analysis project Ga0265298, IMG submission 193486) | Bovine rumen microbial communities from tropical cattle in Woodstock, Queensland, Australia - Gonzalo_01 | ecosystem: Host-associated > Mammals > Digestive system > Stomach > Rumen ... | reverse complement strand
ATAATCTTCGCCATACTTCTTCTTGTTTTTCATGGTATTAGATTCAATCCGGCCAGCTACATCGGGTGGCCGATTCCCGCGCTTCAGGTATCTTTTTCCCCTCCTGAGTAGGAGGGGTTGGGGTGGTCTGATCAGGCGCCTTCGTCATCTCACCTCTCCCCTGAACTTGTTTACAGGTGCAAAATTACTAAAAATCGCAATGCAAAACAAGCTTTTTTTCGACATATTCCAAATTTATTTTGGTTTCAAAATCTTAAATATCTGAATATCAACAACTTACAAATCAAAATCCTCTCAAAAGCGCACTAAAACAATTCCGTTTGTATTGCAAGTACTCCCCATGATATCATAAATACAATGAATCTGAATAGTTTACAAAACGCACTCGCATTATATCGAATTTTGTATTCAACTGTATGAGGCATCAGAATCTGTAATCCGCCCCAAAATCCCCGACCTTGCGCGCTAAAACGGAGAATACTGCAATCTCCCTCGAAGAATAGTTCAATCCCAGAGATTGCAGTATTCTCGCTCCAATCGAGCATAGTTGCTCATCTTTACCTCCACCTTGCACATGGTTTCGTGCCAACGTGCCATCGTGCCATTTGCAAAATTCACTACTTGAAAAATCTTACCACTTTAATATTTATTTATAATATTATATATTATAATATATAATATTATAAATAAATATATACATCCTCTCTACATCCATTCATCAAATTTCCTAAAAACTAAAAATCCAAATGGCACGATGGCACGTTGGCACGTTTGTGTGTCTTTTCCTGATTTCGGTGGTTCTTCTGCAATTTAGTTGAAGAGTACGTGTTCCACCACGTCCAGTTACCCAAGACGGAGGCCGAGTTTGACAACATCCTTGGCTTCTGCCTGGGGCAGAACCATTGGTGTGAATACATCGAAGGGTGACCTCTCCTTCCTCTGCGTCATTGCAGGCTTCAACGCTGAAGAACTAACGCCCAAATACCCAGACTTCATCAGTGAAAGAGTTTATGCCCTCAGCGATGCCACCCGTTGGTGGCATGAGTATGGGAAAGAGACACTTTTATTAAAAGATGTGTAAAAATGTGCTATGTTGTGAAATATCTCAGAAATTATTCGTAAATTTGCAGCAATTAAACAAATACACGTATGACTGGAAGGTGAATCGTCGGCACGTGGCCGCGCACGCACGCTGCTGGCAGACCATCTGGCCGTGAAGACTGGAGAATTCAAGGATAACGGCAAGGTGAAAGCCCTGTATCGCAAGACGGGAACAGTCATGCTATAGTTTTCCCGTTTTCCCGTTTCGTTATGTAGTTTAGAAATCATCGGAGAAAGACGATGTTCTTGCAGAAGTAATCATAACAAGAAGCCCGCTCTCAAAAGGAGTGAGCTTCTTGTCATAATGACAGGAATTGCCTGAAGTATTCTTGACGCGTTCGTATAAATACGCTGCTTTTCGCTCTTTTTCATGCTTTTTGTGCGAAAGTTGAAAAAATTATTGTACCTTTGCACACTAATTTGAATAAAACTACGTTTTAAAGGATAAATGAACGTTCGAACAGTATCCATCATCTGCCCACTATTCAATGAAGAGAAGTTCATTGAACGGTGCATTCTGTCGATTCTGGAGCAGGACTACCCGCAGGACAAGCTGGAAGTGCTCTTCATCGACGGCAGGAGTACTGACCATACCGCTGACATTGTCAGGAAATACGCGAAGGACTACCCCTTCATCAAGCTGCTCGACAATCCTGAGCGCGTGGTGCCCTACGCCCTGAACAAGGGACTGGAGGTGGCCACGGGCGAAGTGATCATGCGCATTGACGGGCACTGCACCTATCCGACGAACTATATCTCCGAGCTGGTGAGATACCTCTACGAGCTCAATGCCGACAACGTGGGTGGTGTGTGGAACACACAGCCGGCGAAGGACACGGCCGTCTGCCACGCCATCGCACTGGCTTCAAGCCATCCCTTCGGCGTGGGCGGATCAATGCACAAGATCGGAGCCTCGAGAATCATGGAGACCGACACGGTGCCCTTCGGCTGCTATAAAAGAGAGGTGTTTGAGAAGACGGGGCAGTTTGATACCGACCTCGTGCGCAACCAGGACGACGAGTTCAACGGACGCCTGCAGAACCTCGGCGGCAAGATATTCCTGATACCTCAGGTCATCATCAACTACACAGCCCGCGATACCATCCGGAAGATGCGACATATGTATTACCAGTACGGCCTCTACAAGCCGCTGGTGAACAAGAAGCTGGGAGCACCTGCCACCATCAGGCAGTTCTTCCCCCTGCTCTTCCTGCTCATACTCTTCTTCGGAGGCATCGCCAGCATCTTCTCGCCCTTCGTGCTGAAAGTTTTCACAGCCATCCTGCTGCTCTACCTCTTCATCGGCCTCGTGGTCGGTATGATGGGAGCCATCCGTACCCGCAATTTCGCGGTGATGCCGCTGATGCCATACATCTTCCTGAACATCCACCTGAGCTATGGCTTCGGCTATCTGAGGGGAATCTTCAAGGTGCTGGGGGGCAAGTCATTCAATGTCAAATCTAACAGATAGCCGATGAAGATTTCTTTCTCTCCCCCAGATATTACGGAACAAGAGGTCCAGGAGGTCAGCCGCGCGCTGCTCTCGGGATGGATCACTACCGGACCGCGGACGAAAGAGTTCGAAAAGCAGATAGCAGACTACTGCCAGACGCAGAAGGTGGTGTGTCAGAGTTCTGCCACCGCCTGTCTGGAATCGATACTCCGCATCTTAGGCATCGGACCGGGTGACGAAGTGATCACTTCGGCCTATACCTATACGGCATCGGCCAGTCCCGTTTGCCACGTGGGAGCCAAGCTGGTGCTGACAGACACCCAGCCCGACTCCTACGAGATGGACTATGAGAAGATGGCCGACGCCATCAACGAGCATACGAAGGTGATCATCCCCGTGGACCTGGGCGGCGTGCCCTGCGACTATGCCCGCATCGAGGCCGTCGTGGAGAGCAGACGGTCACTGTTCCGTCCGGCCAACGAACTGCAGGAGGCCATCGGCCACGTCATCGTGGTGGATGATGCCGCACATGCCTTCGGCGCCAAGTGGCACGACCGGATGATCGGCAGCGTGAGCGACTTCACCTCGTTCTCGTTCCACGCCGTGAAGAACTTCACGACGGCAGAGGGCGGTGCGCTGACATGGCGACCCATCAGGGGCATCGACGACGAGTGGCTCTACAATCAGTTCCAGCTGAACTCGCTGCACGGACAGAGCAAGGACGCGCTGGCAAAGACACAGCTCGGCGCCTGGGAGTACGACGTGCTGACACCGGCCTACAAGTGCAATATGACAGACCTCACCGCCGCCATCGGACTGATACAGATGAAGCGCTATCCGCAGATGCTGGCCCGCAGGCGGGAGCTGATAGAGCGCTATGACGAGGCACTGAAAGGCCTCAGCCTGCAGGTGCGCGACCACTATACGGCAGAACACACCTCGTCGGGACACCTCTATCAGGTGAGACTGCTGGGCAAGGACGGTGACTACCGCAATGAGGTGATCACCGAGATGGCGCGTCGCGACATCGCCTGCAATGTGCACTTCAAGCCCCTGCCGATGATGACAGCCTACAAACAGTTAGGCTTCGACATCAACGACTATCCCAATGCCTATAACCAGTTCAAGAACGAAGTGACGCTGCCCTTGCACACAAGGCTGACAGACGAGGAGGCGGAATTCATCCTCAAGAACTTCAGAGACGTCATTGAACATTGAAGATTGAAGATTTGTGATCAGGTTTTTCGACATACTCTTCTCCGCGACTGGACTGATAGTCCTCTCACCCCTGTTCCTTATTTTCTGGCTGTTGATCAGGCTGGGAAGCAAGGGACCAGGCTTCTTCGTACAGGAACGCATCGGACTGGGCGGCAAGCCCTTCGGACTCTACAAGTTCCGTTCGATGCGCACCGACTCTGAGAACGAGAGCCTCATAACCATCGGCACAGACGACCACCGCATCACACGCATCGGGCACTTCATCCGCAAATACAAGCTCGACGAGCTGCCACAGCTGTGGAATGTGCTGAAGGGCGACATGAGTCTCGTGGGGCCCAGGCCTGAGGTGAGGAAATACGTGGAGATGTACACCCCTGAGCAGCGGAAGGTGCTCGACGTGAAGCCAGGCATCACCGACTATGCCTCGATAGAGTATGTGAACGAGAACGAACTGCTGGGCAATGCCGAGGATCCAGACCGCGTGTATGTGGAGCAGGTGATGCCCAACAAGCTGAAGCTGAACATGAAATACATCCAGAACAAGAGTCTGGGCGAATACTTCAGGATCATCTTCCTGACGCTGAAGAGCATCGCCAGCATCAGCAGCTTCAACAAGCTCGTCAACTGGTACTTCAACCGTAAGTCGCTGCCCTTCTGGGGAATCTTCCTCATGGACTGCGCCATCGTGTTCCTCGCGTTCCTCTTCGTCTACCAGCAGTTCAACAGCGGCAAGGATACCCTCTACATCATCGAGAAACTGTCGGCCTGCATCCTCGTCTACCTGGTGTTCTTCATCATCGGCTTCCGCATCTTCCGCACCTACAGCGGCATCCTGCGATACTCATCGTTCGTCGACCTGAAGAAGGTGGGCTATGCCACCCTGTTGGGGCTGGTGCTGTCGGAAGCGACGCACTTCGTGCTGTGCTGTCATGAGACGTTCTCATACCTGACAGCCATCCAGATCCTGCTGGCAACGGTGCTCGCCACCTTCCTGCTGTGGCTGGTGCGCATCGGCGTGAAGACCATCTACGACGTGACCATCAAGAGCATCCACTCGAAATATGCCTACATCTATGGTGTGAAGAACGGCGGCATCGCCATCGCCAAGCATATCAGGAACGAGAATCCTGCCAGATTCGACCTGAAGGGCTTCATCTCCGATGACCGCAAGGTGGAGAACAAGATCCTGATGGGCGTCAGGGTGCACAAGCTCGACGCAGAACTGGTGAACACGATGACGGAGGAGGGTATCGAGGCACTCATCGTATCGCCCTACCGTAAAGAGGCCTTCCTGAAGAATGAGGCGCTGATTGACGAACTCATCAAGGCCGGCATCCACATCTATTTCACGCAGGAGGCCCAGGAATGGGACAAGGTGATCGGCGGCGCATCGCCGGAACTGAAGGAGATCAGCATCGAGGACCTGCTGCCTAGAGACGAGATTGTCGTAGACATGAAATCCGTCGGCGAGCGGCTGAAGGACAAGTGTATCATGATCACCGGTTCGGCAGGCAGCATCGGACAGGAAATCGTGCAGCAGATATGCCAGTTCAAGCCAAGGCATCTGATACTGATAGACCAGGCCGAGACGCCCCAGCACGAGATACAGCTGATGATGGCCCAATGGCCTGACATCAAGGCCGAGGTGCTCGTGGCCAGCATCTGCCATCAGAAGCACATGGAGTCGCTGTTCCGTGAGTACAGGCCAGACTACGTGTTCCATGCGGCGGCCTATAAGCACGTGCCCATGCTGGAGGACAATCCCGAGGAGAGTATCTATAATAATATATATGGTACGCGCGTGATAGCAGACCTCGCCGTAAAGTACGGCGTGAAGAAGTTTGTGATGATCTCCACCGACAAGGCCGTGAACCCCTCGAACGTGATGGGCTGCTCGAAGCGCATCTGCGAGATCTACGTACAGAGCCTCGACAAAGCCGTCAAGAGCGGCGAAATCAAAGGTGTGACGCAGTTTGTCACCACCCGCTTCGGCAACGTGCTCGGATCCAACGGCTCGGTCATCCCGCTGTTTAAGGAACAGATCAAGAACGGCGGTCCCGTGACGGTGACCAATCCGGACATCATCCGCTACTTCATGCTGATACCTGAAGCCTGCAAGCTGGTGCTCGAGGCTGGCACGAAGGGCAACGGCGGTGAAATATTCGTCTTCGACATGGGCAAGCCCGTGAAGATCGACGACCTCGCCAAGCGTATGATCCAGCTCAGCGGTGCCAAGGACGTCAGAATAGAATACACGGGCCTGCGACAAGGCGAAAAGCTCTTTGAGGAACTGCTGAACGTGGCAGAGACCACCAAGCCGTCGTTCCACGAGAAGATACGCATCGCCAAAGTCAGGGAATACGACTATGACACTATCTGCCGAGAGATTGACGAACTGGCGACCATCTGCGAAGATTACGACAAGATGGCGACGGTGAGGAAGATGAAGCAGATCGTGCCGGAATTCAAGAGCAACAACTCCATCTACGAAAAACTAGACCAAGCCCAATGAAGAGACTCATAGACCTGCTGGTGGCCATCCTCTGCCTCATCATCTTCTCCCCGCTGCTGCTGATATGCTATCTGGCAGTCAGGCTGGAAGACGGCGGTCCTGCCATCTTCAGGCAGGAGCGCATCGGACGGGGTGGCAAACCATTCAACATCTATAAGTTCCGGAGCATGACCATCGACAAGGAACGTGACGAGAATGCCCTCTTCGGACATGAGAGAAGTGCGGACATGACCAGGACGGGACGGTTTCTGCGAGACCACCATCTCGACGAACTGCCGCAGTTGTGGAATGTGGTGAAGGGAGACATGGCCTTCATCGGACCGAGACCTGAGCGGAAATACTACATCGACCAGATTATGCAGCATAATCCCAACTACGAACGGCTCTATGCCCTCCGTCCGGGAGTCACCAGCTACGCTACGCTGCATAACGGCTATACAGACACGATGGAGAAGATGCTCATACGGCTGGAGATGGACCTCTACTACCTGGAGCACCAGTCGTTATGGCTCGATGCCAAGATCCTGATGCAGACGTTTGCCTACATCGTCTTCGGAAAGAAATTCTAATACCTCCGGAAGTGCAGGCGCAGCACGTCGTTGGTCAGTATCATTTCCTTGTCATCCAATTCATCTATATCGAAGGTCTCCTCCAAGTGGAAGATGCCGAAAGGCTTGAGCATTTCCACATCCTCTATCGGCTCATCCGTCTCATAAAGATGGTGGATGACAGGAGACAACAGAGTCAGATGCTTGTCGTCTTTATTAAATCTGAACAGCAATCCCTCTCCCAAGAACGCGCCGGTTTCTGGATAACGGATCTGCAGCAGCTTGCCCTGGACGCCCCAGAACACAAGGGCCTCGCGCGTATCAGCGACACCACCGGTAGACAAAGTGTCCACCTGGTCCATCTGCCAAAAGCCATCCAGTTCCTTGTTGCCCGATGTCTCCAGTTCACAGGAGACAACCAATAGGCAGAGTGTCAGTATAGATAATAGTTTTCTCATTTCTTGTTCTTTTTAATGATGCCATTCCTGGCAATTGTGAATTGCACACCATAGTTATCACCCATCAGCTTTCCAAAGTCCAAACCCAAGGCGCCTCTCACGCTCCACCCCTTCAACTTGGAGGTGTCTGCAAAGGAATAGGCGGCCTCTGCAAGCATGGAGAATGACTTACGGGGATCAAGGTAAGGAGTGTCGTAAGTGCCAAAGCCCTTCACGTAGGTTCCAAGAAAGCGATAATGGAACTGGGGGAAGGGATCGCCACAAAATCCGAGATGGAAAGCCTCGCTACGATTGTTCTTGACTTCGATCGACTGGTCTGTATTATAAAGAGGCGACAGGAACAGAGGATTGCCCATCACCTGGCCCCAATGCTGCCAGCCTGTATAGATGCTGTGGTTATAGAAATTGTCCTGTCCACCTATGTGGTAGGAGACGACCTCGTCGTGGTCGTGGTACACAGGCCCGCTCTGGTATTTGGAATAGAGATACTCAAACAAGATGTTATTGAGCCATGGGGCATCCGCAAAACGGATTTCAAGTCCTAACTGGATATCCTTCAAGGCGTACAGGAAATAGCGGCGGTCCTTCTTGACATTCCACTCCGAACCTTCACCATAGCCATTATAATCCATCAGCAGCATGGAGGAATGGTCTTCAAAGAAGTGGTCGGCATAGAAACTGAAGCCCCACTCATCGCAGTCGAAGTTGAAGCGCGCCAGCCAGCTGCCCAGACTGTTTCCAGCACCACCGGTATATTCGTCGTCAACGGTATCTTTTCCACCAGGTATCAATGCCCGCAGCATACCTTTCAGGCCTCCCTCCTGGACAATGACTTCCTCAGGCGTACCATCAGAATGGAAACGATAGGATTTACCTCCGAACTGGGTGGCAAACTCTGCTCCCAGTTCCACAGAGAACAAGACTTTATCGGGATTGCCGATCTTCAGATAACCTGCCTTGGAGTGATAGAGGGCGTCTTCGGTATATTTGTGGCGCTGGCCAGTGAACTCTTTCTGCCATTTGTCGTCGGTGGTCTTGCCATAGGCGAGATGACCCTTGAAGGCCAGCCAGTTCTTTGTATGGGGAATGGTCCAATAGTCGGGCAGGGCGATTCTCACCTGGGGGACAGGACGGGCGTTGATGCCGAAAGTCTGGGCACCGGAACTCAGTTCCTGGTTCTTCAGTTCCAGGGGCTGTTCCTTGGCACCCACGGTCAGTGTTCCCTTGAGCCAGCGTACTTCGGCAAAAGCCTGATGCACGATGAGCGTACTGGTGAATCCTGTTGCCACAGCGACATCGAGGCCATAGCCGATGCCCCATTTCCGGCCATTGTCAAGCGACAAAGGACGTGCGATGGCGCCACGCACATAGCCATTCGTATTCTTCAATGAACTCAGGCCATATCTGTTGGCATTGAGCCACAGGGGGTTATGGTCGCCACCAGAGACGGTAGCCTGCACTTCCGCACGATAGGCGAGGCTGTCGAACAACGAACGTTCCTGTGCCTGCGACGTCAGCAGCGATCCTATTATCAATAAGGTAGAAAATACAATTCTCATATGCTATATAGCTCTTTTGACAGTGCAAAATTACAACAATTATTCCGAATAACCATACAGTTTAGGGATTTTTTTAGGGATTTTCCCCTGCCCGATTAGGGAAAATCCTTTGTGTATGCTCCGATTTTGTTGTTACTTTGCATCGTGAAAGAGATAAAATGAAATAAAACCCTTTAAAAGATACGAGTATGAAAAAGATGTTTTTCGCACTGATGATGATGCTGACAGCAACCGTCTCTGCAAACGCAATGAGCTATGAGCAGGCTCGCGAAGAAGCCCTGTTCCTGACCGACAAGATGGCTTATGAGCTGAATCTCACTGACGAACAGTACGAGGCTGCCTATGAGATTAATCTCGACTATCTGATGGGTGTCACCAGCCGTTACGATGTGTACGGAACCTACTGGGAGCGCCGTAATCTCGATCTGAGCTATATCCTGCTCGACTGGCAGTGGAATGCCTTCATAGCAGCATCCTATTTCTATCGTCCGCTGTACTGGGACGCCGGCTACTGGCACTTCGGTATCTATGCCCGTTACCCGCACCGTGACTACTTCTACTTCGGACGTCCTCATTTCTACCACTCCTATCGTGGTGCCCATGCCTGGCACAGAGTGGGCGGACACGGCTACTATCACGGCCACCGTGAGCACTTCCACGCCCCTCACAGAGAGCATATCGGCATGCACGACCGTTGGAACCGTGGTGACTTCCGCGGCAGCCACCGCCACAGCTCCACCCGTGTCACTGCCGGTGACAGAGGCCGCATCGGAAGAGGAACTATCGAACGGAATCCTGGTAGAGACAGGGGTATCGAGCGCAGAGGCAGCAACGAACGTAGAGGTAACATTGAGCGTAGAGGCGACTTTGAGCGCAGGAACGGTTCTGATAGAGGCAACAGAGGTATCGAGCGCAGGGATCCTTCGAGGTCTATCGACGGCCGCAACTCTCAGACGCCTCAGAGGAGCATCGAGAGAGGTTCTCGCAGCAACAGTACCTTCAGAGGTTCCAGCAACCGCAGTGGGATGAGTTCTCACAGAAGCAGCACATTCAGCGGCAGCTCCAGCAGCAATAGAGGATTCAGTGGTGGCTCCCATAGCAGCAGCTCCCATAGCGGAGGATTCAGCGGCGGCTCTCGCGGCGGTGGTTCCTTCAGTGGAGGCTCACACGGCGGTGGTTCTCACGGTGGCGGACACAGCGGCGGCGGTGGCGGCAGAATGGGCGGACACAGATAAGTCAGAGCACCAATTCCCTCACTTCCGCATTCGACATCCTCGGAATCTCGCTCATTGACTTCTTAAAATAGACAGCCTGGACAGCTTTATTGATAATGCCATGTCCTACGGCCAGCACCTTCTTTCCCGGATAAGTCTTCTTGACGTAGGCGATGAACTCGCCAGCCCGGGAAAGAAGGTTTTCCAATGTCTCTATGTCGTCAGGCCACACCTCGTTTTTCAGGCTGGGGATATATCTTCCCGTAAAACCGCCCCAGTCACGTTCCCTCAGCAACGGCGTCATGACGACCTCCAGTCCGTGGGGCGCAGCGATGATGGCAGCCGTATCCACAGACCGTTTCAGGTCACTGGCCATCACGATGTCTATCTCACGATCCTTCCACTGTGCGCTGAGTTTCCGAGCCTGGCGTAGACCGTTCTCATTCAGTTGGCCCTGCGTCTGTCCCTGCATGATCTGGTTGGCATTATCCACCGTCTCTCCGTGCCTTGTAAGATATAATATTGTATCCATTCGTATTAATTTGGTGCAAAATTAAAAATAATCTGCGATTATCTGTGTAATCTGTGGCTTTTTTTGTATTTTTGCAGCAAAAATAGAATTTAGACCCATTATGAAGATATTACAGAGTTCATTCTTCCGCGCCATCTGCGCCATCGCAGTAGGTATCCTGCTCATTAAGTATCCCGACAATACCGTCACGTGGATAACAGTGGCCATCGGCGTACTGTTCTTCCTCTCAGGCATCATCTCGCTGATTGTGTATATGAATGCCAGGAAGCATGTGTCAGAATATAAGATTACCGATGCCGAGGGTAACGTCGTAGCCGGCGAGCCCCCCACCTTCCCCATCGTCGGTGTGGGAAGCATCATCCTCGGCGCCATCCTCGCCCTGACACCCAACATCTTCATCACGGCACTGATGTATATCATCGGCGGCATGCTCATCCTGGGTGCCATCAACCAGTATATGAGCCTGGCGAATGCCCGTAAGTTCGGAAAAATCGGCTTCGGATACTGGATATTCCCCTCTGTCATCCTGCTCACAGGCCTCTACGTGATTATCCGTCCGATGGATCCCGCAAGCATCGCCATGCTTATTCTCGGCTGGTGTACGCTGCTGTATGGCGTAACGGAGATGATCAACTCCATCAAGTTCCACTCTGACAGGCGCAAGTTTGCCAGGGTGCAAGAGATTCAGCAGGCTGAGGAAGTCACGGAAGCAGAGGAGGTACAAGTGGCTGAAGAGATACAAAATGATGAGGAGGCAGGCGACGCCATCCCTAAGGATCACGAGGCCTACCTCCCCAAAACACCTACTGAGGACTAATCCTCAATACCCTTCATTTCCTCACGGACCTCCTCGGAGAATCCCTGGATATAGGTTCGCAGGATATCTATACCCCGTTTGTTCTCACGTCCCCAGGGGATGATGAGGTCTGCAAACTTCTTCGTGGGTTCGATGAACTGCTCATGCATGGGCTTCACATCGTTCTCATAGTGGCTCAGCACCATCTCGACGGTTCTGCCCCTCTCCACCACATCGCGGCGGATATTTCGGATCAGGCGCACGTCGCTGTCAGTATCCACATAGATCTTCAGGTCCATCATGTCGCGCAGCTTCTTATGGTGCAGTGTCATAATGCCTTCAAGGATGATCACGGGCTTCGGATCCACATGGATGGTCTCTGGCAGACGGTTTGAGAGCACATACGAATACGTGGGCTGCTCGATGGCCTCGCCGTTCTTCAACTTCTTGATCTGCTCTGTCAGCAACTTCCAGTCGAAAGCATCAGGATGGTCGAAGTTGATGGCTTTGCGCTCCTCATCTGTCAGAGCGGTTGTGTCGTTGTAATAAGAGTCCAACGGGATGACAGCCGCACAGTGAGGCGGCAGTGCCTTGGCAATACGCTTCACGACGGTGGTCTTGCCCGAACCTGAACCGCCTGCGATTCCGATGATAATCATAGTTATTGTACTTTAGTGGGTACAAAGTTACAAAAAACATTGAACATTGAACATTGAAGATGGAACTTTTTGTTGCCTATTAGTTAATAATCCTTAATTGCATACATAAAGTATAAAGTTCAAAGTCCAAAGTTCAAAAAAAAGCAGTACCTTTGCAGCCCGAAGTTAGAATTTGAACATTTTACATTATTAATATTAAACTCAAAATGAAAAAAGGTATTCATCCCGAAAACTATCGCCCCGTCGTGTTTAAGGACATGTCCAACGGCGATATGTTCCTCTCGAAGTCTACAGCAAAGACGAACGATACAGTAGAATTCGAAGGCGAAACTTACCCTGTGGTAAAAGTAGAAATCTCCAGCTCCTCTCACCCGTTCTATACTGGTAAGAGCAAGCTCGTCGACACCGCTGGACGTGTTGATAAGTTCATGAGCCGCTACGGTAAGGCTGCGAAGAAGTAAGAGCAGTTTTGAGATAAAAAGCTTGCGCTTGGGTAGTTGCATATGCCCAAGCGCACTTTTTTTGCCTAAATATTTGGTGGAAACGCAGAAAAGTCGTAAATTTGTACCCAGAACTTAACATCTTACATATTTTAGACAAAAACATGAGAACAGTTTATGACTTCACTGTCAAGGACAGAAAAGGCAAGGACGTATCCCTGAAGGAATACGCCAACGAGGTGTTGCTGATTGTCAACACAGCAACAAAGTGCGGATTTACGCCGCAATACGACGAGTTGGAAAAGCTCTACGAGAAGTATCACGCCGAGGGCTTCGAGATTCTCGACTTCCCCTGCAACCAGTTCGGACAGCAGGCCCCTGGTACGGACGAGAGCATCCATGAGTTCTGCAAGCTCAACTTCGGCACGGAGTTCCCGCGCTTCAAGAAGATCAAGGTGAACGGAGAAGATGCCGACCCTCTCTACAAGTTTCTCCAGGAGGAGAAGGGTTTCGCCGGCTGGGATATGGAGCACCCCATCGCCCACATCCTCGACGACATGCTCACCAAGGCTGATCCCGACTACAAGCAGAAGACCGACATCAAGTGGAACTTTACCAAGTTCCTCATCAATAAGAAAGGGCAGGTCGTTGCCCGCTTTGAACCCACGGAGAAGATCACCAACATCGAAAAGCAGATTGAGGAATTGTTGAAATAAAGATTGTCGACATCGCGCGTACCTTATTTTATTAGGTATATATCATATGAAAAGGCCCGTTTCACAACGAGCCTTTTCTTTAAATTACTTAAAAAACTAAATTAATCAACCATAAACCTTAACCATTAAAATCTTTATTCTGGTGCAAAAGTACAACCATTTCCGCAAAGTAATGTCGACTTATCGTTATTTGGTGTTTAAAATGCGCGAATTAACGGATTTTCGACATAAAATCACGCATTTCATACTTTTTCGGAGCATAAACAACAAGTTTTTCTGAGATTTATGCGATTTTTCGATAAAAATGACTATTTTTGCACGGAAGTTATTCAACCACTCTAACTCATGACCGCGCGCATACTGTTAGTTCTTGCCGTTCTGGCAATCATCATCGTCATCAGTTTCGTAGGCAGAAACCTCTACTTACGAAGCCTGCGACTGCGCCGTCGTCTCCAGATGAGTAATATTTTCACGAACATCACCCACGAACTACTCACGCCGCTCACAGTCATCTCGGCCTCCGTCGACAAACTCCGCGACGAAGCACCCCAACACTGCCACGACTACGACCTCATGCAACTCAATATCCAGCGCATGGTACGCCTGCTCCAGCAGATCCTTGAGACCAGCAAGTCGGAGGCAGGACAGCTCAAACTGGTCGTAGCACAGGGAGATGTCATGCGTTACATCCGGGAAACGGCAGAGTGTATTGAACCTCTACTAGTCCGAAAACGTCAGCACTTCACCATCTCCTGCTACCCAGAGAGCATGATGGGCTGGATAGATACCGACAAGCTCGACAAGATCATCTATAACCTCCTCTCTAATGCAGCCAAATACTCCCACGAAGACGGTGAGGTGACGCTAAAGGTTCAGACGAACACGACCTTCGACCATATCCGTATTGAGGTGAGCGACACCGGCGACGGCATCCCGCCAGAGAAAATGAAATACCTATTCCAACGATTCCACGACGGCGAATACCGCAAGCACCATACTATCGGTACGGGCATCGGTCTCAACCTCACCAACGACCTCGTCTACCTGCATCATGGCACCATCCGCTGCGAGAGCGAGGTAGGCAAGGGAACCACCTTCACCGTCGAGTTGCCCATCAACAAGGAGGCTTTTGTCCCTGACCAGATTGACGAGACGCGCACCATCGACTTCAACATCCCCAAAAACGCCATCATCGACGTCCAGGCACTCACGCTTGATACCGAGCCAGAAGAAAGCGATCCGCAGGATCATCCCGACGAGGATATCTATCGTCTGCTCGTTGTCGAAGACAACCTCGAGCTCCTTATGCTCATGCGACAGTTGTTGAAGTCATCCTACCGTGTATATTCTGCAAAGAACGGGCGCGAGGCGCTCGACGTCATCCATCAGAAAGACCTCGACCTCATCATCTCCGACGTGATGATGCCAGAGATGGACGGCTACGAGCTCACGAAAACCGTCAAGGAAGATCCCAACTACAGCCATCTGCCAATCATCCTCCTCACCGCCAAGACACAGGAAGAAGATGAGCAGGAGGCCCTGCTCGCTGGTGCCGACGAGTATCTCACGAAGCCCTTCCGTCTGAGCGACCTCAAACTGCGCATCGACAACATCATCGAGAACCGCAAGCGCATCCAGCGTGAATACCATCTGGAAACAGCCGATGAGGCCCGCCGTATTGTAGCCGCCCCGAAGTCGCCCGACGAGGAATTCCTGAGCCGCGCCCTCAGATGCGTCTACTCCCATCTCGACGATGACACCTACGACCGCGAAGCCCTCGCTGCCGACATGGGTGCCAGCGCGTCGACCATCTACAACAAGCTGCGCTCCATCACGGGCCTGAACGTCTCCGGCTTCATCCGCGACGTCCGTCTGAAAGAAGCCCAACGCCTTGCACAGTCCGACCCCTCCCTCCGTGTCAGCGACCTCGCCTACAAGGTGGGCTTCCGCGATCCACGATACTTCTCCACCTGTTTCAAGAAACAGTTCGGCGTGCAGCCCAAGGAGTTCATGGAGAGCCTGTTTCAAGTGAAGAATTGAGAATTAAAAAATTAAGAGTATATAACAAACTTAACACAAAGAATTATGGCTAAACAAAAGAAATTCATCCTCCAGGAGAGTGAGATTCCAACACAGTGGTACAACATCCAGGCCGACATGCCCAACAAACCCATGCCGCCCATCCATCCTGCAACGAAGCAGCCTTTAGGTGTCGATGACCTCGCCCACATCTTCCCGCGTGAGTGCTGCGTACAGGAACTCGATACTGAGCACCGTTGGATTGACATCCCTGAGGATGTGCTCGAGAAGTACAAGTACTATCGTTCCACCCCGTTGGTGCGCGCCTATGCACTCGAAGTGGCCCTCGGCACACCAGCACACATCTATTTCAAGAACGAGTCGACCAATCCCTTAGGCTCTCATAAGATCAACTCCGCCCTGCCCCAGTGCTACTATGCCAAGCAGGAAGGCACGACGAACGTCACCACTGAGACGGGTGCCGGACAGTGGGGTGCTGCCCTCTCGTATGCAGCCAAGATCTACGGCCTCGACTGCGCTGTCTATCAGGTAAAGATCACCATGCAGCAGAAGCCCTACCGCTCCAGCATTATGCGCACCTTCGGAGCCGTTGTCGAAGGTTCTCCCTCGATGTCCACCCGTGCTGGTAAGGACATCCTGACGAAGGATCCCACCCACTCTGGTTCTCTCGGCACCGCCATCTCCGAGGCTGTCGAGCTCGCCACGACGACACCTAATTGTAAATATACGCTGGGTTCTGTGCTCAACCACGTAGGCCTCCACCAGACCATCATCGGCCTCGAGGCTGAAAAGCAGATGGAGATGGCAGGTGAATATCCCGACATCGTCATCGGTTGCTTCGGTGGCGGTTCCAACTTCGGCGGTATCTCCTTCCCCTTCATGCGTCACAACCTGCTCGACGGCAAGACCACCGAGTTCATCGCTGCCGAGCCAGACAGCTGTCCGAAGCTCACCCGCGGCCAGTTCCGCTACGACTTCGGCGACGAGGCAGGCTACACCCCGCTGCTGCCGATGTACACACTGGGCCACAACTTCAAGCCTTCCAACATCCACGCCGGCGGTCTGCGCTACCACGGTGCCGGCATGATCATCAGCCAGCTCATCAAGGACGGTCTGATGCACGGTGTCGACATCCCACAGCTCGAGACCTTCGAGGCCGGCATGCTCTTCGCCCGTACCGAGGGCATCATCCCTGCTCCTGAAAGCACCCATGCCATCGCCGCCACCATCCGCGAGGCCATGAAGTGCAAGGAAACTGGCGAGGAGAAGGTCATCCTCTTCAACCTCTCTGGTCACGGACTCATCGACATGCCGTCATACGAGGCTTACATCAAGGGCGACCTGCAGAACTACACTGTCACCGACGAGATGATCGCCGCAAACCTTGCTGAACTCGACAAGCAATAATCAAGGAGCCACAGATTACACTGATTCTCATAGATAAAGAGATTCAGTGTAATCTGTAGCTTTCTTTATTTCTTTTTGCGGAATTCGTCTAACTGTTTGAAGCAGTGGCGGTCGATGATCGCCTCCAGTTCACGATCAGGATTGTTGCGGATGCCGCATTTGTAGTCTAACACCATCATCTCACCATTCTTAGCGGTATACGGTTTCCACGCAGGCAGGCCCTCGATGTTCGGATTGCCGTTATGGGCGAACTGTGCCCACACGCTGCTCATCGTGTCTGCCAATTTCAAGTCCTCTGCCGTTGGCTGTGGCAGTTCGTTGGGCGAATGGTGCAGCGTATTGAAACAGAACTTCAGCTCATGCCCGTGTACAGACCCCTTGTTCACTGGCGAACGCCAGGTGAACATATACATATAGAGGGGCGTCTTGAGGGTTGAAGTTCTCTCATCGGCGGTGATGATTGTCTTCGGACGGAACAGCCAGTCGATGCTCACCAGATCCTGCGGAACAAACTGCGGATAGGCCTTAGCAAAACCTTTCACATACGCCTCCGTCTCGTCGCCGAAAGTCTTCTTTAACTGTTCCTTCGCCTGCTCCAGCGTCATATCCTTGTCATACTGCAACCGCTGCAACTCGTTGAACGTCGTACCCATCAGCACGGGCATCTCATCCGACAGCTTCGCAAACGCAGGCTGGAACGGCTGTTGCAACAGCACCTCGCCATCAGGTGTAGGTCCGAAGCCCCACATCATCGGCGTGCCGGGCTTTCGTGTGCCGATGCTCGAGGCCATCGCTCGTTGTCCTGCGTCGTACAACTGCTGATAGGGGATATCCTTGATTTTGTCCACATCCTTCTCGCTGATGCCCAGTTCTTTCAGCACGGCCCTGCCCAACTGCTGCGTCATTTCGTGATTGTTCACGTTCAGGATGGTGCCGCTCATGATGATCGCCTTGTGAAAGAGCCCTTTCGCCTTTGGCATGCACATCAGCGTGCCCACCT
>Ga0265298_10004568_pt1 | contig 17653 bp, 17 predicted proteins | sample AusTroGonzalo_MG_3_FD_193486 | JGI IMG/M metagenome (GOLD analysis project Ga0265298, IMG submission 193486) | Bovine rumen microbial communities from tropical cattle in Woodstock, Queensland, Australia - Gonzalo_01 | ecosystem: Host-associated > Mammals > Digestive system > Stomach > Rumen ... | reverse complement strand
GAACCTTGACAAATTACAGTATCCGTTGTATACTGTAAAAAAATCGGAGCGGCTAATCATCCAAGCCGCTCCCATATATCGTTTTTTATCACAGTTTTTGAATTTACAGAAATTTTTTCGCAGAGCCTCATCGGAGTGAATATCGCCTTGCCGATAGTTGTACATCACATCAATCATTTGTATCTGTCCTTTCGGTTTTATTGTAAAACCAACCGTCCAAACTTTACCAAATAATCGTTGTTAAGGTGTTGCTTACGGCACCCCCTTTGATAAGGTTTAATAACGAACGTTAAACCTTTTATTCCATCACAATCTGTCCAGCTTTGTTCCTTATCTACTCGTCTTGCAGGTAAAATACTTTTCAGTTCCATTTGTTTATTCTGTTCCATATTTATAGACCTCCATTCATAATACACAAAGTTTCTGATACGAGATAAATTATTTTATTAAGAATTTATCTTCACATCAATATTTTATCATAGTCTTTTCCTCACTAAATAATCAAAATCATGTAACGCAAAGTTGTGGTTATGCAATATATATTATAGCACATTTCAACAATTTTATCAAGACAATGAACATATTTTTTCTTTTTTAAAGCGCACACCGAGGTAAATAATTTAAAAATCTGGCCAGATTTGCCCCGAGTTTTTATTGTATTTTGCAATTGTAATTTCAAATGTCAAATATTAGTAATCGTAGTTCATCTCAATACCATCAGATTTAATCCCAAGTTCTTGCTTTTTCTTCTGGATCATACGCTGAAGCTTCTTATCTACCTTAGCAAAGATATTTCTTCTGTGACGTGCATTATCTTCTTCAATGAAGCGTCCGAGGTCGACAAGAAGACTGACGACTGTATTGGATATTGCACCTGAATACTCACCATTTGAATACTTCAGGAGTTTTTCGGCATATTCATTACCGGCTTCTGCTGACTTTGTAAGCCATAGCACTGCTTTTGTTTTGTCGGGGGCAATATTCTCAGCTCCGAACAGATATATCCGCCCAAGACGATATGAAGCCCACATATTCTTATCTGCTACAGCTTCCAACAGTTCAACTGCCTTTGCCGTATCGTGATACTCATTATCATCAAGCAGAAGCTTTGCAAGTTTATACATGGATAGCTCATCGCCGTCCTTGGCAAGTCCTTTCAACATCTCAAAACCTTTATTCATATCTGCTGCGTTATCTGTATTATTAATCAACTTCTGCGCTTTCTTTCTTTTTTGTACAATGGTAATTGATTCTTCAGTAGTATCGGCTTTCATTGAATCATCAGCAACGTTTTCTATTTCATCTGGAATTTCATTTTCTTTAGGTAATATATCAGCCTTTAACACTTCACGGATTATCATATTATTGACAGACCTGAACTCCTTATTCTCAACAAGATCCGGAAAATCTTTATCTATTTGAGTGTACATTCTGTACTTAGCCTTTTCGAATTCACACCACTTATCATACAGCTTTTGTATATTTTCGTTCTGAGAAAGCAATAGAAATATATCATCAACCATCTGCTTAACATCTTTTGAGAGGTAGCCGTATACCTTCTTTCCTTTGGTGCTTTGCAATTTATCATACAGTTCACGAACCTTTCCGACAAGTCGTTCGTCAACCTGGCTGCTGCCTATCTGAGAAACTATTTCACTCATCTGATCTTCAGATAACGCTTTCAGTTCATCTCTTGTCAGTGTTTGTTCCTGATATATGCTTTGTAATTCATCATTGAATATATCATTTGCAAAGGTGGAACGTATTTGTTCTATACCATCCTTAGTAAGGTATCCCTGTCTCAGATCCTTTGAATACACTATGAGATGTATATGCGGATGATGCGTAGTATCATGGAACGCTGCATACCATTTCATTTCAGTTAGCGGTATCTTCTGTGCTTTTGATATATCTGAGATATGACGCATTACAAGATCGCGCCACATATCTGAGTTCGTATAACCAAGACGCACTGCATCTTCACGGCGCAGAGATATAACATGAGTCCACACATATCCGGGATGCTCTGCGACTTCATTTGCTACTGCGTTGAGATCAATAGGAGTATCACTTCCGTTGAAGAGTCCATGCTCTCCACGGCGCTCTGCTCCAGGACGCTTAGCCATATATCCTACGAAGTGTTTACGGTTACTGATAACATCAGCGTGACGTTCTATGATAGTTGATATAAGTTCTGATGCATTTTCAGCAGTTGGATTAGTTTTGTAGTCAGTGTACTCAAGATATTGTTTTGCCATAGGGAACTCCTGTATCAGCTCCGATAACAACAGCTTTTGTTTTTCAGTTGTTAGCGCTTCGGATTGCGAACGTTTCTCAACTGACTCACGGGTAGCAATATACTTTGTATAATTCTTGCGCTTTGTTTTGCCACGCTTGCCGCTTTTTAAATATCTGCTTGTAACAATTATTTTAGCCATTATCTCACCTCTATCTCAATATGTATAGCGCTGCACAATGCAGCGCTTTCGTTTAGTCTGTGCTTCGCTGATATCTTACAGCACTCTCAAAGTTGATAACGCCATTGATACGTCTGACTTCATATTAAGCTCCGACAGGTTATCATTGTCACACAATCGGTCAATAATAACATCGCCGAGCGGATCGTTTGTGTAGAGTCCTATCAAATACTGATTTGAAGCATTGCTGCGGAGCTTGAATTTGTCGGGGGACGCCTCTATTCCTGATTTCTTCAGCTCGGCTGTCAGTTCACGGCTGTTTTTCGGAAGTTCAACAGTTATTTCCTTATCATTGTACCGGATATTGACGGTTATCATATTTGCACCTCACATTCTCAAGCCAACGTCCTCAGTAGGTTCGTCTGGCGTTCCTTTGATTTCTTCCTCAGTCATAAGCTCCCATGCACCGCTTGTATCATAGAAGCTGACGTAGATATCTACCTCGGAGGTGTGGATCTCATGCTGCTCGAATCCTTCTGACCAGCCGTCTGATGCCTGTCCCCGTAGCTCCTGAAGCAATTCGTCATACTCATAGCTGTCAAGTTCACCGCAAATCTGACAGGTAAATACTCCCATGAGACTGTCTCCGACCTTCTCAACAAAGGGGAATATGGAGTAGACCTTATCTGCAAACCTCTTTCTATCACCGAGGTACGCCATTATACCACGATTTTCTTCCTCGTCACTCTGATATGCCTCGATAGCACTGCTTATCTCACTCTCATATTCCATAGCCTCATAGTCAGAGAGTTCCTCGGTATCCTCGAAGAATTCATCTTCTCCGTCCTCATCGAATGAAGGCTTGATCTCTCGCTGGACTTTCAAGGGACAGTAGAACTTCAGCTCAGTGAGCTTCTCAGCTTCAACATGAATATCAGGCTGAAAGTCTACGCCGATATCCGTACTTTTAGCCATTTTAATGTCCTCTCTCTGAGCGAGCTGCTGTACGATAGCATTTTTGACAAGGCTCTCGACCTCGTCCATGTCGATCATATCAGCCGAGGTGAAGTCAGTCTTACCTGTATGGGCAAGCTCTGCTATCTTTTCGACTGTGTCCTTGATCATATCATGCAGTTTCTGTTCAGGCTCCGAAGTCCTATACCTCTCGTAGATGAACTTTGCATCAGGGACAAACATGGAATAACGGGGATAGTCAAAGCCGTCTGCCTCAATGAGCAGTCCGTCATCACTGTACTCGTCAAGGAGCATTATGCAGTGGTAGGCATTCTTGTCCTCGTACATAAGGTCTTTGGCTGCGGTTATGGCTTCGTGCTCCTGATATGGGTTAGCTTTCAGCCTTTCAAAGTCGGAGTGAGGAAGGAATACCCATTTCTCGACCTCACAGCGTTTGGTGTTGTGATCGGAAGCTTTGTGTATCAGCTTACCGTTCATGTAGAATTTGTTCATTCGCTTTTCCTCCTATCAGTTTTCTTCCATAGACAGCAGGCGTGAACTGCTCTCTATGTATCGCCTGACAGGCGCACAAATCGCTTACAGTGGCTCTCTCTGCTATCAGTGGCGTAGTTTCCCGACCTGCCACCGTTGCCGCAAATAATGGCTCACAATTCGCTGATAGGCTCGCTATCAGTGCTTTTTGGAAAACAAAAAAGGACTCGATTTCAGCGTTTTCACATTTCGTGAAAAGCACTAAAACCGAGTCTGAAACTTTGTATACTATTTTGGGGAATCAAAATTGAGATTTGCCTGTATTTTGACCTTTATCGAGCCGAAAACTTGTCCTTGTGAGGGTTCTACTCCTGTCAAAGCGGTAAAATACCCCAATGTCATCTATCATTTTTGAAAGAAAATTTTAGGATTTTGGATAGCAAAACAGCCCGAAAATTCGGGCTGTTTTGGCAATGTCATACATTTTGTATGGCTATCATCTCAATCGAGGACGGTCTTGATGAGGAAGACTGGGAAGGCTGGCAGAAGATGACCGCTAAGATCGGTCATAAGGTGCAGCTCGTAGGCGATGACCTTTTCGTTACTAATACCGAGCGTCTTTCCAAGGGTATCTCACTCGGTTCAGGCAATTCCATACTCATCAAGCTCAATCAGATAGGCTCTGTATCCGAAACTCTTGAAGCTATCAAAATGGCTCACAAGGCTGGATATACAGCTATCTCTTCACACCGTTCAGGTGAGACTGCCAATACAACTATCGCTGACCTTGCAGTTGCACTCAATACCTGCCAGATAAAGACAGGAGCTCCTTCTCGCTCTGAGAGAGTTGCAAAGTACAATCAGCTTCTCCGCATAGAAGAACAGCTTGGTTCGTCAGCTTGCTATCCTGGTATGTGCGCATTCAATATTAAAAAGTGATCAAGAGTCCATTTAATACAGACTGCCTCAAAAAAATCCGTCTGCAACTATGCAGGAGGTTTTTTTCATATGTAGGTATATTTATTTTCTTGCAATAACCGTTATCCAAGGCTTGGAGGTATGGTGTACTGACCGTACTTCCGAAAAGCCTGCCGCTTTCAGAGCCGCTGCTATCTCAGCAGGCGTATAGCATCGCATACCATCAATGATATATTCAAATTTCTTGCTTGTTTTATGGATCCCTTTTAAACTTTATTTTAGCTCCGTCATACTCCTCAGACCTATCGCAAGTGTCGAAGCATTATGCAGCAGCGCAGAAGTCGCCGGCGGCAGGACTCCGAGCACTCCAAGACCGATAAGTCCGCCGTTAAAGCCGATTATAGTTCTGTAATTCCAACCGATACGCTTCATCAGCGCGTTGCTCAGACGTTTCAGCTCCACAAGCGCATACAAGTCATCGGCAGATACGGTTATATCCGCAATTTCACGGGCAATGGCAGCACCGGTGCTTATGGCGATACCTGCGTCGGCTTCGCTCAGTGCCGGAGAATCGTTCACGCCGTCGCCTATCATCACGACCTTGCGACCTGCTTCGTGTTCGGCGCGTATGAACGCCGCCTTGTCCTCGGGAAGAACCTCTGCGTGGTACTCGTCAACGCCGACTTTTTCCGCAACTGCTTTCGCTGTTCGTTCATTATCACCTGTCATCATCACAACTCTGGAAATGCCAGATCCGTGGAGCTTTTTCACCACGTCAGCCGCTTCCTCACGGAGCGGATCTTCTATGCAAATAACGGCTGCAACTTCACCGCCGATAGCGAGATAGAGGTGTGAATACTCCTTTGGAAGATGCCTGAAAATACGCTCGTCAGGCGGAGTACAGCCCTCGTCCTCAATAATGAAATGATGACTGCCTATAAGCACACGCTCGCCCTCGACCATACTCGAAATGCCGTGCGCGACAACATACTCAACTTTTGAGTGAAATTCCTCATGTTCAAGCCCTTTTTCAGCCGCAGCAGCCACGACTGCATTTGCAATAGAGTGCGGATAATGCTCCTCAAGGCAAGCGGCAAGCCGCAGCATCTCAGCTTCTTCACGTCCGCCGAAGGTTATGACCTGTGCAACTCTCGGAGAAGAATGTGTGAGCGTTCCGGTCTTGTCAAAAACTATCGTATCAGCCTCCGCAACTGCTTCAAGGAAACGTCCGCCCTTGACCGTTATGCCTGCACGGCTGCAATCACGCATAGCCGAAAGAACAGATATGGGCATTGCAAGTTTGAGAGCGCAGGAAAAGTCCACCATAAGAATAGACAGAGCCTTTGTGACATTTCCTGTCAGCAGATATGTGAGAAGTGTTCCACCCAGACTCCACGGAACAAGCCTGTCAGCGAGGTGTGAAGCCTTATCCTCAGCGGCAGATTTCAGCTTCTCGGACTCTTCTATCATCTTCACTATTCGGTCATAGCGTCCTCCGCCTGCGGTATTCTCGACAACAACTGTACACTCGCCGTCTTCGACGACCGTTCCTGCGTAAACATAAGCACCCTCGCTCTTGTGGACGGGCACGGATTCGCCGGTCATTGAAGCCTGATTTACCATAGCATCGCCCGAAACCACCTTGCCGTCAAGCGGTATCATAGAGCCTGTTCTGACGATAATAGTATCGCCCTTCTGTACTTCGTTCACAGGAATGAGGACTTCCTGTCCACCGGCAGTTTTAGTCCAGACCTGTTCAACGCCGAGAGACATAGTTCTTGCAAGGTCGTCAATGGACTTCCTGTGTGTCCACTCATCGAGAATATCGCCAACATTCAGCAGGAACATTACCGAGCCGGCTGTATTGAAGTCTTCGCGGAGCATTGAAACTCCTATCGCTGTTGCGTCAAGAACGGCAACTTCAAGCTTGCCTTGCAGCAGACATTTCAGTCCGCGGAATATGTACTTTGCGGCTTTGAAAACAGCTATGATACGGCGTACAGGCATAGGAATAATAAGCTTGTTCACAAATCTCCTGCAAACTACTGACATCAGTTTTTCTTCGTACTGACGGTTCAGCTCCCTGCCGGTCTTCTCCGGAACGAGAGCAGTATTTCTCTCATCACTGAACGAGAATTTTGACAGCTTTTCTATTATTTCATTTCGCGGACAGGTATATGCTATCACCACATCACAGGTGCGGTCAAACACCTGAACTCTTGTAACTCCCACAACAGCTGAAAGCGCATATTCCGCAATATCAGCCTGTCTGAGCGTCATACGCCTGATGCAGAGGCGAACTCGCATACGACCCTTAGTTTCGTGAAGTATCTTACATTTCATATTATGTCCTCCTATAAAAACAGACCGGCTCAGCGGTCTGTTTCTCAGCTTATTCTTCGCTTGTATCGGCTATTTCCTCACACTCGTCTGCGATCTCGGCAGCTTCCTCAGCAAGTGCTCTCTGCTCGTTTATCTCCTTAGCGTCAGCGAGAATATCATCGCAGTTCTCACGGACTTTCGTTGCAGTAGCCATTACATCTGACTTTGCACGGAGTACAGCCGCAGTAGCGTGAGTGTAGCACTTCTTGGCGTCCTTGCTTGAAAGCACTCTGATACCGGCAGTTCCGAAGAGGACACCGCTTGTAAATACGCCTATCTTCTTCCATGGGATATCTTTCATTCTGATCATAATTATCACCTCGTCTGAAAATTCGGAATAACAATTTCGTTGTATCAATAATACCATATATATTACTGCATTTCCGCTCCGTCCGGAAAAGGGTTGATATACAGTGCTAATAAGCCGCGAGCGTGGAAACACAGGCTTTTGACCTACTCAAAGGTCTCTTATGCTCCATTCGGAAATTCTTGGGCGATACACCAATAACAGACTGGAAAGCACTGGCAAATTTGCTGGCGTTGCAGTAGCCGACTTCCTCAGCTATGTCGATTATCTTCATATCAGTCTGGAGAAGCAGTTCCACTGCACGGAACATCTTCCGGCATTTGGCATAGTAATAGACAGAGCTCCCGAAGTACTTCTTGAACTCACATTTTAGAGTTGTCTGATTCATTCCGAAAAAATCAGAAAGCTGTGGAATTGAAAAATGCTCTGAAATATTCTGACAAATATACTGACCGATATTTCTCAACTTTTCAATATGCTTTGTACATACATTATCCTGTTTCTGTATCAGCATCAAAAATTCGATCACCTTAATCCTTATCATCGGAATATCATTTGCAGTCATTCCTTGATAGATTTCAGATATAACTGATCTCAGATCAATTTCTGTAAGGAGAACACAATGGGATCTGTTATTGATATTCCCAACGACACCAGTTATCTCAAACAAGCCGGACACATCTGCACTGGCGAACTGCTGATCTATGAGCAGCGATATGCAGCAGTGGTCGTAGGAACAGGATATTTGGCAGTTCCGGCAGTATTCAAGGATGATAAGGTTTTCGTCGGTAAGATAAAAATAATCGTCTCCTGCCTTACATTCGCAGATGCCGCTTGTGCAGAAGCTTATCATCAGCTTGCTATTACCGGCAGTTATGGGCATATCGCCGTAGACCAGTTTTATATCCGGAAATATTTGTAATTCGTTTATCATATCAGTTTTTCGCCTTTTCCAATGCATTTTTTGCCGCTTCTATAATACCTTTTGAGCTGTAAGTTGCACCCGAGCAGGCATCAATTCCATCCGCGCTGATACTGCGTTGTATCTGAGGTATAACGTGCTGCATAGCGTCACTGAAATAGTCGGGATCGTCATCATCTGCATATGCTGAAAAAGCGGTGATATAGTCATTTTCTATGGTTATCGTAACATGGACTGTTCCGGCATAGCCTTCGCCAGTGCCCTCAAATGTACCGTTTTTAAAGCGATATGCTGGCTGATCTTCAGTCGGAGCTTCAGTGATCGGCTCAGTGGTCAAGGATATGGGTGACGTTTTGGTTTCATCTGCCTCAGTCACACTTTCTGTTGTTGCAGACAAGAAGAAAGTTTCCGAAGCCGAAGCAGTTGTTGTCTCTGAAGCAGATGTAGTAACAGTTTCAGCAGAGATCGCTGTCGTTGTGACAGAAACAGCAACTGTGCTGACCGGAACGTTCGTTGCTGTCGTCGCACTCTGACTTTTCGGAGCTTCAAATGTAAATGTTGCCGGACTTTCCCTTGTCGATTTGATAGTTTCCTTATTGCCTGTGCTGCGCGAAATGAAGCCTATAAGACACAAGGGAACTATCATCGCACAGGCACATACAGCATTTGGTACTTTTCTGCGCTCGGGCTTTTTCTTTGCGAGATAAGCCTTGCGGATACGCATTGCGGCATAGCCGATGAATACTGCGCTGTACACAATAACGTTCAGAAAATACCCTTCCCTGCCATTCTGAGCTTTAGGAACAAAAAGAACGATTATATGCACAAAGATAAGCGCATAGAACACATAGGCCGTGCGCTGTATTTTCTTCCATGTTTTAGCGTTCATTTTACGGCGGACAGTTTTGAATGACATAACAGTCAGCGGCACCATTATGAGCACCATTATAAGACATACAACACTCGTTATCACAAAGTTGCGGAACGCTTCACCTGAACCTGTCCTGTCCCTGACGATATCAGAAATATACTGTATGCCGTAGGTCACGACATGGGAGATAGTCAGTATCGCTGCGGTTATGGAAAGCTCACCGCGTATGGGCATGAGCTTTTTTATTACTGCCGAGCCGTTCGGCAGAGCGCCTGCCCACATAACTACTACCCAGAATGCTGCGCCGAGAGCACCGCGTGTGAACAAGGCAAGTATATAGTCCTTTGTAAAGCTGTTCAGAACCATATCTGACTGCTTTATTATTATCGATGCTGCAGTAAGCACTGCGGCAGCGATATAGAATACAGCCGGATGTTTTTTCAGCAGCTTACCGAGCAAAAATGCGACTATAAGCGCAATTGAAAGCGATATAAGAAATAGCATAACATACCTCTTTGCAGAATTTGACCTCCGCAGCCAGGCGCCGCAGAGGTCTGATATAGGGAAGGAGAAATCATTTTTTGTTTTTGCGAAGTGCAAATGCAGTCATTGCTGCAAGTGCGAAAATTGCCGCAGGAATACCTGCTCCAGCATCTCCGGTCTTAGGACTGTCTGAATTATCAGTGAGCGTTGAATTGCCGGAAGGTGTTGTGGCAGTTGTGGTAATTGTAGCCGTTGTCTCCGGCTCAGGCTTTATCTCAAAGCTATAAGGCGAAGTATAGCCGGTTGCGGTCACTGTTATGCTGTAATTGCCGCTGCCGTCAAATACCGGTGTCTCGTTGGAAGTAACGGCAAAGTCTATCGTTCCGTCCTCGCCGACTATCTTTACGGAGCGCTTTCCGGCGGCGTTGTATGCAGTGCCGTTCACGTCAACGCTTGCGATATTCCTGATGAAATTTTCTGCGTCATCGTCCGAGGAACCGTCAGCCTTTACAAGCTTGCCGTCCTCATATTTCACAGGCATATCATCGGTTGTGAGCGTGAAATCGCCCGACATCGGAGCGTATTTACCATTCTCATCGGTGACATTGACGGTGTATTTGCCGGGCTTTGCGCCGGTATAGCTTATTGTGCTGCCGCTTACTGTGAAGGAGTCACCGATCGTGATGTTCTTCTTGTAGTCATCAGGGAAACCTGTCAGAGTGAGGGAAGTTTTGCCTGTTCCGGCTGCTGAATCCTCAGCCTTGACCTCGCCTGCAAACTTGACAGGAAGATAGTTCTCGCCAACATCAACTGTCGTATAGCCGTCAAGTGTGATGAAAGTGACCGAGGTAACTGTCTTTCCCATAGAATCTGTGTAGTTTTCATATTTCAGCTCATTGCCGTGGACCTCAGTCGTATTGATACCGGCAGACCATGAGATCTGTCCTGCACGCCAGATGTTTTCAAGGTGACGGAGCGCATACTTGTCGCCCTCCTTCGTGTTCACGATAACGCCGTAAAGGTCAGTCTCCTCGGGATAACCCTTGACGTTGAGCTGATAGTCACCATATCTTGTAGAAGTTGATACTTCAGCAGAACCGCTCACTTTCTGCTCGCCGTTTGTGTCAATCAGCTTTGAAACTGTAAGTGTATCACCCGAAACCGTTACTTCCTTATACGCAGCCGGCTTCTCGTCAAGCGCCTTGAAATCGTACTTTGCAAGCGCTTCAACGTCCGCAGCATCGACCTCAACAGGGAATGTTACGCCGAGAATAGAGCCGTTACCGTCATTGTAAGTTCCTGCAACGAGACCGCCCTCCTGATTCATCTGCCATTTTGCTTTTGAATTCTCATCTCTTGCCTTTGTTGCAGATGATACAGCGTCAACTTCATAAGCACTTTCAATTTCTGCTGAATAGAAATCTGCATACGGAATGTTCATTGTACCGTAGACCTTGCTGCTTTCCTCAGCACTTGCAGGAATAGAAGCTGCTGTGAGTGCAGCCATGCAGGCTGCTGCACTTAAAACTGATGCTATCTTTTTCATTTTTTCTCCTTATGCAAGCTGTGCAGCGAGATCTTTAAGCTTTGCAAGGTCGTCGTCCGAGGGAGCTTCGTTCACGATGAATCCCTCATCACCGATAAGCTCGGCGCCGGCAGCCTTTGTGCGGTCGTACCAGTTACGCATCCACTCACCGTCACCCCAGCCATATGAGCCGAAGAGAAGCACCTTTTTGCCGCTGAGTGAACCCTCGATATTAGTGAAGAACGGCTCGAATGTATCTTCTTCAAGCACCTCTGCACCCATTGCCGGGCAGCCGAAAGCAAATGCGTCGTAGTCTGCGGCATTTCCGCTGAACTCTGAAACCTCAAAAAGCTCTGCATTTGCACCCTCAGCTGCTGCCTTAGCCATAGCCTCGGTGTTGCCTGTGCCGCTCCAATAAATAACTGCTGTTTTCATATATTTTCCTCCTTGGAAATAGCCTGAAACAAGTCCAGACCTGATTTTAGTTTATCGAACAGGATCTCCCTGCACCGATCATAAGTTTGAAATGTCCGCCGCGCCTCTTCTTCATTTTCGTAGACCTTCCAGTAACCGCACAGCAGACAGTTTTTTCCGCTGTTACTGATAAAGCCTTTTATATCAGCTATGGGATATCCGAGAAAAGCTCCTATCTCGTGCGGAAAGCTGCCGCAGTTTATACGGCTTGAAAGCCTGCGGAGTTTTTGTTCAAGGCTCATATCGCAGGGATAGCCGTATTCTGAAAGGAATTGCAGCACCTGCGGCATACTGAGCCAGGCGGTTAGCATTTTCTCGTTGTAGATGTATACAAGCGTGCGCTTTCGGCATCTGCACAGCTGTATTGCTGCAAGTCCGTTTTCAGACAGTTTAGCTTTAAATTCGTACAGATATTCCGCTATCGTATTCTCATTTCTGTCAAATGAAATAAGATTTGCACACTTTACTCCTAGAAGCGTGGGAGCGCTGTGAAAGGCAAGTACACTGTCAAGTTTTAAGCGCTCAGCTTCGGACATATTTCCTCCCCTTTATATCTGACAATAGCTGCTTCAAGGCACTCACGCTGGAGCTGTGAACGTGCTCGACCGGCACGCCGTTTTTCTGTGAGCTTTTCTTAACTGTACCCAGCATTTTGTGTGAACAAGTACCGGTAAACACGACCATAAGATCAGGACTTCCGATCTTGTTTTCAAAATCTGCCGGCAGCTGAGTGAATACCTTAGACTTGTGGTTGAATGACTTGCAGATGTCCTGATAGCGGGTAGCCATACGGTCGTTTCCGCCGACAATAACGATACTCATATATTCCTCCTTTAATTAATTAGCATATACTAACATAATGCTTTATGTTTGGGGCGATGCGAACACCGCCCCGATGTACTGATTATTCTTTATGGCACTGACCGTGCATTGCACAGTTCTTGCAGCCGCATCCACAGCCGCCCTTGCCGCTTTTTTTGTCCCGTATCATCGAATACACTGCCGCTCCAACGATCAGTGCAAGTAACAGCAACACAATAACAGTACCCATAATTTCTCCTTACGCCTTGGCGTGGGACTTGCTTATCTTTACGTTCTTATCGAGCTTTGTAGCTTCCTTGTAAGGTCTGAAAAGCAGATAGATGAACAGAGCGATAAATGCAAGTGCAAAGATAAGACCGATAACGTGTACATTTCCTGTGAACAGGCAGCCAAGCTGATAGATGATAAGGGATACAGCATATGCGAATCCACACTGATATCCGATAGCGAACCATGTCCACTTCGGGCTGTTCATCTCACGCTTGATAGCACCGATAGCTGCAAAGCAGGGAGCGCAGAGGAGGTTGAAAGCGAGGAAGGAATATCCTGCAAGTTTTGTCATACCCTCGAAGTCGAGGACGCCGAATACCCCGACAACCTCCTCCTTTGCAACAAGTCCCATTACTGTTGCAACTGTTGCAGCTGCATCGTCAAAGCCAAGAGGTGCGAATATCCACTTGACTGCGTTGCCGATATGTCCGAGGACTGAATCTTCAAGTTCAAGATCAGCATTCCAGCCGAATGAACCGTCATTCCAGCCGAATGTTGAACCTGCCCAGATAACGATGGACGAAAGCAGGATTATTGTGCCGGCTTTCTTTATGAATGACCAGCCGCGTTCCCACATTGAGCGGAGAACATTGCTTACAGTCGGAACGTGGTATGCAGGAAGTTCCATAACGAACGGCGCAGGATCACCGGCAAACATCTTTGTCTTTTTGAGCATGATACCTGATACGATGATAGCTGCCATTCCGAGGAAGTATGCGCTCGGACCTACCCACCAGGCACCGCCGAAGAGTGCAACTGCTATCATTGAAATGATAGGCAGCTTGGCTCCGCAGGGAATGAATGTCGTAGTCATAATGGTCATGCGGCGGTCACGCTCGTTCTCGATAGTACGGCTTGCCATAATTCCGGGAACGCCGCAGCCTGTACCAATGAGTATCGGTATGAATGACTTGCCTGAGAGACCGAATCTGCGGAAGATACGGTCCATTATGAACGCTACTCTTGCCATATATCCGCAGGACTCAAGAATTGCAAGGAAAATGAACAGTACCAGCATCTGCGGAACAAATCCGAGAACTGCTCCCACACCGCCGATAACACCGTCAATAATAAGGCTCTTCAGCCACTCTGCACAGCCTGCTTTGTCAAGTGCTTCTTCAGCGTAGCCGGGAATACTGTTCACATATCCCTTGTAGTCAGCCATATCAGGAGCTGTGAACTCCCCTTCTTCATCGAGAGCCTCACCGAGAGCAGCATCAATATCATAGACAGCTCCGGGATTGAGGATAGTTTCCTCTTCCTCATCATCCTCTGCGTATTCAGCCTTCTTGTAGAATTCATCTCTGTAGAAGCCGTACTGCTCCTCGAAGTCATCGAACTCGCCGGATTCAAAAGCTTCCTTTATGTCATCAGCACCGTGAATGTCATCGTCTTCACAGGCAGCGTCTATAACTGCGCCGACTTCGTCAGTGAAAACATACTTATCAGCCCATTCATCCTTGTCATCGTTGTAGTCTCTGTTGCCAGAGATCGAAACGATGAAACCGTCACCGAAGAGATTGTCGTTAACCCAGTCTGTCATACCGGTACCGATAGTCGAGATAGAAACGTAGTAGACAATTACCATAATCAAGGCAAAAATAGGCAGTCCGAGGAAGCGGTTCGTGACCACTCTGTCTATCTTGTCGGAGGTGTTCAACTTGCCGGCGCTTTTCTTCTTGTAACAGGACTTGATAACACCTGCGATGTATATGTATCTTTCGTTTGTGATGATACTCTCTGCGTCGTCGTCGAGCTCCTTTTCAGCGGCGCATATATCAGCTTCTATGTGAGCCTTTACCTTCTCGGAGAGGTTCAGCTTCTCCATAACCTTATCATCACGCTCGAAAACTTTCAGAGCATACCAGCGCTGCTGCTCCTCAGGCATATCGTGTACGACAGCCTCCTCAATGTGAGCGATAGCGTGCTCGACAGGTCCTGAGAATGTGTGCATAGGAACGGTCTTTGAATTCTTAGCAGCCTTGACAGCAGCTTCGGCTGCCTCCTGAATACCGGTTCCTTTGAGAGCGGAGATCTCCACCACCATACATCCGAGCTGCTTTGAAAGCTCGGCGATGTTTATCTTGTCGCCGTTCTTCTTTACAACGTCCATCATATTTACGGCAACTACTACCGGTATGCCCAGCTCTGTGAGCTGAGTTGTGAGGTAGAGATTGCGTTCGAGGTTGGTACCGTCGATGATGTTGAGGATAGCGTCGGGGCGCTCGCCGATGAGGTAGTTTCTCGCAACTACTTCCTCAAGCGTGTAGGGAGACAGCGAGTAGATACCCGGAAGGTCAGTGATGATGACATCGCTGTGCTTTTTGAGCTTTCCCTCCTTCTTCTCAACTGTAACTCCCGGCCAGTTTCCGACGAACTGATTCGAGCCGGTCAGAGCGTTGAACAGCGTAGTTTTGCCGCAGTTCGGGTTGCCTGCAAGGGCAATGCGAATACTCATTATAAATTTCTTCCTTTCATGTGATAGCCTCAGCTAACTTTTATTCAATTAAAAGAGGGCTCCCCTCTCAGCTGACCTCTATCATTTCAGCGTCAGCCTTGCGTATGGACAGCTCATAGCCGCGCACGGTTATCTCGATAGGATCGCCGAGCGGTGCTACCTTGCGGACAGTAACTTCCGTACCCTTAGTGATGCCCATATCCATAATGCGGCGTCTGACAGCACCCTCACCGTGAACCTTGACTATCTTCACGGTCTTGCCGATAGCAGTTTCTCTCAATGTTTTCATACACTCCACCTCATACCATTATTTTTCTTGCAAGCTCTTCGCTTATCGCAACACGCGATTCCTTGACCTTGACGATAACGCTATCGCCCAGTCTTGAAACCAAGCTGACAGCTCCGCCAACGTGGAATCCGAGATCCTCAAGGTGCTTTTTGACCTCCGGATTTCCACCTATTTTGCGGATAATACATTCTTTTTCCTGATCTGCCATACTCAGCGGCATCATTATAACACTCCCGTTTCCGTTTATTGGAGCACAGCGTTAGTGCCCTATAACGGATATATAATACCACCACGATACTGAATTGTCAATCAGTGAAATAGAAGTTTGTACACGATAACAAGTTTATTAGTACAATCTAACTTCTTTTTATTTATCCAAACGAAATAGTTCAACCCGATGTTTCAGGAGGGTAACATAGATTTTCCATTGCTGCCAACGACAATTTTTGCATAACAGGGATTCGTTACACAACTGTAAGTGTAATACCAGATACTATCATAATAACTCCGGAAATGGTTTTCATCCATTTTTTAGAAAAGTCACTGTCTAAATCCGCTTTTTTATGTACAAGCACAGATATTATCAGCAGGATGATAATCGGTGAAACCACATTTGCTGTCGTAAATACCGCTGCGGCAAAAAGCGTCTGCGCCATATTCATTGCGACCGACTGGGTGAGTAGAAGAATGAGCGGAGCACAAGGAGTAATGCCGTATGCTATCCTCATAGAATGAAGGCTTGATCACTCGCTGAACTTTAAGGGGACAGTAGAACTTCAGCTCTGTGAGTTTCTTAGCCTCAACATGAATATCCGGCTGAAATTCAACTCCGATATCTGTATTCTTAGCCATTTTGATGTCCTCTCGCTGAGCGAGTTGCTGTACGATAGCATTCTTGACAAGACTCTCCACCTCATCCATGTCGATCATATCAGCCGAGGTGAAGTCCGTCTTACCTGTATGAGCAAGCTCAGCGATCCTTTCAACTGTATCCTTGATCATGTCGTGAAGTTTAAGTTCGGATTCGGAAGTCTTGTACCTTTCGAAAATTGACTTAGCATCAGGTACAAACATGGAAAGACGAGGGAAATCAAATCCTTCCGCTTCAATGAGCAGTCCGTCATCGACGTACTCGTCAAGCAGCATTATGCAGTGGTAGGCATTCTTGTCCTCGTACATGAGTTCCCTGGGAGCGGTTATCGCTTCATGCTCCAAATATGGGTTTGCCTTCAGCCTTTCAAAATCAGAGTGAGGCAGGAATACCCATTTCTCAACCTCACAGCGATTGGTGTTGTGATCGGAAGCCTTATGTGTCAGCTTTCCGTTGATGTAGAATTTGTTCATTTACTTTTCCTCCTGTCAGTTTTGTTTCATAGACAGCAGGCGTGATATGTTTTCTATGTATTGGCTAACAGGCGCACAAATCGTTCACAGCGGCTTTATCTGCTCTCGGTGGTGTAGTTTCCCGTTCTGCCGTTGTTGCCGTCAAAAACGGCCACAAATCGCTGATAGTTATTCTATCACTTGGCTTTTAGGAAAAAAAAAGGACTCGATTTCAACGTTTTCACATTTTGTGAAAAGCACTAAAACCGAGCCTGAAACTTTGTATACTATTTTTTTCTGTCAAAATCAAAATTTGCCAGTATTTTGATCTTTATTGCGATTAAAACTTGCTTTTTTGAGGGTTCAACTCCCTTCAAAGGTCTAATATCGTATAATGTCATCTATGAAAATCGAAGTAAAATTTTCAAAAATTGAGTAGCAGAAAAGCCCGATAGTTCGGGCTTTTCTGTCCATGTCATCTATTTAGTCATGGAAAGATGGTGGGCCATTAGGGACTCGAACCCCAGACCGTCCGGTTATGAGCCGGATGCTCTAACCAACTGAGCTAATGGCCCAATTAATATTAAACGGAAGCCAAATTGACTTCCGTTTATTAAGTGCCGGCATTGAAATAGTTTCCCGGGCCGTCGCCAGCCAAGTATCGTCTTCGCGGCAGAGCTTAACTTCCGTGTTCGGAATGGGAACGGGTGTGACCTCTGCGCCATAAACACCGACTAATGAAACTT
>Ga0265298_10004567_pt1 | contig 17654 bp, 15 predicted proteins | sample AusTroGonzalo_MG_3_FD_193486 | JGI IMG/M metagenome (GOLD analysis project Ga0265298, IMG submission 193486) | Bovine rumen microbial communities from tropical cattle in Woodstock, Queensland, Australia - Gonzalo_01 | ecosystem: Host-associated > Mammals > Digestive system > Stomach > Rumen ... | reverse complement strand
CATTCAGGATTTTCCCCGTTACCAGGTTTATCTGAAGGAGTTGTCCTCCCTGGAACCTATCGCAATGCATTATGAAAAACTTCAGTCTGTTGAAAAACAAATTGCTGAAGCGCGTGAACTCCTTTCGGATCCTGATCTGGCCGTCGAAGCGGATCAGGAACTTCGTGTTTTATCTGCCGACCGGGAAACCCTGCTTGAAGAACTGAGGCTGATGCTGGTTCCTCCGGACCCGCTTGATAACCGGAATGTGATTATGGAAATCCGCGCCGGTGTCGGGGGGGAAGAGGCTGCTCTTTTTGCCGGCGATCTGCTGCGGATGTATCTGAAGTATGCGGATCGGAATGGCCTGACCGCTTCTTTGCTCTCCGTAAGTGATACTGATCTCGGCGGTGTAAACGAAGCTCTTTTGATGATCTCCGGGCCGGAAGCTTTTGCCCGGATGAAGTTTGAAAGCGGTGTTCATTGTGTCAAACGGGTTCCGGTAACTGAAAGCGGCGGGCGGATTCATACGTCCACCGTCACCGTGGCAGTCTTTCCAGAAGCGGAAGAAGTTGAGGTTTCCATCGATCCTTCTGATCTCCGCATCGATGTCTATCATGCCTCGGGTCACGGCGGTCAGGGAGTCAATACGACGGACAGTGCCGTCCGGATCACCCATCTGCCTACCGGTCTCGTTGTGACCTGTCAGGATGAGCGCAGCCAGCTGGAGAACAAGGCCAAGGCGCTCCGCGTGCTCCGTTCCCGCCTGTTGGACAAGGCTCGTTTGGCGCAGGAAGACGCGCATGCTGCTGACCGGAAAAGCCAGATCGGCTGGGGTGAACGCAGTGACAGGATTCGCACCTATTACTTTAATCATGATTACGTTGTGGATCATCGTCTCGGCCTTACGGTAAACCGAACTGCCAACGTCATGAACGGTGAACTGACCCCTTTCATCGATGCGCTTCGTCTGGCGGAAAAGACCGAAAAACTGAATCTCTGATACCGAAGGAGTCACCCTCCATGAAAACACAAGTTCTTCTTCCCGATGAGTCTTCCTATGCGCTTGCTTCCGATCTGCTGAGGCAGGGCAAACTTGTCGCTTTTCCAACCGAAACCGTCTACGGTCTGGGTGCCAATGCTCTGGATCGGGATGCTGTTCTTTCTATTTTTGCCGCCAAAGGTCGGCCGGCCGATAACCCTCTCATCGTCCATATTCACGACCGTTCTCAGCTTGATGGCCTCTGTTCCATTCCCCCGCTCGCTGAACCGCTGATGGATGCATTCTGGCCCGGTCCTCTGACCATGCTCTTTATCCGGAAACCGGCTGTTCCTTCGGAAGTAACGGCGGGCCTGCCCACAGTTGCAATCCGGATGCCTTCCCATCCGGTTGCCGCTGAGATGCTGAAAGTTTGCGGACTTCCGGTTGCTGCTCCTTCAGCCAACAGTTCCGGACGTCCCAGCCCCACGACCGCTGCTCATGTTCTTGATGATATGAACGGCAGAATCCCGCTCATTCTGGACGGCGGTCCCTGTGATGTCGGCCTCGAGTCTACGGTTCTTGACCTTTGTCACGAGCAGCCCACAATCCTTCGCCCCGGAGGAGTCACAAAAGACATGCTGGAATCTGTCCTCGGCCGGGAAGTCCTTCTGGCCGGAAGCATTCTTCGTCCCCTTGGTGAAAATGAAGTGGCACTTTCCCCCGGGATGCGATATAAGCATTATGCGCCGAAAGGTGCCGTTACGCTGATCGACGGACCCGAGGATCGCACTGTCCCCCTGCTTCGACGCCTTTGTCTCGAGCAAAAGCAGGCGGGTAAAAAGACCTGTGTCTTATGTTTTTCGGAGCATCTGGATGTTCTTTCGGATTGTGATCCGCACGACATCGGTTCTGCTTCTTCCCCCGGTGAGATAGCCCACCGGCTCTTTGATACCCTTCGCCGGCTGGACGAGGAAGGGATGGAAGTGGTCTTCAGTGAAGTCATCCCGCCGGAAGGCATGGGCCTGGCTGTAATGAACCGTCTTGGCCGCGCTGCCGCCTTCCGAACGATCCATGCATAAGAATAACCGGTCTCAATTTCTGAGGCCGGTTTCTTTTAATCACAATCTTATCTTTTTTATCAGAAAAGCTCACTATTAATTCTGAATTCTGAATTCTGAACTCTGAATTCGTATAAAGAAAGCCCCTTAGATTTTCAGCAAGTCACTGAAAGCTTTCAGCGCCCCGTCCGTCTCATGTGCCAGCACTCTCTTGGCCAGCACTTTACCTAACTGTACGCCTTCCTGGTCAAAGCTGTTCAGGTTCCACAGGAAGCCCTGGAACATGACCTTATTCTCAAAGTGGGAAAGCAGCGCACCCAGCGCTTCAGGCGTCAGCTTTTCACCAATAATGATGCTGGAAGGTCTGTTTCCGGCGAAATGCTTGTTCCGGTTCTCATCCTGCTTTCCGCAGGCAAACGCGACCATCTGGGCCGCAACATTTGCGCACAGTTTCTGCTGACTTGTGCTTCCCTGGATCACCACGTCGGTTTCCGCCTGATTGTTCACAAATCCGATAAACTGCAGCGGAATAATATCTGTGCCCTGATGGAGCAGCTGATAGAAGGAATGCTGCCCGTTGGTGCCGGGTTCGCCGAAGATAATTGGTCCGGTGGGATAGTCAACCGGTTCCCCTCGCCTGTTCACGCTCTTGCCGTTGGATTCCATATCCAGCTGCTGAAGATGGGCCGGGAAGCGGCTCAGAGCCTGGGAATACGGCAACACGGCCGTCGCCGGATATCCTAGAATGTTCCGTTCGTAAACACCGATCAGCGCATCCAGCATTGCCGGGTTCTTCATCGGATCCTTTTCCGCCGCAAGCCGGTCTTCTTCCGCTGCGCCTTTCAGGAAGCGGTCAAAGATCTCCGGCCCGAAGGCGAGAGACAGCACCGCACCGCCCACAGCGGAAGTGGATGAATACCGTCCGCCGATATAATCATCCATGAAGAAAGCCGCCAGATAATCACTGCTGCTGGCCAGCGGCGAAGTCTCGCTGGTTACGGCGATCATATGCTTTGATGCGTTCAGACCCGCATTCTGAAGGGCATCTTTTACAAATGCTTCATTTGTAAGCGTTTCCAGTGTCGTTCCGGATTTGGATACCAGGACGAAGATCGTTCTGGAAGCATCCAGGGATGCCAGTACCGCTGCTGCATCATCCGGGTCCACATTGCTGATAAACTTCGCTTCCATTTTGAAAGCATTGTTCTTTCGTGCCCAGTTCTCCATTGCAAGATACATGGCACGGGGACCGAGATCGCTTCCGCCGATACCGATCTGGCACACGGTGGTGAATTTTTCACCCTTTTCGTTGGTGATTTCGCCGCTGTGCACTTTATTGGCGAAAGCAGCGATTTTCTTCTGCTGCTCTGTGTAGAAAGCACGCTTATCTGTTCCGTCGGCAATCACTTTTCCGCCGAGCTGCCCGCGCGTCAGCTGGTGGAGTACCAGGCGCTTCTCGCCTGTGTTGATTACGGCGCCGTTGTAGAGTTCTTCAAACTTTCCGGCCAACTGGGCTTCTTCTGCCAGGTCCTTCAGTTCCTGCAGGATCCCGTCATCCACCTGTTTCGCGGCGTAGGAAAATGTCATTCCCGCTGCCATCGGCACCTGATACTTCGCAACTCTTTCTGCACCGGCATCACCGGCCATGACTTTTGTCAGGTCAACCTTCTTTTCGTTGCTTTTCAGCGTCTGAAAGGACTTCAGTTCGTCCAGATTTTTCCACTCGTTCATTCTTTGACCTCCTCGGCAATTACTGTTCTTTTATTATATCTGCCACTGGCAACTCTTTCAAGCTTATTCTTCCTGGTTTTCCGTGTGTCCGATTCCGATCAGGGAGGTTACCGTACGCACAAAGTTCTTCTTTTTGAAGGTTGCCAGCTTGTTCAGCATCCTTCCGCGGAAAATCAGTGCCATCGTGTTGCCGCCGTCCAGGTTCAGCGCCTGCGTTACGCCTCTCTCCTTCATCATCTCCGCAACGCGCTGCAGCATGGTCCCCTTGCTGTCCTTGTTTCTGCCCTGCACAGACAGGATCAGGTAATGGTTCGGCTCGATCATGCCCAGTGCGTGTCTGGGTTCTATGCTGCGGTAGTATGTGTAGAGCATCGGGGTTATCTCCCCGTCCCGCAGGAGAATCGGCCCGAAACTGAAGACATTTACCGCGCCTTTCTCCAGCAATTCCTGTGCTGTATACTCTGTGCACTCGTATACTTCCAGCCGCCCGTCGGGATACTGGGCCATCATATCCAGATTCGGCAGATGGTGTCCTGTTTTGCTGTTCGTCTTGTCACAGAGGATTTGTCCCTCGCGGATAATGATGCCGACGGTTTCCTTGTCCGCCATCCTTGTTGCGTAGAAATCATCGGAAAAGCCGAGCACAAACCCTTCATCCCGTGAAATATCATAGGGATATCTGAACTTTTTTCCGGGATGATCCGGATCGGTAATCGCCGTACGGAATGTTTCTCCGTTTCGGGTCAGAATCTCAGTTTCAAACCATTCCAGCGGAATGGACGGTTCTTCACCCCTTTTGATGAAGATCTGCAGGTTCTTGCTCAGATATACCCACTGTCCCGCTTCATCATCTTCATGAAAGAACTCACCGTCCTGAATCAGATAGCCTTCCTCATCCCGCTCCGGCCAGTCTGTTTCGTCCATTGGTCCGGGGGTCGGAAGAGGATTAAGGGTCGCTTTCGGTTTTCGTTTGGCATCATCGGAAAACAGAATTCCTTCCGTCTCGGGTTCAACTTCACCGGTTTCATTCAGCCCGTTCAGCCGCTGAAATTCTCTGACCGCGGCAGCTGTTTTCTCGTTATACTTCTTGGTAAGGCTTCCCTGCTCCAGATATCCGAGTTTCTGAAGTCGCTCTTTTATTTCCAGCACCCGGTTTCCTTTGGATCCGATCCCTATAACCTCATCCTCGCAGAAAGCAGAAAAACAAGAAAATATACACAGAAGCACCATGACAGCAACCGTCATTAATTGAAGAACATTGCGGCTCCTCTCAGCCTTGCTGCTCCTTTTCATGATATTCTCTCTCCTTTCCAGAACCAAAGACACATGGAGATCCAGTGCTTCTGGAAAAATCCAGTGGATAATTCTCAGGATCTTAGGCTCCAGTGGTGACTAAGTTGGAGGCAATAGTCCTGAAGCAATCTGAAAGCTCCCCCACAAAATAAACCCCTGCACCAAAAGGGTACAGGGATTGAAAAAACGGATATAGACTCAGCGTTTGCTGAACTGAGGAGCCCGACGGGCAGCCTTCAGACCGTACTTCTTGCGTTCCTTCATACGAGGATCGCGGGTCAGCAGACCGGCTTTCTTCAGAGTACCGCGCAGTTCGGGATCGGCCTTGCATAGGGCACGGCTGATACCGTGACGGATTGCACCGGCCTGACCGGTCAGTCCGCCGCCGTTTACGTTCACCAGTACGTCGAAGTTGCCGGTGTTCGTCAGGCTCAGAGGCTGACGTACAGTCATCTTCAGGGTCTCAAGACCAAAATAATGATCGATATCACGCTTGTTGATCGTGATCTTTCCATCGCCGGCAACCAGACGGACGCGGGCAACGGCTTTTTTACGGCGACCAACCGCATTGTATGCTACCTTAGCCATTTTTCATTACTCCTTTCCGCGTCACTTCAGTTCCAGCGTTTCGGGCTTCTGAGCAGCCTGCTCATGTTCGGGGCCGGCATAAACCTTGAGCTTCCGGGCCATCTGACGTCCCAGAGGTCCCTTCGGCAGCATGCCGACAACCGCACGGCGAACCGCAAACTCGGGCTTCTCAGCCATCAGCTTGCGATACTTGGTCTCTTTCAGACCGCCGGCGTATCCGCTGTGATGATAGTAGATCTTCTGATCCAGCTTCTTGCCGGTCAGCACAGCCTTTGCTGCGTTCACGATGATCACGTAATCACCGGTATCCATGTTGGGAGTATAAATCGGCTTGTTTTTTCCGCGAAGGATGTTGGCAACCTGGCTTGCCAGACGGCCGAGAACCACCCCATCCGCGTCGACAACGTACCATTTCCGGTCGATGTCTGCAGCCTTTGGAATAAATGTCTTCAAAGTACTTCCTCCTTGGGTTTGTGGTTGAAGGTTTCCGTCCATGATGGTCGCATGTCCGGATTGTGTCAATGGCTACCGGGGCTAGCGGAGCTATTGATTGCCAAACGCTATTGTATGTCAAACTGTAAGCGAAGTCAAGCTTTATTTTTCTCATTTTCGTCATGGAAAAAACTGCCCGAACAATGTCAGGCAGTTTGTCTCACCCGTTAAAACATACACCTGATAATAACAGCTTTTCTTCAAGTTCTTCGGCATCCCCGTGAAAAACAATTCCCTTCCATCCGCAGGCGATCGCGCCGGCGACGTTGATTGGTGCGTCGTCGATAAACAGGCATTCTTCAGGCTGAAGCGAAAAACGCTCCGTAAACCGTCTGTAGATTTCCGGACACGGTTTAACCGTCTTTTCTTCAGCGGAAATCATGATTCCGTCGAACAGTCGGCTGACCGGTAACTTGTTCCAGTAAAGCGGCTGCATCATGCTGGCATTGCTCAGCAGCCAGATCCCGTATCCGGCGGTTTTCAGCCTTCGTATCAGATCCTCCATTCCCGGGATCATCTCCCGCGGAAAAGCCCAGTTGTACAGCAGGTCATGGACGGTGTTTCTCATCCGTTCGGGGAATCGCGCGAGGATGGTCGGTTCAGCAGTTTCCTCGGTCAGAATGCCTTGGTCCATCTGTGCCCATTCCACGGACTTGAACATTTCGTTCAGGATCATCTTCCGATCCGTTGGATCCTCGATACCGGCCCGGTCCATAAAATGCATCGGGTCAAAACTGATAATTACCTGACCCATGTCAAAAACGATATTTTTGATCATCATTTCTTCCTTTGCCGGAAAGACTCGTCGGCATGATGCAGACGAGTCTTTTCGGATATAAGATGTTTAATGTTTATACGAAGCTGACTTTGCCTTTGCTCGCCCGGAACACGATGATCAGTAATACACCGCTTGTCAGCGTCAGGATCGAGGCAAGAGCCGCGCCTGTACCAACGGAGTTCCGTACGATATTGGTATAGGCGGCAATCGTGATCGTCATGGTTTTTCCGGTATAGAGCATGATGGAGGTGGACAGTTCATTGATGCAGGTAACCCAGCTGATAATCGCTCCGGAAAGTACGCCAGGCAGCATCAGCCGCGCTGTTACTTTCACGAAAGTCTTCATCGGAGAAACGCCCAGATTGACTGAGGCTTCTTCCACGCTCGGGTCCATCTGCATCAGAAATGCACTGCCGGAACGTACCGTGTACGGCATTTTCCGGATAATCATTGCGATGATGATAATTGCTGCCGTGCCGGTCAGCTTGATCACCGTTCCGTCCGCCGTCGTCCCCAGATAGTTGAAGGCTACAATATAGCAAAGACCGAGCACAGATCCGGGAATAACGTACGGTGCCATCATCAGCATGTCCAGACCGCCTCCGGTCTTCCCTCTCTTGCGGACGATCACATAGCTCATCAGGATACCGAGCACCAGGATGAACACGATCGCGATCGTGGAATACACGAATGTGTTCTGGATCTGGGATGTCAGGCTTCGGCCGAGCTCTGCATAGTGCTCTAACGTAAAGCCTTCTTCAAACACAAAGTTGGAATAGTTGGTTTTGATGAAAGAGCAAAGCACGACAACCATCTGCGGGATAAATGCCACCAGGCTGACAATCGCCACCGGCAGCGTCACAAGGAATCGTTTTCCTCCGGAGTATTCTGTGATTTGCGGGGGCCTGAGTGCTGACATCGTATAGTTTTTCCTGGAAACCCAGAGTTTCTGGAGGAACAGAATCAGCAGTGCAATAATCACGATGATCATGGAGATTGCGCTGGCCAGGTTGGCATTACCGCCGGTTTCCGACAAATACTCGTTGTAGATCAGCGTCGGAAGCGTTCTGAAATCGCCGCCAGCCAGAATGCCGGGGGTTCCGTAATCGGCGAGGGCAGTCATGAACACCATCAGTGCACCGGCTGCGATGGAAGGAACGACCACCGGCACGGTTACAGTCAGCAGTCTGCGGAACTTACCTGATCCGAGATTCTCCGCGCACTCTTCAATGCTGCGGTCGATCGCACCCATTGCTCCCGATACGTAAAGGTATACGTACGGGAACAGTTTTAGCGTAAACACGGCGCAGATGCCGCCTTCACCATAAATACTCGGCATTTGGAATCCGAACAGGTTCGACAGGAACTGTGTCACAATACCCGCGTTGCCGAACAGGATGATCCAGCTGTACGCTCCCAGGAAAGGCGGGCACATCAGGCTCAGAATAATCAGCACATGCCAGAAAGTCTTTCCGGCGATATTGTATCGCGTCTGAAGATACGCCATCGGCACGCCGATCAGTACGGACAGCAGCGTAGGAATCAGGCTGATCTTCAGGCTGTTGCCCAACGCCTGATAATAGTACTTCTTCGTGAAGAAACGGGTAAAATTGTAGAATGTGAACCCTTCAGCCTTGGAGGAAAAGAAACTGTTTACAACCAGTGTATAGAACGGATATACAAGGAAAAGCAGGAATACGATAAAGATCAGGATCTTTACCCAAAACCAGAAATCCTTGTAAAATGGCTGGCCCTTCTTGCTTTTCAGCATGAGAGCACCTCCTTGGATTCTTTCTCGTAAAGGCTCACCTGGTTCGTATTCATGCTGATATGCACTTCTTCTCCGTCATTCCGGATATTGCCGACGTCTTTTGTATACTCATTCAGCTCAATGACCTGCCCGGTAACGAGTTCAACTTCGTACTGGATGAAGTCTCCCAGGAAAACGGACATATTAATCTTCCCGGGGATTCCGACCTCGTCGAAGAACAGCTGTTCAGGCCGTGCAGACAGAATCGCTTCGCCTTCGTAGTCCCTGGAAACGGGAATGGTCACGGAATAGTTTCCGGGCAGTGAAACGCTCGCGCTGTTCTTTTTTGCCTTGACCGTGCAGTCGATGAAATTGCTCACACCGATAAAGTTTGCCACAAAGGGATTGGCCGGCTTCCGGTAAATCTCTTCCGGAGTACCGATCTGCATGATATTGCCCTGGTTCATTACGGCAATCCGGTCAGATATGGCCAGCGCCTCTTCCTGGTCATGGGTCACATACACGGTTGTGATTCCCAGCCGACGCTGAAGTTTTTTGATTGTTGTCCTCATCTGTACCCGCAGTTTTGCGTCCAGGTTGGAAAGCGGCTCGTCCATCAGCAGCACGCTGGGCTCAATCACGAATGCACGCGCCAGCGCAACACGCTGCTGCTGCCCGCCTGACAGCTCGTTGGGTTTTCTGGTTTTCAGCTGATCAATCTGTACCATTTTCAGGGCTTCCTCGACCCGCGGAGGAATCTGGTCTTTGGGCACATGACGGGCTTTCAATCCATAAGCAACGTTATCCGCCACGTTCAGATGCGGAAATATCGCGTAGTTCTGGAACACCATTCCGATGTCCCTCTTATGTGCGGGAACATTGTTGATCACTTTGTCATCAAATCGGATCTCGCCCCCGTCTACCGTGTTGAATCCGGCGATCATCCGCAGTAGTGTGGTTTTACCGCATCCGGACGGCCCCAGCAGGGTAAAGAACTCTCCGGGGTTGATCTTAAGACTGATTCCGTTGACAGCTGTGAAATCGCCGTAAGTTTTGACTGCCTGGTCGATAATAACGGCATGGCTCATGAATGAATTCCTCCCGATGTCAAGAGAAAAGGCGCCCCGGGTCTTTTCCGGGGCACCCTCCCACTGTTAATACATGGTTAATAGAGTAGTGGTAATCAGTCTCCCACAACAGCATCCTGCCACTTTTCGACGATGTCGCCCTTGTTGGCTCCGGCATAGTCGAAGTTGTAGTTCATCAGCGTGATGCTGCTCAGCGGCTCAAGGCCCACAGGCGAAACATCGCTGCGGATCGGCCGGCGGCCATAGTCCTTGTTCTGGGCTTCCTGGCACTCGGCACTCAGCGCATATTCAACAAACAGCTGAGCCAGTTCGGGGTTCTTGCAGTCCTTCACAATGGCGATGCCATCCGGCACGGCGGACGTTCCGTCAGTCGGATAAATCATCTTCAGATGGCCGTTCTCCAGGTCGTACTGGACGGCAGCCTTCTCCAGTGTGATGCCGATCGGATATTCACCGGAGTCAACGTTCTTGTGCGCTCCGGAGGAGCCGGACTGGATTACGAGGTTGGGCATCAGGCTCTTCACAAATTCCCAACCGGCTGCATAGTCGTCATCCACGTTGCCATAAATCATCAGCATGGTGTTCAGCTGTGTATAGGCGGAACCGGAAGAAGCGGGATCGGCAATTGCGATCTTCTTTTCCCATTTGGGATCGGCCAGATCTTTCCAGCTCTGGGGAATATCAGCCTCAGCCACCAGGTCGGTGTTGACCAGGAAGACCATCGGCAGCGGGGATTCGCCGATCCACAGGCAGTCCGGATCATACAGGCTCGGATCGATCAGGTCGATGCAGCTGGGCTTGTAGCTCTGGAAATAGTCTTTGTAAGCGGCCAGGCTGTCGGCTCCGCCGCCCCACAGGATATCGGCTTCGGGCGCGGCCGCTTCTGCCTTGATCCGGTTCAGCAGGTTGCCGGTACCGTCGGCAACAACTTCGACCTTCACGTTCGGATACTTGGCTTCAAATCCCTGTACGCCGGCATTCAGGGGATCGGCGTCATGGGGGGAATAGATGGTCAGGGTTCCGGAGTATTCTTCCGGAGCTTTCTCTGCGCCGGCAACAGCGCAGACGCCGAAGATCATCAAAGCAGCCAAAAATAACGCAAGAAACTTTTTCATGGGTGTTCCTCCTTTGATTTTGTCCGAATGAAAGCATCATTCGGTCTTTATCTGGAATTATACACCAATCCGGTAACGTTTTCAATCATTTTTTTGATTTTTGCATCAGTTCCGTGATCTGTTTTTACGGAATCAGCCGGCCATTCCGTAATCCTTTAGGATAGTGATTCCGGATGGTTCCCTCACTGCCCTTTCCCCAGCCGAGAATCAGGCCTTTATATCGGATCAGCAGCCAATCTTGCGCTTCCGCGCTGATCGTTTCTCCCGCCATATATCTGCAGGCGATTTCCGCGTCAGTATCCAGCGTCTGAACTTCCGGTGGACGGATACTCATTGCTGCCGCATGGTCAGGCACCGCAATTTTCCCTCGTACTTCGCCCAGATGCATCCCTGCCCGTAACACTCTGATCCCTTTTACATCCGGGCATTCATCCATGTGCACCAGCATGTTTCCGATTTTGTGCGTCGCTTTCGGAAATGTGGGGAATGTCTTGCTCAGCACTGCTGTTTCTTCCCTTCCCGGTTTCGGAAGCGTCCTGTCTTCCGGCAGTTCAGCGGTTTGGTCTCCCTTTTTTCTGAATCGGGCGGCAAACTGCCCTTCTGTTCTCATCCGGTGAGGATAGCAGGTGAACCACCCCTTTGGGGCATTAATTCCACCAACACAGAATGCTTCCGCTTCAAAGTCCGGATGTTCGTGCAGAAACCACGCCGCGTTCTCTTCGTTTTCTTCCGGGTTATAGGTACACGTGGAATATACCAGTCGCCCGCCCGGCCGTACCAGTTTCGCTGCGGCATTCAGAATCTCCCTTTGCCTTTGGGCGCAGCCCCTTGCCTGCTCAGCGCTCCATTCCGTCCGGCTCTCCGGTACCCGCCGGAACATGCCTTCCCCGGAGCACGGCGCGTCTGCCAGTACCGCGTCAAACCCTTCTCCCCACTTTGCCGCCAGCAGATCCGGCCACGCGCAGGTCACGATTGTGTTTGGCAAGCCGATCCGCTCAATATTGCCGCTCAGGATTTTTGCGCGCTTCTGTACGGGTTCATTGCAGATTAGAAGTCCTTCACCCCTCATGGCAATCCCGATCTGGGTGCTTTTTCCGCCCGGTGCCGCGCACAGATCCAGTACCTTTTCTCCCGGCTTTGCGTCCAATACAGCAGCGGGCAGCATGGCTCCCGGTTCCTGCAGATAGAATGCGCCGGCCTCGTGCAGGATCGTGCTTCCCGCCTCATCTTTTCCCGACAGTTCGTATGCTTCATCAGCCCACGGAATCTTTGTCCCGGCTCGGTACTTTTCCGTTTCTTCCGTTTTTTTCAGCGTGTTCAGCCGGATGCCTCTGACAGGTTCCTCTTCCAGTGCGCGTAAAAAAGCCGGTAGCTCATTTCCCAGCTGGCCTTCCATTCGGCTGACAAAGGCTTCCGGCAGCTTTGGATACATCTTCATTCCATCCATTCAGGTTTCATATAGCGTCTCATGGAATAGATCGGGGTGACGAGCCTGCATTTATCCAGCACATCCTTTTTTCCGGCTGTAATGACAGGAATGTCGCCCAACTCTTTGGCGCATTCCAGGACGGTCTTTTCCCCTTCTTCGATCATTTCCGGGGTTGTTTCATCCGCAAGGTTGGTGTTATTGATCAGCCTGTCGATCTTCAGTCTGCCCCGGTTTTGAATTCGGAGAGCCAGGTCCATGATCTCGTCCTTTTTCCGTGTCAGCGGGCGCATACAGTTGATCACCAGGATCATATTCGTTTCGTTCCTCCTTGTGATGAAGGAAGGATAATACCGGCCCAATGCCGCTGCACCGGTATCGTCTCCGCCTACGTCAAAGATGACTCTGTCCATCGGAATCTCAAACACGCTCTGGATTTCTGCAGGTAGTGCCGGGATATCCACCGTCGTCATCGCATAGGTCGGCATCAGTGTCCGAACCCCTGCCTCTCGCAGTTCTTCAGCTTTTTCTCCGCTTCGAAAGTAGGGATTAACAATATCAAGATCCACCAACGTTGTTTTCATCGTTTTAGCTGATTCAAGCGCAACGTTCAGTGCAATTTCCGTTTTTCCGCTGCCATAGTTGCCGGTCAGCACCAGATATTCGGCTTTCCCGAATAATGAATTCATTTATCTTCTCCTTCATTTGTCTTCCAGCCCTTTGGATAGACCGGCTGATGGTATGCCTTGTCTTTATTGATCAGTTGCTGAGGCTTTTCGTACTGCCACAGTTCCTCTTCCGGATCTGTAAACAGATCACCCACTGCCAGCCGCCGGCGTCTTTTTTTCTGTGTCATGAGCCCGTTTTTTTCGGCAGGCGCTTCTTCATCTTCTTCCTCTTCAAAAGATTCCGTGATGTCAGCCTGTTTGTTGTTCTGTACCGTTCCCGCCGGTCTGCGATATGGGCTGTCTTCAGGTACGGTATAACCTGCTCCGGTAATAATCTGCTTTTTCTGCAGGGGGATGGCAGCAGAAACCGTTTCAGGCTCTTCACTCGCCCATCGTGAGAAGTCTTCCTGCTCTGTTTCCCTTGTAATTGTTTTCAGCTCTGGAATCGTTTCGTTCTCAGCCTCATAAGAAAATAAGCGTCTTGGGATAATCGGTGCAGGAGCCGGTCCCTCTGGCTCTTCCGGCTCGTCTTTCTCTTCAGATTCTTCATCCTTGTGACGGAGTCGGTTGAAGTAGCTTTTCCAGACCTGGATCGGCCGCCAGCGCAGCAGATAAATCCCCAGATCCACCGTTACCCCGATGACGCACAGGATAATCACCAGGATAAGCCAATGCCTGCCGATCCAATCGAGCAAGGTTCCTCCGTTTTCACTTGTAAATGCAGCCCAGATCGATGCGGCAGCCGTTTGAATCCACCCCAGCATGATCGTGAACAGCGTGTTGGCAAAACTGCCCATGGCAGATCTCCTGTCTTATTGGTCTGTTACGGGTTCGATCATGACCGTCACCGTAACGGTATCGTTTGAAATGATCGCGTCTTCCGATGGTTTCTGCACCTTCAGCTGGAATGCAGTGGTCTCGTTCAGGTTTTTCACGTTTACGGTGCGCTGTTCCAGCGGCAGCTCTGTCAGCTGATCCAGCACTTCCTGCCTCGCGGCAATCGAGATGTTTTCCGGGCTCACTTTGATATCCTTAATCTCATATCCCGTCGCTACTGTTCCGTTCATTTGGATCAGTTCACTTGTTTCGAATGTTTTTTTCGGCAGCAATGTTGATTCGATCAGTACGCTGTCAATCGGCACCGAAGAGTCTGTGATTCCCAGCAGCCGACTGGATACTTCCTCTCCGTTCCGGTTATATAGTTTAATCTCTGAGCTCTCGCCGAACGGACCTTCTTTCCATTCGATCGCATTCAGATCGATATCCGCTTTGGCTCTGGAGATGGTCTGGGCAAGAGATCTCGGTCCGCTTACTGAGATCACCGTCGGATCCACCGTCAGCGGAGTCATATACCAGTCCTCCGGGATATTTCCCTCCGGGTTGGTGGATACCGGTATGCGTTGCCGCACAATATAGTCTTCCACCTCTACCGTAATTGAGGATGGATTGGTGGATATAACTTTTCCGTATGTGGAAGAATTGGTGCTCAGCAGTCTCACTTCCTGCTCTCCCGTACCGCTGATCCGGCTCAGGTCAAGCCGAATGTTATAAGCGGAAGCTTCCGCAGCTTCATACTGTTTCTGCGGAACGGCTGCGACGATGCTGACGTCGTTCAGGATTTCATTCAGATCGCTCACGACAATATAACCGTTGTTTCGGAGAGTATCCGTTCCCGTAATGGAAACATTCACGTTCTGGAAGGTTTTGTCGCGTGTCAGCGTTTCATCCTGTGAAATCAGCCCGGCCCACAGCACGATAGAGATCAGTATAGCGATAGCTTTCAGCCATCCGTTGTGCAGCAGCACATGCTTCAGTCCCCGGAGCACTCTCTGCAAAAAGGATTTCAGTCCGCCGGTTTTCTTTTCTTCGCTCATGACTGCTCCTCCTTTGCGTCGCGCTTCACAATCTTCTGCACGAAGGAGCTGAGCCCGGAATTTTTGATACTGTAATAGTCGTTCAGGAAAGTTTTCAGTTCATCGGTGGACAGCGGGCGCTTCAATGCGCCGTCTCTCGCCATACTGATGATGCCGGTCTCTTCGGATACAACGACCACCACGGCATCGGTGTTCTCGCTGATTCCCAGTGCAGCCCGGTGACGTGTTCCCAGCTCGCGGCTTACACCGCTGGCTTCGGCCAGTGGCAGGATACATGCCGCGGCAATCACCTGATCGTCTCGGATCACAACAGCACCGTCATGCAGCGGTGTGTTGGGTTCAAAAATATTTTCCAGCAGAGGGGCGGACACTTCTGCGTTTAGCCGTGTCCCGGTCTCGATCACGTCTTCCAGTCCGGTCTGCCGTTCGAAAACGAGCAGTGCGCCGACCCTGCGGCGGCTCAAATCTATCACCGTCTGCACGATCTCAGAGATTTCGGTATCCCGCTCCTCGTCAATGCTCCGCCTGTTGCTCTTCGTCATGATGCGGCTCCGCCCCATCCGTTCCAGCGCCTTGCGCAGTTCAGGCTGGAACAGGATCACCAGCACCAGCGCACCGTTCTGAAGGATGGCGACCAGTAGCCAGTTCAGGCTCTTCAGACCCATCATGCTGCTGATCAGAATAATCACCAGTAAGAGGAACAGGCCTTTCAGCAGCGCGCTGCCGCGTGTATGTCTTGTCAGCAGGAGCAGTTCGTAGATGATGACCGCAACGATGAGGATATCGATAACGTCGATAACGCCGAGGCGATGGGTAAGGTTCCAGATCATATTTCGGATTGTTGCCCATAGATCTTCCATACCCTCACCTCCGTTTCTGAACTCGTGATTAGCTAATTATACACAATTAACACAAATTTGAAAAGATATTATTACGAGTATTTTTGTTTTCGTAACATTTTCAAAACATGTTAGTGTGTTAGTGTGTTAGTGTTCATTTTTTTGTCATCCTGAGCCTGTCGGCCAGTCTTTCTCAGCCGTATTGGATTTCGATTGTTCGAATACTCTCTGTGTTCACTCACAGAAAGCTTCCGAACAACAATATATTGTACCATATAGTATTTCAAGGTGCAAGTAATTGCGCTGCAAGTTACCTGTCTTTTTTGTAATTTTATTTCAATAAGTGACTCTTCCCCTTTTCGAAAAATCAAACCAAAAGGAAAAGGAACTGCCGCATATCAATCCGGCAGCTCCTTCCTTCCTGGATCTGAAGTCTTATCTTGATCCCTTGTCGTATGGGATACCTTCCGCCTTGGGCGCACGTGATTTTTTCGAGGTAAATGCAAGCACGATCAGGCAAACGATATACGGCATCATATTATATACGTTTCCGGGCAGGTTCATCGATACCAGGAACGGGAAACCCGTGTAGGTATTGCTAAGTGCCCTGAACAGGCCGAAGAGCAGTGCAGCCAGGGCGATTCTGGTCGGTTTCCATTGCCCGAAGATCATCACCGCCAGGGCCAGGAAGCCGAAACCGGCCACACCGTTTTCAAACTTCCAGATCGAAACGCCGGCCAGAATATAGCACAGGCCGCCGAGGCCGCCCAGTGCGCCGGAAATCAGCACGCCCATCCAGCGCATCTTGTATACATTGATGCCGACAGAGGCCGCCGCCTGCGGATGCTCGCCGCAGGCCATCAGCCGCAGGCCAAGCCGGTTCTTGTACAGGAAAACGTATACCAGTACCACCGCAATGATCGCGACCACCATGAACCAGTTGAATTCAAACCCGTTGATGTTCACGATGAACATCTTGCGGGCGGAAATATACTCAATTTCGGAAGAATGATTGTCCGGATTGGCTGCGGTGTTCATCGCCTTCACGAACACGGTGGAAGCCGCTGTCGCCAGCAGGTTCATCGCCGTGCCGACCAGCGTCTGGTCTGCATTAAAGTGGATGGCAGCAACGCCCAGTAAACATGAATATAGCATTCCCGACAATATGGCGGCAAGCATGGCCACAAGCACCATCACAAACGCAGAGGTCGTTCCCAGGGAGCGCATCACCAGCGCGCCGCCCAGAGCACCGACGACCATGATGCCTTCCAGACCCAGGTTGATCACGCCGCTGTGTTCGGATATACAGCCTCCCAAGGCAACCAGCAGCAGAACGGAGGCGAAGATCAATGTGTATTGAATCAGAAGCAGCATTAGTTTTTCGCCCCTTTCTTTTCCTCGCTTTTTGCGATCCATTTTTTCATCGTCAGCTTAATGAACAGCACGAAGCCGCACAGGTAGATGATCACGGAGGAGATCACGTCGGAAATCTGGGGAGAATAGAAGTTGGTGTTCACGTATTGTCCGCCGTCCGTGATGTGCTGAATAAAGAACGATGAGAAAATCGCTCCGATGGGATGAAGTCCGCCCAGGAAAGCGGCCGCGATACCGTTGAAACCCATCGACGGGACCGAGCTCTGTGTGCACTCCCACCGCATGTAGCCCGACTGGTACAGCAGGCTGGCTGCCATCCCGGCCAGCGCGCCTGAAATGGCCAGGGTCAGGATGATGTTCCGGTTCTGTGCCATGCCGGCATATTTCGCGGCGTTCCGGTTGTTGCCGGTAGCTTTTAGTTCATATCCCAGTTTGGTTTTCGACAGAATGATCCAGATCACGATGGCCATGATGATCGTCAGGGGAACCGCGATCGTCACATTGTTGTTGTTGCCGAAAAGGGAATCGATTCCTGCCGTCGGAAGTAATGATGACTTGTTCACCTTGTCCAGGTACAGCGTATAGGGGCTGGTCGTTTCCTTGACCGAAGCCTGTATGG
>Ga0265298_10004566_pt1 | contig 17656 bp, 10 predicted proteins | sample AusTroGonzalo_MG_3_FD_193486 | JGI IMG/M metagenome (GOLD analysis project Ga0265298, IMG submission 193486) | Bovine rumen microbial communities from tropical cattle in Woodstock, Queensland, Australia - Gonzalo_01 | ecosystem: Host-associated > Mammals > Digestive system > Stomach > Rumen ... | reverse complement strand
AAGCCATGGGCCAGATGAAAGACCAGGCCCGGCTGGCAACCGACGAATTGCTCAAGGCCCGGCAGCAGGAGTTCAAGGCCTCCAGCAGCGAAGCCCTCGGCACGCTCCTCAATCCCGTCAAAGAGAAGATGGACGAGCTACGCAAGGAAATGCTGGCCAACAGCGACGTGCACAAGACGGCCCAGAGCGCCATCAAGAGCGATGTCGAATCGCTGATGAAATACACTGGCCGCGTGGCTCGCAGCACTGACCAACTGGCCGCCGCCTTCAAATACGGCAACAAACTGCAGGGTACTTGGGGGGAAACCATCCTTGAGGAGATCCTCTCGTCGCAAGGCCTGACCAAGGGCGTCCACTTTGATGTCCAGCCTACAATTACCGATGCCGAAGGCCGTACCGTCCACACTGAGGACGGTTCCGCCCTGCGTCCCGACGTCATCATCCATCTTGACCGCCGGCGCGAGGTGATCGTCGACGCCAAGACGTCACTGGCCGACTATGTGAACTATGTCAATGCCGAGAACGAAGAGGATCGCGCCCGCTATCTGCGCGCCCACATCGACAGTATCCGTAAGCATGTGAAGGAACTCGCTCGGAAAGACTATGCGGCCTATATCCAGCCGCCGAAGATGTCGGCGGGCTATGTCATCATGTTCGTTCCCAATATGGGCGCGCTCTGGACAGCGCTCAACCAGGAACCCGAGATCTGGCGTTGGGCGGCCGATCAGAATGTCTATATCGCGGACGAACAGTCGCTCTACGGCGCCATCCGCATCGTACAGCTCACCTGGACCCAGGTGCAGCAGGCCGAGAACCACGAGAAGGTCTATGCCCTGGCCGGCGAGATGATGGATCGCGTGGATAAGTTCCTGTCTTCCTACGAGGCAGTGGGCAAGTCGCTGGAAAACGCGATGAAAGCTTATGGCGAAGCCGGACGCAAGCTGGCGCCGAGCGGCCAGAGCATCACCACCACGGCCATCAAGCTGGCCAAGATGGGCGCCCGCAAGGGCAAGCAGATAGAAAAAGCCCTCCTCGATGTCGATGAAATCGGCGCGCTCGAAGAGGGCGATCGGGAATAAGAACGTAGCTGCGGGTGGTGTTTGGAGCCGCGAGCATTTTTCTGCGAGCGGGACAAACACCAGAGCTGCGTAGTTTTTAATGCTATTCGTTCAGAAGGTCCTCGCTGCGCTTGATGAAGTCGGCGAGGGCTTTTCCTTTCAGCATGCCGTTCGACAGCAGGGCCAGGTCAGTGGCCTGCTTGAGCAGGGTGCTGTCGGCTGTCAAGGCCTTGACGCCGGTTTCGCCCATGATCTTGCGGATCACCGGATTCTCGGCGTTGACCGTGATGTTGAAGCTGTCGGGCAGTTCTCCGTAGAAATTCATGCCGCCACCCAGGGCTGCCATGTCGCGGTAACGGCGCATGAATTCACTCTGGGTGATCAGGATCGGGGCCGCAGCCTCGCCCAGGTTTTCCACCTTCACTTCGTATTTGTTTTCCTTCGGCAGGATCTCCTCGAAGACGCTGGTCACATACTTGGCGTCCTCTTCGGAAATCTCGAACTTCGCGCGCTCATCCTTCTCGACGAGGCGGTCGATAGCATCCGCATCCACCCGTTTGAAGGTAGCGTCTTTCAGCTTGGTTTCCAGTAGGTTCACGAAGTGAGCATCGAGCGGACAGTCGAAGACCAGCACGTCATAGCCTTTCGCCTTGGCGGCCTCCACGTAGGGATACTGGGCCACTGGATCGGTGCAGTAGAGATAGACCGTCTTCTTGTCCTTGTTGGTCTGAGCCTCCTTGATCTTCTCGCCGTAGGCTTCATAGTTGAAGAAAGCGCCTTCGGTGTTCTTGAGCAGGGAGAACTTCAGTGCGCGCTCGCAGAACTTCTCGTCGGTGAGCATGCCGTATTCGATGAAGAGCTTCAGGTTGTCCCATTTCTGCTCGAATTCCTCTTTCTTGTTCTTGGCAATCTCCTCGAGCCGGTCGGCCACCTTCTTCGTGATATAGGTGGAGATCTTCTTCACGTTGGCGTCTTCCTGCAGGTAGCTGCGCGACACGTTGAGCGGAATGTCCGGTGAGTCGATGACGCCATGCAGCAGGGTCAGGAACTCCGGCACGATGTTCTCCACGGAGTCGGTGACGAACATCTGGTTGCAGTAGAGTTGGATCTTGTTGCGCGTGACTTCCAGCCGGTCCTTGATCTTCGGGAAGTAGAGGATACCGGTCAGGTTGAACGGATAGTCGACGTTGAGGTGGATGTGGAAGAGGGGATCCTCCTGCATCGGGTAGAGCTTGTTGTAGAAGGTCAGGTAGTCCTCGTCCTTCAGTTCGCTGGGCTTGCGGGTCCACAGAGGCTCGGTGTCGTTGATGATGTTGTCCTTGTCGGTGTCCACGTACTTGCCGTCCTTCCATTCTTTCTGCTTGCCCATGCAGATGGGGACGGGCATGAACTTGCAGTACTTGTTGAGCAGGGCGCCCACTTTCGCTTCCTCGGCGAATTCTTCGCTGTCGGCATCGAGGAAGAGGGTGATGGTCGTGCCGCGTTCCGTCTTCTTGCTGGCCGTCATGGTGAAGTCGGGCTCGCCCTCACATTCCCATTTCACGGCCTTGGCGCCTTCTTGCCAGGAAAGTGTCTCGATGCGGACTTTCTGCGACACCATGAAGGCGGAGTAAAAGCCCAGGCCGAAGTGGCCAATGATGCTGCCCGCTTTGTCTTTGTATTTCTCTAGAAACTCGCCGGCCGAGGAAAAAGCAATCTGGTTGATGTATTTGTCGACCTCTTCTTCGGTCATGCCGATGCCGCGGTCCGTGATGGTGATGGTCTTGGCCTTGTCGTCCACGTCCACGCGGATGGTCAGGTCGCCCAGTTCTCCCTTGAACTCGCCGGTTCCGGCGAGGGCTTTCAGCTTCTGGGTCGCATCGACGGCATTGGCCACGAGTTCACGCAAGAAGATGTCGTGGTCGGAATACAAGAATTTTTTGATGACCGGAAAGATATTTTCCGTGGTCACACCAATTTTTCCTTTCGTCATGGTTATCGATTTTTAAGATTTTTCGTTTCTGGCACGAAAGAAATCAAAAAAGATACCATCGCCCCCGGTGCGACAAATTGTCAGTTTCTTGTAAAACGGCTCTCCAAAAGCCTTTTCCGCCCCGACAAATCTGCATTTCTTTGCGCTTTTTCGAGATGCTGAAAACTTTGACCAGATAAGCGCTCCGAGTTTTTTTTTCGCGGAGGGCCGCTCTAGTTTTGTCGTCCCAAACACACAAGCCGTATGAAACGATTTTTACTGCCGGCCCTTTGCCTGCTGCTGACCGGCCCACTCCAGGCCCAGGTTTTTTCCTTGTCCACCAACGTGCTGGACTGGGCGAATCTCGGGACGATCAATGCGCAGGCAGGCCTCGCTTTCAGCCAGCATCTTTCACTGCATGCGGGTGCCCGCTATAACAACTGGAACTTCGGTTCCGTCGAAAAAGGGACGGCCTTCCAGAACCGCGCCCGCTCCGCCTCACTGGGCCTTCGCTATTGGCCCTGGAATGTCTATTCTTCCTGGTGGGTGAGCGCTCGCGCACAGGTGGAGGAATACAATCGTGGGGGACTGCTTAAGCGTCCGTTGACCGAGGAAGGCCTGGCAGCAGGTGTCGGACTGGGTGTTGGCTACAGCCGCATGCTCGACCGCCATTGGAACCTTGATTTGGGTTTGGGCGGTTGGTTCGGCAAAACCTGGTATACGCAGTACCGCTGCCCGCGCTGCGGCCGAGTCGTGAATCGGGACGACGGGACGCCGGTGCGTGATGCAACACGCTGGTTCGTCTGGCCCTCCAATGAATTACAAGTATCTATCAGCTATATATTCTGACCATGAATCGATCTATGGTGCTCATCGCGCTGCTGGCCTGCGCCCTGGCTGTCGCTGCCTGCGGGACTTCCCGGAAAGCAGGACGGCTGCAGGAAAGCCAGTTGTCTGCATCCTTGGTTCTGCCGGAGGACAGGCAGTCGCTTCCAGAACAGGATCTGCCGCACTTCGAGGCCGACAGCCTCGTCGTACACGATTTCATGGGCCGCGAGGTCATCATCATGAACGCTGTGCGCGATGAGGCGAGTGGCGAAATGGTGGCCCATGAGACCCTTCAGGCCGCACGGGTGACGGCCCGTTTTCGCAATGTAGCCGAACGGCACGGGCGGATTGAGCTGGCTTTCCAGGTCATTGTGCCCGCCGCCATGCAGGACAGCCGCTGGCAGGTACGCTTCCACCCTCGGATGAGTGTGTTTGACGAAGACGTGCCGCTCGACGACATCTTGATCACGGGCAAAGATTACCGCAAAGCACAACTGCGGGGTTACCAGCAATACGAGCGCTTCCTGCGCAGCATCGTCACCGACTCCACGCGTTTCATCGACCGGCATCAGCTCGAGATATGGATCCGGCGTAACCTGCCCCGGCTCTACGCCCTTCGGCAGGATAGCACGGAAATCTCCGATGAGGCTTTTGCCTCGATCTACGGCGTCAAAGAACGGCAGGCTGTGGACTATTATACCTATGGCTGGCTGGTGCGCCGCAACGAACGGCGCATCCGCGACAAGGAAAAGATGTTCCGGCGCTACGTGAAGGTACCGGTGCAAACGGAGCACCTGCGGCTCGATACGCTGCTGGTCAACGAGGCGGGGGAGTTCGTGTACAATTATGTGCAGACCCTTCAGACCCGGCCCCGGCTGCGCAAAGTGGACATCCGTCTTGACGGGGAGGTCTGTGAGCAGGAGAAAATCGTGTATCGGGTGCCGGAAAGCGAGCCGCTGACCTTCTACATCAGCTCCCTGAGCGCTTTTGTCGATGGCCGTGAACGCTACCTCGACCAGGTGGTTTCGCGACGGGTGGATGTGCAGACCGAGGCCCGGCTGCTCTTCGATTTGGGCGACGAACATGTGCGGGAAGATCTGGGCGACAACTTGACGGAAATCCTGCAGATTCGCGCCACGTTGGCCTCTCTGCTGGAAAACCAGGAATATGACCTCGACAGTATCGTGGTTACGGCACATGCTTCGCCTGAAGGTAGCTGGCACGCCAATGCCGCGCTCTCGCAGCGACGCAGCCAGAGCGTCGGACACTACTTCGAACGCTTCATGCGGCAGTATGCCGATTCTGCCGACAGAGCCACCGGTATCCTTCTTGACCTGGACGGCAGTTACGCGACCGCACCCGAGCGCCCCGGCATCCACTTCCGCAGCCATGCCGTACCAGAGAACTGGGACCAGCTTGACCGTCTGGTCGAGGCTGATCCACAACTCAGTGCGGAACAGAAAGAACGATACCGTGTCCGGCGGGTTGAGCCCGATCCTGACCGGCGCGAGATGGCCATGCGGGCAGACGATTTCTATGCTTACCTGAAAGAAGAACTGTATCCGCGGCTGCGCGTCGTGGCCTTCGATTTCCGCCTGCACCGGCGCGATATGGTCCAGGATACGATCCATACGACCGTGCTGGATACCACCTATATGGCGGGCGTGCAAGCCATCCGCGATCGCGATTACCAGCGTGCGTTGACGCTCCTGCGGCCCTATGCCGATTTCAATACCGCCATTGCTTACTGTTGCCTCGACTACAATGCGAGTGCGCGTGCTATCCTGGAGCAACTCGACCGCAGCGCGGAGGTCAATTACATGCTGGCCTTGGTCTATGCGCGCCAAGGCGATGAGCGCAGTGCCGTTGAGTGTTATCTCCATGCTTGTGGGCAAAACGGAAGTTTTGTGCACCGCGGTAATCTCGATCCGGAAATCAGTGCGCTGATCCGAAAATATGACTTAAACCGAGAATCCTGACATAAAACGAGCTACGATGAAACAACCCCTGATTTTATTCCTGACGACGCTCTGTCTGGCCTGCGGCTGCGACAAGGGAGAGCCCTGCGTATTCTGCACGGATCCGCCAGTGCCGCGCCGTCTCCAACTTACCCTGCTCAACACTGCACCGAATACCAAGGGTTCCGATGCGCTCCAGGCCCTTGAAAGCCAAATCTCGCAGTGCGTGCTTTATGTGTTCAGCCGTGGTGGCCACTTGGTCAATTGCTACCAGTCTTCCGACGGACGTTTCGACTTCTTCCTGACCGATGAGACCTACGACTTCGTGGCCGTGGCCAACAAGGCGTCGCTGCCGCTTTTCGGAATTGGGAAAAACGACATCTATCGAACGGAGACCACGCTGGCGGAAAACGGGGAAGGCGGCTTCGTCATGGTCGGTCGGCTTGACAACCACCTCATCGAAGCGGATGAAAAGATTACCGTGGAAATGCAGCGCCTGGCCGCCAAGGTCTCGTATGAGATCCATACGGCTTTTTCCGGTCCGCTGGCAGGTGCTTCCTTTCAGGTGGACGATATATACCTGACGAATGTCGTGGGAGGCAACAATCTGGCGCTGACGGATTCGCTGCCTACAGCACAGGCGCTATGGTACAACCGAATGGACCGGGAAGTATGTGCCGATATGCCGCTGGCCCTCTTGCAGGGCGGCCCCGTGTTCTATGCCTATCCCAATGCCTCTCCCGACAGCCATGACAAGACGCAGTGGGGGAGCCGCTGCACCCGTTTCGTCGTGAAAGCCACGCTGGCAGGCCGCACCACTTACTATCCCGTGACCCTGACGCATGTACAGGCCAACCATCATTACCACGTCGACTTGACCATCGCGAACTATGGGGTGGATCATCCTGAGGACCTTCCGCAGGACTACAACGGCTTCCAGGCCCGGCTCCATGTCGTGCCTTGGACGTCCGGCACCAGCCTTCAGGGAAATTTTTGACACAAACTATCAAACCGTGCTATCATGAAAAGAATCATTCTCTTTGCTGCATGCCTCTGCTTCTGCACGGTGGCATGCCAGACGAACCTGGCTCCGGAGACGGAGACGGGTACCGGATCACTGCGTATTTCTCTTACCCCTGCGGGCGCTCCCGACACCAAGTCGGTGACAGATGCCACAGGGAAAGAAGACTATCTCAAGGACGTACAAGTGTTTATTTTCCAGACAGATGGAGCGCTCTATCGAAGGGAGGTTTTTCCCGAGAATACAGCGACCCGCTCCCTCGACGGCGTGAAGGCCGGCTACTATGACCTTGTGGCAGTCGCGAACGCACCAGCCCTGACGGAAATCCAAACCCGGAGCGAGTTGCAGCAGCAGACCGTCGCGCTGTCCCATAACAACCCGGAAGTGGGCTTTGTCATGTATGGCGAGACGGCCAATACCGTGACGGTACGTAGCGACAATGATACGCCAGCCAGCGTCACCATTGCGCTTGAGCGCCATGTCAGCCGTGTCCGCCTGACGACTGTCCAGAACAAGTTGCCGGCAGACTGTGGTGCCTTGACCGTCGAAAGCGTCTTTCTGGAGAATGGTCTGGGCAACTGGACGCTCCTGGCATCCGACAATCCATCGACGTATGTGAATTATGCCGGTCGCAAGGCAGGCCGCAATACCTCGACGAATACAGATGACTTCATTGTCGCAGCCGCCGACGCCGAGTGCGCCGCCCTGACTTTCAAGGCGCCGCAGCAGGCAGTCGCCCGCAGCCTCACGGCAGCTGAAAGCTTCAACTTGCCGTTCTACTGCTATCCCAACCGACTGTCCTTGACAGCCGATCATTTCGCCGGGCCCACGGCTGAAGCCGTCTGCGCCCGTCTGGTCCTGCGGGTCTCCTATGGCACACCAGCAGAAAGCTGGTATTATCCGGTGACGCTGCCCAGCATGGAGCGCAATACGAGTTATGACGTGTCCTTCGTGATTTCAGGACCGGGCACGAAAGATCCCAACCAGCGCGTCTCGAATGGCAACCTCGACGTAGAGGTGACGATCACGGGCTGGGGGAACGGAAACAGCTATCAGGGGGATTTCTGATGAAAACGGCCCTGACGTTCAGGATGTTGCTGGCTGTCTGGCTGCTGATTGCGATCGTTGCAGCCTGTGCACGCTGGCAGCCGACGGCCGGGGAGGGAAGTCTCTCCCTGGTCATTCCAGGTCCCGGCTTGCCGACCAAGACGCTCTCCGACAATACGGCCTATGCCTACGAGGAGGCCGTCAACCAAGTTCAGTTGCTGCTTTTCAAAGGAGGACAGCGCTATGACTATCTGCGGCTCGACGCCGCTTCGGTCAATTTCCCTTATACGAAACAGTATCCGGCCCTGGGTGCCGGTGTCTACCAAATATTTGCTGTGGCCAACGGACCGGACCTGCAATCGGTGACGACGGAAGCAGCGCTTCGAGAGACGACTATCAGCCTGACGGATTGTGGCTTGAGCGAAGCAACGGGTTTCGTAATGATGGCGGGCGAAGCGGTGCAGATCAGCCCCGGCGAGGTTAGCCAGGTCACCATACCCATGCAACGCTATGTCGCGCGGGTACGGGTGACCATCATCCGCAACCGCCTTCCCGCCGCTTATGCCGAGGGTGGCGCGATGACCCTCAAGGGTATCTTTCTGATCAATGCGCTGCAGAGCTGGAACCTGGGAACCACCGCTGTGCCTGCGGGATGGGTAAACCTGGGCGGCCGGGTTGCCGGAAGGGCTTCCTCTACGGATAGCCAGGACTACATCCGATCCGCGGAGCAAGTACCCGCCGCCTGCCGTTCCCATCTCTACCATACTTTGTCCGTGCCGCTGCCCCGCGGCCAGGACCATGTGCCGACGGGAACTTGCCTGTACAGCTTCCCCAACGCGGTCGTCCAGGACCATCCGGGCCCCGACGCGACGGAAAGTACGGGTGCTCCGACACGCCTGGTGGTGCTGGCTCGTGTCAATGGTGCAGACTGGTGGTATCCGGTGACGCTGGTCCATGAAGGCAAAGGACTGGAGCGCAATACGACCTACGATGTCGCCCTGACTATCTGCGCCAGCGGCTCGGCAGACCCCAACGAGCCGGTGATATCGGCCCAGTTGACGGCTCACATTTCCTGCAGCAGCTGGACGGACGGTCTTGATTATTCTGAACCTCTATAAATGAAGTACTTATGTTGAAATATCATTTTGTCCAGGCCCTTTTTGGCTGCTTGTTGCTGTGTGCCTGCATTGGTTGCACGGTACGCGAAGACCGGCTGCCCTGTCCCTGCTACCTGGACATCGATTACCGGGAACTGCTCGCCACTGAGCCTTCCGTTGGAATAAGCGCCCGGGTGGACCTGCTCCTGCAGGACGCGGACAGCCGTTGGATGACGCAGCATTCCCTGGACTTGTGCCCTGAGATGGAAGAGATTTCCGTAGAAAAGAGCCATTTGCAGGTGATTTCCCTGGTTCACGACAAGCCCTGGCGGGATTTTCTGGCCGAAGGCACGCGCGTGACCTATGAACCCGGCAACGAGATGGATGCGCTTTACGCCAGCACGCAGTGGGTGGATTGCAGCGATGAGGAAGCCTGCTGCGTGTTACATCCTCACAAACAGTTCTCAACGCTCCAGTTTACAGATGAAGCGGATGGTGCATTGTGCCGTCGCTACAACATGGTGATCCGTGGCTCTACCTGTGGTTTCGACGCGGCGGACTTGTCCGCCGTGGAAGGGGAGTATCTCTATACCGTGCAGGAGGACGATGGTCAAGGACGCATCTGTGTCCGGATACCCCGTCAACTCCGCAACGACCTGCTACTGGAGTTCTGGGAGAAAGACAGACATAATCTGCTTTTCTCTTGCCCGGTCGGGCTGTATCTCTTTGCCGCGGGCTACGATCCCGCCGCGGCTGACCTGCCCGATTATTCCCTGCGGATTGACTTCCGCGACGCCCTTCTTTATCTGCGTATTGCGGACTGGAAGGACGAATATATCTACAGTCTCTATGATTAAAAAGGACGCCCTATGAAACGATCCTACTATATCTTCATCCTGCTGACAGGATGGCTCTGTCTCTCGCTTTCCGGCTGCCAGTCTCCGCTGACAGGGGAGCCTGGAGACCTTTTTCGCGCACAGCCGCTTACTGCGGCCCTGTCGGTCGTTCCGCCGTCCGATCCCTGTGCCACCAAAAGCAGCTACACAGGCGCGGACGACGCGGTCAACAACTGGAACCTGCTGGTTTTTGAAGGCGGAATCCTCCAGGCGAAATACTACCGGGAATCTGCCGGTGACCTCAGCCTGGACATCATGACAGACCGTCCCTACCGCTATTATGCCTTGGCCAATGTGGGGGACCTGACCGGACAGTTCACGGTTGGAACGACTACGGTTGACGATATGCGTACGCTACGTATCAACGCGGGCATAGCGGGTGGGCTTCCCATGGCCTGGAGTAGTCCCGATCCCATTGCTTTTTCCCGGCGACAAATCGTCAGCGGGCAGAAGCTTTCCATTCCTCTGACCCGGTTGGTGGGGCGCTACGATATTGTGATTGATCCGTCGGGCCTTTCCGCCTGGACTTTCACGGCAACCCGCCTGGCCTTATGCGGGGTGACCAGTGTGACGCCCTTTGAAAGCCGATCCCGGGCGACGGCTGCTTCGGTCGTAACCGACGCAGCGACGGCAGCAGACCTGGCAACGCTCAACGCGGGTGGCGCTGCTTCGTACTATCCCCTTGAAAACTGTCTGGGAAACCTGTTGCCGGCTGGCAACAGCCCCTGGAACAAGATACCGGCCAACATTCCTTCAGATGCCTATCCCAGCTATATTGAGATTGGCGGCACGCTCCGGATGACGGACGGCAGTGAGCTGACACGCGAATTGACCTGCCGTTTCTGCCTGGGCGAGAATGCCGCCGACAATTTCGACGTGGTTCGCAACCAAACGCATACGGTGACGCTGTTGTTGAGCGATGCTTCGGTGTCGGGTGACAGCCATCACTGGAAGCTGGAGACGGGTTCCTACACCGATACCCGTTCCCTGGCATTTACGCATGAGACCATCCTGCTCCCGCCCGGTTCCTCGGTTGATGAGGCCATCGTACGAACGCCGGCGGGCCTGAAATATACGGTTGAAGCTGATCCGGCCCTTATTCAGGCTGGCGTGACCCTGTCGGAAAACGCTTGGGGTAGCGTTATAGATAGCGATCAGCTGGTCTTTTCTGCACCGGCCGAATCGGCGCCGCTGAGCGGTCCCGTCCGCTTGAAAACCCTGGACGGAAGCCGGTTTGCAGAAGCTACGCTCATTGTTGGACGGATTCCGGCTTCGTTGATTGTAACACCCAGTTCGGACCAGCGTTTGCTGACAGGCGGAGGTGTCGTGACCTATACCGCAAAAGTGACCTATACCGGCGTGAGCGGGCAGTTTGATGTGGATCCCGACGACTTGGTCTGGAGCATCGATGACGAGGATATTGTGGAATACATAGGAGATGGAAAACTTCGGTCTAAGACCAAACGAGGGCAGACCAGCGTGCAGATTACCTATACCGAAAACGGAACGACTGTCTCGGCAAGTCGTAACATTACCACCTATGCTACCCTGCAGCGTATTCGCGTGGATCCGGAGGAGATTTATCTGCCCGGTTGCGGTAGTGAAAACTTCGCGGACAGCCGCTATACCAAGAACTATTCAACTTCGACCAACGTTCAGGTCCACGTCTATGCCATCTATCACGATGGGATCGAAGTGGATGTGAGCGAGGCATCGACCTGGACAGGCAATATGCCGATGCTCTTCTATGTAAACAGTGACAATTACAGCCATGCGGCCAACGCCTATGCTTCCACACATTGCAACGGCCAGGTTTCGGTCTATCGTGCCTATACCAATTCAGAGTCTGCCGATATCTATCTGGGCCCGCCAGTCGATGCATACCGCTACAAATTCTACAACCTCACCCGCCTGGGCAATGCGCCCAAGACTTTCATTACTGCTTCGTATACCGAAGGCAAGGTGACGAAGACAGCCAACGTGAAAGCAACCATCAAGAATCCCTCGCTACCGGTGAGCCTGAGCATCAGTCCCAGTGCGCAAGAAGCCTTCTCCGGCGGTTTCCTAGCGACTTTTACAGCAACCTGTACGCTGGAAGACGGAACGCAGGAAGTTGTGACAAGCAAGGCAGAGTGGAGCGCCGACGGTCTGGTAACGAGCAACGGCAACGGCCGTTTTACCACCGGCGGGACAAACGGTACAACGCAGGTGCATGCCTCCTATACCTACAATGGTGTTACAGTCACGGCCGACGCAAGCCTGACGCTACGAGACCGGGCCATCACGAAAGTGGAGCTCTGCGTGCTGGGCGAAGAAGGCGATTGGTTGTGGGACCGGAAAGAAGTCGAGACAGGCAGTGGCCAGAGCTGGAGAATCCGTGTCGTCTACGAAGATAACGACATCACTTTCAAGTACGACGGTTTCGATCTGACGAGCAGCAATCCGTCCGTCGTGGCAGCTTCGGGCAGTTCTAGCCATGCTGTCGGCCTGGGCAGCGCCGTGGTGACTGCCTCGTTCGGGGGTGTGACCAGCAACGGTGTGACGATTGATGTGGTGCAGCCTTCGGCGGGAAAGCAGGAACAGCCAGAGAAACCTGAACCAGAAGAGCCATCCCTTTCGGCGTACCCTGCGGAACTCAGCTGGCAGGCGGAAGAAGCCGGTTCGACGGCCGGTCGCAGTTTTCGAATTACCGGCAATACCGAGTGGATCATCGAAGGAGTGGACGAGCATTGGCAGGTCAGTCCAACGCGCGGAAACGGCTATTCTCAGGTGACAGTCTATCCGGTCACAACCAACAGTACGTCGACCGACCTGGAAACCAAGCTAACCATCTCGGGAAAAGGCGTTTCCAGCCAAATAGTACGGTTGATTCATTACGGACAGGCTAGCGTGCCGCCGATGACCCGCTACAAGGTCGTGACTTCTGTGATGCAGGCCAGCATTCCGGTAGGCGGGATGACGAGCGCTTCAGCAGTGCTCTATGCCAGCACGGACGGAGGTACGAACTACTCCGTGTTGCGTACGGACGCCGATTCATTCAGTGATGAAACTTCAGGCGCACACGTCTCGCTTTCCGGCAGCACGGTAACGGGTGTTTCTATCGGTACGGCACGCATCCGAGGTCATTTTGAAGGATATACGGCGGATGATTGGGAAGATGCGTCGCTGACGGTCGTTCCGGCTACGGAACCTGAGCCCGGGCCCGAGCCTGAACCGGAGACCAAATATCTGACAGCCAATCCGATATCGCTCAACTGGGCCTGGAATTCTGCCGGCTCCGGAAGCAGTTCGGACATCCTCGTCAGCGCCAATGTCGACTGGTCGGTAAAACAATGCCCGGATGGCTTTGCTTATACGCAGGGCGCCTCGTCCGTGTCAATCTGGCCGCAGGCAGCCAATGAAAGCTTCTCTGCGCCAAAGATGGGTTTCTTGGTGCTGGGTGCTGACGGCGTATCCGATGTAACGGTCGAACTGCGACAGGATTCGCGTCCGCGTCAACTGATGAGCCTTCGCTTTGACAGATCTTCCTATGATCTGGTCAGCATCGTGGCGGGTACACTGAGCTATTCCCAGCCCTTTACGCTGACAGCCGATTATGACGACGGTTCACAGGTCAACGTGACGGCTATGGCCGGTTATGTCGACCAGGGATGCCTGTCGGTTGATCCGGTCGGCGGCAACTTGACGGCGACGGCAGCCTGCGGCCAATTGACGTTGACGGCTTCGTATGGCGGTCTGACTGCGACGTCCCGCTATACGGCACAGGCGCTGGAATGTCCGGAATCCCTGGCCATCGGCCGCCTTGAATCGCAGGATGATCCGGGCCTCAATTTCGTGCTGGACGACGTGACTGTCACGCTGTCGAAAGCCTTTTCCGACGAGCTGGTCCATCGCAAAGAATCGACGGCACTCCAGTGCTTCTGCTCTTCGAACATCGTACTGGATCAGTACGAAGAAGGGAGTGGCTGGCAGTTCCATTTTACGGAAAGCGGCAGCGGATTCGTCCGCTTCACTTATACCCTCAATGGCAAGACAATCGAAGGATTGATGAACCTTAATTGTAATTCCAAAGGCAAGATAACCAAACAATAATAGTATTTTATATCGATAAACACTTTAAATATTGTCATTCATGAAAAAACACATCTTGACGGGCGCTATTCTCGCCCTGGCCACACTCTCAGCCTGCCAGCAACTGACACCGGAACCGCTTCAGGATATCCGTTTCCTGACCGCGCAGCATGCGATCACCAAAAGCCCGATCGACGGAACATCCTTCCCAGATGACTACAATCTGATTGTCTCCGCGTACCGTAATTTGGGCAGCCATGCGAGCGCTTCCGATGCCGCCGGCAATTACTTCACGAGTGTCACTTTTACCAAGCATTCGTCCCATTGGGCGGAAGCCCGCTACTGGCCGCTCGACGGCTCCCTCGATTTTCTGGCGTACGCCAGCACAGGCCTCAAAGACCCGAACCACGGCATTGTGCCGACGGCAGTCTGGGGTGATGCATGGGGCAACGTGGCGAAGAAAGTGGTGCTGAATGTTCCCGATAATTCCGTTCTCTTCGACGATCTTCTGTATGGATGCGTCAACAATCAGGTTTATGCGGCCGGCGGAACACCTTTGACGCTTAGCCACGCCGAGACTGTGGTCTGCTTCGCTGCCAAGGCCAATGTCGCCTATGATGCTACGAACAACCGGGGGGTGACGATTAACGGCATTACCCTTGATGGAGCATATTACAGCGGCACGCTGACCATCGAGAATCCAGGGGCTGGGGGCGGGTCCGGCAACCTTTCGGCCGTTTGGTCTTCACTGGGAAGCCAGACCGCCCATGTGCCGGCTCGAGTCTATGGCGGCGCTGCCTGTACTGCCAATGACCCTGCGCTGACGGGTTTCCACCTGGGAACGACAGCCACAACCCTCAGCCAGAAGCATTTTGGGGAAGCCTATGTCATCCTGCCGCCGCAGGCTGCCCAGTCGTTTACGATCCACTATACTGTCCATAACGGGAAGAACGGGGATACGGCGGTGGACAATGCGATGCAGTATACGTATACTTGTTCCGGCACCTGGGACCAGGGGACCAAGAATCTCTATACGATTGAAATCACGCTCAACGAAGTTATCATTACACCGACGGTCACCGACTGGGTGGCGGGCAACGCCACGACAGTGCAGATCTAGCCGCGGGCTTGGACGGGTCGGAATAATTGGCTTTTTGCCGGATTATTCGTACCTTTAAGCCCTGTGAAAACCAGGGTCCCGAATACCTACGTCATCATTGCCATGCTCATTGCGCTCTGCGCGATAGCGACCTGGTTTGTGCCAGGCGGCAGCTATGTGACGGGGGAGGACGGAACCCTGGTTTACGAACAGGTTGATGCCGTGCCCCAGACCTGGCAGGTGTTTTCTGCCATCTACCACGGATTCGTGAAGCAGGCCGGCATCATCATCTTTATTCTGGTCGTAGGCGGTGCTTTCTGGCTCCTGAACGCCACGGGTGCTGTCTCGGCCGGCATCAGCCGCTTCATCCGGCGTGTGGGCCGTTACGACAAGCTGGTGCTCGTGGCGCTGACCCTGCTCTTCTCCCTGGCTGGCGCGGTGTTCGGCATGAGCGAAGAGACCATTCCCTTTATCGGCATCGTGGTGCCGCTCGTCGTGTCGATGGGCTACGATGCCTTCATGGGCATGCTGATCGTGTATGTGGCGGCCAATGTGGGCTTTTCCAGTGCCTTCCTTAATCCTTTCAAGGTGGGGATTGCGCAGGGGATGGCAGGGCTGCCGCTGTTCTCCGGCATGAACTACCGCATCTTCTGCTGGGGCCTGCTGACCCTGCTGATGGTGCTTTTCGTTGTCGTGTACGCCCGTCGCACGCGTCGTTCCCAGCCTGTCGCGGCTACCGTCGAGACGGGCGAGGCGCCTGCGCTGACCTGGCGTCAGAAAGCCATTCTGCTCGTGCTGCTGGCCACGGTGGTGATGCTCATCGTGGGCGTTACCTGCTGGGACTGGTACATGCCCGAGATTACCGGCCTGTTCCTGCTGATGGGCATCGTCTGTGGCATCATCGCCGGCTTCGGGGCCAACCGCATCGCCGACGAACTGATCGCCGGTGCCAAGGATATCCTGTCTGCCGCCCTGGTGGTGGGCTTCGCTTCCGGCATCGTGGTCATCCTGCAGGACGGCCACATCGTCGACAGCATCCTCCATGGCTTGCAAAGTGGTTTGGACGGGACGGGTCCTGTGGCCTCGCTTTCGGCCATGTACGGCATCCAGGCCCTCATCAACTTCCTGATCCCCAGCGCAACGGCTAAAGCGGCCATCACGATTCCCATCATGGCGCCCTTCTCCGACCTGGTCGGTGTATCGCGCCAGGCCATGGTGCTGGCTTTCCAGTTCGGCGACGGCTTTACCAACATGATCACCCCGACTTCCGGCGTGCTGGTCGCCGCCCTGGCTATGGCGCGCATCCCGTACGAGAAATGGGTGAAGTGGGTGTGGAAGGGTGTCGTCGTGCTGCTGGTGCTGGGTTTCCTGCTGCTTCTGCCCACCGTCTGGTTTTCCATTGAAGGTTTTTAAATACTACGAATATGAAACATGCATGGATCGTCGCCCTGGCGGGCTGCTGCTGGCTGGCGGCGTGCACCCCGAAGATCGAAACGCCGACAGGCGCTTCCGTTCCCGATTTGGGCTGGCTCTTTACTGGAAAGGCTCCCTATACCCTCAGCACCCATGTGGACGCTGCGCCTGGACCGGCCACGTTCCAGCTGGTGACGGATCTTTCCCTGATGGCCGATGAGCCTGAAGTTATTCTTTCCCGGGAAGTGACGATTACGCCCGACAGCATGCTGACCGTGCCGCTGGGTAAGCTCGCCCCCGGCTTTTATGAAGTGCGCCTGCGCGACTCCGTGCGCTGGAACATCGGCGTGCGTCCCGACGCTGTTGTGAGCGCCCCGGATGCCCAGCCAGATTTCGACGCGTTCTGGACGCAGACCCTGGCGGAGCTGGACCAGATTCCGCTGGAAGCTGTCTGGACGGAGATTCCGGAGTATTCGAATGAAGTGCGGACCTGTTATGAAGTGCGTTATCCCTCGTGGGGCGGCGGTATTTCGGGTGGCATCGTGTCCATCCCCGTTGCGGAGGGCAAGTACCCGGTTTACCTGCAGTACATGGGCTATGGCGCTCCTGTCTTTTATTTCGATCCCAACGGTGCACCTGACCGCATCGACTTCCTGGTGAGTGTTCGCGACCAGGGCATCTTCAAGGGCGACCAGGAACGCTGGATCGACCGCGGCCTGGCTGCCAAGGAGCGTTTCTACTACCGGGGTGCTTTTGCGGACGCCAAACGGGCCGTCGATTTCGCTGCTTCGCTCGACAAGGCTGATCCGGAACGCATGATTGCCATGGGGGAGAGCCAGGGCGGTGCCCTGACCTGCGTGGCGGCGGCCATGGACAGCCGTATCAAGGCAATTGCGCCGGCGGTGCCTTTCCTGGGCGACTATCCCGACTATGCGAAGATCGTGTGGTGGCCGGTGCATGAGGTGTTCGAGCAGGCCGACCAGGAGGGCATCGCGCGCGAAGACCTCTTCACCATGCTCTCGTATTTCGACGTGAAGAACTTTGCCCCGCGCATCCATTGTCCCGTCTACATGGCCTTCGGCCTGCAGGATCCGACCTGCCCGCCGCACACCAACTTCTCCATCTACAACAATCTGGGTACCAAGGAGAAACGCTATTACTGCGTGCCGACCTGTGGCCACGCCATGTGGGAGATTTCTGCCTGGGACGCCGAACGC
>Ga0265298_10004564_pt1 | contig 17663 bp, 36 predicted proteins | sample AusTroGonzalo_MG_3_FD_193486 | JGI IMG/M metagenome (GOLD analysis project Ga0265298, IMG submission 193486) | Bovine rumen microbial communities from tropical cattle in Woodstock, Queensland, Australia - Gonzalo_01 | ecosystem: Host-associated > Mammals > Digestive system > Stomach > Rumen ... | reverse complement strand
AGTCAAGTATCGGTTGTCTGATAGCTTTGGCCATACTTTGCGGCGATGGTCCTTATCCTGTCCCTGATGCGCGGCTGGATGTGCGACCCTCCGGTGTTACCGAAGACTGACCAGAAGGACATATCCGGGAGTTCCGATTCGAAATACCTGATGTCCTCTTCCTTGTCCTCCGGGAATGAGGTAATGAGGTCCAGCACTCTCATGTCGGGTTCGGATACGATGTACAGGCTGACTCCCTTGCCGCCGTTGATTTCGTTCGCTATTCTCTGCGCGAGCACGATGTCGCTGGTGGATGCGACGACTGTGGCCAGCGAGCCGATGCTGTCGTCCTTGTAAGGACCCATCATCACGCGATACCGGTGGACTCCGTCCTGCAGAACGGGCGGCAAGACCCTACGGAAAATCTTCCGGAGGAAGTGCAGGATTATCGCAATGTAGCACGCGTTACGAATCATTCCAGCTTCAACAATGGGAAATTATCCACGCTGTCCGATACGACGCCGATTTGCCGTCCGTCGAATTCCTGCATTAGCGCTATCCGGAGGAACCGGAGCGCGTCCGCCGCCGTGAAGAACACGGCATTGTCGGTAACAGTGTCGTAGGACTCGCATATCATGCCGTCATTGCGCACCTCGGTTGACCGCGGATGTATGACTACATAGTTGTGCCAGAAAAAACGTCCCTTCCATTGTGGCCGGGATATGTTCAGCCATTTGTCTGTCTTGACGCGGTGTCGCCTGTCGAATCTTAAAGTCATGCTATACCGCTAGTCGTCGCAGAACCAGGCATGGCTTCCGTGTGCACACGCATTCTCGTGTCCGTGGTGCCCGTGTTCTTCATCACCGGAACCGGCAAGCAATGCCGTGTTCGATTCCATTTCAACGATTTCCATCTTGGGGGAAATGAATTTTTTCTTTTCTTTTCGTTCTCTCATCGGTTTCTCCATTCTGTGCCATCTATTGGAAAATGTTGTATGACGGGAAATATACCCTGTGGTCGCGGTAGCTGCAGGTATCGCATTCGCCACAGCAGACGCTCCGCGGCATCTCGCAGGTGAAAGCGCGGACGATATGCTCGTACCTGAACTGGTCGCCTTCCTTCCAGCTGAGGTAGACGTGGCCGTCGGACCACCACATCTTTCGCGGCTGGGAATGACCGTCGGTGCCTTCCGGGAGATACTCGATTAGGACGTAATTGCCGGAAGCCTTGAATTCAATCTTGACTATGCGGCCGTCGGAGTCGAAGTGCTTTACCAGGTTGTCCTGCGGGAATTCCTGGGATGTTGCTATTTGCGGGTTGTACATCAGACCTCTCCGGCTTTGTCGTTTAACCAGTTATTGGCGAACTCTACGGAACGCGCCATGTCTTCCGGCGTGGCGTCGTCCCACTTGACGAACTCCCCGGGCGAAGCGACGAACCCGTTCCCGTCCGCCAGCACGAACGTGTAGGCTATGTCCTGATGGAATAGGCCTAGGTGAATGCACTCATGGTCATAGTCAGGCGGGATGTGCAGATTAATTGTTCCGGGATGGCCCTCATCAAGCAGGCCAGTCAGCATTTCGTATAGTTCTTCGATAGTGTGTTGCGGCATGCTCCAAATATAGCAATTTCCGTTTACATTTGCTATATTTGTAATAGAGGTTACTTTTATGGCAAAAAAGACACAGAAATCCCAGGTCCAGGTTGACTACAGCAAGTTCAAGCACGCAAATGACATTACAGATACGCTCAAGCCGATGGTTGAGCGGCTCGAGGCCATGATTGCGAAGCACAAGGATAAAATCCCGGCGGATGCACTGGCCGAGTTTTACGAAAAATTCCCGAATACTTCATTCGTGTTGAATTCCGGGGTCGACCGGCTTGTCCCGGTACAAAACAAGTTCACCGACGAGGAACTCGCGAAGTTCAATGAGGTGCTTGAGAAACACAACTTCAAGGGCGACAAAATAGTAGATTCCCTGGTAACCGAGAAGGACAAGAAGGCGTACCACCGGCACGACTATACCGTCGGTAACGACAAGGGACTCGTGTACATAATCAAGCTCAGCGCAACCCCGGTAGACGAGAGGTTCGACAATGGTCACTACAAGAATGACTACAGTATTGCAATGGCCAGCGCTCATGGTACAGGAATGCCTTTTCCCATGTACACCCGACACAAAACTATGGATGAGCTTTGTAAAAGGCTGGACTGCATATTGAGCTAGGAGGTTAATGTTATGGCAGAATTAAATATCACTGCAATCGCATTATCGGCTGACGCCACCGAAGAAGAATTTGCACAATTCATTGTAGAGGTGCGTCAGCAAGTGAAGCGCTGGCAGGCCAATCACAGGGGCAGCCTGCTTGGCGAGAACGTCTCCTACGGCATCAAGGCGGCCTGCAACATGGCCTACGCCGGGGAATCCCTGGGCGACAGCATCAGCGAAGTCATTGTCGAGAAATGCGCCCTATGAACTTCGAGCACTTCAAGACATGTGTCCGCGCCTACTTTCCAGGGTGCGATTTCTACTGGTTGAGGGACTGCAACAAGCAGTTCCTGATGCCGGTATGCATATCCGAGGCAGACATCCGCGAAGTCGCAATCAGGCTCGACGTACTGGAGAGTCCCAGGGATATCCCGGAAGATGACGAGGAAGCACTGGTGCGTCACTTGAAACAGTTCAGCAGGATGCCCGACATCAACCCGGATACGCTCGCATTCGGCGGGGATATGTACCTGGTACAGGTCACTGACGATTATAAAGCAATAGTTTTGGTAGTGACCAAGATGGAAATCAGCACCCATGCAAGACAATTACCAGACATCTTTGACCATAGAATCTGAGCCGTTCTTCTGCTTATGCTACTACTGCTACTACGAGCCGTGGGTGAATATCCTGGCTTTCCTTCTGATACTTACAGCCGTGGGAACCGTGGAGGGAATGTGGCGGAACTACCGGCGAAGACAGGTAATCATTGAACCGGAGGAGACATGGTTCCTCATCGGTAAGGAAGTAAGGCGGATGGATTAGAAAAGGGACCATTGAGGTCCCTTTTAGATTATCTCGGCAAGCTTCAGCAGGCCTTTCCGGACTTTCCCGCGGAGTTTCCAGAACATCCCGGGGCATACCCGGTCGACCGTGCATCTTTCCTTGGCGTCCTTGATGATGGCGATTTCGTCGTCCAGGTACTTGCGGAATTCGTTGACATCATTTTCGAGCTCCCCGCCTATGCCGAGTTGGTATCCCTTGAATGCCGTCTCGAAATCCACGCCGAGGTTCTGCATATTCCACAGCATTTCTTCGTGTACTGAAGCCAGCACGCCCTTGATGCGTTCGTAAGTCATGCTTTCGAGCTTGCCCAGGTTCTCCCAGTATACACCGATGGATTCCGCGGTGGACTTGAGCATCTGCAGCTTGCACAATACCTGTTCCCAGTCTCCGTGTGTCTCGCCGAGCTTGATATCCATCGAGATGTTCAGCAGCTTTCCGCGGAGATAGGAGAGCGCATCTAGCCTATCCTTGGCAAAGCTGAGGTAGTCGGCGATGGAGCGGATGTCCGATACCTTCGTCAGTGGTTCACAGTATCCTTCCGGGACCTTGCCCGTATGCAGGTACTTGGCCCTTCCGGGTACGAGCTCGATGTCGACGTTGGATTTCTTTAGGTATTGTTCTCTGTTCATTCGACCCGCCAACTGTTGGTATTTAGTCGCTTGAGTAACCTGAGTAACTTTGCCTCTGGCAAATCAGCTATTTTATACCCACCTGCATATACATCGACCTCGCCATTATGCAGATAATAATACACTTTTATGCAGAATGGCATCATTGTATTATGCCTGAATGTTACCTGTAAAGCCTTCCCGTCCGAATTGACTAGCGAAACGATTGGAGCACCAGGAAAGTACGCCCTTAGGCATGTCATGAATTGTTCCCTGTTCATATCCACACCATCCTACCAGTCGGCCTTATCCTGGTCCCGGAACAGGTTTCCGAGAGGGGGCAAGTTGTACCACACCGGGGCAAGGCCTCCAGGAATCTTCCAGTAGTCCTGCAGTTCCTCGGTTTTGTACTCGTCCGGTATGTCCGAGCCGAAGTCCCAGTAGTTCCCGTCGGTATCGAGGAACTTGCCGTCGAACATGACGACGATTCTGCGGACAGGCTTAGTCCATCCGGCCCTGTCCCACACAATCATCCAGCGGGGACATTTCGGGGTCACTGGGTTCTTCGTGTCGTAACCGGGGAGTATCAGGCCGTTGTACCTGGGGATGCCGATGTCTTCGATAGACTTCATCTAACCTCCACGCAGCTGTAGCTACCACTTGTTCTAGGGGGAGGGGCGGAGATGGCCCTGCCGGCGTTTTCGCATGCGGCTTTTGATGTAAATCCCGGTATTGCCGACGTGGATACGGAAACGCTGCCGCCGGAACTGCTCACCATCGTGAATACAAGTACGAGGGTCCACATGGCTAGTCTTCCCCCCTGGACGGCTTCGCCTTTTCCCAGGTGATAATCATGTTCGTTCGCCACTGGCAGTCGAAACCGAAACTGGACTCGGTCTTCGCCTTGTAGCCGGCCTGCTGGACGATGTGCTTGACTTCCTCCACGATGTCCCCGTCGGCGTCGAAGAGGTGCTCGTAGCGGTGCTTGCCGAGAGCGGCGGCCGCCTTGATACCCTCCTCAATCTTGTTGACGTAGGTCATGATGGAGTCGTTGGTAATCTTGAGTGCTTCTTTGGCGTTAATCATCTTTTTCCTCTATTTCGTCCTCGTAGACATAGTCCGGGGACTGCTTTATGAACACGTCGTAGAGCCACTGCTTGAGCTTCTCGAGCGGCATCTTTGCGTACTGCTGCACCTTGCCGTCGTATGCGGTGACTGCATGGAACTCTTCCTCGCCGTCGTCTGGCGGGAAGATTGCAAGGAGGTCCTCGCAGTACTTGAGCTTGAGGACGGTCATGCCGTCCGTCTGCTCTTCCTCGAAGGGGACCTTGATTTGGTTGAGGTATTCCTTCACTCTTTCCATTTCTCGTCCCCGTCCGGATTCGGGATGAACTCCACATGCAGGTCGGTGAGCTGGCCGTCCGGTTGACGGTTGATTACGATGGACTTGACCGAGCAGAGGTTGATTCCCCAGCGGTTCACGATAAGGCTTGCCACGTCATCTGCCAGCTTGTCCTTCCTGATTTCTGCGATGAGGTCGTAGTCATTCTGTGTCTTGTTCTTGTTTTTGTTCTTGTTCTGCATGGCAGTATCTCCTATCTGTGGACCTCGTTGCAACGGGCAGGCTTGCCCTCCGAATTGAGGTACGGAGTTATCCCGGCACGCTTGACCGCCCAGTAGCGGAGGTAGGCGATGTGGGTAGACTTGTCGCAGTAGATGTCCGATAACTCATTTCTATGAATTCCTATGAATGATAGCAAAAGATGCATATTATGTCAAGGAAGCCATAGAGTTGAGTTCTTGCTTCATAGATAGGCATTGTTCATTCGATTCGAAGAACTGTAACCTCCTATCTCTGGGGCTGACATAAGTCACACCTTCCCGCTGATAGACAGCGGGGCAAGCATCGGTGGAACTTCCGCCTACGGCTAATCGCGCCGCAAGATTTTCGTCGGTCTGGACAAGTCCAGCCAACCACTGACCGTAGAATTTGAGGTTGACCGCCGCGTTAGCGTCACGGTCGTGATGGTGTCCACATACAGGACAAGTCCATTCACGGTCAGAGAGCGTTAAATTGACGTTATGGTAGCAACCGCAATGAGAGCAGAAGCGGCTACTGGCATAGAACTGTGGTGCAAAGATTAGCTTGATACCAAGCCAGTTGCACTTGTACTTTAGAAATTCCTTTATCCTACCGAAGTTCGCATCCAAGATGGAATTTGCTAGGTTATGGTTCTTGACCATATTACCGGGACGGAGAGTTTCCATCACAATCATCTTCGGCTGGAGCTTATATGTAAGGTCGGATGTCATCTGGTGAGCGTGGTTTACCCTGATGCAGGTGACCTTGTGCCAAGCCTTCGCTAGTCTTTTACGAGCCTTCTTGCGGTTCTTGGACTTCTTGTGCTTCCTAGATACTGACTTCTGAAGACGCTTGATGCGTTTCAAATAATGGCGGTATGCCTTCGGGTTAGTGTAGACTATTCCGCTGGATGTAATTCCCGAATCCTTCACACCGAGGTCTATACCCTCGATGTCATCGGAAGTAATCAGTTCATTATCATTGTATAATGGGTCAATATCAATGTGATAGGCGAACGATACCGACCAGTGACCAGTAGGGTCAACTGATACGGTCGCCATCGCAATAGGAACCTTCTCCACGCCATCTGGTATCTTGATATAGTTCTTCTCGGCTAAGCGGACACGACCGAGCGTAGGGAGCTGGACGAAATCACGACCGATGAACACTCCGCCAGAACAGCGAAACGACTCGTCCTCACCATACTTGTGGAACCGGGGATGCTTGGCTAGTCCCTTGAAGAAACGCTTCCAAGCGGAGCCAAGGTCTATTAGGGCTTCTTGCCCACAGAACTTGGATACTTCCGTCATCCACTTGTTCTCTGGCAGTTTCTTATGAATGCACCATTCCTTATGCCAGTCGATGGGTGTACCGAGCTTGCACTTGACCTTCTCGCCTTCCGGGGTGTTGGCCTTGGCTTCCTCGTAAGCCTTGTTCTGTTCGGCTAGTTTCCAGTTGTAGGCACGGCGGGAAACGGCACACATACGGTACATTGTCCGTACCTGTGCCTTGCTCGGCTTCAAGCATATCTTCCTTCCGCAGTGCTGTTCCATTGTCTAGTCCTTATGCCGCATCAGCGTAAGACCATTTGTATCCAATACCTCGCCGTTCCCGGAAAAGTACCTGACGACTTCGCGGTCGAACGCATATATCCTGAGGATGCCCGCGGTGTCGCACTCGTAAGTAGTAAACGAGTCGAGCCGTTTAACGATGCGGTGGAAAATATCTATTGTCTGTCCCGCGGTCAGCATTCGGAAGTTCCTTCATCCTTTAATTGTGTACCGCCGCCCCCGGATTCGAACCGGGACCCCCCGCCCCTTCCGGGGCGATGCTCTACCGTTGGCTTGCTGGGCGCTGAGCTGGACGGCGTATGTCAAGTATCACATGCCATCACAAATATAGCAATTTCCGGGGAAACCGGTATAAACTGTCTAAAAATGAGTAAAGGATACCCCATGAAATCACAGCAGGAACAGATGAAGTCGTTTATCGAGTCGGAATGCCGGAGCCTCGGGTGCGAGGAACTGTCGACTGCCCTCAGTACAGGTTACGATACATGCTGCGAGTCCATCGGGGATACCTTCCGCGGACTGTTCGGCAAGAAAAAGAAGAAACCGGACGAGGAGGAACCGCAGGACGAGTTCTTCATCAGGCCCTATGGCGGTCCGATTCACCAGCCGAACAGGTATCCGGGGCTCATCTGGAGCATCCTCGGGGCAATCAACTGCGACTATGACGGCAAGATAACCAAGGAACAGGCAATCGGGTACATCAAGCGGCTCATACCGGCAATCAAGGAGAACCCCGACATGCCGGCGTTCGAGAAGACCCTGTACAGGGTGGTGAACGCGATAGGGTGACCTGGACACATTACACAAGGAGATACGATATGATATATGTTGTAGGAGACAGTCGGAAAAAATTTATAAAGCTTGATTCAATAAGAAGTAAATTTCTGGTTGATGCGCCGCACACTGGCGATAATATTGACAAGCTAAATAAATATTTTTGCGAACTTACCGGTTTATATTATTTATGGCAGAACGACAAGGATGATATTGTTGGCCTAGAACACTATAGGCGTTATTTAAGTATTGATGGCAGAACGCCTATAAAGGAACCGGATATTGTCAAGAAGTTATCACAATATGACATTTTATGCTGCTATGTAAATTATCAATATAGGCCAATTAAATCATATTTTTTAGATAGAAATTTTTATGATTGGATGCAACGCTATATTGTATTCAATGAATTGCTTTATGGCAAAGCATATGCATCGCATTGCTTACAATACATGAATGGAACAAAACATGTATTAGGAAACATATTCATTGCAAATCGTCAATTGCTAGATGAATATGCCAAATATTTATTTAAGACGCTCATTACATTTATGAACGCAGAAACATGGCGGGGGATTGCAATTAGGCCACGCGTAATGGGATATTTATCGGAATTTTTATTCGGTGCATGGCTTACTTGGAACAAAAAGCATGCATGCGGATTAAAAACACTGTTTACGGGGAATTAACATATGAATAATGATACCCTTATTATATCAATGACATCATGGCCAAAACGTATACATAATGTCGGCATTGCACTATTTTCTATATTAAGCCAAATATCGACTCAAAATGTTCATTTGGCACTTGTTCTTGCAAAACCGGAGTTTCCAAATGGAATTGCGGATTTACCTAGTGACCTTACATTATTGTTGCGTCGCGGTTTAATTGAACTAATATGGTGTCCGGTCAACCTATATAGTCATAAGAAATTGATGCCTACACTTACTAAATATCCAAATAACCCAATATTAGTATGCGATGAAGATATTATCCGACCGGATGGCTGGGTTGATATGTTCATTTCTGACCATAAAAAATATCCAACTGACATTTTAGTTGGTGGATGCGTGTTTGACATCGGGTTTGATGGAGATAAATTTAATCCCACTAAGCAATTCAAATTCGATACACCAAATTGTGCTGGAAAAATTATAAAGAACCGGCGACCGGCTAATGGATTTGGTGGGGTTCTATATCCGGCAGGCACATTTACCGATGAACGATTTTATGATTGGGACAATATGATGAAACTCTCCAGGTATTCCGACGAATCCTGGCAGTTCTGCTTTAATATCATGGAAGGGCGAACCATTCGGTGGACGTCAAAGATATATGCATATCAGAATGGCCAGCAAGATGGAACATACGATACCTCTATGTCCAAGTCTAGGGGGAATGATAAGAAAGATTCTTATCAGGCAATATATGACCGGCTGTTTATGGCATTTCCGGAATTTAAACCAAAATTATTGGGATACTTAAAATAGAAAGGAGACATACAATGGAATGGATTGATTATTGCAAAACATTTATACCAAAACTGAAAGATAATTATAAAAAATGTACCGGCAAGCAGTTAAACTTATCTAACCCATTGACTTTCACAGAAAAAATTCAATGGATTAAAATATATGATAACACAATGCTCAAATCGTTTGCCGCAGATAAGGTGACCGTGCATAAGTATTATCAAAAAATGCTAGGAAAAGATATAGGAATTCCATTATTAGGTGTATATGATACGCCTAATGATATTAAATGGGAAACCCTGCCATCAGATATTGTTGTTAAATGCAATCACGGAAGCGGATATAATTTGATTTTGCATGATAAAAAACACAGCACCATTTCACATGCAATAGCAACATTAAATAAATGGATGAAAGAAGATTACACCAATAGGTTTTGTGAGCTGCATTATACATTAATACCACGAAAAATTCTGATTGAGCCATACATAGATAATTTGGTTGATTTGAAAATCTTTTGCTTTAATGGCAACCCTAGATTTTACCAGATAGATAAACATTTTTCTGAGCATCGCATGAATTTTTACGATATGCAAGGCTCACCTTTAACTTGGCTGAGTAATACACAATATCCGGCTAACTATAGTATTATTGACGAAATGCCATTATTCATTAACGAAATGAACACAATGGCCGAATATTTATGTAAACCATTTAAATTTGTTAGAGCAGATTTTTATACAGCAGGAGATAAAATATATGGAGGAGAACTCACCTTTACTCCAGGCGCAGGAATTCAATCCTATGCCGGTAACGGAGACCGTAAACTCGGAGATATGCTGGCTTTATAATGAACTTGCCGATATCACTGAGGAATTTATCGTAGTATCCCGGCCGTGTAATGAATGTTCGGATAATTTGCATTCAGTTAAAGAATGATTTGTATTCTTGGGTGGTCTAATCCACCCTTTTCGTTCTAATATGCGTTTAAGATATGGCATCATAATTATTTTACTATAATTAATTAGTTAATATATTTTGGATGTTCTTTAATAAATGTAAGAAAGACTTCATCATCATTAAATTGGTGATATTCAGTCAACCTGTTTTCCTGTGCAAATGCCGAATTGTGTAGCCACAGGTTATCCCAGGGCATCTTTATGACATTCGTTCCGTTCAGCAATAGCCTTACCCCGTAGAACAGGTCGTTGTTGTCGTGGAAGTACTTGACGAAGCAATCCTCGTCTATCCACTTCATGCACTTTGGAGGAAACAGCCGGATTCTCCAGGGAACCTTCAGTCCGCTAGGGAAAGCAGACACGTATGCGGCAAGGCAGGATTTCCGGTCGCTGTGCAGGTAGGCCCCATACACGGTCTCAACCAGGTTGTTCTGGTATATCGTGTCGTCGCCCAGAACAATAATCGGAGTATCCGGGTATGACAGGCTCGTCGGGTTGTAGTTCTTCAGTGCCTTGGTGTTCCTGTAGGTCCACAGCACCTCGAAATGCGGGACAACTTTCCTGTAATTGTCGACAATCTTGGGAAGCTGGAAGTCCGTGCCGAATTCCTCCTCCGACAGAACCAGGACTACCTTATAGTTGTACCGGGTTTCCTGCGACAGGAGCGAATACAGGTTGACCGGAAAATTCTCATGGAAGATACGGCCTTTCCAGGTAGTTAGCGACACGATGACATCTGGTTTTGTCATCGGTTTTACTGCTGCCTTTACATGGAGTTTTGTTTGCGCAATCGTGACCGGGTTGGCCAGGTGCGGAAGGTGTGACCTTCTTCGAAGGCGCGTTATGTCAGGATATTGTGGTGCCCCTTTCTCCATATTGTCCAGTTTATCATCATGTGTGTTTAAGGCAACAATTCGTACATAATCCAAGGTCGGACCGGCACCGCCGGTCCGATTTCTAAATCGTAGCTAAGTCATTGATACTCAACGACTTACGTGCCTTTTGTGTTTCCCGTTTCCCCATAAACAATATGGCAGGACCGGGAAACAGCGGACACCCGGTCCCATCGCAAAAAAGAGGTCTTTTTTGCGGGTTTCCAACCAGTGTCCGCGAAGAAGGATAGCAAAATGGCTACATACAATGAAGACTCCTACACCAGCAAGGGCGTAGGCAACGCCGGGCTCACGCTCGGCATCATCGGTACCACCCTGGCCTCCGGCGTACTCAACGGCGGCCTCGGCGGCATCCTGGGCAGCAACACCAACCCGACGGCGACCGCCGCCTACCAGCTCTCGACGAAGGACACCGAAATCGCGCAGCTGAAGGCGGAGCGCTACGCGGATTCCCAGGTCAAGGACCTCGCGTTCGAGGTCTGCAACCTGAAGCAGCGTGTCGCCGCCATCGAAGTGGCAGAGCCGCTCCGCGAGCAGATTCTCCAGCAGAGCATCAACTGCGTGGCGAACACCGTGAACAGGCTCGTCCAGCCGATGATTCCGAACGGCAACGTGGCCCCCGGCTGGGGTCCCGCGTTCGTCAGCCCGTTCCCTCCGGCAATCCCGTCGGCTTCAACGTCCACACCGGCCACGGCCTCCACTTCCACCAACGGATAGGGGGTAGCCGATGAAGATAGGTCTGGACAAGGCGGTGCACGCCTTTATCGGGTTCATGGCCGACCAGGTCGCCAAGATACCTAAGCTCGGCGACAGGTTCCTGGGATTCGCGGCCCTGGGCTCGCTGAAGGCAAACCCCGACACCATAATCAACAAGGTCAAGCCATGGGGAGAGATGGCGGGCATCGTCGTCGACGACAAGGTCGACCTCGGCATACTCGAGGCGGCCCTCAAGGAGGCTTTCGAGGCGGTGCCCAGGGTTAGCTACTTCGGCTTCTCCTTCACCGCCGAGGACTCGACCGCTCTTCTGAAGCGAATGCAGCCCAAGGAGGAAGCATGACCGAAGCAGACATGAAGGAAACGCTGGGACGCACCAGGGAAGCACTGGCCCGGCACCTGTGCGACCTCATGGACGAGGTCGACGAGCACGACGGGAGGATTTCCTCCCGGAAGCTCCTCGGAGGAATCCACGAGACGCTGGAGTCGATGTCGCACCTCGACTCCGTGCAGGAACCCGCCGCCAAGGCGAAATAGCGAAAACCAGGGGGAGCCGGGAGACCGGTTCCCCCGTTTCTTGCAGGAGCAACACAATGGAAGACGAAGAAGAAATGCGGGAGGAGATACTGTACGGGCTCATAGTCGCCTCGTGCATCGACGGCCGGGACGAAATTCCGGAATGGATGTCCGACCCGCACATGCGCAAAACCTTACGAAAAATTTACAATTTCCTTATTGACGACGACAGATAATTTCCTAGTTTTCTGGTATGATTAACGCCGTCCAGCATTCCATAATCTGTGAGACGCTGACCATATGGGCCGCCGAGTTCGCGGCCGGGTTCCCGTCCGTCCACGAGACCATCTACGACATACTTTCCATGCTCGCCCTCGAGTTCGAGGCCTGTTCCTCGATGGCAGGCACCGTATCCGCGGCCATGCCGGCAATCGAGGAGGCCGCGGCCGAATGCGAGGAGATAGCCGCCGAGCTGGTTTCCCTGGAACCCGCCATGGGGCTCGCCGGTGCGATAGTCCCCGTTGCCGGGATAAGGAACGCAGAGCTCGACAGTTCGACCGTGTTCAGGTGCAGGGTCCCGCACTGGGGCATAACTGACTACCTCGGGCTGCACCGGGGATGCACGGTGATTCTCAGCAAGTCGATGGGGAAGTCCCCGGAGCTGGCCTCGTGCAGGGAGACCGGCAGGCACGCGGGCAAGTATTCCCCGCTGCACGGGAGCTGGTACCCGCCGGACGGGTTCTCCCCGGAAATCTTCAGGAGGCCGGAGCTGTGCCCGTTCTGCGGGAAGACCCTGGTATGCCGCCAGGACATACACGGGGTCATAGCATGCGTTAACCCCGAATGCAGGACGCAGATAGGCGACCGGCTTGTCCGGTTCGTCACCGTGGGAGGCATGGGGATTCCCGGGATTACGGAGGGGGTCGTCGAGCAGCTGCTCATCGAGGGGAAGCTGGATACCGTGGAGGGCCTGTACTCGCTCACGGTGAAGGACTTCATGGACGCTTGCCACGTCAGCTACACGGACGCATACATGATGGTGAAGAGCGTCGAGCGCTCCAAGCTCAAGCCGCTGCACATGCTGCTGGACGCGATAGGTATTCCCGGGCTTTCCCGGGAGGCATCGCCGCTGATGGCCATGTGCATCTCCCGTGCGGGAGGGATGGGCTCGCTGGTCGACCCCGAGCCCGGGAAGGCGGCCCAGGCGGCAGCGAGGCTGAGCGCCATAGCGGTCAAGGCGGGGTTCTCCGGGAAGGCGGTGCAGTGCGTGCTTGACTGCATGTTCAGGTACCGCGACATGGTGGCGAAGTTCGTCGAGCTGGGTGTCGCCCAGGAGGCGGTCCCTGTCGACATAGGAGGGAAGCAGAAACGTCCGCGCGGGAAGAGGATTCGCCGCCGGAAGCCCCGGGGAGAATCCGGCGGGAACCGCTGAATGCCGGATTGGGTTCGGCCGATTACAAATTGGCAAATAACCGCCGGCATATCCAGGTTTTTGCTATATTTGCATACAGAAACCATAGCTAAAGGTATTAACATGCCGGACACCCGGGATAAATTCGATTCTATAGCACTGCCGTGCGTCCTCCCGCCGGAGGAACAGGCCGCGTTCGACCGTGCAATGAGGGACTGCTACATCGACACTTGCGACGAGGAATCCCTTAAATGCATGCTCGATAACCCCGGAGCCGATACGGACCTGGAAACCATATTCGAGAAGCTGGCGAAGCTGACCGTCGTACCGATAGCATCCGGGAAATCCCGGGAACCAGTCGTGTTCATGCTGGACTCGCTAAGCGCACTGGAGAACAGTAAATGCCTGAAGAAGTAAAGGAAACCGAAGAGGAGCGCATCAGGAAGCTCCGTGAAGCCTATATCGACGGAATGAGGAAGCTGGTCGTTGAGAAGCCGGACCAGTACGACGCGGACCGGCTGGACGAAGCTATAGAGCTGATTAAGTCAACCCCTGATGACGACCTCGACGCGCTCATCATAATGGGCGAGCACATGTCCATCCTGTGCAGGCAGGTGGAATTCTCGAAGGAAGAGGTCGACCGACTGTACGACATGCTCAGGACGAACTTCAACATTGTCGAGGACGAACACTGCGAGCAGGACGACCGTTCCAGGGACGACTACCAGTTCCTGCTCACGACTGACCGGAGCGACCACGTCGTAGTATGGGTAAGCAAGGCGCAGCCATATCTCTGTGACGAGGATGATTCCGGCAAGTATTACCATATCGAGGCATACGGCTGCAGCCTGTATTCGATGTGCGACCTGAACTTCGACACCATGGACGAGATGCTTATTGAACTGAAGAAAAGGATAGAGGACTATGTCGACGATGAATAAATCAGGGAATCTGCTAAAGCGCATTCACGTACGCGTGACTGGTTTTATGGCGAGTAATCCGATAGCTATGTGGCTCGGGTCACTGGTACTCTATGCCATAGTCACGTTCTACATCGTAATACAGGGTGTCGACGCGCTGGTATTTCCGTCCAGGATGAACGCGGCCAGGATATTCCTGCTATGCTACGGTATAATCAACGCCATATTTTATTTCTTCGCAATGGTAATGGTATGTGAACCCCGTGAGTACGACTATTCATACGCCGAGCGGGTCGAACGATACAGGAAGGTAATCGCGCCGATGATTGTCCTGTTTCCACTATTGCTGCCACTGTGGGGTTGCATGCTGATAACCACACTGGCATATCGCACTGTAGAACTTACTGTGTCTGCCTACAAGAGACTGGAAACCAAGATGCTCGGGGAGGACAAGAAATGCTGATTAAGGATGCTGACGGAAAAGAACGCATCGCCATGCATGGCGATTTCCAGGATACCACCATCACACTGACACCGAATGAGTGGCAGGAGATGTGCTCGCTGCTCGAATACCGCAAGCAGACCAAGCCGTGCGTGTTCGCCAGGGAGAACCGTACCGTCTACGAGAAGCTGCTCAATAACCCGCCGTCGCTGAAGCCGGGGTTGACCGAGATAACCGACTCATCCGAGGAGGATGCATGACGAATATAATCGAAATCCTGCCGGCAGCATTCTTTGTCCTGGCTCTTCTTGTAATCTTTGCGTGCCTCGAAATCAAGGACTACCGTCAACTACCGCCGCCATGAAGGGCGGCAGCTTGCAGATTCTGTCTGAGCTTCATCCACGATTGGCCGGTTGACAATTGCGGCCTGCCCGAAAATACCGCGGAACCGTAGATGGGGTTCGCGACGATTGATTCGGGGTGGTGACGGAGTGCGATGTTGGACGCGGCATTAATGTCCGCGTCCAGCAGGACTCCGTCGGACGCACGATAACGAGTACCCTGCCTGATGCCTTGCGGCATTCCTCTTGAATCGAGGAGGGACGTGTAGGCAGGTTCAACCGTTGCAACTTCTTTCCCTAGAAGCTGTGCCTTATACTCCAGTACGGCCTGGATTTCCTTCAGGGGAACCTGACCGAACCTGTTATTGTGCTTCCTTCTCTTTATTTCCAGCGTCACCCCGCTAGGGGTAACAATTTTCTTCCTTGAAGTCTTCTTCTTTATCTTGCTTAAGTCTTCGACGACGTATGTGTGTACTGGCTTCGCGAGGAGCCAGTTCACGACCCGATGGATTTCGTTTTTCGAGCGGTTCCTTTCAGTTCTGGAGAGTTTCTTCAGGTGCCTCTTGGCGGACTTGGAGTTGCGCGCCCTGAGGCAGCGCCTCAGGTAGCGCAGCTGCCGTCTCTTCCTGTTGAATTCCCTATTAATCCAGCCCGTATTGTCCGAGCAAGCTACTATTCTTCTCATGCCGCGGTCGATTCCTAGGACGCCGTGCCCGGCGTCCTCCGACGGCGGCACGTCGAACTGCAGCGTCAGCCACGCCTGGTTCCTGCGGAAGAACACGTTGCAGTTCTGAACCCTGTACAAGTTAAGCAGTTCGGCGAGCTTCGGGTACGGGCTGAAGGTGCAGCGCGCCCTGTGGCCGCCCTGCACCGTCAGCTCGATTGAACTTGCAGTCAATTTTCCGTACAGGCGCTTGTCCAGAACCATCGAGAGGTTCTTCTTGTAGGGTACCTCGAAATCGTCGTAGCAGTTCCTTATAGCCGATTTCCAGTTACTGACGGTCTCCAGGATACATTTGAGAACCATCTGGCTAGACAGCTCCGGGAACCTGCTGCGCAGGTCCCCGTAGTAGCGGGACTGCACCTCGTATCTCGTCAATTTATTGTGTACGAAATCGATTTCTTCGAATTTCTTGCTTAGATAGTTGTAGCATTCGCGTTCCGCCGAAAGCACTTTCTCGTACTTTCCCTTCGTTTCCTCGTCCGGAAACGCCAGCTTCACGTTGTAGCTTACTATCATATTAACAATATACTATTTAAAGGTTCTTCCGTCAAGTATCTAAATTTTACTATATTTGATATATCATGAGTTTAATTTTATCGACGGGCCTCCTATACCGCCCTAAAGGGTTCCCGTGCGGCATAGCCGCACGGCGGTATCTTCCAGCCCTCCATTTTTCTGTGAAGTAAAACGCTTCGAGGCCGAAGTCGAAGAAAAGAGCAAGAACCCACTCTACAGGGGAACCCTATGGATACCGTAAAATTCAGAAAGGAAGTCCCGGAGGAAGTCCGGGAGAAAGTTCGCAAATTCATGCATGCGAAGGCCGTATGCGAGGCCATGACCGGTGTCGCGGCACCTATCGATGACCTGTACAGATATCTGTTTGAGGAAGGCTTCCACATGACCATCCACGTATATGGGTTCGAAATACTGACCCTTGGCGACTGGATAAAGGAAGAACTCAAGGAGTACCCGGACCAGCAAACCAGGGACATAATCCGGAAACACCTGGTAGAACACGGGATTTCCGAGGAAAAGGCCGATGAACTGATGAAGGAAGCCTAGTCCTCGCCGGCTTCCATTATGTCTATATCCAGTACGTCGGCCCTGTCGTACAGGTATTCAGTTAGCCTCCTGGGCAACGAGTCGTCCATCAGGAAAGTTACCTTGATTTCGCCGTCGGAAAGATACCGGCAGGAAGTTATCCTTACATAGGACTCCCATGACATGTTGACGGCTATCGCGAAGGAGATGAGCTCCTCGTCCAGTCGTTTCCGTAATTCGGAAGCCAGCTTCTTGCCATCCCCATCTTTCCGGGGAGTGCACAGCATGGAATAGTGTACGGCATTTGGTTTAGGCATACTTACTCCTCTACAGCCATTGTCTCGCCGATGGACTTGCCCTCGTAGGCGTCCTTGAACCACTGGCTTTCGGAAATCCTCTTGTACCTTTCCTTGATTGACCGCTTGTTCTTGCGGGTGGCATGTTCCTGGTTTGCCAGGAGTTTGGCGCACATGGCGGTATCGACGGATGGAGGTGCCTTCAGCGGGCCCTCGTCAAGGAGCTTCTTCCATTTCTTTTCAGTTTCGTCAGGTAGACTCATGTCAACCTCCTCAAGGTTCAATATCTACAAGTTCGTGATGAATGCGGATTGTACGGTCTCCCCTGGCAATCAGGGCGTCGACGTATTTTGCCGCCTCA
>Ga0265298_10004563_pt1 | contig 17666 bp, 15 predicted proteins | sample AusTroGonzalo_MG_3_FD_193486 | JGI IMG/M metagenome (GOLD analysis project Ga0265298, IMG submission 193486) | Bovine rumen microbial communities from tropical cattle in Woodstock, Queensland, Australia - Gonzalo_01 | ecosystem: Host-associated > Mammals > Digestive system > Stomach > Rumen ... | reverse complement strand
GGTGGTCATCCGGTTCGGGGCCAAGTTCGGGGCGCTCAAGACGCGGACGGTCTGGAAGATGGCGCTCGATTCGCTGGCGGTGTTCTACCGGCTCAAGATCCTCAAGTACTACGACAAGGTGATGGTGCCGGAACGGACGGACCTGAAGCCGATGGTTTCGGTGGTGATCGCGTGTCCCGAGCGGAGCTGGATGCTGGAGGAGTGCCTGAAGGGGCTGGAGCGGCAGACGTACCGGAACTTCGAGACGATCGTATTGCCGGACGGGATCACGGGCAAGGTGCGTCCGGCGGAGAAAAGGAACCTCGGGATCAAGGCGGCCAAGGGGGAGATCGTGGCCTTCATCGACGACGACGCGTATCCGGACGAGCATTGGCTGGAGCGGGCGATAGGCTATTTTTCGATTCCGGACGTGGGGGCGGTGGGAGGTCCGGGAGTGACGCCGCCCAACGACGGGTGGCGGTCGAAGCTGGGCGGCAGGGTGTACGAGAACGTGCTCGTGTCGGGCAATTACCGCTATCGCTACAAGGCGGGCGGCACGCGCAGGGACGTGGACGACTATCCGAGCTGCAATCTGCTGGTGCGCAAGGAACTCTTGGAGAAGATCGGCGGCTACCGGACCGATTTCTGGCCGGGCGAGGACACGCTCCTTTGCAAGGATATTCTGGCCGCCGGAGCGAGAATCGTGTACGACCCCTGGATCACGGTGTACCATCACCGGCGCGCGCTCTTCCGTCCGCACTTGAGGCAACTCGGACGATACGCGTTCCACCGGGGGTATTTCTGCAAGCGTTTTCCGGAGAACTCGCGGCATCTCGCGTATTTCGTGCCGAGCATGTTCGTGGCGTATCTCCTGTTGTGCGCGCCGGCCTGGGCGCTGATGGGGAAGCTGGCGTTGGTGCCGTTGGGGGTCTATCTGGCGCTGGTGGCGCTGACCGCCATGTCGCCCAATCCGGTCACATGGATCATGACGGTTTTGGGGGTGGTGTCGACCCATGCCTGGTACGGCATCCGCTTTATTCAGGGACTTTTCGCGAGGAAAGCGCCTTGCGAATTCATAGGAAAGGATCATGCCAATGTCAACTGAACTGACGGCCGGATTGTGGATCGTGGCGGCGTATTTGATCGGTGCCATACCTTTCGGTTTCATCATCGGCAAAATGCGCGGCGTGGACGTGAGGACGGTGGGGTCGAAGAACATCGGCGCCACCAACGTGTTCCGCACGGTGGGCAAGAAATGGGGCGTGCTGGCGTTGGTGCTGGACATCATGAAGGGGCTTATTCCCACGCTCGCCTGCAAAATCCATCAAGGGGACTCCATCACCTGGCTGCCGCTCGTAGTCGGCATCATGACGGCCACGGGCCACATGCTCACGCCCTACATGAAGTTCAAGGGCGGCAAGGGCGTGGCGACCGGTTTCGGCATGATGATCGCGCTCATTCCCTGCCACTGCGCGTTGGCGTTCGCGATTTTCGCGTTGGTGTTCGCGGCGAGCAACTACATTTCGCTCGGGTCCTGCACGGCAGCGGCGTTTCTGGGCATTAGCGTGTGGGTGCCGGCGGGGAGCTTCAAGGGCTACGGCGATCTGCCGCAGGCCATTCTCATCACGCTCGTGGCGGCGTTCGTGATCTACAAACACCGGGCCAACATCAAGCGTTTGATCGCGGGCAACGAGAACAAGATCTATCTCTTCAAGAAGCCGGAGGCCAAGTGAACCTCTTCGCCTCGCTGCTGCTGATCGCCTACAACTACTGCACGCTGTCGTACACGATGGCGTTCTGGTCGAAGGCGGAGTGGGAGCCGGAACTGGACCGGCTGGAGGCGAACGGCTTCAACGTGGCGTTGGTGACGGCGGGGCTGCCGAAAGTGTGGCAACTGACGCTCTCAGAAATGGGCTATCCGGAAAAGGAAATAAGGGCGTTCATTCCGGACGGGGCGGCGGCCGCGTGGTGGAACATGGGGAATCTGGAGGGACTCGGCGGGCCGGTGCCGCAGGAGCGGATCGAACGGGATGCGGAGCTCGGGCGGTGGCTTTGCGCGGAAATGCGCAAGCGGGGCATCGAGCCGATCTTGCAGGGATTTACGGGCCTCGTGCCGGCGTGCACGAAGGGGGCGATGCCGCAAGGCCGGTGGTGCGGCATCTACGAGCGTCCGGCGATGCTCGATCCGGAGTCGGGCCGGGTGGCGGATTTCGCGCGCGCGTGGTACCGCAATCTCGAGAAGGTCTACGGGATCAAGCCGAAGTATCTGGGCGGCGACCTCTTCCACGAGGGCGGCATCGCCGACGCGTTCGAGCCGGAGACGATAACCGGAGCCGTGCGCGAGGTGCAGCGGCTGCAGCAGGAGGCGTTTCCGGGGGTGACGTGGGTGTTGCAGTCCTGGCAGGATTCGCCCCGGCCGGAAGTGCGCGCGGGACTCGACCCCCGGTTCACGCTCATCGAGGTGCTGGACAAGGACATGTCGAACCGGGACGAGTACGATTACCGCTTCGGCGATTTGCCTTGGGTGTGGTGCGAGGTGATGAATTTCGGCGGCAACACCGGGCTCTATGGCGGGGCGGGGCGGTTTTCGACGCTGGACAAGATCAAAGACGGCAAAGGCAAGGCGTCTTTCCGGGGTTTCGGCATGCTCTCGGAGGGCTTGGAGACGAACGATTTCTGCTATTACCTGTTTTTCAAAGGCGTGGCCGGCGAAGAGGCGTCCGTCAAGGATTACGTGCGCGCGCGCTACGGCGCGGAGGACGGTCGGCTGGAGGAGGCCATCGGGATTTTGGCGCGGACGGTCTGGGATTGCCGGAGGAAGCAGGAGGGGTGCGTCGAAAACGTGATGTGCGCGGTGCCGGCGTGGGAGGTGAGGAACGTGTCGGCGTGGGGACCGAGGACCGGCACGCCCTACGATCGCAAGGAGCTGTTCCGGGCGGCGGAACTTTATCTGGCGGCCTTCCGGGACGAGCCGAATTTCCGGAACGACATGGTCGAGATTTTCATGCAGCTTCTGGCGGACAAGGCGCGGGAAATGCTGCCCGGGACGAAAGGCGACCAAGCGAAGCAGCTCGAGTTCCTCGAGCTCATCGTGTTGGGCGACAAACTGGCGGCGTGCTCCGACAATTGGCGGCTCGACCGCAAACTCGACCGCACCCGGACGCAGGCGGGACGGGACGGCGAGAAGGGATATCTGCGGATGGTCACCACCTGGGCGGAAGGAGAAAAAGCGGGGGAGGAGTCGGGGCTGCGCGATTACGCCCATCGCGCGTATCACGGATTGCTGGTGCCGTACTATCTGACGCGTTGGGAGAAGTTTTTCGGAGTGAGGCTGGAGCATGACGTAAGTCTTTCGGGCGACATCCGGGAACTCGCGAAGAAGATTCTGGAGGCGGTCAGATGAACGCGGTCTTTTTCGACATGGACGGCACGCTGATCGATTCGCGGGCGGACTTGTGCGCTACCGTCAACCATACGCGCCGCGATCTGGGTCTGCCGGAATGGGAGATGCAGCCGATCCTCGATCACGTGGGGCAGGGGGCGAAATATCTTTTGGCGCACGCGATTCCGGAACGGGCGGACGAAGTGGAGATGCTCTGGGAGATTTTCCGGTCGCATTACGGCGAGCACATGCTGGAGACGGTGACGCTCTATCCGACCGTCCGCAAGACGCTGGAGGAGCTTAAGGCGCGGGGATGGAAACTCGGCGTCAACACGGCCAAGCCGTCGTTCGCCACCCATGCCATCCTGGAGCATTTCGGACTCAAAAAGTACTTCGGCGCGGCGATCATAGCCGGAGGCGATTCTTCCGAGATGAAACCCTCGCCGCAACCTCTAAGGGACTGCGCGGCCCGGATGGGCGGTCATCGGCTCTCCGCTCGCGATTGGATGGTGGGCGACTCCTGGACCGACATGCAATGTGCGGCAAATGCGGGAATTAAAGGGGCTTTTTGCGTTTTTGGCTTCGGCAAGCTGGGCGATTCGCGCTATACGGTGAAGTTGAACCGGATGGAAGAATTGCTAAAATACTTGCATTCCGAGGACTGAATATGATATAATATCATACTAAACAAACCATTTCAGGTTGAAAGGAAACAAAAACTATGAAGATGACATGGCAGCCGTCCAAGATCAAGCGGAAAAGGAAAATCGGTTTTCGCGCCCGCAAGGCGACGAAAGGAGGAAGGAAGGTTCTTGCCGCCCGCAGAGCCAAGGGACGCAAGCGTCTGACGCAGGTCTAACGCAGGGAATGGCCAATGTCCACAAGGCTTCCCGGACGGGAATACAAGGCGGTTTTCGACCGCGGGCGCTCCACCCGGGGGCGTCTCCTTGTGGCTTGGCGATTGCCGGCGGACCGGGGGGAGAGTCTGGCGGGCGTGGTCGTGTCCAAGCGCACGTTCCGCAAGGCGGTAGACCGGTCGCGGGCTAAGCGGCTTATGCGCGAGGCGTTCAGGATTCTGGTCAAGGAAGGTCGGATTTCGCCGGCCGCGCATTTCATTTTTATCGCGCGCGTTAGCATTGGAAGTGCCAAATGCGGCGACGTAAAAGCCGAGATGTCAAAACTGTGCGGCAGATTCTGATAGCGTTGGTGCGGGGTTACCAGGTGGCGCTTTCGCCGATGATGGGCGGGGCGTGCCGGTTCGAGCCGAGTTGCAGCAACTATATGATCGACGCGCTCAAGGTGCATGGCGCGATCAAGGGGACGTTGCTGGGATTGTGGCGGATTTTGCGGTGTCATCCGTTCGGAAAGCACGGCTACGATCCCGTGCCGGTCAAGGGAAGATGGACAAATGAATAAAAGCGAAAAACTGATCGCGGTGCTGTTGGGGCTGGTGCTCCTCGGCTATCTGTATTTCGATTTCTCCGGGCGCAAGACGGCCGAAAACGCGGCGCCGCAACCGGTGCAGACGGTGGAGCAAGCCGCAGTCCGTCCGCAGGCTCCGGCATCGGTCGAGCCGGTGGTGGATACGGTCAAGGCGGCGGAATGGACGGTTCCGGAACAGCTGGTGGAGCTCGAGAACGGCGAGGCGAAGCTGGTTCTGACTTCGCGCGGCGGCGCGGTGAAGCGGGCGGTCATGAAGCTCTACGCGCAGAATCGCGGGAGCGTGGGCGAGGACAATCCGCCCTACGAATTCGATTTCGGCGAGTCGCCGCTCGGGTCGCTGGGCGAAGAGTTCGCTTTCGCGCAGGTGGAGGGCGACACGGCGATTTTCGCGACCGGCGCCGGACGCGTAAGGCGGGTGACGCTGAAGCCGGGCTATCTGGTGGAGTTCGCGGACGAGGGTCTGGAGGGCCGGCGCGAGATTTCGCTGGGGGCGGTGTCGATGGGATCGGGCAAGAACGATCTCTTGTCGGTGGACGCCTGGGATCTGGGCGGCAAGAAGCCGCACGTGGTGCACTATTCGGAGACGGAGCCGCTCAAGGGCTTGCTGGCGGGTGCTACGGGCGGATGCTCCAGTTCCGCCAACGCGTCCGGCATGCCCCGGGTTTCGCCGCGCATTCCGGTCCAGGGCGATTTTACGTGGGTGGCGCTCAAGAACCGTTTCTTCGTGGCGGCGCTGAGCGGCACGACCGGACGGATTTCGGAATTTTCCGCCCAGGTGGAGCGGGATGCGGCGAGCGACGCGTACCGTCCCAAGACGGTGCAGGCCGGGGCGCTTTTGGAGGCGGACGGCCAGGCTACGAGCGTGTTCTACATCGGGCCCAAGAAGCAGGCGCTCCTGTCGGAGCTCGGCATGCGCGACGTGATGGAGTTCGGCATGTGGCGGTGGATCTGCTATCCGCTGGTGTGGACGCTCAACCTGTTCCACGGCTGGATCCCCAGCTACGGCGTGGCGATCATTCTGCTGACGGTGCTGGTGCGGCTGCTCTTCTGGCCGCTCACCCACAAGTCGACGGTGGGCATGAAGAAGATGCAGGAGATCCAGCCGCTCATGAAGGAAATCCAGGCCAAGTACAAGGACAATCCGCAGCGGCTGCAGCAGGAGACGATGAAGCTCTACCGCGAGCACAAGGTGAATCCGCTTTCTTCGTGCCTGCCGATGCTGATCCAGATTCCGGTGTTCATCGCGCTGTTCAACGTGCTGAGGTCGGCGGTGGAGCTCCGTTACGCGGGCTTCCTGTGGATTCCGGACCTGTCGGAGCCGGAAGGTCTCTTTTCGGCCTATCTGCCGTTCGGCGGGCTTAACATCCTGCCGATCCTGATGGCGGTCACGATGGCGCTCCAGAGCGCCTTGACGCCGCAGGCTGGCGACAAGAGCCAGCAGCGGATGATGATGGTCATGATGCCGGTCATGATGCTCGTGATGTTCTACAATTTCCCGTCGGCGCTGTCGCTCTACTGGACGCTGTCGCAGGTGCTCAGCATCGTCCAGATGTGGCTCATCCGTCGCCGGACCAATGCGGCCGGTTTGCGCAAATGAAGTTGGAGAACATCAGGAATTTCTGCATTATCGCCCATGTGGACCATGGGAAGACGACGCTTTCCGACCGCATCCTGGAGCTGACCCACGCCATCAGCCAGCGCGAACTCAAGGAGCAGACGCTCGACGCGATGGATCTGGAGCGCGAGCGCGGCATCACCATCAAGAGCCATCCGGTGTCGATGGAGTACGAGGCGAAGGACGGCAAGAAGTATCTTTTCAATCTGCTGGACACGCCCGGCCACGTGGATTTCGCCTACGAGGTGAGCCGGTCGATGGGCGCGTGCGAAGGGGCGCTCTTGGTGGTGGACGCGGCCCAGGGCGTGGAGGCGCAGACGGTGGCCAACACCTATTTCGCGCAGGACGCCAAGCTGGAGATCGTGCCGGTGTTGAACAAGGTGGATCTGCCGGGGGCGAACGTGGCCGAGGTGAGCCGGGAGATCGAAGACATCCTCGCCATTCCGATGGACGATCCGCTGCTCGTTTCGGCCAAGACGGGCCAAGGCTGCGACGAGGTGCTGGAGGCGATCGTGAAGCGCATTCCGCCGCCGGAGACGCAGGGGACGGATGCGCCGTTGCGGGCTTTGGTTTTCGATTCGGTGTTCGACGAATTCCGCGGCGTCATCACGTACGTCCGGGTGGTGGACGGCTCCCTCAAGGCGGGGCAGGGCGTCACGTTCATGGGCAGCCACGTGGCCACCACCGTGCACGAGGTGGGGATTTTCTCGCCCAACAAGAAGCCGGTGGAGCGGCTGGAGGCCGGGCAGGTGGGGTATATCGTGGGCACCGTGAAAGACCCGAGCGAGATCAAGATCGGCGACACGGTGACCACTTCCAAACTGGGCGCGTCGGAGCCGCTGCCCGGGTTCCACGACATCCATCCCACCGTGTTCTGCGGCATCTATCCCATGTCGACCGACGAATTCCAGAAGGTGGCGCAGGGGCTGGAGAAACTGCATCTGAACGACAGCGCCTTCACGTTCCACCACGAAAGTTCGCTGGCGCTGGGATTCGGCTTCCGGTGCGGCTTTCTGGGGCTCCTGCACATGGAGATCGTGCAGGAGCGGCTGCGGCGCGAATTCAATCTGGACATCATCTCCACCTCTCCGGGCGTGGTGTACAAGCTGAAGCTCAAGGACGGCAGCGAGCGCGATCTGGACAATCCCCTCCAGATGCCCGATCCTTCGGCGCTGGAGACGATTTCCGAGCCGGTGCTGAAGGCGAGGATCATCACGCCCTCCGAATCGATCGGCGACGTGATGCGCATCGTGATGGACCGGCGCGGACAGGTGGAGGGCACGGAGACCATCGACGCCAAGCGGGTGATGCTCCACTGCATGCTGCCCTTGAACGAGATACTGATCGATTTCCACGACACGCTCAAGTCGGTTTCGCACGGGTACGCCTCGATGGACTACGAGCCGGCGGGCTACCAGGTGTCCGACATCGTCAAGATGGACATCCTCCTCAACGGCGAGACGGTGGACGCGTTCGCCACCATGGTCCATCGCGACAAGGCGCGCGCGCGCGGCATCCAGATGTGCAAGGCGCTCGCGGAGACGATCCCGCCCCACCAGTTCAAGATTCCGGTGCAGGCCGCGATCGGCAAGGAGATCATCGCCCGCGAAGACATCCGTCCGTTCCGCAAGGACGTCCTCGCGAAGCTGTACGGCGGCGACGTGACGCGGAAGATGAAGGTGTTGGAGAAACAGAAGCGCGGCAAGGCCCGGATGAAGGAGTTCGGCCACGTGAACGTGCCGCAAAGCGCTTTTATCGCAGTCTTAAAAGGAACAATCAAGGAGTAAACAGATGAACGACATCACGTTCGAACAGGCATGGAACTACGGCGGACCTCTCATGTGGGTTCTCGCGGGAATCAGCGTTTTCGGTTTGGCGGTGGTTCTTTACCTTTGGATCACCCAGAGCCGTTTCGTGTTCCTCAAGGCGGCCTACCGGAAAGTGGCGGCGTCCAAGGACCGGGCGGCGGCCGGCGGACGCATCGCCGCGCGGGCGATGGCGGCGGTGGACTGGCTGGCGGACGTGGCGGCGATCGCGCCTCTGGTGGGACTGCTCGGAACGGTGCTCGGCATGTTCCGCGCGTTCGGCGGCATCGCCAGCGACGTGGCGGCGGGCGCCAAGCCGGTGGTGCTGGCGCAGGGCGTTTCGCAGGCGATCGTGACCACGATCTTCGGTCTGGTGGTGGCCATTCCGGCGCTCTTGTTCTATGCGATGCTGCGCCGCCGGTGCCAGAAGCGCATCGCCGAACTGGAGGAGGCGTGCGATGAAATTCAAGACTGACAACCGGTCCAAAGCGCCGGCGCTGGCGATGACGTCGATGCTCGACGTGATCTTCCTGCTGCTGTGCTTTTTCGTCACGGTCAGCGTCTTTTCGCAGTGGGAGAGCGAGATCTCCATCAAGCTACCCAACGCCAAGACGTCGCAGGAGCCGGAGCGTCTGCCGGGCGAGATCATCGTCAATCTCACGCGCGAAGGCAAGGTGCGGGTGAACGGCGGCGACATGCCGCTCGGCGAACTCAAGATGCGCCTGGCGAAGATTTCCAAGTTCTATCCCGGACAGCCGGTGATCATACGCGCCGACCGGGAGGTCAAGTACGAGTCGCTGGTGGAAGTGATCGACACCTGCCGCGAGGCCGATGTCTGGAACTTCTCGCTGGCCACCGAAGGAGAACAGTGAACTTTTTCGCCGCATTGCTGCTTGCCGCCATTTCCATCACCGCCGGCGACCGGCTGGCGATGGCGGACCGGCTTTTCAACAAGGGCGCGTACCAGGACGCGCTCAAGGAATACAAAACCATCTACCGCAACGACGGTTCGGACAAGGACGATCTCCTGTACCGGCTCGCCGAATGCTACCGGGCGCTGGGGAGCAACGTCGAAGCGCGGCGCATCTACAGTCTCTTGGTTAAGAACTTCCCCGCGTCCAAGTATGCGCACCGGTCGAGGCTGATGGCGGCTTTGGCGGTGGAGAATCCGGTCCGGAAGGAAGAGCTGCTGCTCCTTGATTCCGATTCGGTTCCCAACGACATCCGGGCGGCGGCGCTCTATTACATCGGGGTGGCCGACAACGACGCGGAAAAGCTGTCGCGTTCGCTCAAGCTCGATCCGAAGGGCAAGTACGCCGCCTACGCCAAACTCCGGCGGGCGTCCATCCTGGCCACTTCCGGAAGCGCCAAGGAAAAGCGCGACGCGGTGCAGCTTTTGACCGATATCGCGTTCGGCGAAGACAAGGAGTTTGCGGAGGACGCGCTGTATCTGGCGGCCGCCACCAGCTACGGCGACAAGAAATACCGCGAAGCCGGGAGTCTTCTGCACCGTTATCTCAAGTCGTATCCGTCCGGCAAGTACCGCGCCGACGTCATAAGGGTGTGCGCCTGGTGCGACTATCTGCAGGGCAAATACGCCGACGCGCTGGTCCTGTGCCAGCAGCTGGAGTGCGAAGACACCGCGTACATTGCCGGGGCGGCGCATTACGCGCTCCGGGAAAACGCCATCGCGCTCGCGAAATTCAAGGATTACCTCCAGAAGTATCCCGCCGGCAAATACCGGAGCGAAGCGGAGCTCCCGCTGGCCCGCCTGGAGTTCACCGACGCCGAAGCGTCCGGCGACGATTCGAGGCTGGTGGATGCGGCGCAGCGCGCCGTGAATCTGGGGTCGATGCCGCAGGATCGCCTGCGCTTGGCCTGGGCCTACGAAAAGGTGGGCCGGCTGGAAGACGCCATCGCGGAGTACAACGATCTCGCCGAGAAGCATCCGGGCACGAAAGAGGCCACGGAGGCGATGTACCTCAAGGCGATGATCGATTTGCGCGAAGGCAGGTGGAACGCGGCCGACCTGGCGCTCAAGGAGGCGCTGGCGGGCAGTCTCGACACCCGCCGGACGGCCGAGGCCAAGTATTGGCGCGGAATCGCCGCAGTCAAGCTGGAGCACGAGGAAGAAGGGGTGGCGCTATTAAAGGATGCGCTCCAGCTCGGGCTTTCGCTCGACATGACGCGCGAGGCGCGGCTCATCATCGCCGATTTCGAATACAACCGCGGCAATATCGAAACGGCCCAAGCCGAATATCGCGACTTGGTGGCCAATGGCGCGGCGGCTAGGATGTCGGCCAAGAAGGCGTTCACCGTCGGGAAACTCATCAATTCGAAGGAATGCGCCAAGGCGCTCATCGATTCCGAGACGCCGGAATGGCGTCAGGCCGGCTATTCGTTGCTTGGATCGATCGAAGACGGCGAAAAGAACTACCGGGCCGCCATGGAGGCGTACCGCAGCGCGGTGGAAGAGCTGGTGGAGACGGACGAACTGCCCAAGACGGTTTTGCGGCTCGGGGTGCTGGAGACCGAAAACGGCGAGTTCGACAAGGCGGAGCAGACTTTGGTCAAAGCGGTCGATCTCAACAAGGATAACGTCATGGCGCGCGCCGAAGCGTATCTCAATCTGGCCAAGGTGGCGGTGGGCAAGGGCGACCGCGAAAAGGCCGGCGGCTACGCCACGGTGGTGGCCACCCTGTTCGACAAGACCCCGTTCGCCGCCGAGGCCGAAAGGATAGCGGAGGAGAACCGATGAGCCGCCGGGACGTTCTGGTTGTCGCGCTGGTCGTATCCGTCATCGCCCACATCGTTCTGATGTTCTGGGCCCGGCCGAAGGTGATGACTTCGGTGGCCCGGGGGCTTGCCCGGGTGAAGCGTCACGTCAACACGGTGGAGCGCGAGAATCCGCCGGAAGGAGACTTGACGGAGATGAGTCTCATGGAGGACGAGGAAGCCAAGAAAGACGCGCCCGAAATCGACGACGAGGAGCTGTTGAAGCTTTCGGCCCTGAGCACGATGAACCACATTCCGCTGGACGACAACGCGCAGCTGGCGGCGCCGGAGCCTTCCGAGATCTCGCGCGAGATCGAAAGCTACAAGATCCTGGAGGCGCCGAACGTGTTCGACACCATGCCGCTCATCTTGAGTCCCGGCAAGAACGAGGAAATCCGCGAAAAGGTGGTCTTCGAAACTCCGGAGACGATAGTGGCCGCTTCCATTCCGCCCAAGGTGGAAATCGCGATCGAGCCGGAAATACCGACCGCGCTGGAAGATGTGGCGCCCGACTTCACCGCGTTCGAGGAGGGACCTTTGTCCGCCCAGGACGAGCCGGAGAAGCTCGTGAAGGACCAGGCGCCGGACTTCAAACCGGTCGATTCGGTGCTGCCTGACGTCAGCGAGGCGGTGGTGGAGGCGGAAAAGGCCGCGGTCAAGAACCTGATCGATTCGTACGACGCCAAGGAGATCACCGAAGCGGTCGATTTCGCCACCGTGAAGCAGGTCAAGGACGGCTATACCTATTTCAAGGTCACGGTGTACCCCAAGCCGGATCTGCCGATCGTGGCCAAGGATATCGTGGTCCTGATCGACACGTCGCCTTCGGTCGGACGCGACCGGTTGGCGTCGGTGAAAGACGCGATCAAGCGGCTGCTCGTGAACGGCACCAACACCGGCGACCGGTTCAACATCGTGGCGTTCAGCGACAAGTTCCAGTATGCGTTCAACAGCTGGCAGGAGTGCAATACCGCCAGTTTCGAACATGCCGAGCGGTGGATCGACAACCGGGTGCTGCACGGCTGGACTGACGTGTTCGGCGTGATCAAGTCGGTATTGACTTTGCCGCGCGATCCCAAGCGTCCGCTCATCGCCCTGGTGGTGACGGATGGCGACGCCAACGCCGGCGTGAGCGAAACGGCGCAGATCCTGTCGAAGTTCTCGGCGCTGAACGACGGACTCATTTCCGTCTACATGTACGGGGTCAAGTCGAGCGCCAACAAGGAACTGATCGACGTGCTGACGCGCGGCAATCGCGGCGAATCGATGATCTACCGCGAAGGATTCTTCAAGGATCGGGCGTTCGCCGGCGACGATATCGACATTTTCGCCAACCGGTTCAAGATGCCGGTCGTGACCGATTTGCGGGTGGTGTTCGCGTCCGATTCGCCGGCGGAGGCGTATCCTTCGCTTCTGCGCAACCTGTACCGGGGCAACAGTGTGGACATCGTCGGCCGCGTGAAGGGCACGCCGGATTCGGTGGCCTTTTCGCTCAAGGGTCTGGCGGGCGATCAGGCGTACGAGAGTTTTGTCCGGATTCCGCTGGATGGAGCCGCGGTCGTCAAACGGCTCGATACGGAATTCGATTTGGAAGTGGGCATCGAAAGAAAGACCAGAAAATGATTACTCTAATATTGGCGTTGATTGCCGGGTCGGGCGCGTTCGCGGGCGCGTTCTACGGTTTGGAATGGGGGCGCGGCTGGTCGATAGCCGTAGGTTTCGCGGGTTTCGCGCTGACGCAAGTGGCCCTCGGGATGTTTTTCCAGCGCAGGATCAAGGCCGACATGGCCGGAGTGCAGGGCATTCTGGAGGCCGGGCAGAACAAAATCAAGGAGAAGTATCGCCGCTGGCAGACCCGTCCGCCGTCTTCCATGAAGTCCGCCCAGAAGGAGATCATGGATGACACCAAGGTTTTCGTCCGCGAGGCGCTGAAGCAGACCGACGTGCTCGCCAAGTACCGTTTCTGGGTCCCGTTCATCACCCGCCAGATCGCCACCGCCAAGTTCCAGCTCAACTGGATGGTCAAGGATTTCAAGGCGGTGGACAAGCTCATGCCGGACGTGATGGTGATCGAACCGGCCATGGCGGCCATGAAGATGGCGCGGCTCTACATGCTGGGCGCCGATATGGCGGAAATCGGAAAAGTCTACCGCAAGGCCGTCCGCAAGACCGCCTACAACGGCAACGTGCTCCTGGCGGCGGCGATGTCGTGGATGCAGGTGGCCAAAGGCGACGTGGACGGCGCGTTCAAGACCCTGACCGAGGCGCTCAAGAAGTCGGACGACGCCACTTTGAAGCGCAACCACGAGCTGTTGATGAACAACCGGGTGGCCCATTTCAGCAACAGCGGCCTCGGCGACAAGTGGTATTCGCTCTATCTGGAAGAACCCCGGGTGCGCACCCAGCGCCAGCATATCCAATATCGATGATCAAGAAAGCCATAGTCCTGGCCGCCGGCCTCGGCACCCGGCTCCGTCCGCTCACCTGCATGGCGCCCAAGCCGATGATGCCGGTGTGGGGCGAACCGATGCTGAAGCGCATCGTCGAGATGCTCCGGGAGATGGGCGTGGAGCAGATCGCGATCAACTCCCACTATCTGCACGAACAGGTGGATGCCTGGGCCGTTGCCAACGGCTGCATCCCCAGCTACGAACCGGAGATCCTCGGCACCGGCGGCGTGCTCAATCCTCTGCGCGGCTTCATCGGCGGGGACGATTTCTATCTCGTGAACGGCGATATCCTGCTCGATGGCGTCCGGGATTGGAAACCGTCCATTCCCGCCGGGTGTATCGGCGAGGCGCTGGTGAGTTCCTCGCTGGGACCGCGCACGATCGAGCTCGAACCCACCAACGGCTGGGTGGTGAACTGGAAGAGTCCCGATCCCGGCTTCGACGGTACTTGCACCTATCTGGGTTTTGCCGCGCTCAAGGCGGAAATTCTCGATTTCGTCAAACCGGACGGATTTTCCACCATCATCGAAGCCTATGAAAAGGCGATGCTGGCCGGCCGGTTCGTCAAGGGAACGGACCTGAAAGGGGTGCTGTGGACCGACGCCGGCACTATCGAATCGTATATCGAGGTCAACACCGACGGCAAGGACAACGCGTTCCATTCGTTGCCGCAGTTCCGGGCGCTGGCGGAAAACGGTTTGGAGTACGAGAACATCTCGTTTTTGGGTGCGCGCGGCAGCGACCGGGTGTTCTTCCGCGCCGACGACGATATCGTGATCGTCTACGACGACGCCTCGCGGACGGAAAACGCCAAGTATGCCGGCCACACCAGATTCCTCGCCGCGCACGGAATTCCGGTGCCGGAGTTGAAGGCGGATCTGCCTGACTGCAAGACGTTGGCCATGAGCTGGTGCGGAGAGGGCGGCTACAAGCCCGAACACTACGTGAAGGTGGTGGAAACTCTGGCCCGGTTCAACGCGCTTGATTTTGGCGCGCTCGAGCTGGAGAGCCCGTTCGACGCCGATCTCTACCGGTGGGAACACGATCTTTTCGCCGAATACTGCCTCGCCCGTCGCTTCACCCTGCCGCTCAGTGACGAGGTGAAGGCGGATCTGGACAAGGTGGCCGCCTATTTGCTTAAATTACCGCCAGCGCTCGTCCATCGCGATTTCCAGTCGACCAACATCCTGTGGAACGAGTCCGGCCGGATGGCGATCATCGACTATCAAGGCATGCGCAAGGGGCCTGCCGCCTACGACCTCGCGTCGCTCCTGTACGATCCCTACATTTCGATTCCGGAGGGCGAACGCCGCGCGCTCGCGAAGCTCTACGCCAAAACCGCCCGCGACGAGACGATTCTGGCGGCGCTGCCGTATGCCGCCTGCCAGCGGCTCGTCCAGTGCCTGGGGGCGTACGGACGGCTCGCGTCGGTGGGCAAGCACGAATTCTGCCGCTATGTGGAGCCGGCGCTCGTGAATCTGCTGGCGGTGGCGGACGATGCCGGACTCGACAATCTCGCGGCGCTGGCGGAAACGCTGATCGCGCAGGAGGAGCGCCGCCACCATCATCATCATGGCCATGGCGGCCATTGCGGTTGCGGAGGGCATCATCATGGGTAGCTATCGCGCCTTCATCGCCCGGATCCGGAAAACCGGCAAGCGCCGTCCCGAATCGGTGACCACGGTCGCCATGGGACGCGAACGCACGTTCAAGGCGTTCGACCTGGGCAACGACACTTTCATCTTCGAGGACGGCATCCACAACCATCTTTCCGTCCGCCCCTCGGTGCTGATCGTGCCCAAGGAACATCTGACGCGTCGTCAGAAGGGCATGGTGATGACCATCACCACCGGCAACCATTCGGTGGCCGCGTTTCCGCTGCTGGACGGCCGCTTCTGGAAGCTTTCGCACCTCAAGCCCGAAATGCGCGAAGAAGCGCTGATGAAGCATGTCCTTTGCGCAAATATCGTCAACGACATCCTGGAGATTTCGCAGCGCGACGTGGCCAGCAAGCAGCTGTTCGTGTCGGACGGGTGGCTCCTCGAGACCGGCGGTTTCGGTCTGGACAAGATCATCATGCTCGACCGCAACGAGATCACGCTCGACCATTACCGTTCGCTCGGACAGGAATGGCGCGTCAAGCCGTTGGCCTGGACCGAATCGGGCATGAAGCTGGCGCTGGAGGCGTCCAAGAAGCGCATCGCCAGCAAGTTGCGCTACTACCATTCTTCGCGAGGCGTGCATTTCCTCACGTTCCCGGAGTTCAAGAAGTTCGCCGCGATGGCGGCCGACGCGGAAAAACTGCCCAAATTCATCGATGGACTCAAGGAGATGGTGGCCGTGCACGAAGGCAACCGCTATTCCTTCGTCCGGATGCCGAAATATCGCGGCCACCACGAAATCGAACTGTTCGGACTCGCGCGCGGCGTGGGGATGGACCGGATCGTGCCGGAACTGGACAAGCTCATGGAGTCAATCGTGCTCGCCAAGATCGCGCAGGACCACATCGTCAAGCGCGTCAACGGCATCGTGGCTCTGTACGAGTCGCTCCTGACGCAGCCTGAATTCAAGGACGAAACCTCGCGGGCGTTCATCGAGGCCTTGTACATGCACGTTTCGGGCGAGGTCTATTCGGTGGTGGGCGACGGCTCCTCGCTGGCGTTCGACGATCGCCGCACCGCGCTCCCCGGCGCCACCTACAAGGACGGCGTGCCCACCTTCCATCCCGGCATCGACGACCGCACCAAGATTCTCATATCCAATCTGCGCATCATCCTCTCCAAGGACGAGCTGCTCACTTCCGTCAACGTCTACGAGCTCCACACCAAGGGCGACGAAAGCGACGTCAAGGTGGGCCAGGGCAAGACGCGCGAAGTGGTCTACACCACCAACATCCGTCCGCTCCAGGAGTCGCTCGTCGAAAAGCGCATCGTGCAGCGCCAGCGCGGCTACGGCCAGTACGTGATTTCGCGCATCGGCGCCTTGAAGGCGCTGGGGGTGAACCTGCCGTGGTACATGCTCTTGAGGCGGCGCGGCGAATTCAACGGACGTCCGCTCGACTACTACATCCGTTCGCGTTGCGAGGGCGAGCCGATGGAGTCCATCCCCACCAACTACTTCACCTCCATGGAGGATTCCAACGTGGAGGAGACCGAGGCGGTGCTGGCGCTCGCCATGCTGATGGGCGACGCCGCCGCGCAGAACATGGTGATGAAGAAGTTCGATCCCGTTTCCGAGACGCCGCTCTTCGGCGACAAGGAGATCTACGAGTTCGAATACAACAACATGCAGCAGCGCATCATGCCCAAGGCCGTGGCCACCTGTTCCATCCGCGGCTCGTTCGGCTGGCCGTGTCTCGACTACACCGACGAGAACCTGCGCAACATGGCCAACTACTACATGGGCTTCTACGCGCACAGCCTGAAGATCTTCCAGGGCAAGCACAAGGTGGGGATGTTCGAGCTCGCGGAGCGCTTCATGGAGGGATTCGAGTTCCGCACGCAGGCGATGGCGTGGAAGCTTTCGACCATGCGCGACCGCTTCGAGAAGTTCGATCCCGGCCTCCCCGCCCATTTCCGGTTCAAGCAGAAGTGGCGCTTCGTGATGTGGGCGCTGGAGCGCCAGCTGCGCCGGATCGAAATCTACCGTCGGATCTTTTTGATGAAAGTAAAGGTGGAAGCCAATGAAAATTCTCGGAATAATCCCTAGCCGGTTCGGTTCCAGCCGTTTCCCCGGCAAGCCGCTCGCGATGCTGGCCGGCAAACCCCTCGTGGCCTGGGTGGTGGAGGCCGTCAAGAAAGCCGCTTCGCTCGACGAGGTGCTGGTGGCGACCGACGACGAACGCATCGTCCGGGCGGTGGAGGAGCATGGCGGCAAGGCCGTGATGACGCCTTCGGAACTGCCGTCCGGCACCGACCGCATCGCCTGCGCCGCCGGCGACTTCGCGGACGACGACATCCTCGTGAACATCCAGGGCGACGAACCGCTGATCGATCCGGCGCTCATCGACGGACTCGTGGCGAAGCTCCGGGACAATCCCGGCTTCTCGATGGCCACCGCCGTGACCCCCATCAAGACCCTGGCCGACTACAACGCCAAAACCGTAGTCAAGGTGGTGCTGGACCAGGACGATTCGGCGCTCTATTTCTCCCGCGCCGCCATCCCTTGCGACCGCGACCGCGAGCCGGATCTCGCGTCCGGGCTCAAGGGATGGCGGC
>Ga0265298_10004562_pt1 | contig 17670 bp, 23 predicted proteins | sample AusTroGonzalo_MG_3_FD_193486 | JGI IMG/M metagenome (GOLD analysis project Ga0265298, IMG submission 193486) | Bovine rumen microbial communities from tropical cattle in Woodstock, Queensland, Australia - Gonzalo_01 | ecosystem: Host-associated > Mammals > Digestive system > Stomach > Rumen ... | reverse complement strand
ACTCCATATTCAGTATTTGGACCCCACTGCTGATCCAAATCGATGGGCTTCCCATCTTTTCCAGTGAAGCATTCGGATCTGAGAACTTCCTGCAGCATGAGGATCAGCGGACCGCTCGTGCACTGAGCCGGAACGTTAACACACTGAATCGGCAGCGGCATCCCGAATAGATCCTCATAAAACTTCTGGTTGCATTCGTCAGCCAGGATCCCGTCGCACAGATTCTTCCCGTTGACCATGCGATCCCACTTATACTTCACGACGGCAGCAACATCGCCCTTCGTGTATTTGTCATTCAGCTCCAGGTCCTGCAGCTCGCCGTTCTTCTTCACGCCTTTGTAATCTCTGGCCTTAAGCGCCCGTGTGACCATGAACTGAGACTTTCCCACCGCTCCGGACAGGATCCTCACCGGCTTAAACAGATACGGATCCGCCTCCGTGTTCTCCGGCCACTGGTATGAAGCATAGAACCTTCTTCTGATCGGCGTGTCAGTCCACTGGTTAAACGGAACATTCGAAAAGTAGCTTCCCTTGTCGATCCTCCACTGCTCACCGAAATCGTACTTGATGCACATCCCGGTCGCCGGATTATAATCCACGCAGTAAAACACGTGATCACGCCAGTCGAACGCAGCGGACCCGGTCCACTTCATAAAGACGATGCTGTTCTTTTTGACCTTGCTCTGATCAGTGTTTTTTATAAATCCGTGTTTGACCAGCCATCCATCGATCGTATAAGTCGTCTCGCCTCCGGCTTTCTGATCCCGGAACTGAGGACTCAGATCCCACAGCGCCCGATCGATTCCCCTCTCGCACGCGATCGGCGGGCACGGTGGATTCGTATGGCAGTCGCCATATGACCAGTGCTCAGCCTTCGCCCGCTTCGCCACATTGGCGACGGAGTTCTTTATCAGCTCGTTCGTAATCGTCACAGTTGCCTTGCTCCCTTGGTCCAGATTGATCGCCGTATGGTGCCCCTCGTAAAGAAGCACATCACCCGGCAGCAGATATTCATCACTCGTCAGATACTTGCTCTCAGTTAAAGCAGAAAAGCCTGCGCCTGTCAGCACCGACCTCTCGTTGCCCGTGTACATATCAGCTGAAACGGCCTGCAGCCTGGTCAGCCCGGAAATATATCCGGCAGCCTTAACGATCGCCGCCACGCCTGCGGAACAGTCAGATTCACAGGCCGTCTTAATGTTTGCCGGATAATAATCCGCTGCCTTTAAAGCCTGCCAGAACGTACCGCGCTGAGACTGGTCATATCCGATCTTATTATTCTTCGCGGCCTCCTCGGCAAGCTGCGCGATCAGGATCCCGATCATAATATCCGGATATCTCAGCACTACAGACCACGGCCTTGAATACCAGCTCCTTACGGCCCATTCGCCCCCGGTCTGATCCCCGGCAGCTCCACCGGATAATTTACCGTTCTCATCATGCCCGGAATTACTGATCATCCTCTGGCTCCCCCGAGCAGTTTTTATATGCGTCAGCGCAGATCTTGACAAAGCATCCCAGGAACGTATCGACAGCGACCAGCGTCGCCACGATCGGCGGTCCATAGCTCCATCCCCAGATCGATGCCAGCGCGGAAATCAGTTCAGAAAACGGCAGCACCAGGAGCGCGATGAGCTTCAGCGCATCATAAAGTTTATTCGGGATCAGCATATTACACCTCACATAGACAGGAAATCATGTTTCTCCAGCCGTTCCGCATAGCTCCGGTTGATATGGTCGATCGTCAGGACCGTCTGGTTGTTTTTAAAATCCGGGTGAGTGCTGCAGAACGATTCATAGATCGTAATATCGCTCATGCACTGGTCATAAGAATCCTTGCTGTGACGACGGCCTTCCAATAGCTCGTCGTTGAAGCGCAGGATACGGACCCGCGACTCAATCGCGTCTCTCAGATCACCCTTCGCGTCGATAGCCCGCACCTCAGCGCGGAGCTCTCCGATGTCCTTTTGAATAGCTTCAAACTTATCGTTTTTTGAGTCTTTCCGGCTGATGAGGTACTGCACAAATCCCAGAAAACTCCCACCCAGCAGGAACGTCGCCAATGTCTGTGTAAAATCCATCTTCATCACCTCAGAAACAGTTTAATTCAAATCACGGCTCAGGAAAAATAAACCACTTTACTCAGCTTTAACAGCACACCACTACCGATTATTGCTAATACGATTGTCTGTACCATTCTGCGCCTCTAACTCTTAAATACTACTTCGCGGATGACGACATAGGAGCTTTTGCCCTCGATGTAATACTTGTCATTCGTCCAGTCATAACACATAGACTCAGGCTCGCCTGAGAAGCCCGTGTTCGATATGTCTTTGACCAGATTGCCCTGCATATCGAAAACATAGATATGGTTGGCACTGTACGACAGGCAATAGACGTAAACGCCGTCTGTCTCGATGTCCTGCCGTGTGTTTGCCCAGTCGTTCTCGTCGTAGGTCACAAAACTGAGATAGTCAAAGCTATCGTCCATGAAATACATCTTGCCGCCCGACATGGCGATGAATCTTCGGTGCGTCTGGTCATAGGCGATATTCCAACAGTTAAAAACTGTGCCGTTCTCGTCTTTTGCGTAGAGCGTGTCTACCAGATTGCAGGACGTGTCGAACTCGTATACCTCGCCTGTGTCCTTCATTGATGCGACATAGACGTGGTTGGTGTTCGGGTTGTATGCCATGCCGTTCGCGTGTCCGTATGCGCTCCCCGTAAAACTGTACTGAGTCAGCGTTCCTGAGCCGATGTTGTACTTGAGGAACTTGCCAGCCGAATAAAGGCAGATATAAACGTTCCCGTCATCATCAATACAGCCGCCCTGAGGCTGTGATGAGATGCTCGACGTGTATATATCCGTCACCGTTGTCGAATCGTCAAAGCTGTAGAACGGAATAGCGCTTCCGTTGACGTCGTAGATGTTCGTTATGGTGTTCCCGTCGACATCATATATTGAGTTCAGGCTTGCCCCGTTTTTATCGTATATGCTCATACGCCCACCATTAGACGATTCTTACGTTGTCGAGATAGATCTCCGCTCTGATGCCGATGTGAGCGGCGACTGATGCGTGACGGTTCCCAAGATACAATCCCAGGCACTTGACGTGCAGGTCACTTTCAGCGGTAATGTTGATTTGAAATTCGTCTCCGACCGTTAAGTTCTTAAGATACTGGTCTTGGAAAATATTGAACGAGACAGACTCGTTTGACGAGTTCTTTGTGAAGAAGAACAGCGATGCCTTTGTCGTATCGTTCCCCTTCAGCACGTCTGTGACTGTGATTTTCCCGGTGAGGACTGAACCTGTCTCAAACTCAAACCATGTATCACTTCCATAATTGCTCGTACTGTTGCAGGCGGTAGTATTTGCTGACACTTCGGAGATATTCCCGTGAATGTCGTTCTGGTTTGCGGTCGAGAATGATACAAGCGCTTTGTTGCCGTTAGATACTTCTATCGACGCTGCAGGGCTTGTGAAGTCGTGTGAACCGTTTTCAAACGGATATAACGGAGCGGTAGCCGTAACGCTGAATGTTGTCGTCTTGCCGCCATAGAGCACGGTGATGGTCGATGATCCGGCAGTCAGCGTTCCGCTCAGTGTGTACGCCGAGACGGTTGCTGTCGTGCTGTCATCGTAATGAGCCGTCACGACCAAATCAGGCTTTAAGCTGTCTAACGTATCGCTCGTGTAGACCGTTCCGCTCTGTGTGTAGACGGCTGTTATTGACGAGAGGTTATTCGGAGGGTCTAATGCGGCCTCGAGTGCGTCATAATAATCCTGCCCGTACTCGTCGATATATGCGACCTTTTCAGCCAGTTGGAGAAGAGCCGTCTTAATGTCTGCCGTAATACCGGCACCGCCGATGGTGTATTCAGTACCGTTCAGATTGATTTTATTTATCTCTGACATATCAAGTTTGCTCCTTCCATGCACACCACCTATATGGGACATCTTTAAGAACATACGAGGCGCTCGATGAGAATGTCACCGACGTTCCGCTTTTTGTAAAGTACCCCGTGCCGCCATATGAATCAGCCGCCACAGCCGACCCGGAGTTATTTGTCGTTATGACATAACGTGTATAATAATTTGTATAATCAGGCTCAAAAGCCGCCGCTCTTACCGCCCTCTTGCCATATCCAGAAACGGCATCTTCCGGGATCAGTACAAAAAAATCGTAATCAATGCCCGTATCAACAGTAAACGTTTTTGAGTCAGCCGTAGGCGTAAACGTTCCCGTGGCATATCCACCGCCACCGCCGCCGCTAACATTGACCGTCAGCGAGCTGATGAGCGTGGTGTCGACCGTCCCGTTTGACGTGACCGTGTCGCTCGTCTGCGATACCAGTGCGCCATTGGAGACCACTTTTCCTTCGTCTCCTGCTGCGTAGGTGTTCGGGACGTTGGCTGTGATCTGAGCCGATGCGTAGTTCGTCACGTCCTCTGTGGTCGTCCCGTTCGATGTGATGCTGATGTTCTTCGTTCCTGTTGGTGACACCGAAGGGACGTTGACCTCAGCCGAAGCGTAGTTGGTCACGTCATAGGTGTTATTCGATGTGATCTGAATCGTCCCGGTCGGAGTAATGCCGCCTGACGGCAAGGCGTCGATAGCGTCAGACATCTCCCCTGGCTTGTAAGTCGTCGCCGTGCCGTTCTTCGCCCTGATGGAGTCAGCGATGTCCTGAAGGGACTGCTCTTCTACCAATACATTCGCCATTAGTAACTCACCTCATTCCCGTTGATAAGGCTCGTGTTGATGTAGAGGGTCGTACCGTCGACATAGATAGCGGCGTCCAGTAACTGAGCGAAACCCTCTGCCACCCTCATCTGGACAGGAGAATCATCGACAGGACTCAGCACGATCGGAGCGTCCTCCGTGACTGTCAATTCGATGTTAGGCACTTGGCAAGACCTCCTTCAGCAGGTTCTCATAGACGTTGACAGATACGATGTCAGTGGCATATCTGGCGCTGTCGTCCATCCAGTTGACCTGACAATCGCAGAGCGTGTTCTGGATAAACTGCGCCGTCTGCGCCTGTGTCAGAGTGACCGATACCTGCGTATCGCTTCCGCTTGCCGCCACGGTCGGACTGTCCAGTGTCAAAACTATCGCCCTTGTCCTGTCCGCAAAAGTAACCCAGACATCGTCGGCGGCTGTCAGATCCACGCCCTTGACAAGTAATTGGATTGTCGGCGTTGTGTATTGTCTCATTTGTGTCTCCTTTACTAAAAAAACAGCCCGAAGGCTGTCGGATTACTTGCTCAAGTTTGCTATCGTGTCGGCTAGCGTCGGTCTGATCGCTCCCAGCTCTATCGAGTCGTATCTGTCCAGAAGCACGTTGTAGTCGGTCTGGACGACCTCCAGTTTTGTCTTTATCTGGTACTTGTCATAGATGACCGTGACGAAGTCTCCTAACTTGACGTGCTCGATGGTAGGAATGAATCCGACCGTGAGGGACTTCGTTATCCCTGCTGCATTGGCGAGGTCTGCTGTCGCGTCAGCATTGAGGTCCGCCGTGGACGGTGTACTCTGGTAGTCCCCGGAATGGTCGACTATCAGAATCTTTTGAGGCACGGCGTACTGGTCGAGATACTGGATATTTGAACTCACATAAGTCCCGTTGTTCATATACCACGCCAGCGCCCCGGTGTAGTCCTCCGAGTCGTCATAGATGGCATCCAGCTCCGTGAGGTTCTTGCCGTATCTTATACTTACGCCGTTGTCTGCGCCCCTCTGAGCCTTCAGAACGCATTCATACCTATCGAAGTACCACTCGCCGCCGTAGACGCTTACAAGCCCGTTCTCGCCGCCCATACAGCTCCTGACGGACGCCGCTCCCTCAAGCACCCATGCCGCTGACTTCGTGATGTCAGTGCTGAAGCTGAAGCCAGACGAGATGATCGCTCTGGAGCTCAATGCCGCCACAGCTCCGGCGCAGGTGCTCGCCGTGTACACCCTCATCGGATAGCCAGACAGGTCATAAGAGATATGGTTCGCCAGTACCTGGATAGTGCCGTCGAGGTTCTTGTCTACCTCTTTGATCCGGAACGGCTGCGGACGCATTCCGTCAGACGGAGTCGCCAATAATAGCCGCCTGACCTTGACCTCGTCTGCGTACTTGCTGTCCGCTACCACCGTAGCCTCCAGTGTGTAGAAGTCGTTTACTCTCTCCGACACGATGCAGCTCGTCAGCTCAGGACGTCCGATGCCGTTCGATGTGAAGTTTTGCTCTTCTTGCTCATATAGAACAGGGTTCATAGCACCCACCACCTCGGAATGATCTCGACGCTGGACGTGTTGGCGTTAGCCAGGATCTGATTCTCGCCCGGCTTCATTGTCAGCTCACCGTTTGAGAAGCTGACGTACTTGTTGTAATTGACATAGATTCCCATCGAGCTGTCCTCTGCCGTGCAGTAGGCGTCCATCGTTTCGGTGTCCACCGTGAGCACGTTTGCATAAAGGGCAAGGTTCGGGTCATCGCAGTCCAGAAAAACGCCGCAATCATTCACGCCGCCGATGTAGTCTGACAGGTTCGTGCTCGTCAGGTGGAACTTGAGGAGCGGATGGCTGCTGAATCTCGTCGGATTTGTCAGTGTGAAATAATCGAACGCCGCATCGTCATCCTGGAGGACGCCGTTCTTGTAAATTCTGAGGTTAAAATCTCTCTTGATGACCACATAGGACGCCAAAACCGAAGATGTGAAGTAAAGGCTCTTTTCGTTCCATACGAACGGCGAGGCGCCTGTGGCTGATGTCGGATTGCTCTGGAAATATGCAGCAAAGAACGGGTCGTCCGAGCCGACCTCAAATGACAGCACGTCTCCGCTCGTGAGACTGTAGCCGGACAGGTCGACCATGACGTAATCAAAGTCCCCTGCCTCGCTTGCCGTGAAGCCTGCCGCTTTTGCCGCGTTCGTGATGACCGTCTGAGCCGCTGAGATAAAATTCGTCAATACTTTGTATGACGGTGTCGTAGCCGTGCCTGTGTATGTCTTGCCCAGCTCTCCGCTCTTAAGGAATCGCTGAGGTTTGCAGTCGAAGGTCAGCTCCATGCGCCCGTAACGGTTATGGCTGCCTGTCGGCGTGATCTCGAACGGGCCGGTGAACTGAGCCATGCGGAACTCGTCCGGGTGGTAGGAGTCTTCCAGTCTGAAATAGCCCTTGTGACTTAACAGAAACGCCCTCAGAGCGCGGACTTTGTCAGGAAGGTCCAGCTCGATGTTGACCGGATAGATAACGTCGATATTAAAAAAGCGACCGTTATCGAGTAACAGATCGCCGTTCCTTCCGGGGACTTGTATTCTTGATACGTCTCGCTCCGGAGCGTTGTATGTGCCGGTGCCGCTTAGTGTGACGCCGAAGTCTGCGAGGTCGACCCCGTCAAACTTGACGTGTCCAAATTGTCTTATGCCCATGTTGCTTTTGCACTCCTTACGCCTTGCATGATCCTGTTCGCGGTATACTGTGCAATCGCCTCGTTGCTCTGCCCCGGCTGAGTCGTGACCTGCATGTTGATGGTCACGCCGGTCATCTCTTTGAGCCGGTTCAATCCCATGACGATCTCAGCGCCGTTGTCGCCGAATCCCTTGAGGCCGCTCGATGTAGCCAAAACGGTCGGCTTGGTGAACACGACCGGGTTGTCGTAGGCTTTTTTGTACCATTCCACAGCCAGATGCGGCACGGACGGAGGCGTCAGGGAGAACTCGCCCTCGATGGAAAAATGCGGCAGCTTCAGCTTCGGAAGCGACCACTCAAAGTTGAACAGCCCCTTGATGAAGTCGATCGCGCCCTTGACCTTATCCTTCACCGCGTCAAAGACGTCCGTGAACTTCTGCTTCACGCTGTCGACCTTCGACTTGATGGCGTCCACCACGGAGGAGATCTTGTCCTTCATGTTGTTCCAGGCTTCGACCACCTTGTCTTTCAGCTCGATAGCGAAGGCTTTGATCTTGTCCCAGTTTTTATAAAGCAGCACACCGATGGCGATCGCCGCGGCGATGGCTATGGTCAGCGGACCGCCGAGGATCCCGACGATCGTGCCGATGCCGGAGATAAGCATTCCACCGATTGAGATGACCTTGCCGATTATCGTCACGAGCGGCCCTATTGCCGCCACGACAGCGATGATCTTGAGGATCATTTCCGTCTGTTCGGGTGTGAGGTTCCTCAGCTTCTCCGTGACGGTCGCTACAAGCCCTGCCACCGATTCCAGCGCAGGGCCGAGCACTGACGCCACATTCGCCCCGATCTGGGCCATCGTTGCCGCTGTCGAGGCTTTCAGCTTCTGGATCTCGTCGTCTGTTTCGCCCAGGGCGTCGATTGTGTCGTTGTCGAGGATGAGTCCAAGGTTCTCGGCTTCTTCGCCGTAGGCTTTGAGAGCCGCGCCGCCGTCGTCCACAATGCCGGCAAGGGAGTCAGCAGACTTCCCGAACAGGCTCATGGCTATCTGGTCGCGTTCTGTCTCGTTCTCGATCTTGCCGAGCGCTTCTAATGTGTCATAGAAGACGTCCGTGGAGTCTCTCAGGTTTCCTTCGGCGTCCGTGACAGACACACCCAGCTCCTGAAGTGACTTATTTGACGGGTCGACGCTCTTCTTGAACTTCTTCAGAGCGCCTGTGATGTCTTCGACGGAAACATCGACCAGCTCCGATGCGTACTGCATCTTCTGGAGTTCATCGGTCGAGAATCCCGTCTGCTGTGCCATCGTCTTCAGCTCGTCAGCGGACTTGACCGAGTCGAGGCCCATCTTTACCAGACCGCCGCCAATGGCAGCAGCCCCGGCAGATACCACCGACAGCTTCTTGCCGACGCCTTCGACCTTGTTGCCGAAGTCCTGCATCTTGCCGCCGACTGCTTTGAGTTCCTGAGAGGCGACAGACCCGAAGTCCTTCATCTGGTTCTGGAATGACTTCAGCTTCTGCTCGTCGTCAGCGATCTGCCGCTGCAGCGCCTCCATCTGTGCTTTGACTTCCGGAGACTGGTCAGCCTGTTTGAGCTGTGAGAGCGCTTCCTTCTCTTTATCAAGTTTTGTTTTGGTGTCGGCGATCGCATCGTTGAGCAGCTTCTGCTTCTGCTTCAGCAGGTCAACGTTGCCCGGATCCATCTTCAGGAGCTTGTTGACGTCCTTCAGATTGCTCTGCGTGGTCCGCAGGCTCTTGTCTACGCCCTGCAGCTCCTTCTGTAACGGCGTTGCGTTGCCGTCGATCTCGATCGTAATGCCGGCGATTCTATTCGCCATGTCTCACCTCAGAATTTATCGAAGTCTTCCTGTGTTGCGATGGTGTTGTATTCCGCGTGGTCGTTGTCTCGCTCGACGAGCAGGTCCAGTATGTCGCCCTCGTCAAAATAGCCCAGGTCTGACGGCCTTATCCCAAGCTCAAGACACCGCAGCATGAATACGCCAGTGGTATATGGCCGATCCGTCAGTCGGCCTTTGTTTTTGGGACTGACTTGCCCTTCTTCGATGCCAGGTAAACAGAGACGGCCTCGTTTGCGCCGTCGATCATGTCCATCTGCTCGTACTGTTCCAGCCACTCGAAGAAGTCGTCCTCCGTGACCTTGCCGGCCATCAGCTCAGACGTCTGATTGACCGCCTGCTGCACCATGACGAATGTCAGCCGCTCAATCCTTAAGATGTCCTCCGGGTTCTTCTGCATCCCGTTCAGGAGATCCTCGCGGAATATCTTTAGATAGATAAATGGAGTGGCCGCATTTGCGACCACTTCCATGTTCTCATCTCCGATCGTGATTTCTTTTCTCATGCACTCCTCCTATCATGACGTGGCGATGAAGACCGTGCTGAACCAGCCGTTATAGACTGCCGTTGCGGTGCTTTCGCCTGTCTTGGCTCTGACGATGTCTTTGTCGAGCGATGCGTTGTAGACCGTTGTCGCCGTGATCTGGACGGACTCGGTCTGCGGCTCGATCGTCTCTGCCTTTGTCGTGGACGATGCGCCCGGTCTGGACGCTACGCAGTTATACATGCAATAGCGTGTGGCATTGACGTCGCCCTCGAACTGGAACAGCAGCGCGAAGTGGACCGGATTGGCCTCCGCGTCTTCCAGAAGGACCTTGCCGACGTTCGTCTCGATCTCGCTGAGGATAGTCTTCCTGAATGCGTCAGGAATCAGCGCCAGCTCAAGGTCGCCCTGGTAGCCGTTGTTCGCCTGAGACACGAAATATGCGATATTGTCCGCATAGAATGTGTTCTGGTCGCCCTGGGCTTCCAGAGACAGGCTCACAGCGCCCGGAAGCGCCACCGGCGTAGCGTATGTCGCCGAGCCGTTGTCTGCGATCGTGGCCACCGCGTAGTAGACATTCTTGATGCCGTACTTGATTTTGTTAGCCATTATTTTCCTCCGTGATGATTACATCCATCTCGTACACGACCTCGTACATCCGCTCGTCATCGATGACCTCTTCCGCTTTGCTCCAGACCATGCCGGCGCCGGTGAGGATACCTTCGAGCTGTCGTTCGAGGCCGAAGTCTTTGTTGTCTGTATAAAGCTCAACGACAAGATGGTCGATACGGACGTAATTCACATCGTCGGCCAGCATATCGTTGTTTGATTGATAGAAAAAGCACAGGAACGGAGGCCCCTCTTGAGGCTCCGGGAATTGGTAGTATGCTGTCGGGATCTGAAGCCCGGCGAGCATCGTGTTGACTTCTTTGGTGGTCATAGCTTTAGATTCTCCAGTTTTTCGAGCATCCTTTTCGGTGCCTCTTCGTTGCACCAGTCGGCGACGTCCTGAATGTGCGGATGTGCCGGCGTATCAGGGAAGTCCGTTCGCCTCGACCCGTTGCGCGTGAGGTGTCCGTACTCCAGCAAGTGAGCGAGCTGATAGGTGCCGTGCTTGCCGTAGACGATGGTCAGCGTTCTCAGCCGGCCAGTCTCCTTTTTGTAAGCCCAGCCCTTTTTATACTCGCCAGAGTCAGTCGGTGATGTGGCTTTCAGCTTTTTGACGGCTTCCTTCGCCACTCCGACTGTGACGTCCTCCATCATCGGCACCATGCTGTTCGTGATGTCACCTAAGACCCCCCTCACGGCGTCGTAGAAGTCCGTGCTGCTGGATGTCGGCCCGTTGTACTTACGTTTCGACGTCCCCGGCTTGTAATACTTGCTCATTCTCTACCACCGGCGCTGTGTTTGTGCCGCCCTTCCGCTCGACATAGAGTTCCAGCACGTCCGTCCGTCTCTGGAACGTCCGATAGACTCCGTACCGCTGCCCCCGGAACTCGATGATCCTCTGGCCGTTGTAGTCCGGGCCGAACATCGTGAAACGGAACTCCGGATTCAGACCGTTTCGACCGCCTGCGTAGAACTCGTCCCGGCTGACGCTGTCGACCTGGCAGAAAACGTCCGTTCTGGTTTCCGTCTTCCTCCAGACTCCGTTGTCATCCTGTGACATCGCCTCAGCGATCAGGGTGATTACTTCAGACCTGTCCATCGTTCCCCCAATCCGTGTATCCTGTGCATGTTACAAGCTGCGCCTTCTGCTCGTCATAAGACCGCTTCAGTCTGTCGTAGTCGTCAGGCTGGCCGAAGTGCATCAGGAAGTAAGTGATGGCAGCCTGAGAAACGAGCACGTCGACAGTCTCGGGAACTTCCACGCCTGCGACGCCTAAATCGAGCATGGCTGTGTCGAGCAGCCGTCCGATCTGTTCGTCGAACGCGGTCGTCGTGACGCGAGCCGCCAGCTTTGCCTGTGAAATTAAAGTGTTGGATGCCATTTTCTACTCCTTCTTCGGATATATGATCGTTTGTCCGATATGCCCGACCTTGACCCTCGGCTCGGCGTACATCTTAAAACCAAGTCCAGACGCCCTTAAGCAGAACGCCGTGTCCTCGCCGTAGCTGTTCATCGGCGTGAAGCAGGTCCGGTATGCCGCGTAAACCGCCTGGAGGATCTTCGTCTCCATAAGCACACAGGCCATGCCGCAGCCGGCGACCTCGAAAGGCTCGTCAGGATATGGCCCTTCCCACTTCGACTGCTCATGATTGAGCAGCGATGAGAAGATACACAGCGGATACGGTTCGCGCCTTGCGGCACAGACCGCCGTGACGAAACTCTCTCCGGAAGCCATAAGCCCGTCCACAAGGTCAGGCTCGAACGTCATGTCCGAGTCCAACCAGAGGACGTGCGTGAACTCCCTCTCGATCGCCTGCCACGCGAGATACTCCCTCGCCGCGTGTACCATTGAGCCAGACCTGATCTCGACCTCGAAGTCGATGCCGTCCTTGTAGAGCTTATTCACCAGCCGCAGAAGGTCAGCCGTGAACTTCGCCTGAATCAGATCGAGCGACGGAATCGCAATCAGTAATCTCATGACTGTGCCAGATAATATTTTTCGTCGTATATCTGCTGACCGACGTGGCCGATGCTGGCCCTGCTGTCACAGTAGAGCTTCTCGCCTGCGTTTTGTGCGCGGATGCAGAAGCTGATGTCTTCACCGAATCCGGGGATCGGCATGAACAGCTTCTGTCCATACTTGTCCGCGATCCGTCTTACCGCTTCGACATTCATGGCGACCATTCCACAGCCCATCGCGGCTACCTGGAACAGGCAGTCCTTCGGATAGTCGAGGAATATGTCGCACGCCGGCTCAAGCCGTCCGTCTGCGTGGTGGAGCAGCTCACAGCGGTTGAAGATGACCGGGTGGATCTTCGGCTGCCTCTTGGTGAATGCCAGGGCGCAGACGATGTCGTAGCCACGGTCGAGATCCTCAAACAAATAACCGACCTCTGTCTGCGTAAATGTCATATCTGAATCCACAAACAGGAGCCGGTCGTATTCCTCATCGAGGACCTTTGCTATAAACTGATTTCTCGTGTCATAAACAAGGGAGGAGGCCCCAAACTGGACCTCCATTCCCTCATCCTTATCCAGTGACAGCAGCGAACTTGCGAATTTTGTATGAATCATGTCCATACAAGGCACAGCTATCAGCGTTTTCATCACTTCACCCCTTTTTAGTTAGATCATGTCTGCGCGAATCTTACGAATGCGCTGGTGTCGATCAGCTCACCATCAGCGAGACAGGCGCCACGGAACTGGATGCTCGTGGATGTCGCGCTCTCAAACGGCTTGACTTCAAGAGCCTTGAAGATGTTGAGCTTGTAAGCCTTCGGATCGCCGTAGAAGATCGTCTCTTTGCTGGAGATCAAGGCTTCGCTCATCAGCACGACATCATGGCCGAACAGTCTGAACTGGAAGCCGTCGTTGATGACGTAGTCGTTAAGCTGGGTGACGCTCATGATGTCCTCGTAGAACATTTTCGGAGTCATGATCCAGATAGCGCCGTTCTGATACTTGGCATTAAGAGCGGCCATGATCTTGAGGATCGACGCCTTGGTGACTGTCGGCGGAATGGCCGTAGCATTGGCGTTGACCGATTCCTTGATGCCCTTGAGGGCGTTCGTGCCGGAGCCGACAACGATGTCTTTGTTGATGGCGTAGCGGATCTGGTCGGTGATGCTGTCAACGATCCAGTCATGGATTGCCGGAATAGCCATATGCTCAATGTCAGCAGTAACAGTCAGGAGCTTGACGTATTCATTCGGGATGAGATCGACATAGCCGATGACGTCAGCCGATTCTGTAATGGTGGCGCCGACCGTGCTGGATGTAGCAACGTTGTTGGTTGTGGCGACCGGGAATCTGACATAGGACGGGAACTGTGTCACGTCAACTTTGCCGAGAAGCTCAGCGTCCTTGACGAGCTTGTCCCAGACAGCGTTAACCGTCATGGTCGGGATCACGGAGCCGGCAGTTGTGAGCGCAGCCCTCTCTTCTTCGTTCAGGTCGCGGCGAACGAGGCTCTTGACCCATGCGTCACGATATTCAATGGTTTCAATACCGAACATTTTATTGTCCTCTCTTTCTTCGGGTTCAAATGTTTCGATGACTTCGCCGGCGCCCTCTGCGACCGCTTCGCGGATCTCGACTCTCTGGGCTTCGGCCTGTTTGCGGTTTTCAAGTTCTTCGTTGATTGCCCTGACCTCTTCCTCAAGAGCGTCAAGGTTTGCTTCCGGAGCGTCGACTTCGACCCTGATGGCCGCTCTGCGCTCTTCGAGCTGTTCGATTGTCATTTCTTTGAGTTCCATCAGACAACCTCCGTCAAAAGTTTGATTTTTTTCCTCTGCTTGTCGATCTCTGCTCTGACAGCTTTGGCACTCTCCAGTGATGCTTTTGCACTCTCCAGTGCATCGGCAAGGCCGCGAGCCGTGATTGACGTCGCTTCGTATGCCGGGAATGTGCAGGCACTGACCTCGAAGATCTTCGAGAACGACAGGACCGTCCTTGTCGGATGTTCGGAGTCGATGTCCTCCCAGCGTTCTTTATCGACCGTGAACATGAAAGACATTCCGGAAATATCTCCACGCTCCACCGCCGAGTAAAGGCTTCTCGCATCGGCATTGTTCTCCGTGTCGAGATTGACTCGGATGCTCATGCCGGCACCAGGCACGACCTCCATCTGCATAGTGCTGTTCGCGTTGTTGTTCCGTGACCGCGCCAGAGGAATCATGTCGGTGTTGTGGTTAACTAAAAAACGCACGTCTCTGAGGTCTGTCTCATCGAGTGCGCCATCTGCAATAATCTCGTCATACCAGCCGAGATCGGTCCGCTCATTGAACACGATCGGCTGCCCTGACAGGAACTTGCCGTTCTCTTCGTTCTGCTCGGCTCTGACCTTGAAGTCAAAAGCCCGGATTTCTTTATTCATCGTTTTCCTCCTGTGAGACTTTGTCGTCTGCAGAGTAATATTCGCCACGGATGATCCTGACGTCACCGCCTTCGACCTCCGGAAGGTTCCAGATTTCCCTCGCCTCGTTCAGCGTCAGCATCCCTCTGTCGAGGAGCTGGGCTGTCACGTTCAGTTTGTCGTTGTTCGACATATACTGGAGCCTGTTCGATGTCACCATGACCTTGTTGCCTTGTGTCTGCTCGCGCAGCGTAAAGAACATTTTCGTCAGGACTTCCGATTCGGTGATGGCGAAGCTCTCGATTGCGCCCTCGTAGAACGCTGACCAGGCATCGCCGTAGACCTTATTCATCAGCACATCGTCATTCGTTCCGAAATACTCGAACGTGTTGTCCTTGATGGCCTTCATCTGCTCCGCATCAATGACCCACGGCTTCACGTCGATCTGCTTGATGTTCTGGTAGGTGTTCGGGAACAGCAGCAGGCCGCCGCCTTTGGCATCTCTGGAGAAGTTTTCCTCCGTGAACCGTCTCCGCTCCTTTGCCAGGTCTTCGGGCTTGGCGAAGTTCGACAGCGACGCCATGAAGCGGTAAGTCGCCGCGCTCTTCACGCCTTCCTCTATGCCCTGGTTCTGGATGTGGATCAGATCCATCGTCTCGGCGAGTGCCGCATTCGTCTCGCCAAAGAAATCATTCCTGTATTGGAACTTCGTCATGATGCCGCAGTACGCAAGCTCGATAGCCGCCTTCTCGCCGTTGGAGAACTCGTAACGCAGATAAGGGACTTTCCCATACTGGACGATCTCGCAGCGGCTCGGCAGCGGCGTGTAGATCCCGGACGGCTCGCCGAACTCGTCATAGACCGGGACGATAAAGGCTGTGTTGTTCGTCTCGTAGATCGTCCGGAGTCTGTACTGGAACTGGCTCCATGTCTGGAACTGGTTCGGGCCGTGTTTCAGCTTCGCCTGGAGTGCAGGACGTGCCGCGCCGAACGTCTCCACCTTCAGCTTCGCCGTGTGTGTGGAGAGTGCGTGGATAGACGCCCGGATGATCTCCATCTCGTACATGCCGCCCTCGTAGGACGTGAAGCACGGTCTGTATCCGGTCAGCAGCTTGAAGTAGCCCTCGTATTCTCCCTTCGGTTCTGGTGCTTTTTTGAACAGGAAGTCAAATAGTCCCATGTTATTCCTCGTTCTTTAACTGTTCGCCGATCTCGGCGTACCATTTCTGCCTGACTGTCATCGCGTCGATCAGCGCGGCAGTTCCGTCAATATGCAAAGAAGGGTGCAGCTTCACCAGCTTGCCCCTCCCACGTTCAACGCTCATCTTGATGGCGCTGTTCAATAAGTGCGCTTTTAATAAATCGTTGTCCCCGATGTGGATCTTGCCGTCTTCCAGCAAGCCCTGGAACTCCATCATCACGCCGTAGAGGTTCTCGCCCTGCCAGACGTCGTCCATGTGGAAGCCGAAGGCTTTCAGATCCTCCACCAGGTAACGCGCAGACCATTTGTCATAGCCGATCTGGAGCGGATAGATCTGGTACTTCTCGACTAAATCGACGAACCACTGATAGCAGTCGTGATAGTCGATGTAATTGTCGCCGCTCGGTGACAATAGACCGCGCTGAATGAAGATGTTGTACGGCACTCCGTCCCTCTGGATCGCGTCGTCTATCTTCTCAGACGGCAGCCAGAAATGAGCGAAGACATACAACTCGCCATCCCGCTCGATGACCGCCGTGGCCGCTGTGAGGTCGCGTGTCTGGCTCAGGTCGATGCCGCCGACGCAGTAGGTGTCACGGAAGTCTTCGAGGCTCAGTGCATCACCTGATGCGTCAGAGACAAGTTTGTCCGGAAGCCAGGCAAGTGAGCTGTTCTGCTTCAGGTTCGCGAACTTGCAGATGAACTCGCTCTTTGCCGCCAGTGACTGTTCCGCTGCCGCGATCTCGTCCAGCAGATAGTCGACCGGGACAGAGACGCCCATGTTCGGATTGCTCTTCCGGAGTTCGTTTATATCGTCCCACTTCTCGATGTCGTCGATCATGTAGAGAAGCGGAAGCAAGCGCGTCTCCCGGCTGTCTCCAAGGAGGAACCGGGTCGACCGCTTCATCAGGTCGTCATAAACGGAGTCGTTCACATATCCCGACGTGGTGCAGCTCAAGAGCCGACCGTCAGGTCTTGCGCCCATCGCGCTTTTCATGACTCCGTACTGTTTCAGGCCGGCGTCGCCCTGCCATGCCGCTATCTCGTCGCAGATAGTCAGAGACGGATTGAAGCCGTCAGACTTCTTCGCGGAGAAGGCGATCTTCTTCACGATGGAGTTAGTCCCGACGATAGCCAGATCCGACACCCTCTTCTTAGCCAGCATCGAGTCGTCATGGATCCGCTTGTTGTGCTCGTCCTTGTCGGAGCAGATCTCCTTCAGCTCCTGCCACTCTGGGTCGAGCGTCACCATCTGCCACATGGCGTTATAGATGATGTCGGTCTGTTCCAGCTTCGGGGCTAGGCAGAACACCCTCGCGCCGTAACCTCCATCGACTCTCCAGATATAGTCAGCGATGGCAGCGGCGATCAGTGACTTGCCGTTCTTCCTCGCCACCAGCAGCAGGATCTCACGGAACTGCCTGTTCCCGTCCTTATCCTTCACGCCGAAGATCGTGGCGATCATGGCCTTCTGCCACAGCTCCAGGACGAGCGGACCCGGTGCGAGCGGTCCCTCGGTGTGGAAACAGTGGCTCTCTATCCACTCGATCGCGTTGTTCGCGGCTTTTGGGTCATAAAAAAAGGACTTTTCCTCAAGTCCCTTCACCAAATACTCGTATAAAAGCCTGATAAACCGCCCGACGACCACCGAGCCGTTCTTAATTTGCTGGTAGTACGCCAAGATGTAGTTATCTCTGCCCGACACGCTTCATCCCGTCCCATCTTCTCGTATCTCTCGCGAACTCCGAGGTCTTGG
>Ga0265298_10004561_pt1 | contig 17670 bp, 15 predicted proteins | sample AusTroGonzalo_MG_3_FD_193486 | JGI IMG/M metagenome (GOLD analysis project Ga0265298, IMG submission 193486) | Bovine rumen microbial communities from tropical cattle in Woodstock, Queensland, Australia - Gonzalo_01 | ecosystem: Host-associated > Mammals > Digestive system > Stomach > Rumen ... | reverse complement strand
GTTCCGCTACCTTGGTAAGTGTAAATAGTAGTTTAATTCTTTAATTATCTGCAACAATTATGAATAAAGTAATGCTTATTGGAAATGTGGGTCAGGATCCTGAAGTTAAATATGTAGATCAGGGTGTAGCTGTAGCTCGAATCCGTCTGGCCACTACCGAACGTGGTTATACGTTACAAAACGGAACCCAGGTACCCGATCACACCGATTGGCATAATGTTATTCTGTGGCGTAAATTAGCCGAGATTGTAGAGAAATACGTGCATAAAGGCGATAAGTTATACATCGAGGGTCGTATCCGTTATACCACCTACGATGACAAGCAGGGCCAGCGTAGATATGCCACAGAAATCTGGGCAGATAATATGGAAATGCTTTCACCAAAATCAGAAAATGGATTATCTTCAACCACTACTGAGTGAAGTTACAATCATGGTGCCTGATTTAGGCGCCTTGATTGCTATTATAATAGCAGGTATTCTGCTTGTTTTCTCGGGTTTCGCATCAGGTTCAGAGATTGCGTTCTTCTCGCTATCTCCAACAGACATAAGTGAGCTTGATGAGAATAAGAATGATTCAGATAGTAAGATACAGCAGCTTCGTGACGATTCTGAGCGCACACTTGCTACCATACTCATTACAAATAATCTGGTAAATGTTACTATTATTATGTTGTGCAACTATTTCTTTGCACATGTAATTGATTTTGGTGGCGCTTATTGGCTTCAGTTTCTTGTTATCACTGTTTTACTTACTTTTTTGCTGCTGCTTTTTGGTGAGATAATGCCAAAGGTTTATGCTGGTCAGCATGCTCTTTCTTTTTGTCGCCGTGCGGTAAGCAGTATAATGGTGTTGCGTCGCATATTCTGGCCTTTGTCTTCACTTCTTATACGTTCTGGTATTATTGCAGAGAAAGTTGTTCAGAAGGAAAATCGTGCACTTTCTGTCGATGATCTGGAGCAGGCTTTGGAACTTACCGATGAGGATGATCTTAAGGATGAGAAAAACATGCTTGAGGGTATTGTCCGTTTTGGTGATGAGACTGCAAAGGAGGTTATGACATCACGCCAGGATGTAGTTGATCTTGATTTCTCTCTGCCATTTCCTGAGGTACTTAAGTGTATTGTTGAGAATAACTATTCGCGTATACCTGTTTATCAGAACACTATCGACAATATTCGCGGCATCCTTTATATTAAGGATTTGCTCCCTCATATTTCCAAGCCAGCCACTTTCCGTTGGCAGTCACTTATCCGTCCACCTTATTTTGTGCCTGAAACAAAGAAAATCGATGATTTACTTCGTGAGTTCCAGGCCAATAAAGTCCATATTGCCATTGTGGTAGATGAGTTCGGCGGTACCAGTGGTATTGTTACTCTTGAGGATATCCTGGAGGAAATTGTTGGTGAGATTAATGATGAGTACGACGAAGAGGAAAAAACTTATACGCGTATAAATGCAAACACGTATGTGTTTGAGGGTAAGACATTGCTAAGTGATTTCTATAAGATTCTTGATATTGATGATGAGACATTTGAAGATGTTGAGGGCGATGCCGATTCTCTTGCTGGTTTGTTGCTTGAGATAAAGGGCGACTTCCCTGAACTCCACGAACGTCTTGATTACAAGAACTTTACCTTTGAAGTTACCGAGTTAGACGGTCATCGTATTTCAAAGATAAAGGTTATAATTCATCAATAATCTAGTCACCATCCATACGAAGCCCAGTCTACAGCATTGTACCATTGTAACTTGCGAATTCGCTCGTTATAGCCAAAGTAGCAATTGCTGTAGTAAGCCTGTGGAAAGAACATGCTTACCGAACCCCATAAGCTTGTATCTTGTGGGAATATATCGAAATCATTTCTAATAGTACTAAAAATCGACATCCATTTTAGCGAATAAGCCTGGTAAGGAACAGCGGTATTAAACACCTTAAGCCACTTATTATAGTCTGACTCAGGTGCATACTTTTTGAATACGGTTTTCATATCGTATAGCACCCTACGGTCGTTGAAAAAGTAATATGGCAAATTTGTCAGATCAAGTTGTTCTGGATACTGGGGCATGAATGTCTTCATTAATTGCTTGGTGGCATCAGCAAGATTCTCCATCTGGTCGAGACGGAATGTGCTCAATGGCACGCTGTAGCCCGCAAGGTTCCAGTCACTATATTCTGGATGTGTAAAGGCATCAATAAAGTAATCGTAGTAACAATTGCAGATATCATTATAGAATGTGGGCGAGGTAGAAAACAGCTTTTCTATAATTAAATGATATGGTGCTCCTTCGCCTGGTATTTCTGCAGGTGATCCTATAAGATATTCTGCACAGTTTCGCAATTCGTAGCCAACCTCAGCGCACATAAAGTTGCAGCAGTCTGCAAATATGAACTTCATTTTTGGTATGGTTTCTAATGCTTGTGCCATCTGTGTGATGTTCATCCATTTGCTGCTTCCGTTGGTATCCCAACCTTCATCTTTTCCATAGCCACGAGTAACCTCTCGAGCATTTAATACGTTGGGTACGCTGTCGTTATGCACAATCCAACCACTGGCATGTCCCCATAATACCAAACCATATTCCTTAGCAGGATAGTTTTCGATGGTGTACTGAAGTACCTCGCGGAATTTTGCAGGGTCGCTTGCATAGAAATCGCTTTCGTAACGATACACTTCCTTTGCTTTTCCGTTGGCTACTTCGATAAAGTAAGGTTTGTTGTTCTTGCCGACACTATCGATAAAGCAAATCAGATGCTGATTATTGTTTAGCTTATACGACCCCTCAAGAATCTCCTCCATGTCAAAATCCATGTATGACTCACCAGGGAACTCATAATCCTGAGTGAGGTTATTCTCGCCCGACAGGTATATCAGCACCGTACGCTCGGCTTGAGTAGGTTCTGGTGTAGGCGTTGGCGATGGATCTTCGTTCTTGTCACATGCGGAAAAGAGAAGAAGAGATATAAAAAATAATATGATTCTGTTCATTATTGTCAAATTTTGCCGCAAAGATAATTATTTTTGGGCATGAATTACACGATTTACGCAAAAAAGTTATAATTTTGCAGCCTAAAAGTTCGAAATTCATGAAAAGACTATATATATTGCTGGCCTTAATAATGATATTTGCCGGCGCTACAGATGTTAATGCTCAACGCAGAAAATATAATAGAAATCACTCAAAGCATCGCACTACGCGTGTAGCTAAGAAAAAGGGTAGAAAGGCTAAGAAGAAGGTTAGCACCTATAAGCCAACAATACATGATTTCGCAGGGAAACTTTCCGACCCTCGTTTCCTTAACGACCCGAATTATAATCCCTTCCTGCAATGTGAGGATACATGTGAACATGTGCATGGTATCGACCTGAGTCACTATCAGGGCGAGGTGTTTTGGGAGATTATAGGCGAGAATTCAAAAATGTCATACGTATATCTTAAGGCTACCGAGGGTGGCGATCGTATCGATGCACAATACGAACGTAATATTGATTTGGCGCATCGCCACGGACTTATGGTTGGCAGTTATCACTATTTCCGCCCTAAAACTCCGGTTGTAACTCAGATTGATAACTTCATGATGCAATGCCGCCCTGGCGAACAGGACCTGATACCTATGATAGATGTTGAGACAACTGGCGGATTAGATAACGAGGAGTTTTGTGATTCTCTATTCGCTTTTCTCGACCTTGTAGAGCAGGCATATCATCAGCAGCCGCTAATCTATACTTTCCGCAATTTCTATAACCGACATCTGTTGGGAAAGATAGATAAATATAAACTGATGATTGCAATGTATACCGACGAAGAGCCTGAATTAGCTGATGGTCGCGATATAACCATGTGGCAGTACACTAGTCATGGTCGCATAACAGGTGTGCGCGGCAATGTTGACAAGAGCCGATTCATGGGCAATCACGAATTGAAGGAAATAAGGTTCAATCACGTACGCCGACTTGAGAAGCAGGTGTCATTCTTCGATGTGCGTAAGCGAATGGGCAAATGATGCAAAGAAATTAGTCAGAGCCTCACTTGGAATGAAGCGCATGTAGCGTGCCGATCGGCGTATGTGGCTGATTAGCGCGTTGCCTCCGCTTGCGTGTACAAATATACTGTCGGGCGATTGCGAGAAAAAGAAGTTCTGATGATTGCTGGTATATTCTGCCAACTCGCGAGCCACAATGTTAGCTTTCTTACTATCTACATCGCCTCCCGCAAACGGAATATCATCGGCAGTAAATCCGAACAACTCTATAAGCAGCGCACTCTCTAATTGAGCCATCTGTGTGAATCTCAGTCGGGTTATCCAGTCGTTAAGCACTTCATAGTCAACCTTTTCGGTATTGTCGCGCAGGTTAACTCCAAGATCTATCAATAATCTTAGTGGCAGACCCCAGTTAAGTATATGACGAGCTATTCGGATAATCTGGATAAGCATCCTGCGGGTATTGATGTCGCTCTGCTCGTCATCAAGAATATTCTGCAACTGTCTGTTAATAATCGGATTCGTAAGCTTATATGGGCGCAATAGTTCTTCATCATCGGCATCCTGCATCTGTTGGAAGTGTGCAAGCTCCCATTGCTGCCATTGCTGTGGTAGAAGCTTGAGGTTGAACTGATCCTTGCATTTCAGCAGACCTTGATAAATAAACGGGTTCACGTTGTGCAGATGGCCCATCTGATATAGCTTGTTCCACTTGTGTATACTCATGGGTTCAAGTGTCTCAGCAGTGCCATAAACACCGCATTTAATCAATCTGAAAAAGTTGCGCTGTATAATGTTCATCATGAGTAACGTTTAGGATATCGGAATATAATAGACAACAAAGCCGCAACCCCCAGTGCATATGCGTAATAAAGGTAAGGCAGCATTGATACAGGGTTGATAGCTGCTAAGCCCGCTGCAATAAGCAGCTGAGCTCCATAGGGAATCAAACCTTGCGTAAAGCAAGAGAAGGTGTCGAGTATAGAGGCGCACTTCTTGTTATCAACGCCATATCTGTCGCCTATCTGCTTGGCTATATCGCCCACAGTAAGGATGGCCACAGTGTTGTTTGCAGTACACAAATCTACAAGAGATACAAGCGAACCTATGCTAAGCTCGGCTCCACGTTTACTGTTTACGCGACGTGTCAGTTGGCGGATGATGAAATCGATGCCTCCATGTTGCTTTACAAGTTCCAGCATTCCGCCTGCCATCATTGTAACTATGATTAGCTCGCCCATCGAGAGTATGCCTTCTCCCATAGCTCCGAACCATGCATATATATCAGCAAACCCACCTGTGCAAAGTCCGATGATGCCGCAAAGTATGATGCCAAGAGTTAATACGGCCATTACATTCATTCCGAATATAGCGGTAATCAGAACGGTGAGGTAGGGGATTACCTTCACCCACTGAACAGCCTCTACCTGTTGCGGGGCGTGTGTATCCTTGCCAAGGATAAAGTATACCACGAGAATCACGATGGCTGCAGGGAATACCAAGAATGAATTAACTCTGAACTTATCGCTCAATCGGCATCCCTGTGTCTGTGTGGCTATAATTGTCGTATCCGAGATGAACGACAGATTATCACCAAAGAATGAACCTCCAACGATTATGGCTGTCATCATAGCAAGGTCGGTTCCCGTTTCTTGTGCTAATCCTACTGCAATAGGTGTAAGTGCAGCAATGGTTCCTACGCTGGTACCGATGCTAAGCGAGATGAAACATGCGGCAAGAAACATTCCCGCAAAAATCATCGATGGCGGCAGAAAACTCAGCGCCAGATTTACTGTAGCATCTATGCTCCCCATCGACTTAGCCGAATGGGCAAAAGCTCCAGCAAGCACAAATATCCAGATCATCAGCATCATCTGTTCGGTAGCCGCACCACGACTAAAGCTGTTTATTCGTTGCATCAATGGTCGGTCGCGGAATAATATTATGGCATAGATACTCGATACCATAAATGCCACCGTTATGGGAATCTTGTAAAAGTCACCAGCTATGATGCTAGTGACTAAGTAGAACAGTACGAATACTATTATAGGTGATAATGCTATGATTCCTTTTTTCATTATAATGTAACGCCGTTCTTGAATATCGATATTTCACGATAGTCGTTAATCTCGTTCTTAGCAGGTTCGCCGCTGGCTACAGCCAGAACTTTGTCAATAAACTCGGGCACAATTTCCTGCATTGTCCTGCCTTCGATAAGCTGTCCTGCCGAGAAATCAATCCAGTTCTGTTTGCGGCTGGCCAGATCGGGGTTTGTGGCGATTTTCATCGTAGGCACAAAGGTGCCGAAAGGAGTGCCTCTGCCTGTAGTAAAAAGTACAAGGTGGCATCCGCACGATGCAAGTGCCGTTGAAGCTACAAGATCGTTGCCTGGTGCCGAAAGCAGATTCAAGCCAGTATTCTCTAGGCGATCGCCATATTCCATAACACCGCTAACAGGAGCCTTTCCGCACTTCTGCGTGCAGCCCAATGCTTTATCCTCGAGTGTGGAAATACCGCCAGCCTTATTGCCTGGACTTGGATTCTCGCCAACAGGCTCGCCGTGACTAAGAAAGTAGTTCTTGAAGTTGTTTACCATCGAAACGGTTTGGTCAAACAACTCCCTGCTGGTGCAACGATTCATAAGAATGGTCTCGGCACCAAACATTTCCGGAACCTCGGTAAGTACCGATGTGCCACCCTGAGCAACAAGCCAGTCGCTGAACTCACCCACAAGCGGATTGGCTGTAATACCGCTAAAACCATCGCTGCCGCCGCATTTCAATCCTACGCGCAACTTGCTTACAGGCACTTCCGTACGCTTGTCCTGCGATGCTATATCGTATAGCTGGCGCAGAATCTGCATTCCAGCCTCTATCTCATCATCCACTCGTTGGGTTACCAGCAGTTTTATTCGGTCTTTATCGTAGTCGCCAAGCATAGCCATAAAGTCCTCAGGCTGGTTGTTCTCACAACCAAGACTAAGCACCAGAACTGCTCCTGCATTAGGGTGCAGACAGATGTCGCGTAGCACCTTGCGGGTGTTCTCGTGGTCTTCTGATAACTGCGAGCATCCATAGTTGTGATGCCATGCGTAGATGTTGTCTACACCTCCAGATATCTCTTGTTTTAACTTTGAAACAAGTTTTTCTGCAATGCCGTTTACACATCCCACTGTGGGCACAATCCATATTTCATTACGTATGCCTACATCACCGTTTTTTCTCACATACCCTTTAAAGGTACGGTTCTGGTTTGTGTATGTAAGTTGTTCTGTAATAGGATTATATGTGTACTCAAGAGTACCTGATAGATTTGTCTTCAGATTGTTCTCATTAACCCAGTCGCCAGCCTTCATACTAGTCATAGCGTGACCAATCGGATAGCCGTATTTGATGATATCCTCTCCCTCGGCTACATCCTTAATCAGCACTTTATGACCAGCTGGTGTGTCTTGGCTAATCACAATCTTACGACCGTCAACAGTAATAAGGTCGCCTTTCTTTTTAGGCGATAAGCACACCACCACACTATCTGCTGGGTTAATCTTCAAATAAGTAGTCTGCATCACCCTCTTAATTCTCAATTCTTAATTCTCAATTAAATCGCTGTTCTGCGGTAGAAATCTACATTCTCCTTTGTCAGTATTTCGATAGGCATGTAGTTAACTGGATTAACAGCACGCTTCATAACGATAGCGTTAAACAGTGCATCAACACTTGCATAGCCCTGCTGATATGCATGCTGCGCAATCAAGAATGATATGCTGCCATTACGTATACAAGCCTCATTCTTTGCCACCATATCGTAGCCCATAATCTGCACGTTCCTACGATTACTGCGGTACAGGAAGTCGCCTACGATGTGGGCTTTCGAATTAAACGTGATGCAGTGATGCACATTAGGGTGGGTAGAGAAGAACTTCTCCAGTATTCCATCATAATCCTTGTGATCCTCGTCGAGTGGCAAGTCAAGTTCGGTTATCTTAATTTGTGGGAAGTGGTCAACCATGTAATGACGGAATCCCGTCTCACGGTTAGCCTGCTGCTTTGATCCTACGATACCATCGCGGGTCTGCTTCATCAAGCCAATTTCCTTCTCTTTGTTTGCGATAAGCATCAGCATCTTAGCAGCAAAATATCCGCTGGCAAAAGAATCCTGACCAAAGAACGACAAAGGTTTCAGGTCGGGCATATACGAGTCGAGCAGTACGTATGGAATATTACGCTCAAGGAGCTTCTCGGTGAATCGCTGTGTCTGTTCGAGAGTAGAAGGCACAAGAATCACACCGTCAATCTTAGCTGTGAACAGTTCGCGAACCATCTTTGTGAATGCTGGTGGATTGAAACGCTCATAGTAGATGAACTTCAGTGTGATTCCGAAATCTCTACGGAACTCTCTACAAGCCATCGCTCCCTCTTCAATCTCGTCCCAATAGGCCTCTTGCTCGTGCTTTGGCAATACGCAATAGAATGTATATTCCTTATTATATGCAAGTGCACTTGCGTACATATTCGGACGATAGTCCATTTCCTCAAGGGCCTTGTTCACTTTTTCGAGTGCTGCCTTCGACACATTGGGGCGATTATGCAGCACACGATCCACAGTTCCGGTCGACACTCCCGCACGTGCGGCAATATCTTTGATAGTAATATTCTCCTTTGCCATAAATCCAACAAATTTTTGGCAAAGGTACACATTTTTTTGAATACCACAAAAAGATAAGTTAATTATTTGTTGCGAAATTGTTTCCTTATGAATTAATGGAGAAAATTGCGCAAAAATTTGTATGACTCAAAAAAACTGCGTATCTTTGCCACACAAATGAAATCGATAAAACAGAAATAATTCAAAAAAATCAAACAAAGCAATGGCAAAAATTGTAACTTTGGGCGAGATTATGCTCCGCCTGTCGCCTCAGGGCAACGATCGTTTCATTCAGAGTGAATCATTCCGCATCATCCCTGGTGGTGGTGAGGCAAATGTTGCTATCAGTCTGGCTAACTATGGCCACGATGCTTACTATGTATCAAAGCTGCCAAAGCACGAAATCGGACAGATTGCTATAAATGCTTTGCGCCGTTATGGTGTTAACACAGAGTTTGTAGCTCGCGGTGGCGATCGCGTAGGTTTGTACTATGCTGAGACTGGTGCTTCAATGCGCCCATCAAAGGTTATTTACGACCGTGCTCACTCATCTATAGCTGAGGCTACACCCGAGGACTTTGATTTCGACAAGGTGATGGAGGGTGTTCAGTGGTTCCACTGGAGTGGCATCACACCAGCCATCAGCGATAAGGCTGCTGAACTCACAAAGTTGGCATGCGAGGCTGCAAAGCGTCACGGAGTTACTGTATCTGTCGACCTGAACTTCCGCAAGAAGCTGTGGACCAGCGAGAAGGCTATCAGCATTATGCGCCCACTTATGAAATATGTAGACGTTTGTATCGGAAACGAGGAAGATGCAGAGCTGTGTCTTGGATTCAAGCCCGATGCTGATGTTGAGGGTGGACAGACTGATGCTGCCGGATACGAGGGCATCTTCAAGCAGATGATGCAGGAGTTCGGCTTCAAGTATGTAGTTTCAACTCTTCGCGAGAGCTACAGCGCTACATACAACGGCTGGAAGGCTCTTATCTATGATGGTAAGGAGTTCTATCAGAGCAAGCGCTATGAGATTAATCCAATCATCGACCGTGTTGGTGGTGGCGATTCATTCTCTGGCGGACTCATCCACGGTCTGCTCACTAAGAAGACTCAGGGCGAGGCTCTCGAGTTTGCAGTTGCAGCATCGGCTCTCAAGCACACCATCAATGGCGACTTCAACCTTGTATCTGTAGAGGAAGTTGAGGCACTTGCAGGTGGTAATGCAAATGGCCGCGTTCAGCGCTAAATAGTAAAATAGTAAATTGTCAAATAGTAAAATTAAGCCGTGGCAAAATTTGATAAAATAGCAGTAATGCAGAAGATTGCTGAAGCACCAATGGTGCCCGTCTTCTACAATAAGGATCTTGAGGTATGTAAGAATGTGGTAAAGGCCTGCTACGATGGCGGCGTGCGCGCATTCGAGTTTACAAATCGTGGCGACTTCGCACACGAGGTGTTTGGCGAGCTGGTTAAGTGGGCTGATAAGGAGTGCCCTGAGTTGGCAGTTGGCGTAGGTTCTGTTGTTGATGCTCCTACAGCTGGTTTGTATCTGCAGCTTGGCGCCTGCTTCGTGGTTGGTCCGCTGTTCAACCCCGACGTTGCACCTGTATGCAACCGTCGCTTGGTACCTTACTGCCCAGGTTGTATGACAGTAAGCGAGATTGGTAAGGCTCAGGAGCTGGGTTGCGATCTCACAAAGATCTTCCCTGGCGATGTTGTTGGACCAAACATGGTTAAGGGCCTTAAGGCCCCAATGCCTTGGTCAAAGATTATGGTAACAGGTGGAGTATCGCCCGATGAGGAGAACCTTACTAAGTGGTTCAAGGCAGGCGTATTCTGCGTTGGTATGGGCTCAAAGCTCTTCCCTGGTGATAAGGTGAAGGCTTGCGATTGGCAGTATATTACCGACAAGTGCCGCGAGGCTCTCGGATATATCGCCAAGGCTCGTGCATAATTAAAATAGCCTCCCTCGTAATCTGGCGAGGGTGGCTACTTTTTTTTACTAACTAACACATGAGAATCTGGCTATTCATACTATCAACCATACTCTTGTCAGCGTGTTCTCACTCTGATAGGCAAGCAGTGGATAAGCTCAACGGCAAGTCCTATGCCTATCACTATCGTGACATCGACTCTACCGAAGCATTGGCTCTTAAGGCTTATGAACTTGCAGCTGATTATGATGCAGGCCGTGCCGAGGCGCTTAACAATCTGGCCTTTGTTAATATCGTAAGGATGCGCTATGATGATGCTGAAAAACAATTGAACCAAGCCGTAGAAGCTACTGATAATCAGATACAACAGCTTATTAGTTACGTACAGCAGATGCGCCTCTGTCAGCGACGTTCAAGGAACCGTGAGTTCCACGAATATCGCGAGATGGCCAACCGCACATTGAGTAGAATAAAAGAAGAGCGTGAGCAGTTAAATGAGCGCGACCTTAAGCAACTTCTTTACGCTGAAACAGAATATGCCATTGTCAACTCCACTTATTATTACTATGTAGGTTTGGAGCAGCAATCTATTAAGGCACTATCGGCAATCGACGAGAACGAGGTGCAGAAGGATAGTGCACAATATCTCAACTATCTTTACAATATTGGCGCTGGAGGAATCATCACCAAAGGCACCCAGGAGGAGATAAACCAGCTTGAGTTCGACAAGCTTATGCGCTGTTTCCTTACAGCGCGCAAGGGTGGATACACCTTCTTTGCTGGTCAGGCATTAGAGGCCTTGAGCGAGCATCTTATGGATCCTGAGTCGCGCCAGCAGTTGATGATGGACAATCTTCCTGCTATGAAGTTCATAAATCCAGTGGGTGTCGACGAGGAGATACTACCTGGATTCCTTGCCGAGAACGCATTGGAGATTTTCGAGCGCTATGGCGATGTCTATCAGATTTCTGGAGCCTATCGTACATTAGCATCTTGCTTCCGTCAGATAGGCGACTATGAGTCGGCACTCTTCAATCTCGAACAGGCCCTCAACGATAGCATTATCAATCAGGCTCCCGATCTGGTGGCTTCTATACGCGAGCAGCTTAGTGTGGCCTATGCAGCCATTGACAATAAGCCTCTTAGCGACGAGAACCGCAATATCTATCTCGATCTTCAGGAGACTACCCGACAAGACCGCCAGCTTGAGGCCCGCGCCTATCAGTACGAGAAGCAGCAAGGGCAGCTCAACATGATGCTTATAGCTGTTATTCTGGCCATTGTTCTGTTGCTTTTCTCGCTGTGGCTGTTCAACCACCTTAATAAGAAACAGTCGAAGACCGAGGAGCCCGATAACCTTTATGATCAGAAGAGCGAGCAGTTGGCCGCAAAGCTGCTGCAGGTAGAGAAGAACGAGCGGAAGAATCTTGAGCAGCGTGCCAAGGTGTCGCTGATATGTAATATCACTCCTTTCATCGACCGCATGATTCACGAGGTTTCTCGCCTTGACGACGACAACCGCGAGGAACGTATGCTGTACATAAGCGAGCTGCTCAACAAGATAAACGAGTATAACGAGGTGCTTACCTATTGGATTCAGTTGCGTCAGGGCGAGCTCAGTCTGCACATAGAGAGCTTCCAGCTGCAGCCCCTTTTCGATGTGCTGGCCAAGGGCAAGAAGTCGTTCCAGATGAAAGGCGTTGAGCTTAATGTAGAGTCTACCGACGCTGTTGTAAAGGCCGACAAGGTGCTTACGCTGTTTATGCTAAACACTCTGGCCGACAATGCCCGTAAGTTTACCGATAACGGCGGGCGTGTAGATGTGAAGGCGAGGGTAGAGGCCGACTACGTTGAGATAGAAGTAGAGGATACCGGCAAGGGAATGACCAACGAGCAGCTTGATCATCTGTTCGACCACAAGATTGAGGGTGGTCACGGCTTCGGACTCCTCAATTGCAAGGGCATCATCGAGAAATATCGCAAGATAAGTCAGATATTCGGCGTGTGCCACATCGGCGCATCCAGCACTTTAGACAAAGGCTCAAAACTTTTCTTCCGCTTGCCAAAGGGCATCGCCCGCACCATCGTTCTGCTGTTCACCCTCTGCAATTCGTTCTCTGCCGTTCAGGCTCAGCCTGATAAGATCGACGCTCTTGGCATGGCCAGCATCTACTCCGATAGCGCCTACTTCTGCAATATTAATGGCGAATACGAGAAGACACTCGAGTTTGCCGACCTGTGCCGCTACTATCTTAATAAGCACTATCTTGAGCAGGAACCCAATGGAAAATACCTGATGCGCCAGCTGGGAAACCTCTCTCTGATGCCACCAGAGATTAAATGGTTCCACGATAGCTTGAAGACCAACTACCACATTATTCTCGATATTCGTAACGAGAGTGCTGTGGCCGCTTTGGCGCTCCACAAGTGGCAGTTCTACAGCTATAACAATAAGATCTACACCCAGCTGTTCAAGGAGATGTCGGCCGACGATACTCTGGGCGAATACTGCGCCACCATGCAGCAGTCGCAAACTAACCAGACCATCGCCATCATCCTGCTTGTTCTGCTGCTCATAGCCATAGTGCCCGCATATTACCTGCTGTACTATCGCCACCGTCTCTACGAGCGGTTCATGCGTGAACAACAGCGCCGTACTGATTTGGAATTGCTCGACGATGATCTGCGCCGTGCAGAGCTCGACGATAGCAACCTGCACGTATCCAATGCTGTGCTCGACAACTGCCTTTCGGCTCTTAAGCACGAGACCATGTATTACCCCTCGCGCATCCAGCAGCTGCTCGATAGCGGCGATATGGAGTCGCTGGGCGAGGTAGCCACATACTATCGTGAACTCTACGGAGTGCTTAGCGAGCAGGCTCTGAAGCAAACAGAGCGCACCCGCCTGCACCTTAAGCATCTGCACCATGATATTCTTGGCGACGAGCCCCTTGTACGCTATCTCTTCGACATCCTGCGCAAGATAGCAGGCGAGAAACTCAAGCCCGAATATACCAAGCGCGATGATGGATATATCGAGGTTCGTGTGCCAATGCCCGCGCTTAAGCTTTCGGATAAGGAGGCAGCCGAGCTTTTCACCCCCTCAAAAGATCATCTGCCTTATCTGCTATGCCGCCAGATAGTGCGCGATCTTGGCGAGGCCACCAACCGCCGTGGCTGCGGTATTTATGCCACCATTCAAGACGAAACAACATTTATGATTATAACACTACCAAGCGTATGGAAAATTTCAAAGTAATAATAGTAGAAGACGTGCCCCTGGAGCTTAAAGGCACACTGGGAATAGTAAAGAACGATATACCCGAGGCCGAGGTTATAGGCACTGCCGAGAACGAGCAGGCCTATTGGAAACTGCTCAAGCAGCAGATTCCCGATCTTGTGCTACTCGACCTTGGACTTGGCGGTTCTACCACCGTAGGCGTTGAGATCTGCCGCCACACCAAGGAGCTGCATCCTGAGGTAAAGGTTCTTATATTCACAGGCGAGATACTCAACGAGAAGCTCTGGGTAGATGTGCTTGATGCAGGAGCCGACGGCATCATCCTAAAGACCGGCGAACTGCTCACCCGCCGCGATGTGATGGCTGTTATGGACGGCAAGCAGCTGGTGTTCAACGAACCCATCCTCGCTAAGATTGTAGAGCGCTTCAAGCGTGCCGTCAGCGGCGAGCTTGTAAAACAGGAAGCCGTTGTCAACTACGAGATCGACGAGTACGACGAGCGTTTCCTCCGCCACCTTGCTTTGGGCTATACCAAGGAGCAGATTACCGGTCTGCGCGGAATGCCTTTCGGCGTAAAGAGCCTTGAGAAGCGCCAGAACGAGCTTATCCAGAAACTCTTCCCCGAGGGCACCAGCGGTGTTAATGCCACCCGCCTGGTAGTCCGTGCCTTAGAGTTGCGCGTGTTAGATATCGATAATCTTGAAGCCGATGAAGAGTAGCCGTTTGTGCTTGGGACTGTTGGTGGCCGAGAGCGTTCTGGTCATTGTGTCGTGGCTTATGTCGGCCATGCGCTTAGAAGGCGTGCGCTCTATGCTTTCGTCCGAGGGAATCCGCTGGTTTGTAGGCGGCTTCTCCGATATTATTGCCAGTCCCTTGTTAGCATGGCTATTACTCCTGCTCATAGCTGTAGGCAGCGTGGTGCAGAGTGGGGTGGTGTCGCTATTCCGCAACAAAGGCGAGATGTCGTTCCGCGACAAGCTGGCCTTGCGTGTAGCATGCGTGTTCCTTGCCCTTTATGCTCTCGTCATCTGTCTGCTCACACTCATGCCCCATGCCATACTGCTGTCGGCCAAGGGCAGCCTGTTCCCGTCGGCCTTCAGCCGCAGCATTCTTCCTATCGTATGCTTCGGCGTCACACTGTTCTCCGTTGTCTATGGCATGATGTCAGGGCATAAGAAAACAGGCGAGGACGTTATCGACATCCTCTCGTATGGCATCCGCCAGGGCTCATCGCTCATTATTGTCTACATCCTGGCCATCCAGCTCTATGCCTCGCTGCGTTTCGTTTTCATGTTCTAAGCATTTTTTAGTGACATGTTCTATTATGGATAAAGATTATACCCCAATAGATAGAGCCGAGTACATCTCGCTCGAGGATGCAAAAAAGATTAAGCTGCCATATTTTGAGCAGGTGGCTGCAGGCTTCCCATCGCCGGCAGCCGATTATCAGCACGAATCGCTCGATATGAACGAGAAGTTTGTTCATCACCCCGAGGCATCGTACTTTGTACGTGTGCGCGGTGAGTCGATGATTGGTTTGGGCATTCTCGATGGCGATATCTGTTTAGCCGACCGTCAGGAGGAAATAGATGATGGCGACATTGTGGTTGCCTTTGTTAATGGTGGACTCACGGTTAAGACCTTAGATACCTCAACAAAGGATCAAGGCTATTTGCGGCTTATGCCTGCCAACCCGAACTTCAAGCCCATTATCATCGATGCTAACGACCAGTTTATCCTGCAAGGTAAGGTAACTTCTATTCATAGAGATACAAGAAAATACTAACAACAATGTACGCCATCATTGATTGCGATAACTGCTATGTGAGTTGCGAGCGCGTTTTTCGTCCTGATCTGAACGGAAAGCCTGTTGTCGTGCTCTCTAATAATGATGGTTGTGTAGTGGCTCGTAGCAATGAGGCCAAGGCTTTGGGAATCAAGGCTGGCTTGCCATATTATCAACTTAAAGAGCGCTTTCCGAATAATGAAATAACTGTATTCTCTTCAAACTATGAACTCTATGGCGACATTACTGATCGTGTTATGTCGCTTGTTCGCAAGGCCTCGCCGACGTTCTATCGCTATAGTATAGACGAAGGTTTTTGTGACCTTAGAGGTATGGAGCATCTCGATCTTAAAAAATGGGGTGAAGATTTATCAGTATTTATATGGAAAGCTACCCGAATGCCCGTAAGTATCGGTATAGCTCCTACAAAGACATTGGCAAAGATGGCCAGCCACTATGCTAAGCATTATAAAGGTTTCAAGCATTGTTGTTTTATCGACTCAGACGAGCGGCGCATCAAGGCCTTGCAGCAATACGATATCAAAGAGGTTTGGGGTATAGGACGACGTTATACAGCACGTATGCAGGCCTTAGGTATCAATAGCGCCTTTGACTTTGCTAATCATGCAGAATCGTGGGTTTATGCCACGCTTAACAATGTAGTAGCATTGCGAACATGGAAAGAGCTTAACGGTATCGACTGTATCCCAATGGAGGAAATGAGCAAGAAGAAAAGTATCTGCACTTCGCGTTCATTTCCAGATATGGTTACAGATATTGAAACACTTCGCACCAGTATCTCCAATTTTGCCGCACGTTGTGCCGAAAAGCTTAGGAAGCAGCAGTCCGTAGCTCTGTCTGTATGCGTGTTCATTGATACCAACCATTTCCGTGAGGACTTGCCGCAATATTGGAATATGTCCGAAGAACGCCTTCTAACACCATCTAATTCAACCCAACAGATTGTTCAGACTGCCACACGCTGCACAGAGCGAATATTCCGTCAGGGCTATCATTATAAGCGAGCAGGTGTGATAGTTATGGACCTCTGTCCTGATACTGGCATCCAGACAAACTTCATTGATTACGATGCTGATCGTCACGACAAGATGAAACGTATCGACGAAACTATCGATAAAATAAATCGTGAATACGGTTCCGAAACCATCGTCCTTGGCTCACAACAATATTCAAAGCCCCAAGGCAAAGGTAAGGCAGGCGTTTTCAAAGACAGCATCAAGCACGACTTTCGTAGCCCTTGTTATACAACCCGTTGGAGCGATATCCCCGAGGCAACATGACCCTCCTTGATTACAACCCCAGCAGGCTGCCGATTTGGAATACCGCCATACTTGCCACCCAGGCTACTGCGGTGGTGTAGATGGCGGCAAAGCCTGCCCAGCGCCATGAGCCGGTCTCGTTCTTGATGGCGGCTATAGTGGCTATACAGGGGAAGTAGAGCAGAATGAATATAAGGTAGGCATAGGCCGCAAGGGGCGTGATGCCTTCTTGAATCATTGTCTGGCGCAGGCGGGTGTACTTCTCGTTGTCGTCGCTGAACTCCTCATCGTCGCCAAAGCTGTCGTCGCCGCTATAGAGTACGCCGATAGACGAGGCAACAATCTCCTTGGCTCCAACGCCGCAGATAAGGGATACATCGAGTTTCCAGTTGAAACCCTGAGGGGCGAATACTGGCTCGATGGTCTTTCCCATACGTCCGATGTAGCTCTGCTCTTGCTGTTGCTCGCGTGGCAGCTCGTCGTTATGTGGGAAGTAGCCCAGGGCCCAGACGATGATGCTGGCTACAAGGATGATGCCTCCCATCTTCTTGAGATACTCCTTACCTTTCTCCCAGGTGTGGCGCCAGATGGCCTTTGGTGTTGGCCAGCGATAAGGAGGAAGCTCCATAACAAAAGGGGTGTCCTCGCCCTTTATAACGAGCGATGAGAAGATCTTGCTGACTACTACCGACACGGCGATGCCGATGGCGTAGAGCGAAAGCAATACCCACGAGCGATACTGCAGCGAGAAGAAGGTGCCGGCTATCATAATATAGATAGGTAGGCGGGCAGAGCACGAC
>Ga0265298_10004559_pt1 | contig 17673 bp, 3 predicted proteins | sample AusTroGonzalo_MG_3_FD_193486 | JGI IMG/M metagenome (GOLD analysis project Ga0265298, IMG submission 193486) | Bovine rumen microbial communities from tropical cattle in Woodstock, Queensland, Australia - Gonzalo_01 | ecosystem: Host-associated > Mammals > Digestive system > Stomach > Rumen ... | reverse complement strand
GCAAGCCGGTGCCCGAAACGCTTTACGACTTTGAATTCAGCTACATGAACTATAACGACAAATACTTCTTTAACACCACGTTGTATGGCATGTATTACCGTAACCAGTTGGTGCGTACTGGCGAGCTCGACCAGACTGGCGACCCGTTGATGGCCAATGTCGATAAGAGCTACCGCGTGGGTATTGAGCTCTCTGCCGCTTACCGTCCTGTGCGCTTCTTCGCTTGGTATATTAACGGCGGCTTCAGCGTCAACCGCATCCTTAATTACACGCACTACATCGAGGATTGGGAAAACGGTGGCTATGTGGAGCAACAGCTCGGCAACACTCCTCTCGCTTACTCTCCGAATGTGGTGATTGGCAACACCTTCCGCTTCACCCCGTTGAAGGACTTCAACATTAACCTTCTCACCAAATTTGTGAGCAAACAGTATTTGGACAACTCCGGCGACGAAAAATACATGCTGAAACCTTACACTTACACGAATTTGCAACTCTCCTACACCTTCCATTTCAAAGCGTTGAAGGATCTGGAGCTCTTCGTGAATGTGAACAACATTTTCAACACCAAGTATGAGACCAACGCCGCGCTCTACACGGGCATGATTGGCGATGAGAAATACTACGATGCCTATTATTTCCCGCAAGCAGGAATTAATTTCCTCGGCGGTGTAAGAGTGAGATTCTAATTAGTTAGGAGTTAGAAGTTAGGAGTTAGAAGTTATGGGGGAGTCCGACGGGCTTCCCCATTTTCGTTGTTTTTCAATTAAAAATTAATAATTCAGTATTCAGGGCGTGGCTGGTGTGGTCGCGCCGTTTTTGTTAGGGTGCTGAGGTGAAATTTGCGACAGATTGTGGTAATAATTGCCATTGAATCATGGCGTTACGTATTTGTTTCGATTTTATTTTTGCGGGTTGTCTTTTGCTTAATGTGAAAATGGAGGTGAGAACTGTGACAAAAAGAAGAAAACTTACACCTCATTATCATGTTGCATGATTCGAGATTGTCAAACAATAATTATCACTAAATGTTATACTTATGAAAAAATTTACAACCTTAATTGCATTGATCCTGCTATGCGTGACTGCACTGTTTGCGCAGGTGCCGGAGAAGTTCAGCTACCAAGCGGTGGTGCGTAATGCTTCCAACGCGCTGGTCGCTAATGCCAGCGTGAATGTTCGCGTGAGTGTGCTGCAGGGTAGCGCCACGGGAAATGCCGTGTTTGTGGAGACCCATGCGGCGGTTACCAATGCCAACGGTCTGATGACCCTCGAAATCGGAGGCGGTTCCGTTCAACAAGGCTCGTTTGTCGGCATCGACTGGGCCAACGGTCCGTATTTCCTGAAGACGGAAATCGATCCGGCCGGTGGAAGCAACTATTCCTTGACCACCACCCAGCAATTGATGAGCGTACCTTATGCCCTGTACGCGAAAGATGCCGGCAATACTTTTAGCGGCGATTATAACGACTTGACCAACAAGCCGACAATTCCGACGGTGCCGACGAATGTGAGCGCGTTCACCAATGACGCGGGCTATTTGACGGGATATACCGAAACTGACCCGCAGTTCAATGCGTGGGACAAGAACTACAACGACTTGACCAATAAGCCGACGATTCCGACGGTGCCGGCGAATGTTTCTGCGTTCACCAATGATGCGGGCTACCTGACGGGCTACACCGAAACCGACCCGCAGTTCAATGCGTGGGACAAGAACTACAACGACTTGACCAATAAGCCGACGATTCCGACGGTGCCGACGAACGTGAGTGTTTTCACCAACGACGCTGGCTATTTGACAGGATATACCGAGACCGACCCGCAGTTTAATGCGTGGGACAAGGACTATAACGATTTGATCAACAAACCGACGATCCCGACGAATGTGAGTGCTTTCACGAACGATGCCCATTATATTACGGCGGCGGATGTCACCGCGCAGGTGAATGCCGACTGGGAGGCCACGGAAGGGGCGGCTTTGATTCTGAACAAGCCTCAAATTCCCGATGTTCCGGAGAATGTGAGTGAATTCACGAATGATGCCGGATACCTCACCAATGCTGATCTGCTGTCTATCATCAACGCGCTGAATGCCCGGATCGATAGTCTGCAGGGCCTAATCAACACGGGTGGTCACGGCGGTGACACTTCTGCCTGTCACGACGAATACGATTTTGCGCAGCTTCCGACTGTGGTGACGGTAGATTCTGTTTACAGAATCACACAAACTTCAGCCCAGGTAAACATTGTGTTGTTGGATGATGGTGGTGGTGTCATTACCAAAGTTGGTGTCTGCTTCGATACAGCCGCCACACCTACCATTCATAATCAAAAAGTAGGTGATGCTTCGGCTTATGTTGGCTCACAAACGGGTTATTATCTTTACAATCTTAATCCAGGCGTCACTTATCATGCACGTGCTTTCGCCACCAACAACAAAGGTACGGCATACGGTGAAGAAGTTGTCTTCACCACGCTGATCGCTGAGCAAACCTACGGCGAACCTTGTCCGGAGGCGGCCACGGTGACCGATATTGACGGCAACGAATACCATACGGTGAAGATTGGCGAACAGTGCTGGATGAGGGAGAATTTGCGTACCACCCACACGCCTGACGGTCAGGAAATACGTTTGCAATTGGGCCGCACAATCCCCAACGGCAACATGGCACGTGTGGCCAGTGTTGGTTATTACTATACTTATGCTGCCGCTATGAATGGTGCTTCCGAGAGTAATACCGTTCCCAGTGAGGTGCAAGGTATCTGTCCTGACGGATGGCATCTACCCAGCCATGCAGAATGGCAAGTGCTGATGGATTACGTGAGAAGTCAGTCTGAATGGCAGTGCGGCAACGGCAATTACGGTAAAGCGCTGGCGGCTGCCACGGAATGGGATGCGAGTACTGAACAATGTGCTTTCGGTAATGATATACTGAGTAATAACAAAAGTGGTTTTACCGCTTTGACCACCTATTATTGGGATTGCTCAAACAACTATGAATATTTGGACATTTCGGGAATTAGTACCAACAATTACAATTACATTTTCACAAGCGGATCGGCCTCCATCCGTTGTTTGCGTGATTTCGTCACGCCACCCATTGTGGTGTTGAACAAAGTCACGAAGCAGTCTTCCAGATCGCTGAGAGTGGAGTCGGAGGTGACCTACGCTGGCGTAGGACAGATGATTGAACGTGGCGTATGCTGGGGTACGGAGCCGAATCCCACGGCTGATGGTTCTCATGTTACGGCCAGCGGTGATGTCGGGGTTTATGAAACGCTACTTACGGGCTTGGTCAACGGAGTCACCTATTACATCCGCTCATACGCGACCAACACTGCCGGTACCGCTTATTCTGAGCAGTATACCTATTATCTCCATGAGAATGATAACGAGCCTTGCCCGAACGTTGCCACTGTGACGGATGTGGACGGCAATGTGTACAACACGGTCCAGATTGGTAACCAATGTTGGATGAAAGAGAATTTGAAAACCAGACGATATGCGGATGGTACGGTGGTGTCCGAGAACTATGGCTATCCCGGTTCCAATCAGGCAAATGTTGCCGATTATGGCTACCTTTACAGTTGGTCAGCTGCCATGAAGTTGACATACTACAGCAGTTCTACTCCTTCCAGCTTACAGGGTATCTGTCCTATAGGCTGGCACGTGCCAAGTGATGCTGAATGGACGGAGTTGACGGATTATGTGTCTTCCCAAGGCAGGTATGCTTGTGACGGCAATCACCTGAGCATTGCCAAGGCCTTGGCTTCTGTTTCGGGATGGAATACGAATACGGGCGTTTGTACGGTGGGCGACACTCCGGATTCCAATAATACCACAGGGTTCTCTGCGATGCCTGCAGGTTACCATAGTGGCGACTGGTATGATGAAGATACGTGGTTCGGTCAATATGCCTGTTTCTGGAGCTCTACGCTGTATAACGGTGATTATGCTTGGTATCGTATTCTGGACTATCATTCCGCGACAGTAGAGGGTGACTATACCAATAGATCTATGTTGTTTTCTGTCCGTTGCTTGCGTAGTGGCGGCGGCACTGCCCAGATGGTTGTTCCGGAAGTGAAAACAAAAGGTATCCAAAGCATCACTCCTACGTCTGTTACTATGGCTGGATTTGTCTCCAATCCCGAGGATAGTCTTACCGCTATGGGGTTCGAGTGGAAAGTCTCCGGTGAGGACAGTTATACGACCGTTCTTGCTGATGAAGACGCCAACAATGTTTTCTCCTATACCTTGAACGGACTCTCTCCTCAAACGACTTACGTTTACCGCGCTTTCGCCAGCACTGTGGATACCACCGTGTATGGCGAGGAGATGACGTTTACCACCCCTGCCGCTTGTCCGAATGTTTCCATCGTTAGGGACTACGACAACAATGAGTACCACACCGTGCTGATTGGCAGCCAGTGCTGGATGGTGGAGAATATGCGTGCTAGACACTATTCCGATGGTACGGCAATTAGCGGACGCTCTTATCCGTACGGTACAAACAGTGACACCACCAATGTGCAGTGGTATGGCTATCTCTATTCGAGCAGTGCCATGCTGCACGGAGCAATGGCCAGCAATACGAATCCTTCTGGAGTGCAGGGTGTCTGCCCGACAGGTTGGCATGTGCCTAGCCAAGCGGAATGGAACCAGTTGACAGACTATGTGAGCAGCCAAAGCCAGTATTTGTGCTCAGGAAATTCGGACTACATTGCTAAATCTTTGGCATCCTCTACGGATGACTGGAATCCGAGTACCAATAATTGTGCGGTATCCAATGATATCTATGCTAACAATGCAACCGGTTTCAGTGCGCTTCCGGTGCACGAAAATCGCGAAGCTTGGTTCTGGACTACTACTAGGACTTCCTCTTCTAGTTATTATTATTTCTCGCTTCGAGAAAGCTATTCATCTGCTCTATATTACTCGGGAAGTGGCAGTTATTCCATCCGCTGTCTGCGTGACGGCGGTGGCGACGGTGAGGCTCTCTTGCCCAGTGTGACCACCCTGTCTGCCTCCTATCTCTCGCCGGATTCCACGGTGTTGAGATGCCGTGTTACCAACACTGAAAGTCAGGATCTCGTGGTGGGCTTCGAATGGAAAGCTTCATCGGCAGAAGGTTACGAAGAGATATCCGTGTCGGGTGACTTCAATGGTGTGGTGAGCATGACGCTTTCAGGATTGACGCCTATCACGAGCTATGAATATCGTGCTTTCGCGTCCAATGGGGACACCACAATCTATGGTGAGGTGATGACCTTCACCACCACGTTTGGTGCCTGCCAGAACGGTGCCACCGTGACGGATGTGGATAACAACACCTACAACACCATACAGATTGGCGACCAATGTTGGATGAAAGAGAATCTGCGTGTGAAGCATTATGCGGATGGTGAACCTATTTATTCTTGGCAAGACACTTCGTCAGTTTATCCATACTACTATACTCCTGTCGCCAATGATGAGCAGAGATACGGACTGTTATACAATTGGCGTGCAACGATGCGGAATTCATCCACCACTGACGATGTCCCTAGCGGTGTTCAAGGCATTTGTCCTAATGGATGGCATGTGCCCTCCTATTATGAATGGACGCAAATGCGTGCCTATATCCAAAGCAGGTCAGAGTTCGGCTGTGACGGCGATAATATAGCTTGTGGAAAGGCAGTGGCCTCGGATTTTGGATGGAAAACTATGAGTAGTAACAATCCAGACACCCTTGGCTGTTACGTCGGTTATATGCAGCAGTTGAATAACAGCACTGGATTCGCTGCAGTGCCGGCAGGTACCAAGTGGTTTAGCCATGATAATTTGGGAGAGAGAGCCTGTTTTTGGGCAACGTCATACAATTCCCAAAATGGTATATACACTTATATGCGGTCATTCCTGATATATCACGATGATATGTATTTTTATTCAGGCGGCTATGAATGGAGAGTCGGTCTTTCCGTCCGCTGCGTCCGTGATTAACTAATTCAGAACTCATCATTCATCATTTATAATTCATAATTCAAGGGCGTGGCCGGTGCGGTCGCGCCCTTTTTGCAGGATTTATTGTGGTGAAATTTGCGACAGAATGAGGTGATAATTGCCACTAAATCATAACGTTGTATGTTTGATACTTTTATATTTTTGCAGGTCGTCTTTTTTGCTAAATGTAAAAATTGGGGTAAGATTTGAAATAAAATTAGTATAAATATGAAGAAACTTTACGTAATTGTTTTGTTGCTCGTCTGCATTGCGGCGGTGAAGTCGTTGAGCGCCCAACCCCAAACCATGTCGGGTTTTGTGGCTTGCGCCATCACGCAGGATAATACCTACTCTGTTGTGGGACAGCCGTTTGTGGGACAGAGCAACGGTCACGGCTATCAGGTCTCTGAGGGAATTGCCCAGTCGCAGCTGGTGCGGGTGCAGTACAACGCTATCATACACGAGGGCGAGGAGTACGACCAGAACGGATTTTACTATCCGTCCACCACGGAGCCCGGAATGCACCAGAATCAGCAATATGTGGTGCACGGTGCGACGTACAACTACGATTTGTTGAAACTGTTGAGACTTGTGGTACTCGGTCCGTTCACTTGTGGCGATTTGGTGTATGATGCCGATCTCCATAGTTATCGGACCGTTTCGGTGGCGGGTTACTGCTGGACGCAGGACAACCTTCGTTCCGAGCACTATCCTGACGGCACGGGCGTGAACGGGATGGTTTACCAATGCAATCTGTGTCCGGACGGAGGCGATATCCTCGACACTTACGGCCGCCTGTATACCTGGTGTGCGGCCATGAACCTGCCGGGAGGATGCCATTCAGCTCCTGTCCCCGGTGACAACGGTTACGTACAGGGACTTTGCCCGTGGGGATGGCACGTGCCGACGGTGGAGGAGGTCAATGCGTTGAATGCGTTGTCTGCCGACATGCTCCGCAGTGAAACCCATTGGATTTCCCCGAATAACAATACCAACACGACGGCATTTTCCGCTTTGCCGGCAGGTAGTTACAACTCTGGTCAAAACCGCTTTGAAGGATTGCTTACGTGGACAGGTTTTTGGACCATGGAGGGCTATTCTGGGAATGACGAAGCCACCGCTTTCCAGCTTCCGTATTATTGTGACGCCCCGATTGTCGGTCCGATGAACCGGGCTGACGCGCTAAGCGTACGTTGCGTGAAGGACAGCGAGTAGTTAGGAGTTAGGAATTAGGAATTAGGAGTTAATAAAAAAAATGATAATATGAAAAAGATTTTTACCTTTGTTATTTGTATGTTCTTCGCAATAGGAGGACTTTTCGCTCAAAAGTTGAGCTATCAGGCAGTGGTGCGTAACAGCGCCAACGAACTGGTGTATGATGCCTCGGTGACGGTGGTGTTGAGTATTTTGGATGCCAATGGCGCGGTGCAATATAGTGAAACCCAGACGGCGGTGACGAATCAGAACGGTCTCATTTCGTTGATTGTAGGCGAGGCGACCAACGCCACGGGAAGCATGGTTGGGGTGAATTGGAACGATGCGAGCATCAAGACGGTGATCACGTTGCCTTCGGGCGAGGTGATTACCAACGTCATGCCGGTGACGGCGGTGCCTTACGCGCTGTTTGCCGACAACACGGGCGGCAGCATCAACCAGGTGCAGTCCAACTGGACGGAGACCAACCAAGACTCAAGGGCTTACATTCTGAACAAGCCGACGATTCCTTCTGTTCCGACGAATGTGAGCGCGTTCCAGAATGATGCGGGCTATCTGACTCGCGATTCGATTGCGGCGCTTCAGCAGACGATTATCTCGTTGATGGATATTGTTACTTCGCTGAACATGCGGATGACACAGGAGCAGTTCACGGCAACGGCCGGACAGACCATTTTCAATTTACAACATGCGGCCAAAACCGACTGCGTGGTCAGATGTTATGTCAACGGTGTGATGGTGGGCGGCAACCACAACGGTGTGCTGGAACTCAACGCCAACAATGCCCAGCAGGTGGTGTATGATGCAGCCTCGAACCGGAATTATGTATTGAAAGCCAATGATAGGGTAACCATCGTGTATTGGTACTAAGCCAGATCGCGTATCTAAAATTTCTTGCTATGAAAAGGATACTATATTCAGTTATAGCGATTTGGCTGTTGTCTCTGCCGCGTCTCAACGCGCAGACAGACACCATCGTCACCCCTTCGGGTGAGTTGGGCGGTTCTGGTAGCGAGTTTGAGTTCGTGGGCGAGTCCGGTGAAATCGTCAGTTTCCCCCGCCTTACGTATGCGGGAGAGATTCTTTATTATCCTCCTTTGGTGACGATGGACAGTGTCCCTTCGACCTGTGTGAGCGGCACTTCGATCACAGCGTACGCCAACATTGTGTTCAATGGCTGGTGCGAGACGGTGACCACTCAGGGATTCCAGATTTGCACCTGTCCGGACTTTGGATGCAGTGTGCAGACGGTGACGGTGACTCCCGAGCATTTGTATGCTTTCTGTCATGCGCCATGCAACCATAATGTCTACCATTGCACGTTCACGGGGCTTTTGCCTGGCACTACGTATTATATACGTCCGTATGCGACGAATGAAATGGGGACGAGTTACGGGAGTGTGGTGGCGGTCACCACGGAATCCTATATACCGACCGTGACGGCCAGTGTGGATGGGGGTGGTGTCACCCCCACATCGGCGACGATCTCCTGCAATGTCACCTCCGACGGGGGTGCAGCGGTGACGGTGCGCGGCGTGTGTTGGGGCATTGTAAGTGGCCCGACGCTGTCGGGCAGCCACACGGAGAACGGTGCCGGCACGGGCAGTTTCAGTTGTACGCTGACAGACCTGACGCCGAACACCACTTACTACGTGCGCCCATACGCGACGAACAGTGTGGGGACATGCTATGGTGGTGAGATCACGTTCACCACGCCGTGTTGGGCGGTGACGGTCACCATCAGCGGTGAAACGAATGTCTGTGAAGGCGGGACCACAACGTTGACGGCCAACGGAGCCAGCTCGTACGAGTGGCGGGAAGGAACCTCCACCACCGTTATTGGAGAAAGCCAGTCGCTCGTGGTGAGCACGTCCGGCACCTACCACGTGACGGGCTACGACGGCTATCGTTGTCCGGGCATGTCCAGCAGGACGGTGACAGTGACGAGTTGCGCGGTGGTGCCGACGGTGACGACTTCCTTGGATGAGGAAAATGTAACGACAACAACCGCCACGATCTTCGGCGATGTGATTTCGGATGGTGGCGCGGCTGTGATAGGACGAGGTGTATGTTGGAGTACAGGTCATAATCCCTCACTCTCAGGTAATTATACTTTGGACGGTAGTGGTACAGGAAGTTTTACCAGCTTACTCACAGGCTTGACACCAAATACTACATATTATGTGCGGGCTTATGCTACGAATAGTATAGGAACGGGTTACGGTAACGAGGTGACATTTACAACGCCTTGTAATGTTGCTACTGTAGCTATTATAGGTATGACGGATATTTGCGAGGATGAGAGCACGATTCTGACAGCCATGGGTGCGCAGTCCTATGTGTGGGATGACGTTACGGAAGGAAACAGCATCATTGTCTCAAACACTAGTACTCATACGGTCGTAGGTACAAATGAATACGGCTGCTCAAGTTCAGCCACCAAGACGGTGACGTTGCATTCTCCGCAACATATTGCTTTGCTCCAAACGTCATGTGGTAGCTATACCTGGCATGGACAGACTTATACAACAAGTGGGGATTATATTGCCCAATACACAAATGTGTATGGCTGTGAAGAGGTGGATACATTGCATCTGACGATTATGTCTTGTACAGACATACCTATGGTGATAACATCGGATTTAGTAGAAGATGTGACGACGAGCACAGCGACCATTAATAGCGAGGTGATTTCAGACGGTGGGGCAGTGGTGACAAGTCGTGGTGTCTGCTGGGGCACGACAAGTGGTCCAAATCTTTCGGGTAACCATACCGAAGACGGTAGCGGAACAGGCAGCTTCGTTAGCTTGCTTTCGGATCTGACACCGAACACTACGTACTATGTCCGAGCGTATGCTATCAACAGTGTTGGAATATGTTATGGTAATGAAGTGACGTTCACAACGCCGTGTAATGTTGTAAATGTTACGATAACAGGTGCTTCGGACATTTGCACAGGCGAATCCACCACATTAACTGCTTCAGGTGCGCAGACCTATTTATGGGATGGTGTTACTGAAGGGGCCAGCATTACTGTATCTTCCAAGGGTACCCACACAGTCGTGGGTACGAGTGTTTACGGTTGTTCAAGCTCAGCCACCAAGATGGTGACAGTGCATTATCCGCATAACGGAAGTTCGACACTAACCCATTGTGGCAGTTATACGTGGCATGGTCATACTTATACAACTAGCGGGGATTACATAGCTCAATATACAAATGTATATGGTTGTGAACAAGTGGATACGTTACATCTGACAATATTGTCTTCATGTACCGAAATCCCTACTGTAATTATTTCAGGTTATGTTTACAATGTAAGTACGACCACCGCTACCATCAATGGTGAAGTGATCTCAGATGGTGGTGTTATTGTGACAAAGCGTGGTGTGTGCTGGAGTACGGAACATAATCCATCACTTACAGGTAATCACACTGAGGATGGTAGTGGTTTGGGCAGCTTTACCAGCACGCTTACGGGTCTGACTCCTAATACCACGTATTATGTGCGGGCGTATGCTACAAACAGTGTAGGTACGTGCTATAGTAATGAAATGACATTCACTACTCCGTGTAATTATGTGAGTCTTTCCATTTCAGGCAATACGAATATCTGTCCTGGCGAGACTACGACTTTGACGGCCACTGGTGCACAATCCTATTTATGGGATGGCGTTACTGCAGGCAGTTCGATAGTCGTTTCTGCCACAGGCACACACACAGTGGTGGGTAAGAACGCCTACGGTTGTTCGAGCTCCGCTAGCAAGACGGTGATCGTTCGTTATCCGCAGAATAGTAGTTCCACGGTTTCACATTGCGGAAGCTACACTTGGCATCGCGGCGATAATACCGACACGACAATTACAACTACTGGAACCTATACCTACAAGTATCCTAACTATTATGGTTGTGGTTTGAATACACAAACATTGCATCTGACAGTCAATAGTTGTATACCCACGGTTGTCACACATTCGCCTACGAATATTGCTCAGTCTGCTGCTACTCTTCATGGTGAGATTGTCAGCACTCATTTTGCTACCGTTACTAGTTCAGGGTTTGAATGGAAAGTTACTGGTGCTGATAGTTATAATAGGGTATATATATCTCCTGTTGGTGGCAATTTAACCCGTGTTCTTTCAAATTTAAGTTCTTCGACTTCTTACACTTATCGAGCTTTTGTAACCACTCAATATGGTACAGGTTATGGCAGTGAAGTTTCCTTCACTACATTGGAAATTGTTCCTGTTGATGGAGAACCCTGTCCGAATAATGAGACTGTGACGGATATAGACAATAACGTTTATAATACAGTACAAATCGGAAATCAATGTTGGATGAAAGAGAACCTGAGAACTACCCGTTACGCAGACGGAATTAATATTTCAGGATCAGGTAGTTATGGTCAGGCATCCTATACTTACCCTAATAATAATTCTTCAAATGTTTCAATATACGGGTATTTGTATAACTGGTATGCTGTGATGCACGGTGCTTCTTCGGCAAATGCAAATCCCAGTGGCATTCAGGGAATTTGTCCTGACGGATGGCATGTGCCGAGTTATGCAGAATGGTCTCAACTTTCGAATTATGTGAGTTCTAAAAGCCAATATCTATGTGATGGAACTTCTTCATACATAGCAAAAGCATTAGCTGCAGATGATCATTGGGCTACGTATTCGGGAACGATTGCAGGTTACCAATGTTCTCCCGGATACAGTCAGGTAGGCAATAATTCAACGGGAATGTCTATCCTACCAGCTGGTTTTAGATACAACAATGCTAATAGTTTTGTTGGATTTGGGACTGAAACCCATTTTTGGAGTACTACATCAGAAGAAGATGGTATCAAGGATTTCCTCTTATACTATGCATTTCCGAATGTCTCGAGTCAACATTTTAATGCTTCTCATTGGCTTTCTGTGCGATGTGTCCTTGGTCAGGGTGCTAATTTGCCGGCAGTCACAACAGCTGCGGTTACGAATATTACGACTACTGGGGCGACTTGTGGAGGTAAGGTTACTTCGGACGGTGGCGGAGTGGTGATTACTCGCGGTATACAATGGAGTACTTCTGACAATTTCAGTAGCTACTCCACTCTAAATGCTACAGCAGATACAGGTAGCTTCACTGTTTCGTTGACAAGTCTTTCTCCGCATACTACTTACTATGTACGTGCATATGTGAGAAATGCAGCTGGAACCTCATACGGCTCTACTGTCTCTTTCACTACCGCAGGTAATTATCCAACTTTGGCTGCTTGTACGGTGACGGATATTACTACTACAAGTGCGACCTTCAATGGTAATGTAACTTCTGACAACTTGGTTGCCGTGACGGCACGCGGCTTTCATGTAAGTACGAACAGTAATTTCAGCAGCTACAGCACTTACAATTCAGGAAGTGGCGTTGGTAGTTTTAGTCAAATGGCTACGAGTCTTTCGCCTCATACGACTTATTATGTGCGTGCTTTTGCTAGGAATGCGGTGGGCACGAGTTATAGCTCTGTGGTTTCATTCACAACAGCTGGTAATTATGCGACGTTAGCAGATTGTACGGTGACGGATATCACGACGACGAGTGCTAAGTTAAACGGTAATATTACTTCGGACAATTTGGTTCCTGTGACGAGCCGTGGTTTCCATATTAGTACAAATAGTAATTTCAACAGCTACAATACATATAGTTCAGGAGATGGGACGGGGACTTTCAGCATCACGACAACGAGTCTTTATCCTCATACAACGTACTATGTGCGTGCTTATGCAACAAATGCAGTAGGTACGAGTTACAGTACTGTTGTTTCGTTCACTACGTTGGGCGATTATCCAACGTTGGCGGCCTGCACCGTGACGGACATCACCACAACGGGTGCCACCTTCAACGGTGAGGTTATTTCTGACAACTTGGTTGCGGTGACATCCCGCGGTTTCCATCTCAGTACATCTAGTAACTTCAACAGCTACAGTACGTATGGCTCAGGAAACGGGACTGGTGCGTTCAGTGTTACGAGTACTAGTCTCTCTCCATATACAACGTACTATGTGCGTGCCTATGCAACAAATGCTGTCGGAACGACCTATAGTACAACCGTTTCGTTTACCACGCAAGGCTATCCGCCAACGTTGGCTGCTTGTACGGTGACAGATATCACCACGACGGGTGCAACCTTCAATGGCAAAGTGACCTCGGACAACCAAGTTGCTGTGACATCCCGAGGTTTCCATCTCAGTACGTATAGTAACTTCAGCAGCTACAGTACTTATACCTCAGGTAGTGATACGGGCAGCTTCAGTAGAACACTCACAAATCTTGCCAATAATACGACTTATTATGTGCGTGCTTATGCGACGAATGCTGCGGGAACAAGTTATAGTTCTTCTGTTTCGTTTAGAATCCTTACGGCACCTACTATTGTCACGAATGCCACACCTGCTGTGACAACCACCACGTCACAGTTAGGCGCAACTATCACCAATCCTGATAATCTGACACTCACAGCTCGAGGCTTTGAATGGAAGCCCACCGAAGGAGGTTCATATACGCAAGTGATAGATGCGGGTACTAATAATAGTTTTACATACAACCTCACGGGCTTGACTCCCAATACGAGTTATACTTATAGAGCGTTTTTAACATATAACGGCATTACCGTGTATGGTGCAGTAGTGACGTTCATCACGTTAGAGGAAGAGTTTGTCTGTGGCAGTTCTACGGTGGAGGATATAGACAACAACACATACCACACCCTGCAGCTGGGCAACCAGTGCTGGATGGTGGAGAATCTGCGTACATCGAGATACGCGGACGGCACGTATATATCCTTGGTGACATCCACATCGACAAGCTCAAGTACGACGACAGGTTACCGTTATTACCCGAATGGCAACAGTAATAATGTATCCACCTACGGGTATCTTTACAACTGGAAAGCAGTGATGCGCAACTCGTCTTCCTCCTCGACAAATCCGAGTGGAGTTCAGGGTGTCTGCCCGACAGGTTGGCATTTACCGAGCAATTCGGAGTGGAACCAGTTGACGAACTACGTTGGCAGCAAGAGTGTCTATCTGTGTAGTGGCTCAAGTAGCAATGTGGCCAAAGCCTTGTCTTCAAAGACAGGTTGGTCTTCATCTACAACCGCATGTGCGGTGGGCTACGGCACCGATGACAATAACTTGACGGGCTTCGGTGCCCTTCCCGCTGGATATTATTACTACAGCAGTAGCAGTGGCCGTTACGGCAGTTTTGGATCCAGTGCCCTGTACTGGTCATCAACCGAATATAACTCATCTTATGCATACGATTATAATATAGGGAATAACAGTTCAACAGTATCGCTCAGCGACGGTTATAAGAACTATGGATATTCTGTCCGCTGTCTGCGCAATGAGACCGCTAGTACCTCCCAGACGCAACCTAATGTTACCACGGAAGGGGTTACTGACTTGAATCATACATCCGTCAAAATCTACGGCAGGATGATTAATCCAGAGAATGTGTCGATTACGGCCCAAGGATTCGAGTGGAAGACCACCAATGGAGGTAGCTACACTCAAGTGTCTGCTACAGGTACGGCGATGAGCTACGATCTTACCGAATTGGCAGCAAACACGAGTTATACATACCGTGCGTTTGTAACCACGGCGGTCGGGACAAGGTATGGCGAGGAGAAGACCTTTACGACTTTGTCATCGAATTTTGTCTGTGGTAGTTCCATGCTTAGTGATATAAACAACAACAGCTATCATACTTTGCAGTTGGGTAACCAATGCTGGATGGCGGAGAATCTGCGTACCTCGAGTTACGCGGACGGCACGTATATATCCTTGGTGACATCCACATCGACAAGCTCAAGTACGACGACAGGTTACCGTTATAACCCGAATGGCAACAGTAATAATGTATCCACCTACGGGTATCTTTACAACTGGAAGGCCGTGATGCGCAACTCATCTCCCTCCTCGTCAAATCCGAGTGGTATTCAGGGAGTCTGCCCGACAGGTTGGCATTTACCGAGCAATTCGGAGTGGAACCAGTTGACGAACTACGTTGGCAGCAAGAGTGTCTATCTGTGTAGTGGCTCAAGTAGCAATGTGGCCAAAGCCTTGGCATCAAAGACAGGTTGGTCTTCATCTACAACCACATGTGCAGTGGGCAATACTATTAGCAATAATAATGTGACGGGCTTCAATGCCCTTCCCGCTGGATATTATTACTACAGCAGTAGCAGTGGCCGTTATGGCAGTTTTGGATCCAGTGCCTTGTACTGGTCATCAACCGAATATAACTCATCTTATGCATACGATTTGAATATGGGATATAGCAGCTCAACAATATCGCTTAGCAACGGTTATAAGAACTACGGTTATTCTGTCCGCTGTCTGCGCAATCAGACATATAATACATCCCATACCGAAATTATTATCACTACATCTACTGCAACCAATCTACAGCCAATTTCCGCTACACTTAGGGGATCTTTTGTTAATCCGGATAATGCGACTGTGATTGCAAGTGGTTTCGAATGGAAACTCACAGCTAACGGCACCTATACTCAAGTGCCGGCATCTGGCACTTCAATGAGCTATAGTCTCACGGGTTTGACCCCCAACACGTCTTACACCTATCGGGCTTACGTGACCACGGCAATAGGAACAAGATATGGTGCAGAGGTGACGTTTACGACAACATGTCCTACTGTTGATGTTTCTATTAGTGGGAACAATTCCATTTGCTTAGGTGAATCTACTACGTTGACGGCTTCGGGTGCGTTGACATACAACTGGTCAACTGGAGATCAAGGCAATACTATTACTGTCGAACCTCAAGTATCCACTACGTATTATGTTACTGGTACTGACACTTACGGTTGCACCCGTGCAGTATCTAGAGCCGTGACAGTACATATTCCGCAACACCAGAGTGTGACAGTAGTCAAGTGTAACAAATACATTTGGAACGATCAAACATACACGGAAAATGGAACATACACTTATTCTCATACGGATAGTTATGGTTGTACTCAAGTGGATACATTGCATCTGAAGCTTATTTCATGTGATTCAAGCACTGTATATCCATGCACAGTTCCCAATTCTCACTCCGCCCAGACGGGCAGTGACTATCACAGCAACGGTTTTAATGGCGCTAATCACGGTTTGGAGACGGTGAATGCCGATGGCGAAATTACCTCTGTGACGGACTACGACGGGAACGAGTACCCGGTGGTTCAGATTGGCAGCCGTTGCTGGATGGCGGAGAATTTGCGCGTGACGCATTCCCCGAAAACGGGCAATCGCATCGTAGGAAATCCTCTCCAATCATTCGGCAGTAAGCTGGCTGCATGGTACACTGGAACGGTGACGTTGAACGGTCTTAGTGTGACGCTCGATAGCGTTGCATGTGTGTCCCACCATTTCGGATTGTTGTACAACTGGTGTGCGGCTATGGATACGGCAAACCCTGCGAACTATGTGGAGATTGCGACCTCGTCGGCTAACAACAACAGTTCATGGTCTTTTACACCCACGGGTAACCACCAGGGCATCTGTCCGATAGGCTGGCATGTGCCGAGCGACGCGGAGTGGACGGCTATGGAGACGGTGTTGAACGGTAGCGAGGTAAACGGTGCCTTTACGGGATACCGCGGGGTTTATGCGGGCATGCTTGCGGGCGGAGACGACTGGAACTCCAACACGACGGCGAATGTGCCGGGTAACTATTCAAACGACCAGCGCAACATCAGCGGTTTTACCGCTGTCCCTGCTGGTGAATACAACGGTACATCGTTCTACTATCCTAGCAACTATGCATATTTCTGGACCTCGTCTCAGAATGGGAGCAATGCTAACTCTGCATGGTACCGTTATTTGTATTACAGTAATATTGGGGTTGGACGTGGTGCTTCCAACAAGATTTTGGGATTATCCGTGCGTTGCGTCCGCGAGGCCGTGAATCCGACGGTCATCACGGGCGAGGCCACAGGGGTGTCGTATACCTCGGCCACGCTCAACGGCACGCTTTCGAACCCCGACAATATGTCTGTGACCACTCGTGGGTTCGAATGGAAGGCAACAGTGGGCGGCGCTTACGATACGGTGGTTCTTTCAGGCACGGGCGAAGCATTCACACAGCCTCTCACGGGTTTGTCTCCCAATACATACTACACCTACCGTGCGTTCATGATTTACGATGGCACGCGTGTCTACGGCAGTGAGGTGACCTTCACGACCAACGTGATCTCTAGCGAACCCTGCAATCCCACATTGTCCCATCCGGCGCAAACGGGCGAGACCTACCAAGGCAACGGCCACAATGGTGCAGACCACGGTTTGGAGACTCTTACAGATGACGGTAAGATCCAATCTGTGACGGACTACGACGGCAACGAGTACTCGGTGGTGCAGATCGGCAGCCAGTGCTGGCTGGCGGAGAACCTGCGCGTGACGCACTCCCCGAAGACGGGCAGCCGTATT
>Ga0265298_10004558_pt1 | contig 17675 bp, 16 predicted proteins | sample AusTroGonzalo_MG_3_FD_193486 | JGI IMG/M metagenome (GOLD analysis project Ga0265298, IMG submission 193486) | Bovine rumen microbial communities from tropical cattle in Woodstock, Queensland, Australia - Gonzalo_01 | ecosystem: Host-associated > Mammals > Digestive system > Stomach > Rumen ... | reverse complement strand
AGAAATCGCTCACTGAGCTTGATGATTTGCTCGAGAGTCTGAATCTGTCGTTTGGAACCGACATTTCCAAGTATAAACTGGACAGGGAGTAAGTCTGCGAAGACATGCCGAATGCCCAATAAAAGAAAAAAAGTAAAATGAGACATAATAAGAAATTCAATCATCTCGGTCGTACTGCCAGTCACCGTAGCGCTATGCTTGCAAACATGGCCATCTCGCTGATCATGCACAAAAGAATCACTACGACCGTAGCCAAGGCCAAGGCCCTGAAGAAGTATGTAGAGCCCCTGATCACAAAGGCAAAGGAAGACTCTACCAACTCCCGTCGTGTCGTATTCAGCTACCTGCAGAACAAGGAAGCCATTAAGGAACTCTTCTCTGCAGTGAGTGAGAAGGTCGGCGACCGTCCCGGTGGATACACCCGTATCATCAAGCTCGGTACCCGTCAGGGTGACGCAGCTCAGGTTTGCTTCATCGAACTCGTTGACTTTGATCCCGAAATGGCAAAGGATACGAAGAAGAAGTCTACCCGCCGTTCTCGTAAGTCTGCTCCCAAGGCAGAGGCAGCTCCCGCTGCTGAGGAGAAGAAGGCTGAGGCTCCTGCTGAAGAGGCTGCTCCCGCTGTGGAGGCAAAGGAAGAGGCTAAGGCAGAGTAATAGTCCCATCGGATTATTCAGAGTAATCAGACTACTCAGACCATCTATAAGAGAAGCTCGCATCTATACGGATGCGGGCTTTTTTGTCTTTTTACCCTTAATAGGGTTTTTCCTATTCGTTTTTCGGGAAAATCCCTTTTCGGTTTGCAGAATAATGCTTACCTTTGCACCGTTGAACATTAAAACATGGACGATATGAAGAAGACATTAGTAGTATCACTTGGCGCCCTGTTGCTTTTGAGCAGCTGCGGCACTTACGCAGGTTCGGGTGCCGTTACTGGTGGTAGCTTCGGCTCCATCATCGGTTCAGCTGTCGGAGGTATCTCCGGCGGATGGCGTGGTAGTCATGTTGGTTCCCTCATCGGTATGGCAGGCGGTGCTGTGGTAGGCGCAGCGATAGGTTCTGCAGCCGACAGGGCTGAGCAGCAGCGGTATGAGGAGTATGCCGAGCGTCGTCAGCGCCGTTATGAGGACTATGGACGGACACGGGGCAGTGAGCATCGTACACCGCAGTATGGTCGGAATAACGAACAGCGTGGCTACGATTATCAGGGTGACTACAACAATGATCAGAGTGGCTTCGACAGTAGCAACAAAGGCGATGACCGCCTGTATGGCTTTGACGAGAACTTCAATGCCAAGCCTGACAGCGTCAGTGTGACCGCATTGTCTCTGCCCGCCATTGAAATCCGCAATGCCCATGTCATCGACGCCACCCACGATGGTGCGCTGAGCCGTGGCGAGGAGGTAAGGATGGTGTTCGAGGTGTATAACAACTCTCCGAAGCCTATCTTCCAGATCCAGCCTACGGTGTCTGAGGTCACTGGCAACAAGCATATCCGCGTTTCAGAGAATGTCCTCGTGGAGAGTATCATGCCAGGCCGTGGCATCCGCTATACGGCAGTTATCAAGGCTGATGACCGTTTGAAGGATGGCGAGGCCATCATCCGCATCAGTGTTCTCCACAATAACAAGGAAGTCGCCTCTCAGTCGAAAGAATTCCCCATCCAGACTTTTAAATAAGTCTGAATAAGTAATAAGCCGCGGATCCAGTCTGCGGCTTATTACTTTTCTTTCTGTTGTTTTTGTTTGTACTGGTCCCTCAGCTCTTTCCAGATGGGTTTGGTGTCAGCACCTTCATTTGTGCCGATGTCAAACTCCGGCAGATCTATGAAGTCCTCAGGCCTGAAGGGTACGGCGGTGGGGTCATAGCGCTCTACGGTAACGGGGGCGATTCCTTGTGCAATGATGCCGAGTTCACGGGCAGCACGTACGGAGAGATCGATGATCCGGCCCTTGACATATGGCCCACGGTCCGTCACCCTCACGATGACCTCCTTGCCGTTGGCGGGATTGGTCACCTTTAGAAGGGTGCCAAAAGGGTAGGTGCGATGGGCGCAGGTCAGACTGTCATGATGCAGCCTTTCGCCGCTGGCCGTCCGCCGCCCAGAGAATTTCTTGGCGTAGTACGATGCCTTACCGCTCTGGACTTGCGCCAGAGTGGTAAGGCCTAAAAGAATGGCGATAAAAACGATATATCGTTTAAAACTCATACAATGCCTTGTGCTAACATGGCCTTGGCAACTTTCATAAAGCCGGCGACGTTGGCACCCTTCACGTAATTGATATAGTCGCCCTCCTTGCCGTACTTCACGCACTGGCCGTGGATGTTCGACATAATCTGATGCAGGCGCTGGTCTACCTCCTGACTGCTCCAGGCGAGACGCATGGAGTTCTGTGTCATCTCCAGGCCCGACGTAGCCACACCACCGGCGTTCACAGCCTTGCCAGGAGCGAAGAGCTGTTTGGCGGCGATGAACTTCTCCGCAGCCTCTGCCGTGCATCCCATGTTAGACACCTCAGCCACGCACAGCGGCTTGTTGGTGAGAATTCGGTCCGCATCTTCGCCGTTCAGTTCGTTCTGGGTGGCGCAGGGCAGATAGATGTCCGCCTTCTGCTCCCACGGCTTTTTGCCGGGATAGAACGTGGCACCGTCGAATTCCTCCACATACGGCTGGCACACGTCGTTGCCAGAGGCACGCAGTTCCAACATATACTCGATCTTCTCAGCATCGAGGCCTGCAGGATCGTACACATAACCGTCTGGTCCGCTGATGGTGATGACCTTCGCGCCCAGTTCCGTTGCTTTCTTGGCGGCACCCCAGGCCACGTTGCCGAAGCCGCTCAGTGCGATGGTCTTACCCTTGATGTCCAGTTCGTGTTCCTCCAGCATCTGGTGCACGAAGTAGAGGGCACCGTAGCCAGTGGCCTCTGGTCTGAGGATCGATCCGCCCCATTCCATGCCCTTACCTGTGAGCACACCCTGGAACTGATGCGTCAGCCGCTTATATTGTCCGTAGAGATAGCCTATCTCCCTGGCTCCTACGCCGATATCGCCTGCCGGCACATCCTCGTCGGGGCCGATATGGCGATACAGCTCCGTCATGAATGCCTGACAGAACTTCATCACCTCGTTGTCGCTCTTGCCACGGATGGAGAAGTCCGAGCCGCCCTTGCCACCGCCCATGGGGAGGGTCGTGAGGGCGTTCTTAAAGGTCTGTTCAAAACCGAGGAACTTCAGGATGCTCAGGTTCACCGAAGCGTGGAAACGCAGTCCACCCTTGTAGGGGCCGATGGCACTGTTGAACTGCACGCGGTAGCCCAGGTTCACCTGCACCTCGCCCTTGTCGTCCACCCATGGCACGCGGAACGTAATGATACGCTCCGGCTCCACGATGCGCTCGATAATCTTGGCCTTCTCAAACTCGGGATGCTGGTTGTACACATCCTTTACCGACTCCAGCACCTCTCTGACGGCCTGTAGATACTCTAACTCGCCCGGATGCTTCCGCTCCAGGTCCTGCATGATTTTAGTTACTTCCATAGCTTGTTGTTTTATTTAATAAAGAATAATCTAAATCTTACTGAGTGCCTGCTTGATGTCGTCGAGGATGTCCTCTACATCCTCAATACCCACGGAGAGACGAATCAGGTCAGGAGCCACGCCAGCCTCCAGCAGTTGCTCGTCAGAGAGCTGACGGTGGGTGTGCGAGGCAGGATGCAGCACACACGTACGGGCATCGGCCACGTGTGTCACGATATTGATCATCTCCAGTGAGTCCATCCACTTGATGGCGGTCTCGCGGTTGCCTTTCAGTCCGAAGGCGATGACGCCGCAAGAACCATTCGGCAGGTATTTCTGTCCGAGGGCGTAGTTCTTGTCGCTTGGCAGTCCGCAGTAGTGTACCCATGCCACTTTCTCATTGTCGTGCAGGAACTCTGCCACCTTTTGCGCATTCTTGCAGTGCTGGGCCATACGCAGATGGAGCGTCTGCAGGCCGAGGTGCAGCAGGAAGGCATTCTGCGGAGCGGGAATCGATCCGAGGTCGCGCATCAGTTGTGCCACGAGCTTCGTCGTAAAGCCCATCTTACCGAAAGCCTTCACGTAGGTCAGGCCGTGGTACGACTCATCAGGCGTACATAGTCCGGGGAACTTCTCAGCGTTGGCGAGCCAGTCGAAGTTGCCGCTGTCCACCACGACACCACCCACCTGTGTAGCCAGTCCGTCCATGTACTTCGTGGTGGAATGGGTGACGATGTCGGCGCCCCACTCGAAGGGACGGCAGTTCACAGGTGTGGCAAACGTATTGTCGACGATCAGGGGCACACCGTTCTTGTGGGCGATCTTGGCGAAGCGCTCAATGTCGAACACGGCGCAGCCCGGGTTGGAGATTGTCTCGCCGAACACGGCCTTGGTGTTCGGACGGAAGGCAGCCTGTATCTCCTCGTCGCTGGCTTCCTGTGAGATGAACGTACAGTCGATGCCCAGTTTCTTCAGCGTCACACCGAAGAGGTTATAGGTGCCGCCGTAGATCTCGTTCGAGGTGATGAAATGGTCGCCTGCCTGGCAGATGTTGAAGATGGCGTAGAAGTTGGCGGCCTGTCCTGAGGACGTTAGTACGGCACCCACACCGCCTTCCAGCGTGGCAATCTTCGCAGCCACCGCATCGTTCGTCGGGTTCTGCAGGCGGGTGTAGAAATAGCCCTCCTTCTCGAGGTCAAACAACTTCGCCATCTCGTCCGAGTCATCATACTTGAACGTTGTACTCTGGATGATAGGCAACTCTATCGGTTCTCCGTTTTTGGCCTTGTACCCTGCCTGTACGCAGAGCGTGCCTTGTTTCAATTTCTTCATTTTATTACTTTCGTTTTAAGCTTCTGAGTGCAAAATTACGCATAATTATGGAGAAAACCAAATATTATTTGGATTTTCTGCCATTCTTCACTGAGTATGGCTTCCATCGATGCAAAGATACAACAAATTCTTCAAATTATCAACATTTTCTTTGTTCGTTCCAATAATATTTTATACCTTTGCAACATTATTACTAATTATTTGACAAAAATTGAACGCTATATGAACTTCCTTGAAGAAAGAATCTTGAGTGACGGAATGATTATGCAGGGCGATGTCCTGAAGATAGACAACTTCCTGAATCATCAGATTGATATCGACATTATCCGCCAGATTGCTTACGAGTTGAAGCGCCGTTTTGAAGGCATCGAGGTGAACAAGGTGCTGACGATCGAGGCCAGCGGCATAGCCATTGCCACGATGCTCGGCCATTTGTATGACGTTCCCGTCGTGTTCGCCAAGAAGAGTGAGACGGTCAATAGTACAGATGCGAAGTACGTGTCGGAGGCTTATTCGTTCACGCATAAGGTGATGAATAAGGTGTTTGTATCACGGCCTTATCTGCACGATACCGACCGTGTGCTGATTGTCGACGACTTTCTGGCCGACGGTCAGGCTATCCACGCATTGATCGACTTGGTGCATCAGGCAGGCGCTCAGGTGGCTGCCATCGGCATCGCTGTAGAGAAAGGTCAGCAGAAAGGCGGTCGCCTGTTGCGTGAGGAAGGCTATCAACTGGAGTCTATCGCCGTCATCGAGGACATGGAATGGGAGACGCAGACAATCCGTTTCCGTAATTAATTATAGAACAGAGACAGCAATGAAGAAATGGATGATTTTTTTGTTATTCGTCACGATGCTGACAACGGCCCAGACCGCGTCGGCACAGGATGAGACATTTGTGTTTACGCCCCAGTGGACGGCGCAGGCGCAGTTTGCCGGTTACTATGTGGCTGAGGCGAAGGGTTTCTACCGCGAGGCTGGCGTGAATGTGAGGATTGAGCATCCGTCGTCCACGCAGCCCGCCATGAACCGCCTGCGCAAGAACCTGTGCCAAGCCACGACGCTCCAGGTCTGTCAGGCAATGGAGATTGTGTGCGACGGCATCCCCCTGGTGAACATCCTGCAGACATCGATGAACAATGCGATGGTCATCGTCTCCGCCCGTGGCAAGGACCCACTGTCGCAGAAAGGTGCCAAAGTGGGTGTCTGGAGCGTGGGCTTTGGACAGTTGGCCATCTGCATGAGCTTCAGGGAAAAGCTGGATTACCAGTGGGTGCGCTTCGCCCAGAACGTCAATCTCTTTGTGGCTGGTGCGCTCGATGCCACGCTGGCCATGAGCTACAACGAATACTACCAGCTGGTGCAGGCGGGTATCGAGATGAACGAGAAGAACGTGTACCGCTTCTGCGACCACGGCTATAACGTGCAGGAAGACGGTGTCTACATGGTCCGTGACTACTATGAGACGCACAAGGACCAGGCACGCAAATTTGCAGAGGCCAGCCGCAAGGGGTGGGAGTGGGCTGCCCAGCATCCGGAAGAGACGCTGGACATTGTCATGCAGTATGTCGATCGTGAACATATCGCCACTAATCGCGTGATGCAGCGGCTGATGCTTACGGAGGTGTTGCGCCTGCAGGTGGACCGTGAGTCGAAGAAGCGCGAGTTCCGTCTGCGTCCTGACATGGTGCAGCTGGCCAGCCGCATGATGGTGGAGAACCACATGATTGACCGTGAGATAAAGTACAGTGAGTTAGTACCATAGAAGTAAGGAGGAACGAGCATGAAAGAAATTCTTGATTATATCCGCCGCAAACTCTCCGTCAGGGTTAGCCTGTGGGTGGTCATGTTTGCTGCCGTCATCTTCATCGCGGCTCTCAGCTTCCTTTTCTATCAGTCGCGTGAGGCTGTACGACAGGAGTCTATCAGTCGTGCCACGCAGATCCTGGATAAGACCTCCCTGCGTGTCGAGGGTATTCTGAACCGTGTTGAGGTGGCCTCCGACATGACCAAATGGCTTGTGCAGCGCCATCCCGACCATGCCGACTCGATGTTTGTCTACAGCCGTGGCATGCTGATCAACAACCCCGATTTCTACAATTGCTCCATCGCCTTTGAACCATACTACTTCAAGGATAAGGGCCGCTACTTCTCTGCCTACACCAAACACATCGGCGATAGCCTGCGCACCATACAGGGTGGCAGCGACAACTACCAGTATTTCTTTATGGACTGGTATCTCATGCCCACGTTACTCGACCGTCCCTGCTGGACGGAGCCTTATATGGATCTCGATGTGACTACGAACACGAGCGAGATGTTGTCCAGCTATTGTCAGGCCATCAAGGACGGGCAGGGCAGGGTAATCGGCATCATCAATATTGGTCTGTCGCTTAGCTGGCTTTCGCAGACCATCTCTGCCGTGAAACCCTATCCTAATTCCTACAGCATCATGATCAGCCGTGGCGGTACCTATTTCGTACACCCTGACTCCACAAAGATTACCCGCCAGACCATCTTCACCCAGACCATAGAACAGCCTGATACCGCCTTGTCCGCCTTGGGCCATGCCATGCAGCGTGGTGAGGAAGGTATGAAGCAGATGAATATCAACGGCCAGGACAGCTATGTGTTCTACAAACCCCTCGGCCAGACAGGCTGCTCGATGGCCATTGTCTGTCCTGAGAGCGACATCTTCGGCGGCTTCGAGCGTCTGCGCCGTACGGTGATGGCCATCGTCATCGTCGGCCTGCTTCTGATGCTCTATTTGTTCACCCGTCTCATCACCCGTGAGCTGAACCCCCTGAGGCGCCTGGCGAAGGAGGCCGAGACCATCGCCTCTGGAAAACTGGATGCCGAACTGCCCGATTTCCAGCGCATTGACGAGATCGGCCAGCTGAGCCATTCCTTCGGCAACATGCAGCAGTCGCTGGTGAAATATATCGAGGAACTGAAGGAGACCACCGCCCAGAAAGCCTCGATAGAGAGCGACCTCCGCATTGCCAGCGAGATACAGATGGGCATGCTGCCCTCTATGCCGCCCAAGTTAGGGGAGTATAGCAACGATGTGCAGCTCTATGCCTCGCTGACTCCTGCCAAGGAGGTGGGTGGCGACCTGTTCGACTTCTACATCCGCGACGAGAAGCTCTTCTTCTGCATCGGTGACGTCTCCGGCAAGGGTGTGCCCGCCTCGCTCTTTATGTCCGTCACGCGCTCCACCTTCCGTACCGTCTCTGCCCATGAGTCGATGCCCGACCGTATCGTGACCACGATGAACAAGACCATTGCCGACATGAACAAGCGCAATATGTTCGTCACTCTCTTCGTTGGCGTGCTCGACATACCTACAGGGCGCCTGCACTACTGCAATGCCGGCCATGACGCTCCGTTGCTCGTCGGCGTCGGCGTGGGCGAGCTCCCCTGTGATTCCAACATCCCCGTCGGCTTCATGCCCAAATGGAAATACACGCTACAGGAGGCGCAGATATTTTCCGGCACCACCATCCTCCTCTTCACCGACGGACTTACTGAGGCCATGGATGCTGACGATGCCCAGTTCAGCATGCAGCGCGTCAACGACGTGGCTGCCCAGGCCCTCTCCCAGCAGCATCAGGATCCCTGCCAGCTCATTGAGCAGATGACCGATGCCGTCCATCAGTTCGTGGGTGATGCCGAGCAGAGTGACGACCTGACGATGATGGCCATCCAGTACGTCAAGCAGCAGAGCGACGTGCTGATGCATATGAACATCGTGCTGGCCAATGATATCAAGGAGGTGCCTCGGCTGACAGCTTTCGTCGAGGAGGCTTGTGAGGCCGTAGGACTCCAGCCTGACGAGACCGCACTGGTGAAAGTTGCCATCGAGGAGGCAGTGGTCAACGTGATGAATTACGCCTATCCGCCAGGCACGCGCGGCAACGTGGCCATTGAGGCCGCATCGAACGATGTGCGTCTGAAGTTCACCGTCATCGACAGCGGCAAGCCCTTCGATCCTACCGTCCAGAGAGGTGTCGACACCACGCTTCCTGCCAAGGAGCGCCACATCGGAGGACTGGGCATCCACATCATGCGCCAGAACATGGACTCCATCAACTATGAGCGCGTGGACAACCACAATGTCCTCACGCTGAGAAAGAAACTGAAAAAGAATCCCCAAAATAGTAAAACGTAAAAACATGTTGAAAACAACTATTCAAGAGCAAGACGGCAACGTGGTTGCCATTCTGGAGGGCAACCTCGACACAGCAGCCTCCGTCGAGGCCGAAAAGGTTATGAGTCCTCTTTGTGATGTTGAGGGCAAGGACATCATCATCGACTGTACAGACCTGGAATACATCTCTTCCGCTGGCCTGCGCATCTTCCTTACCATCCTGCAGAGTGCCCAGGAGAAGGACGGACACGTCTATATCAAGAATATCAACGACAACGTCCGTGCCATCTTCGCCATTACGGGCTTCAGCAACATCTTCGAGTTCGTATAATGGCAAAGAGTGTTAAACTCGACGCGCACGGCGAAGCCCTGTTACGACAGTATCGCGAACTGCGCCCTACGCTTGAACAGCTGGAGAAGAAAGCCTACAACCAGTTGCGCCAGGCGCTGCACGAGCAGGGCATCTACGTCACGGGCATCGAGCATAGGCTGAAGACCGAGAAGTCGCTCACAGGAAAACTCGAGCTGAAGGGTGCAAAATACAAGAGCATCGACGATGTGACCGACCTCGTGGGTCTGCGTGTCATCACTTTCTATACCGATGAGGTGGACAAGGTGGCGGCCATTGCCAAGCGTATCTTCGACATCGACTGGCAGGAGAGTGTCGACAAGCGCAAACTGCACGAGCTGCATGCTTTCGGCTATAACTCGCTGCACTACATCTGCAGGCTGCGCAGCGGCGGTCCGCGCTTCGAACTCCAGATGCGCACGGCCCTGCAGCATGTGTGGTCGACCATCGAGCACGACACTGGCTACAAGGGCGACGTGAAGATTCCGCGTGACTACGTGCGGCAGTTCAGCCGCCTGGCAGGCATGATGGAGCTGATGGACGATGAGTTCAGCCGTCTGCGCCTCGTACTCACCGACTACCGCCGTCAGATCCTGTCGATGGTCCAGAATGGCCGTCTCGACGAGGTACCCCTGTCGCGCGCCTCGTTCCGCAGCTTCCTCGACCTGCAGCCCTTCGACCGTCTGAACACGCGCATCGCCGCTGTTAATCAGGCAGAGATCTATCCCGTCTCGATGATGTCCTATCTGCCCGTGCTCGAATCCTTCGGACTGGAGACCCTCGGCGACGTGCAGGCCTTCATCGACGAAAACAGCGACGACGCCTACCAGCTGGCTCTCTCACAACTGGCCATCACCGATCTCGACATCCTCTCTTCCAACACAGCCCTGCAGTATCTCTGTCTGGTCTATGTCCTGAAGCACGACGGTGGGCGCGACGGCCTGAAATCTCTCTACGACAAGATCAACGGCGAGAACGAATCCAACGGCATGCTGGCAGACCTCATGATGGAACAGGCAAAGACACTGCCCTTTATGCACAAAAAGAAAAACTAATCATGGATAATTATGAATAAGAACGAGAAATTTGTCATCACCATCAACCGCGAAGTCGGCAGTGGAGGTCGTACAGTAGGCCGCAAGCTGGCCGAGAAGTTAGGCGTGAAATACTGCGACAAGGCTGTCGTTGAGGGACTGACCAAGAAGTTCGGCCTCACACCTGAGCGCATCGAGGATATCAAGGCGCAGAAGAAATCCTGGTGGAACGACATCACTAACTACTACAACACGCTGGTCAACAGCGCCAGCCTGCCTATGGAGGCTGAGGTCAAGCTCGACAATGAAAGCATCTACGCAACCGAGAAGCACATCCTTCAAGAACTGGCCGCCCAGACATCGTGTGTCGTGGCAGGGCGCACGGGGTTCATGGTGTTCCGTCAGTGGCCCAACCACCTGAGCATTTTCATCCAGGCCTCGTTGGAGAACCGCGTCCGCCGTATCATGACGCGTCAGAACGTCAGCGAGCAGGAGGCCCGCGACATCATCACGAAGCTGGATGCCAGCCGCGAAGCCTATATCAAGAAATACGAGGATACCTCACGCTACGACGCCCGCAACTACCAGCTGGTCATCTCTATGGACGAGCTGAGCGAGGACGACGCCGTGGAGGTGATCATGGCCTATATCGACCGCATGAGCAAGTAAGCCTCCCTTTATTCGTCGAACGTGAAGGAGAAGTCTAAGAGCGTGCAGAGCGACTTCTCCTTGGTGTCCGACTTGAACACGAAGAAGATGGCGTGCTTGCCGGCGAGATAGCCCTCTTGTGCCTCTTTGGAGATGCCGATGGCAGTATCCATGACGGTATTGTTCTTCGCCCATTCGGCCTTCAGCTCAGCCTCACCGATCTTCTTGCCGCCCTGCGACTCCCAGGGACGGTCCATCCATACCTCGATGGTGCCGTCGATGCCCTCAGGGATGAGGCGCACGACGAGCATCAGATTATCCTCTTCTTCCAAGGTCTCTGCATCAAAGTTGAAATACTTGTAGCCTACGATCGAGCCGTCGACGTTGTTGACGATGCGGTTGGTGTTGTAACGCAGGTCGTAGGGTGCGTCGAACTTCGCCTTCGAGGCGAGGGCCTCCTCTTTCGTCATACCTTCCTCACCGCCGTAGCTCGCCTCGATGTACGAGCCGTAGTAGGTGTTGTTGGGCCAGTTGTGGACGGCAGGCTTGGGCCCCGTGTGCCAGCAGGCGATGCCGGCAGAGTGGCTCTCGAAAGGATTGAGGCCGTTGAGGGCAAAGCCTTCAGAGTTGTATTCACCCTCGGAGATCTCCACCTTGCCGCCCTTGCCTTCCTCCACCTTGACGGTGATGGGGGCGACCATAGCCTGGCGGGCGTATTCGTCAGTACCTGTCTGACGATGGTAGAACACGTACCACTGGCCGTTGATCTCACAGATCGAGCCGTGGGTGTTGCCGTCGGGTGTGGCCGAGGCGATGGTGTCGCCCTGCTCGTTGATCTCGCGGCCACGACCGTCGATGATGGTGCCGCCGTAAGTCCAGGGACCTAAAGGCTGGTCGCTGTAGCAGTAGGCGAGGGTATAGTTCGATACGGGCAGCCCGAACTCGCCGTCCTTCGTGAAGCGGCTGTAGATAAACACATACTTATCCTTGATCTTTCGGATGCTCGATGCCTCGAAGAAACTGAAGACGCCCTCCTGGTTGCGGCCAGAAATCATGTCCTCTACGATCTTCGTGCCAGGCTTCACCGTTGCCATTGTCTCAGGGTCGAACTCTGCGGCGAAAGAACGCTCGAAGCCCCAGTAGCCATAGACGCGCCCGTCGTCATCGACAAACACGGCAGGGTCGAACTTCAGCACGCCGTCCACCTGGTTCGGATCATCCTTGCTCCAGTTGCACACCTCGAAGGGACCATCGGGCCTGTCGCTCTTGGCTATCAGTCCGTTGCGGTAGCCCGTCTGGTCGTTGGGGAAGAGATAGTATGTCTTTTTCCCGTCCTTGTCCGTCACCAGCGTCACGTCAGGCGCATAGAGCACGTCTGCTGTCCCTGCAGAGTCGAACGGCTCCCCGTCGCGGTTCTTGTCCACCACGAGGATCTTGCCGTCGTAGCGCCACAGGCTCAGGTCCTCCACAGGAGCCGACCACACCACCTGGTCGCGTCCGCAGTAGGCCGTCACCAGGTCGTCGTGCGAACCATAGACATATACGCGCTGCTTGCCTGGGTTGTCAGGATCTTCGAACACGTAGGGCTCTCCGTCAGGGATATGCTCCCAGAGCGGCAGATAGGGGTTGCCGGGGGTAGTGAGCTGGACTTTAGCCGTTGTGGACTTTGGCTGTGCGCATGAGAGCGTCAGCAGGGCGCAGCAGGCAGCTGCAAGTGTCAGGGTGAGTGGTCTTGATTTCATTTCAGTTCTTTCGGTTTTGTTTATAACTGGCTGCAAATTTACGAAATTTTATTGTTAATCCGTTCATAGTTTGTCTGATTTATGTATTTTTAAGTCCACATGCGGGCAATTCCTCTTAAAATATCTTAAATCATTTAACTGCTGGGCTTGATTTCATTTTGAAAAGCCTATCTTTGCAAAAAATTCTAACTAAATTATACTAATTAATTAAATAGTTAAACAATGAAAAAGCTATTAGCTATTGCACTATTCCTGCTGCCTATGCTGGCGAGTGCATCAGAAGAACAGGTCAATGTCAACGACGAAAAGTATCTCATCAACGCAGAAGAGAAGACTGCTACCTTTGACAAGTGTAGTGATGCTTCTGGGGATTATGTCATCCCCGAGAGTGTCGAGTACGAAGGCGTGACTTACACCGTGACTGCCATTTCAGGATTAGCGTTCTCCAATTCCGAAATCACTTCCGTTGTCATCCCCAATACGGTGACATTGATTTATGGATCTGCTTTTAATGATTGTAAGCAGTTGACCTCTGTTTACATACCTGCCAGCGTCACTCATATTCGTTGGAACCCTTTTGAGGGCTGCATATCGCTGACCTCGATAAAAGTGGATGAGGCAAATCCGGTTTACGACTCGCGCGACAACTGTAATGCCATCATCGAGACAGCCACGAACAAGCTGGTGACCGGCTGCGCGGTCACGGTCATCCCTGAGGGCATCACAACGATCGGGGAATCCGCATTCGAAGACATTACCACCCTTACGTCTGTCAAGTTTCCCGAAAGCCTCGTAACCATCGAGGAACATGCATTTACAAAGACCGGTCTTTCAGAAGTGATCCTCCCTGACAATGTGGAAATCTTAGATAGGTACGCTTTTAAAGATGTAGATGCCTCACGCTGCATCATCGGACGCAAGCTGGCCAAAATCGGCAGTTTCGCCCTCACCTGCCACTTTACCCATATCTATTGTTATGCAGACGCGGTACCTGAAACGGAAGATGCTGTGTTCTATTATGACATAGATAAATACCAGACCCTCCTGCACGTTCCCGAAGCCCTGCTTGAAAACTATAAGACCACCGCTCCCTGGAAAGACTTCCCCACCATCGTAGCCCTGAAGGAAGATGACCCGACGTCGTCGAACCCGTCAGGTGAGGGAGATGCAGTGGAAATAGACGGCCTGTACTACTTCCTTTATGATACAAAGAAGGCTGTGGTAACCTATAACCCGTCAGTTCCCACGAATGAAGGATGCTACTCCGGCGACGTCATCATCCCGGCATCCGTCACCTATGAGGGCGTCGACTATGATGTGACAGGCATTGGCAATTATACTTTCCAGTATAGCGATAATCTGACTTCAGTCACGATTCCTGAAGGTGTGACAAGCATCGGTGAAGCAGCTTTCCAACAATGTTTTAGCCTTACCGCCATGACTCTCCCCAACAGCGTGACAAGTATAGGGGAATATGCTTTCAATGCATGCAAAAATCTAATCTCTATCAACATCCCCGACAACGTGACACGTATCGAAGAATCTACTTTTAGAAGTTGCGATGACCTTAAGACCATCAATCTTCCCGACGGCTTGACAAGTATAGGAAACAATGCTTTTACTTTTTGTATGGCCCTCAACACGCTCACGATTCCAAACAGCGTGAACTTTATCGGTAAAAAAGCATTCTATGGAAGCAGTATCGTCTCTATCAACATTCCCGACAACGTGACAATTATCAGAGAGATGACATTTGACAGTTGTATTAACCTCAGAACTGTGACCATTGGTAAAGGTCATAAAGAAGTATATGAAGATTGTTTCACGCTTTGTGTAACTCTGACTGACGTCTATTGTCAGTCAGAAGGTGTACCTTTCACTGCCATCAGTGCCTTTAATAATTGTGATTTGTCAAAAGTGAAACTCCATGTACCAGAGCGTCTCATCGATGACTACAAGAGTACGGAACCTTGGAAACAGTTCGGCACCATCGTAGCCCTGACAGATGAAGAAACGGGTATCAGGTCGATCAACGGTGACGGTTCTTCCGAGATGCTCCGCTACACGCTCGACGGCAGGCGCCTCAATGCCCCACAAAAAGGACTGAATATCATCAAGACCAGAAATGGTCAGACAAGGAAAGTGTTGGTAAAATAAAAATAATTTAAATTGTAAGACAATGAAGAAGAATCTTTCATGGATGTTTGGCGCCATCCTATCTTGCGCCGCCATGTTTACATCGTGTAATAACGCAATTGACAACCCGGTAACCCCGATGCCGGAACCCGGTCCCGATGAGGCTGCCATGTTCGTACAGAACGTGAAGAACGACAGCCGCTACACAATTGACTATCTTTCTGCCCAGGGCGAGGGAGCCTATTATCTGCGCCTGGATGTGGGCAGCTACGAAGAGGCCATGGCCGAGTTCCTGAAGCTGCTGCCTGAGGGCGTGGCTGCTACGGCCTACGATGTAGATCCGGGAAAAAGTTTCGATAAGGTGACCGGTTTCAAGCTCAATGCCCCCAATAATGATGGCGAGGACATTATTACCATCCGCAAGACCAAGGATGCACTGGCTCTGAGCACTGGTTATGCCTGGGTGTATCTGCCATCAGACATTCAGGAGGCTCTCAATGTGTCATTCATCATCTACATGGCGTCATTAGAAGACGACATGACCAACTTCTTGAAAGCCCTCACCGACGCCTTGCCTTATTGTACGCTTGACCCGGAAGATCCGGATCACCTCATCTGCACCGTCCCTTCACGTGAAGTAGGCTCAAAAATGATGTTCGCTTTCGTCTCAACGACGATGATGTCAAACGCAGTCGTCAATGAAAACAAGCAAGTGATCATGGAAGTGAAAGATGCAAAGGGTAACAGTTGCGGCCACCTGATTGGAATTAATAAGAATGATCTTCCCGAGGGCGTCTCCGGTATGTACCTCTTTGACGACGAGCTCAAGGCCAAGATGGCAGAGACGTTGCCCAGGGGATTCTCCAAGATTTCGATCATCGTAGCAGAGCAACCAACTCCAGAACCTGCAGAAGAAACTCCAGCAGAAGAAACCCCTGCAACTGAAGAAACCAGTGCAGAATAAGCATGAAAGATAAGTATGAAAAAGAGGGCTGACAGCAATGTCTGCCCTCTTCTTTTGTCTGCCGTTCGTCACATCGCTATCGGCCCATATCCCAAACAACTGGTCGTTCCGATCGCCGTCAGGAAAGCTGTGAGCGCGGCTACTATGACCTTCACCGCCAGCTCAATCACTCTCTGCTTTTTCATGATTTAATCTCCTTTTTTTCTGCCATTAGAGTATCCTCATTCTCCCCCTAAGTTAGGGGGAGCCAGAGGGGGTCTGAAGAAGCAGGAAATTACCGCCGAGGCAGAATCTTCGCCTGTTCAGACCACCCCTAACCCCTCCTGACTCAGGAGGGGAAGAGATTACCCGTTACCTCCGGCGTTGTCGGCTGCAGGAGCCATCACGTAGGACAGCGGCGTCTTCTTCTGCACGCGGCGCTGCTTGCCAGCGACGGTGCGGATCTCGCTCTGCACCAGATAGCCGTAGGTGAACACACACTCTTCCTTCATCGCGCGGCTCGTCAGTTTCTCACCCTTCGAGTTCTCAGGGTTGAAGTTGATGCGGATGCCGTTGATCATCGCATCGGGGCCAGCGGCCACAGCCGTCTCGATGTCGTTCTTACCGAGGCCCTGTCCGTCCACGCTTGGACTGAACGTTCCGAAGCCGTCGAGCTTCACGGGCTGTCCCTCGCGCAACAGGTGCACCAGGCACTTCACCATCTCACCCAGCACCAGCTGGCACATCTCCAGCGAGGAGATCTTGCCGTGCTCCGTCATGTGCTTTGCCAAACCCTTCAGGTTCAGCGGTTCCTTACTGTCAATCTCGGCAAACCACTTGCCGAATGCCGTACTGTCGTCATTCGTGTTCTGACGCAGATTAATCACCATGGGAATTTCACTTCTTGCCATAATTCCTTTTCCTTTCTTTTTTCATTGTATTAGATTCCTTTGCGGCGAACTACATCGGGTCACCGCCTCCCGCGTTTTTCAGGTATCTTCATTCCCCTCCTGAGTAGGAGGGGTGCCCGTAGGGCGGGGTGGTCTGATCAGGCGCCTTTATCATCTCACCTTTCCTCCTGATTTCTGTTGCAAAGGTACAAATTATTTGTATGCACTCCAAGCTTTTTTTCAATTTATTCCCAATTATTTTCTGTTTTCACACTCCTTAATTTTTGTAAAAACTGTGTGACACCCATTTTGCAGGGCAAAACATTTCTGTGTTTTCTGTGCTTTCTGTGTGAAAATTAAGTAGAATGTAAAGCAATTTCACAATCCTTGTAAACATCCTGAAATTCCCGTTTTTCAGCCCATTTCAGCCTCTTGGACTTTCCTTAGGGGAAACCCGGACTTTCCCCTAACGAAACTCCCACTTTCCCCTAACGAAACTTCCCGTTTCCCCAGGGCTCTCTCCGCGTTCTATTTGCATATTTAATTTCTGTAAAAAGTTTTCTAAAAATCCACGCCGTATCACCGTATCACCGTACCATCTGCTATCTGCGAATTGCGAAAACAAAGAGAATATTAATTATATTATATATATAATTATAATTATATATATAATATAAAATTTATATGTCTTTTTTCTCATATCCCAAACCCACTCAATGATACGGTGATACGGTGATACGGCGTTGAGGGGGATTCTCTATGAGAAACCTATATAACTTTGTGGATTTCTACCACCTAGTCATGGGGACAGATTCTGTCTTAATCTCCAAATAAAAGAGAAGAAAAATAGAACATATTAACAAACATTATCCGTTTGACATTTAAAAGCATAATTATCTTGTCCTGTTTCATAGCCAATATGGAGCAGG
>Ga0265298_10004557_pt1 | contig 17677 bp, 13 predicted proteins | sample AusTroGonzalo_MG_3_FD_193486 | JGI IMG/M metagenome (GOLD analysis project Ga0265298, IMG submission 193486) | Bovine rumen microbial communities from tropical cattle in Woodstock, Queensland, Australia - Gonzalo_01 | ecosystem: Host-associated > Mammals > Digestive system > Stomach > Rumen ... | reverse complement strand
TGATGCCTTTGGCTTACAGCATCAGCGATGGTATTCTGATTGGTGTTATCTCTTATGTAGTTTGCCATGCTGTTGCCGGCAAGTTCAAACTTATCTCAGTCACTATGTGGATACTGGCCATTCTGTTCATCTGTAAATACATTTTTATCTAAATGAAACAATACTTAGACATACTCGACCGCATTCTGAAAGAAGGCGTACAGAAAGGCGACCGTACAGGTACGGGCACATTGAGCATCTTTGGTACACAGAGTCGTTACGACTTGTCGCAAGGTTTTCCTCTGCTTACCACGAAGAAGCTGCACTTGAAGTCTATCATCTATGAACTGCTATGGTTCCTTCAGGGAAACACCAATGTGCATTGGCTTCAGGAGCACGGTGTGCGCATCTGGAATGAGTGGGCCGATGAAAACGGTGAATTGGGCCCTGTCTATGGTCATCAGTGGCGCTCTTGGCCCGACTATGATGGTGGCGCAATCGATCAGATTAAGATTATTCTCGACCAATTGAAGAATAATCCCAACTCACGTCGTATGATTGTATCGGCATGGAATGTGGCGGAAGTAAACAAGATGGCGCTACCTCCCTGCCACACGATGTTCCAGTTCTATGTTGCTCCTCCGAAGGTTGAGGGAGGAAAGCAACGTCTGTCGCTCCAGCTCTATCAGCGCAGCGCCGATACGTTCCTTGGCGTACCTTTCAACATCGCTTCTTATGCCCTGCTGTGTATGATGATGGCGCAGGTGTGCGATATGGAGCCAGGTGAGTTCATCCATACCACGGGCGACACCCATCTCTACCTGAACCACTTGGAGCAGGCTCGTCTGCAGCTCACTCGTGAGCCGCGCCCACTGCCTAAGATGCGCATCAATCCTGACGTGAAGGACCTCTTCGCCTTCCAGTATGAGGACTTCCAGTTGGAAGACTACGACCCGTGGCCGCATATCAAGGCCGAGGTAAGCGTGTAGCCTATACCTTATCTATATAGTAGCCTACATCTTAGGCTATATAAAGGCAATAAGAGTACATAATAATCGCCACCCGAACATAGCGTTTCGAGTGGCGATTCCATTTTGTTTTGTTATGAAGGTTTTCGATTATTTCTTATAGAAAACGCAAGGCAGGTTGGCCAGTGATCCATAAGCTTCAGTACCGTTTACGAGGAACGGCTCAACCATTCCTGGGTCAAATGCCCAATGATCTCTGTTCAGCGTGTTCCATGTGCCCACCAATGTTTCAGGATCAAGGTCTCCTTCCCCAGATCCGTAGCCAGTGCCTGGTTCACGAGATGTGTAGCCATTGGTGATATTCAGCGTTACGAAGCCACCTTCATAGGTATATGTACCAGTGTATTTCTGTCCCCAAGGAGTTACAATCAGTTCGAAATTATCACCATTGAATTTGTATGCTCCACGAACATAGGTCGTATCACCTTTCATATACCAGTGCCACTCGCCCTGAATTTCCGACTTGTTAGTAGTAGGTGCGTTACCGTTACGATATAGGATGGTTGCAGCCTCACTGATAGAGTAGCCATCGCCATCTGCGGGTTTTGCCTTCATTACCAATACGTTCTTATTGTACAACAGATAGATATTGGCAGTACCTTTTTGAGTTTGACCGTTCAACATATAGTTGTAGGAAATAACACCATCCTTCAACGTATAGTTAGCTGTGTAGGCCGTCTGCCCTTGTGATACAACAAACGTGCTGTCGGTGAATACATAGCTTAAGCCATAAAAATCATATTTCCAAGTGCCTTTTAAGTCAGATGTGTTAACTTTTTCTGGCGAAGTCTCACTTGGCACTGTTGGTGGCGTTGCGGTTGTTGTGTCATCGTCATCGTCACCACCGCAAGCACTCAGTGTGAATGCTGCGACAAATAGGCTCATCAGAAGCCAAAGATACTTTTTCTTCATCATAATAGTTGTGTTGTTAAATTATTTCTTTGTAAGTTTGAAAGTGTCCCTGTTAATCTGAATTGAGAGCTCGGTCTCGGTCAGGCTAACGACTGGCCACACTTTGATGTAGAACTCATTACCGTTAATGCCATCCTCAAGGTCGCGTTTGATTCCGTCTTCAATCAGATAGTCGGGAGTCTCGTACCACGGATCGCTCTCCATCGTTTCCGGATTGTAGTCGTAATAGACGTAATACATCGGATCGTTCATTGATTTAGCTGTGAGATAGTAGGATGCCCACTGCTTCGTAGGAGTAAGTACAAGTTTGCCGTCGGTGTACTCCCAAGTACCTTGCTCCTTGTTGCCAACCGTCTTTACGCCCTGTACCTCATCGTTGGTTGAGCCGGCCGTCTGGTGAGTATGCCAAGAGGTATAGGTCTTGCCGTCAAACTTCAGGCGCCAACGCTGGTAGTAGCCTTGGGCGAAATCGGCATCAACGCTTCCGTCCCAAGTGCCTCGAAGATTCTCTTCGTTGACCGTTAGGCCCTCATCTTTAGGAGGCGTGTCTTCGTCTCCAGGATTGTTGGTCTTATCTCCTTTATCTTTTTGGCGATTCTCGGTCGCGTTGTCGTCATCATCGTCACCTCCGCAGGCAACGAAGGTCAGCGATCCGAATGTTAAGCCTAATAGAAGGCTCCAGAATGTTATTTTTTTCATATCAATAAGCCTTGAAAGGATGATTCATTTTATTGTAAAAAATGCCCGTTACTTGATGCGCTTGAAGCGCTCAAACTGATACTCGTCGTTCCACCATACCAACAGAAGATCTGAAATCTTACTATAGACATATCTGAGCGTATAATCCTGTTCGCCACGGCCAGTCTCTGAACCCTGCTTAGGATTAGTATTGTTTCCGCTATCTGCCAACCAATAAGTCCAGTGACATACGATATAGGTATTATCGCCCTCCTGAGTCAGTTCGTAGGTTCCCATTGTACCTTGGGCAAACTTGCCGTCGCGAATCCACCAGTGACGCACGGTCTTGTCGCTTTCAATTTCCCAGTACTCATCCTCAACGACATTCCCTGTGATTGTTTCGGTGCTCTTCCAATGACCAACTAGTGAAGCACCAGCCGTCTCACCTTCTTTTACAAGGAATTCTACTTTTCCGCTCATACTTCCTGGGTCTTCGCTCAGAAGAAGCTTCACGCCATCATTCTTGAAGTCAATCCAATGACCACCTCGCATGCGATAGCCGACGACCTCCCATGTGTTGTCGTCAGAGTTCATCTTAGAAGTGAAGTAGTAGCTGATGAACATCACGCGGTTGCCATCAAGGATATAGTAGCCTGCCATTCCTTCCGACCATCCCAGATGGTTATCCATAGTCATTGCATACGTTCCGTTTCCTCTCAGTTCAAATCTTAGGGTTATAGGCGTGTCATCCCATGCATAGTCTTCGCCAACCCAAACACCAAGGATAGGACTGTTGGCATAGTCACCATAACCATTGAAGGGAAGCTCACCGCTACGGGTATAAGCGAAATAACCGTTATTGATTACTGACTCACAGAATACGGCATTGCCTTTGAAGAAGTAGGAGAGAGTGTCCTTGCATGCTGCGAATGTATTGTTTTCTACAACATTACCTTGATTAATGTTATACCATTTCGTAATGTCGACAACCACACGGTCATTGCCAAGACGTGACCAAGTACCTTCTGCCTTATCACCGTATCCATCTGACTCGACAATAGCCATAAAGGTGTTGTCGGAATTGAACGAAATGGTCTCGTCGTATTTCCTCGTTACCTGATTGCCCTGCCCTGTCTTTGCGTTAGTGGTCAGGCTAATCTTCCAAGTACCGGCAATGTCTGTTTCCGTAGTTTGTTCACCACCGCCTCCACCATTATTGACTGGTGCAGGATCATCATCGTCGTCACCACCGCAGGCAACAAATGCCAGCGAACCGAATGTTATGCCTAACAAAAGGCTCAGATAATAAAGCTTTTTCATTGTGATACTTCAAATTAGTTGTTGGTTACCGTTGCTGAGAATTCACCAGAGAAGGTGATATCTTGGCCTTCGATGTTTCTGTTCTGATCGTACAAATCACCCTTGGCATTCTGAACCTTGAAGTTCCATTTCGAGCCATCCTTAGAAATCTGTAACTTAATCTTATCATTACTTGACAGCTCGATGCGACCGCCACCATGACCGTTTGTGCCGAAGTTGAAGGTAGCCTCATACTCAGACTTACCTTCCGTATAATTGGCAATGCTCATGTTGAAGTAGTGGAAGTACATCGTCATGTGGTCGAAGTCCTTGGAATTAGGATCCTGCGTCATATCGTCAAGCGAAATATTAAGTGCGCCGTCTTTCAGCGAAGCGTCTCCCTTGATTGGGTCTGTCAGGTTGTAGTTAAATTTAAATCCGTTGCCTGTTACCTGTATGATGCCTGCGCCAGCAGTACTGTTGTTGTTCACAAGAATATTTACAGTCTTGTCGGTGCCATCCATTTCAAACTCCTGCTCAGCCATCGAACCGTCGCCAAACAAAGCAATAACCTTTGCCTTTCCCGTGTAGTTTGCAGGTGCGAAGAGCTTGTAAGCACCATTGAGGTCACTAACGACAGGAGAGGTCTGCTGCATGGTTGCGAAGGTCATATAGACGGTACATACCTTAGAGCCACCGCCCTGGTTCACTACGCCACCAGAGATAATCGGTGAACGGGAACTTAACTTCAGCTCAACTGTCTTCTCCTTGCCACCGCCGATGGTGATGTTGCTAAGTTTTGCCTCCTTTGTTCTGTCGATATTGGGCCAACCGTTAGAATAGTCAGCTGCATAGTTGCCGTAATCCTCTGATTTCACACGTACATACAGTTTTGTGTCGCTGGGCACTACGCACTTTGCAATACCGTTCTTGTCGGTATTAATCTCGCGCTGTCCGTCGAAGTCAACGGGCACATCCACAACGGGATTTCCGTTGGCGTCAGTCACCTTTACTTTCAGCGTTGCGCGGGCCATCTCATAGTCAAGGTTGTGCCAAGAGAAGTGAGTGACATAGCCGACATAGGCATTCTTGGTGGCATCATAGGTTGCTTCGCCTTCTTTCTCCCACAGACCGGTTGTCTCGTTGAAGCTCCAAAGAGGCATTGTAGCAGGAACCTCCTTTGCATTAGCAGGAACGGGGAAGGTCAGCTTGGCCTTCTCGCCATCGGCGAGCTGCAACTGTTCACCATTAGAACCTGTCAGCTCGACAGCGACCATACCGAGGCTTACCAACTGTTCATCGTTGTTGGTTGTCAGGTCACCAGGCATCTGATTGGCAAAGTTCTCATTTTCTGGATCCAGATAAACGGCTTCAGCTTTTACCTGTCCTTCATAGTTTGTATTGCCGTTTTTGTATTTAGTAGGCAATTCAACTTGCATGTACTTGGTAACTCCTTCACTATAGCTTGCCATGGAAAGGGTAGCTGATGTGGTGTGGGTCGTGTTTATTGTGGTGGTGCCGTCTATGTGCTTCATAGCCACCTTAACATGATTCTCTGATTCTGCAGGGAACGAACGGGTGACACTCATGTAGCCTTTTTTCTCGAATTTCACGATGACACGGCCACCGACAACGTTCACCTTGTCAAACGTGAATGAGCCATTCAGGGATGTGGTAACCACTTGGTCACCACTGGTAACCTTAGCACCAACAATGACATTATAGCCATCGGTTACTACACCTGAGAGTGCTGCATACTTCATATTTGCGGGGTCTGGATAAACAACATTCTCAGTGTTGTTTCCTTCTCCACCAGTAGAACCATTATCATCTGAAGAGTCAGATGAACATGCTGTAAAGGCCAGCGAACCGAATGTCAAGCCTAATAGGAGGCTCCAGAATTGTATCTTTTTCATTGTTGTTTGTCGTTAGGTTAATAATTATGCAATTATAGTTTCTTCGTGTTAGTAATTATTGGAGAAAAATGTCATTTCCCCTGCCACGTCAATGTGCTGGTCAGCATACCGTGATTGTGGAACACAAGCATGCTACCGTCATCAGCAATTGTAAGTGTATTGCCAGTGATCTTATAAGGAAGCACAATTGCCGAAGCATCTACATTTTGATCGTAGAGATATTCCCACTCTTTGGTTGATGCATCATACTTTGCCCACATGAATATATCGCTTAAATATGAAGACTCGTCAACAAACTCATTTGTATCGCGATTAAAGTATTCCATTTTCTTGACCTTAAAAGTAATCTTTCCACTGCTTTCTGTGTAGGTGCCTGAAAAACGGAAAAGCGCGCCTTCAAGAACATATGTTCCCGAAGGATAGGTTGGCTCGTCAGCAGTCAGCGTAATGTTGTATTGAGCGTCAGAGGCTGCAGTTGAAGTACCATACCAACCAGTCTTAATGGAAAAAGTGTTATCAGCTTTAAACTCGTAATTCAACTGATGGTCATATCTGGATAGCAATCCTTCACCCCATTTGGGAACAAAGGCAGACCACTTGCCGACAAGTGATGTTGGGGTACCTTCTTGACCGCCTGGCGTATTATCGTCGTCGTCATCACTACCACATGCACTCAGCGTAAAAGCTGCTACGAACAGGCTTGCAAAAAGCCAAAAATTCAATTTTTTCATAAACATAAAATTAAAAAGATTAATCTGGGACAAATTTACGATTTTTTTACTAAAGTGTTGTTAACAATTTCGCAGAACGATATTTCATATTCACAGAAATAATGTTCAAATTCTTAAAAAACACCTTTCAAATTCACATTTTTCGATAAAATGGATGCTTTTTGTTTCCAAATCACTAAATTTGCAGCGATGAAAGCAATGATTTTTACCGTAATGCCCATGTTCGTTTGTCTGTTTTGGACAACGATGTTGGCCTTTGAACTACTAACCGACAGGAAGGACCGTTCCCGTCTGCATCTTCTGTTATTTTTCCTTGCAGCTACAGTCCTCTATTTCGGCCATTGCGTGTTCTTCAATCATAACACAGGTATCATCCCGTTTACCGACACGCTCTACCTGATTGCCAATCTTGCAGTCTATCCGCTATACTATTTCTATATCTGTTCGTTGACCACTCGTAGCGGGCACGATCTGATGAAATGGGTGATGCTGGCACCTTCCTTTATATTAGGTGTTGTCTCAGGAATACTTTATCTAAGTATGAGTCAGGAAGAGACGCAGCAGTTTATCTCGTTATACCTCTATGAAGGTGAGCACGCAGGGCTCACCGGCTCTGCCGCCCTGCAAGCAGTCGTCCATGATGTGAGCAAGGGATTCTTTGCACTGCTTATCATCCCTACTTTCGTTTACGGACGGCATCATCTGTTGCAATACGAACGGTTATTACGTAGCATCTATGCGGACATCGAGGGAAAAAGCCTCTCAAATGTCCACAGTATGCTGATAGCCTTCATCCTGACATCCATAGCATCGTTTGTGGCAAATATCATTGGTCGCCATCATTTTGATGAAATGCACTGGCTGATGGCTATTCCCTCCACGCTGTTCTCCATGTTCTTGTTTGCCATCGGTTATATAGGTTATCACCAGCATTTCAGTATGCAGGATGTTGAAGCCGACGAACAGCAGGCCGATGCAGCAGTGTCTGATCAGCCAGCCATATCGGAACTGCGCAAACGTATAGAGCTGCTCATGGAACAGGAGCAGCTCTATCGTCAGCCAAACTTTAAAATTGTGGATCTTGTTCAACGGTTGAACACCAATCGTAACTACATCTATCTCGCCATCAATCGCGAGATGGGCATCCCTTTCAACGAATATGTCAACCGTATGCGTATTGATTACGCAATATTGCTCATGAGCCAACATCCGGGCAGACCTCTAAGCGAGATTGCCGAGCAGTCGGGCTTCACGAGCAATACTTCATTCTATCGTAACTTCAAACAGTTCCGTGGTATCGGACCAAAGGAATACAGAGATCAACTATGAGTGGAATACGAGTCCGTCGCCAAACTCATCGACGACAATTGGTTTCGTACGGTCTATCTCATCGGCCAGCAGTTTCTTCGATAGGTCGTTGAGCACGTACTGTTGGATGGCGCGCTTCACAGGACGGGCACCAAAGTCAGGATCGTAGCCTTCGCGAGCCAACCAGTGGATAGCATGTTCTGTGACTTCCAACTGGAAGCCCTGCGGCTCCAGCATCTTCTGTACACGATTGATCTGCAGTCGTACCACCTGTGCAATCTCTTCCTCCGTGAGCTGCTGGAAGGTGATGATCTCGTCGATACGGTTCAGGAACTCTGGTCGCATGGTAGCCTTCAGTTGTTCACGTGTTGCGTTCGACGTCATGATGATAATAGTGTTCTTGAAATCGGCTGTACGGCCTTTGTTATCCGTGAGTCGTCCGTCATCGAGCACCTGTAGCAGGATGTTGAATACATCAGGATGAGCTTTCTCGATTTCGTCGAAGAGCACTACAGAGTATGGCTTGCGGCGTACTGCCTCCGTGAGCTGTCCACCCTCGTCATAGCCTACGTATCCCGGAGGCGCACCCACCAATCGGCTCACGGTATGCTTCTCCTGATACTCGCTCATATCGATACGAGTCATCATCGTCTCATCATTGAACAGGTATTCGGCCAATGCCTTTGCAAGCTCCGTTTTACCTACACCCGTAGTACCCATGAAGATGAACGAAGCGATAGGACGTTTCGGGTCTTGCAATCCGGCACGGCTGCGGCGTACTGCGTCGCTGACAGCAGTGATAGCTTCGTTCTGTCCGATGACTCGCTTGTGCAGTTCGTCTTCCAGATGCAGCAGCTTTTCGCGCTCGCTCTGCATCATTCGCGTCACAGGAATGCCCGTCCAACGGCTCACTACCTCTGCGATATCATCGGCAGTGACCTCCTCACGAACCATCGCATTGCCGTTCTGGGCAGAAGCCAGCTGAGCTTGTATGTTCTTGATATCATCCTCGAGCGACTTCAGTTTTGAATAGCGTATTTCGGCAACCTTTCCGTAATCACCCTCACGTTCAGCACGTTCCGCATCAAATTTCAGTTGCTCCATCTGTTGCTTGTCCTGTTGAATCCTATTCACCAACTGACGTTCCCCTTCCCACTTTGCACGGAACTGAGTCTCTTGTTCTTTCAGTTCTGCGATGTCTTTATCCAGCTGTGCCAGTTTGCTTGTGGGACTAGTTGAGCTAGTGTCACTAGAGTTACTAGAAGGTCTGGCTTCTCTAGAGATGGCCTCGCGTTCAATCTCAAGTTGGGCCAGTCGACGAGTTATTTCATCCAACTCTTCGGGTACGCTGTCGCGCTCCATCCTAAGCTTGGCAGCGGCTTCATCCATCAGGTCGATTGCTTTGTCGGGCAGGAAACGTTCTGAGATATAACGCTCAGAGAGTTGTACGGCTGCAATGCAGGCATCGTCCTGAATACGTACCTTGTGATGGTTCTCGTAACGTTCTTTCAGACCGCGCAGGATAGAGATAGCGCTGAGTTCGTCAGGTTCATCGACCATGACCGTCTGGAAGCGTCGTTCGAGTGCCTTATCCTTTTCGAAGTATTTCTGATATTCATTCAGCGTAGTAGCACCGATAGCCCTAAGCTCTCCTCGTGCTAATGCAGGCTTCAGGATGTTGGCTGCGTCCATAGCGCCTTCGCCGCCACCAGCACCTACCAGTGTATGAATCTCATCGATGAAAAGGATGATACGTCCTTCAGCCTGCGTCACCTCGTTGATGACGCTCTTCAAGCGCTCCTCAAACTCACCTTTGTACTTTGCGCCAGCAACCAGTGCTCCCATATCGAGTGAATAGAGTTGCTTGTCTTTCAGGTTCTCCGGAACGTCGCCACGTACGATTCGTCCTGCCAATCCTTCGACAATGGCAGTCTTACCCGTACCCGGTTCACCAATTAATATAGGATTGTTCTTGGTACGACGGGAGAGAATCTGCAGTACACGACGGATCTCGTCATCACGTCCTATCACTGGATCGAGTTTGCCCTGACGAGCCAGGTCCACAAGGTTCTTTGCGTATTTCTCCAACGACTGATAGTTGTCGTCAGCACTTTGACTCTGAACCTTCTGACCGCGACGGAGTTCCTGGATAGCCTGTCGCATGTCCTTCTCTGTGGCTCCTGCATCCTTTAGGATACGGCTCACGGTGGAATTGACAGTAAGTAGAGCCAACAATATAGGTTCACAGGAAACGTATTCGTCGTTCATCTCCTTGGCCAAGTCCTCTGCCTTCATCAATACCTTATTGGTATCGTTGCTGAGATAGGGATCGCCGCCCTGCACACGAGGTAGGTGTTGCAGTTCCTGTTGCGCAAGCATTTCAATCTGTTGCGCGTTCATCCCCAGTTTCTGGAAGATAAATGTCGTTACATCTTTTGCCTTGTCCAAGAGTCCGACAAGCAAATGGATGGGTTCAATCGTCTGTTGCCCATTTCGTTGGGCAGTTTGCACAGCGGCTTGTACCACCTCCTGTGCTTTGATAGTAAACTTTTCGAGTGTCATAATAGTCTCCTTTCTTTTTTGTTTTTCTATTTTCGTCACCCTCAAATACCATGCCTACCACTCTGCTTCTGTCAGAATGGCATTCGAAAGTGACAAATAGACGCACAAAAAAGAAAGTGATGAGAGGTTATGACTGTTTGGAAGTTGACTTTTTCTTTCCCTTTTTCTCTTCTTCGACAAGCATGACGGTGACTCTGCGGTTGGTGGGGTCAGCCATCACGTCGTGAACAATGGTAGTGACCTGAGCCTTTAGTTCGTTGATAAACTGTTGGGCGTCATACTTTTTAGCCTCAATATCGCGTAGTTTCTTTTCCCAGATACCTGTTAGCTCACAGCTCTTGAGCAGGTCCTCACGAATCAAGTCGATAAGTTCGATACCTGTAGGAGTGGCTACGAGGCGCTTGCGCTCACGCTTGATATAATGGCGCTTGAAGAGCGTCTCAATAATGCCGGCGCGCGATGATGGACGACCGATGCCGTTTTCCTTCATGGCAGCGCGTAGGGTCTCGTCTTCTACAAACTTTCCCGCCGTCTCCATAGCGCGTAGTAGTGAGGCTTCGTTATAATAAGGTGGAGGCGTTGTCATCTTTTCAGTGAGGGTAGGGGTGTGCTCTCCACTTTCTCCTTTGACGAAGGTGGGGAGTGTTCGTTCCTCATCAGCGTTTTTCTCTGGATTATCCTGACTTTCCGAATTGTCTGGACTATCTGGAGTCTTTTCCCTCACCACGCGCCAGCCTGGATCAAGGATTTCCTTGCCGGTAACCTTGAATTCGATAGCCTGGCTAGTCTCACCAGTCTCACTGGTCACCTCTCCCAATACGGTTGTTGTCGAGAACTTACAGTCGGGCAGGAATACTCCGATGAAACGGCGGGCCACCAGATCGAACACTTTCTGCTCCGCATCGCTGAGGTTCTGAGGAATCACGCCCGTTGGAATGATTGCATGGTGGTCGGTCACCTTTGACGTATCGAACACGCGCTTGGTCTTCTTCAGTGCCTTACCGCCGATAGGCTTGATAAATTCTGCGTAGGGAGCCACGCCATTGAACTTGGTCTGATAGAGGCCGTTGAGCGTTTGTGGACACTTCGGATAGATATCGTCAGAAAGGTACTGCGTGTCAACACGTGGATAAGTGGTGTATTTTTTTTCGTAAAGAGCCTGAATGAGGTTCAGCGTCATCTCAGCCGAGAAGCCGAACTTGCGGTTACAGTCCACCTGTAGCGAGGTAAGGTCATAAAGTTGTGGTGGTTGTTCCTTACCTTCCTTCTTTTCTACCTTTGTGACTGTGAAAGGCCTGCCTTCGATGGTTTGAAAGGCTTGCTCACCTTCTTCTTTAGAGGTGAATTTACCTTTAGTGGCTGTGAAGGTAGTATTACGATATACCGTAGCCAGTACCCAATAGGGTTCAGGTTTGAAGTTATCTATTTCCTTTTGTCTGTTTACAATAAGGGCGAGGGTAGGGGTCTGTACGCGTCCGATGCTGAGCACCTGTCGGTTCTGTCCGTATTTCAGCGTGTATAGACGAGTGGCGTTCATGCCTAATAGCCAGTCGCCGATGGCACGTGAAAGTCCTGCCATGTAGAGTGGTTGATAGTCTGTCTGATCTTTCAGATTCTGGAATCCCTCGCGGATGGCTTCATCGGTCATCGATGAAATCCACAGGCGACTGACGGGACATTTCGCCTGTGCCTTCTGCATCACCCATCGCTGGATAAGCTCACCCTCCTGACCGGCGTCACCGCAGTTGACAATACGGTCGGCCGATTGCATCAGCCGTTCGATGACGGAAAACTGCTTCTTGATGCTGGGCTGGTCGATAAGCTTGATGCCAAAACGTTCTGGAATCATGGGCAGTGACGACAGACTCCATGATTTCCACATCTGAGTATAATCGTGGGGTTCTTTCAAGGTACACAGGTGACCGAATGTCCATGTCACCTGATAGCCGTTACCTTCCATATATCCGTCGTGCGAGGCTGTCGCTCCAAGTATGCGTGCTATATCTTTAGCCACACTGGGCTTCTCTGCTATGCAAACAATCATTGTCTTTTTTCGTTTTTACGGTGCGAAGGTAATCATTTTCTTTGAAATAAAGAAATAATATGCAGAAACTATCCTTTTTATGCAGAAAATTGCAAAAACATCAGTTATTGCTGCATATTATTTCGCAGAAAGTTGTAAATTTGCCGCGCTTAATCATAAAACAATAACCTAATATGAATTTTTCTATTTCGCGGATTGCCGCATCATTATCCTTGCTCATGTGTCTTGGATGGCAGTCTGTTTCAGCTCAAGAAGAAGTCGACTGGCTGAAGGACTTACCCAGTCGCATCACGCTCAATGGCTATGCACAGGCAGGCTGGTCCTATCAGGATCCGAATGGCATGAAGACCAATTCCTACAACCTGAAGCGTACGTTGCTGTGGGCGAAGGCCCGTATCACCGATCGTTGGTCGTTCCTGTTTATGCACGATTTTAATAGTGTTGTCCAGGAGTTCTATACTGACTATCGTGTTACCAACGATAAGTCGCTCAGTGTGCGCTTTGGTCAGTTCAAGCATTCTTATACGATGGAGAACCCGATGTCGCCTACGCAACTTGAACTTATCGATGTCTATTCTCAGGCCGTGCTCTATCTGGCGGGCGAAGGTCCTGATCCGTTGAATGGCGTGAACTATGGCCGTGATCAGGGTCTCATGATCTATGGTGATCTGTTCAAGGACTTCGTTCACTACGAGCTTGCACTGATGAGCGGACAAGGTATTAACCGTAAGGATGCCAACAATCAGAAAGATTTCATCGCCAAACTCGAATTGCGCCCCATCAAAGGCTTGCGCATCGTGGGTTCTGGATATTTTGGAACGGGCAATGCTGTCGATTCTGCGAAATGGAACACCATCTCGAAGGGCGACAACTATATGCGCAACCGCTATAGTGCAGGTGTTGAGTATAAGACTCATGCCTATACTGGTAGTCAATATAAAGAGGCGCGTCCTGCTAGTGTGCGTGCTGAATGGCTGGGTGGTAAGGATGGTGACGTAACCTCGCGTGGTGGCTATGTCACGATGTGCATTCCCATTGTCGATGCCCTCGATGTTGTGGCCAGCGGAGAAACCTTTGATCGCAATACGAAGGTGGATGGATGGGATCAGACCAATCTCACGGCAGGTGTTCAGTATTGGTTCTATAAGAAATGCCGTTTGCAGTTGCAGTACACCCGTTGTCTCTGTGGAGATAAATTGGGTAAGGACTACAACTGGCTGCAGGCACAGGTGCAGGTGGCCTTTTAATCAGGCGTAATAACGTCATAATGTAGTAACGATATAACGCAAAAACTAATATGATTATCAAAATCGCTTTAACGCTTATCTTCTTGGCCGTAATGATTGGTGTGGGACTTTATACCCGCAAACAAGCCAGTAGTGTGGATGGATTCGTACTTGGTGGACGTTCCGTTGGTCCGTGGCTTACCGCTTTTGCCTTCGGAACCAGTTATTTCTCGGCAGTGGTCTTTGTGGGCTATGCTGGACAGTTCGGTTGGAAATATGGTTTGAGTTCGACATGGATCGGTGTTGGCAATGCCGTGATCGGTTCGCTCTTGGCGTGGCTCTTGCTTGGCCGCCGTACCAAACTCATGACACAACATATTGAGAGTCGCACGATGCCTGATTTCTTCGGCACCCGTTTCGACAGTCAAGGACTGCGCGTGGTAGCCTCTGTTATTGCCTTCGTGTTTCTGATTCCTTATACCGCAGGTGTGTATAAAGGCATCTCCACCCTTTTCGAGATGGGCTTTGGTATTCCCTATGAATACTGTGTAGTTATCATGGCCATCTTGACGGCTGTCTATGTGATTCTTGGTGGCTATAAGGCGACGGCAATGAATGACTTCATTCAGGGCATCATCATGCTTTTTGGTATTGTGGCTGTTATCGGAGCTGTGCTCAATGCGCAGGGAGGATTGGTGGCTGCTGTCGAAAAGCTCTCGTTGATTCCTTCCGATGCCGATGCTACGGTAAATGGTGGCTTTGCCTCTTGGTTCGGCCCCGATCCTTGGGGATTGCTTGGCGTGGTGATCCTTACTTCGCTTGGTACGATGGGACTGCCTCAGATGGTTGGTAAGTTCTATTCCATCACGGATGAGAGCGCTATCAAGCGCGGCACCATCATCTCTACCGTCTTCGCTTTTATCGTGGCTGGTGGCTGCTATTTCCTTGGTGGATTCGGCCGACTCTATGATCCTGTGATAGCCGAGAATGGTAAGATTGCCTTCGACTCTATTGTTCCTGCCATGCTGGTACAGCTCTCACCTGCACTGATTGCCTTGGTGGTGTTGCTTGTTCTTTCTGCTTCGATGTCAACGCTGGCTTCACTCGTGCTTACCTCCAGTTCGACGATGACCCTCGATCTTATCTATCGTGATAAGAAGTCACAGCCAGGTGAGGTGCAGGATGGTGAGATCGATGCCGATGTGTCTGAGAAGATAGAACGCCGCAAGGTCGTGGTGATGCGTGTGCTCATCATGTTCTTTATCGCGATTTCCCTCCTTATTGCCCTTAATCCGCCTACGTTCATTGCCCAGCTCATGGGTATCTCTTGGGGCGCTTTGGCAGGTGCCTTCCTTGCTCCCTTCATGCTGGGCCTCTATTGGCGTGGTGTGACTACAGCCTCCGTATGGGCTTGTTTCATCTGGGGAGTCGGTCTTACTGTCGTAAATATGCTGATTGGCAATCCTATTAATCCTATCAACTGTGGTGCTATCGCTATGGTAGGCGGCTTCCCCGTAGTATGGATTGTCAGTTTGCTATCACCAAAAATGGCCGACCAGAAGGTCAGCCAGATTTTTGAATGCTATCAGAAAAAGTGAAAAGTGAAGTGTGAAAGGTGAGATATCCTTTTCACTGCTTCCCGATAAGCTGAAGAATTGCCTTTGCATCCTCGTCGCCCTCAGCAGCTTCTTTGCGCAGGTCGGCGAGGATTTCTTTTCCGCCTTTCTCATTGCCTACAGCACGCTTCAGCCATTTCTTTGCCTGTGCTTTGTCAGCGGCAATGCCCTTTCCTTTCAGATAAGCCTTACCCAATGCATATTCAGCTTCGGCATTCTCCTGAGCAGCGGCTTTCTTGAACCATTCCACAGCTTTCTTTCGGTCCTTTGCCACACCGTCGCCATCCTTATAGCAGTCGCCTAACTCATATTGTGCTTTGGCGTAGCCTTGCTTGGCCGATTTCTCATACCACTGGAAAGCCAATAGATCGTTCTCGGCAGTTCCACGTCCTTTCTCGTAGCAACGGCCCAGTCGATACTGGGCTTTCATGTGTCCTTTCTCAGCAGCAGCCTTCAGCTTTGGGAAAGCCGCTGTGTAGTTTTTGGCATCGTAGAGAGCCTTGCCCTCTTCGTACAGCTTGTCTGCAGACTGTGCACTGGCTGTAAGGCTCATCATGACCATCAGTATGAACAAAAGTCTTCTCATTTTTCTTATTATTAATTATACGGTTTCTTCAATCTATTTACGAATGACCTTCTTGCCTTCAACAATATTGATGCCTTTCTGCATCTTGTTCAGACGCTGGCCGTTGAGGTTGTAGATGGCGTTGTCGTTGGCCTTTGTAGCCGATACGGCTTTGATAGCTGAAGGCTCATGATAGTCGCTATACTTTCCGCCACCCCAGGTGATCCAGTTCTTTTCGGCATTCTCCCATGCATAGTTGCCCCAGAAGTTGTTGTCCAAGGAGTTTACCTGCAGGAATACCTCATCTTTCGACAGCAGTGTAACGGTGCAGTTCTCGTCGCTATTGCGCTCGAAACCAGCCTTGGTGCCATCGCTAACGAAACGTAAACGAGCGCGGTTCTTTGTAGTACCAGCATTTACGCCAGCCTGAGTTCCAGGACTCATGGAGTTACCGTTAGAGAAGGTCTGATCGTAGAGAGCTGACGTGAGCACGAAGTCGTAAGTGCCGTCGGCAGCCATCAGTACGAGCGCAGCATCCTTTGGTGTAACGTAGGCGGTAGCGTCTGCGCCGTCGAAGTTGGTGTAGGTTACATAAGCTCCCTTAGCTGAAGAGTAACCTGCATTCACTTTGACTGCAATAACGTTCTGTGGTACAACGTAGCTGCAAATGGTGTGGAAGCCACGCAGACCGTTCTCAATCTTTACAGAAAGCGCTCCGTGAACTTCAGCCAGTGAGAAGTGAGCGTCGGTAACAACCTCTTTTTCGTAGTCAGTAGCATACTGCGGATTGGCAGTGTTTCCGTAAGGATGACCAGTCGTACCATAGGTCAGTGCGATGAGCAAGTCCTTGGTGTTGGTCAGATCGGCCAGTTCCAACTGTCCGAGAATCTGCCAGCTGTAGCCAACGAACGAGCCCGTAGCATCACCGAAGAGCGCAGCCATGTTCTTCTTTCCGTCAGCATCGGCATTGCTCTGGCTCTGTCCATCTACGCCCAGACCTTTCAGGTCGGCCTTCACCCAAACGGTAGCACCGCTCGCAGCCAGTGCTTCCTTCTGAGCATTCAGTTCACTTACTGTGTAAGGATTCTCTTTGGTTCCATCGCCTGCCATCGCTGATGTACAGACGAAAAGGGTGCTGACCGCGAGGGTCAGCATCCTTTTAGATAGATGATTATGCATTATTACTTAACAATAACTTTTTTGCCATTGATAATGTACATACCCTTCTGGGTCTTAGTTACCTTCTGACCGTTCATGTTGTAGATGCTCTTAGCATTAGCATCAGCAGCCTTCACGTTCTCAATACCAGTAACAACATCGAGCTTCTTCTTAGCAGCCTCCTCAGTTTCAGCGAAGACAACGGTGAAGATTGAAGCCTGGCTAAGCTTGAGCACGAGCTCAGGTGTAGCGGTAGCAGAAGCCTGAGTACCCTTGATGGTTGCAGTGTACATTGCTGCCATCTGACCCATCATGATAGAAACGGTCTGAGCCTCTGATGTGTAGCTGATTGAGCCGTCAGGCATTGCTGTAGCGGTAGCAGCAAGAGTAAGCTCGCCAGTCTGGAATGGCATTGGAGCCAACTGGAAGCCAGAGAAGGTGATGTTCACCTTGCCAACTTCAGCAGTCTGAGCAATCTTCACGCTCTGTGCAGCGGTAGTAGCGGGAGCCATTGGAGTAGAAGGATCTGCAGCTGGAGCAGCAGAGATAGCTACGAAGCCTTCGTAGGTCTTCTTCTCGAACTGCTTCTGCTCGATGTACAGCTTCGTGATGAACAGGTTGGTACCTGTCTCAGCACGAGTGATAGTAATCACCT
>Ga0265298_10004556_pt1 | contig 17681 bp, 19 predicted proteins | sample AusTroGonzalo_MG_3_FD_193486 | JGI IMG/M metagenome (GOLD analysis project Ga0265298, IMG submission 193486) | Bovine rumen microbial communities from tropical cattle in Woodstock, Queensland, Australia - Gonzalo_01 | ecosystem: Host-associated > Mammals > Digestive system > Stomach > Rumen ... | reverse complement strand
AGTTCTTTCATGCTATCCCCTCCGTGTATGCGTCCATAATGCGGGCGGGAAGTTCAAGCCATTCCATAACCATTTTTTCGCGGGCGTTGACTTCCGATAAAATCGCGTCAACGTTGAAGTCCTGCATTTCCTGCTCATAGCGTGTGCTATAGTTCCCACTTGTGATTGTTTTGAAAAATCTGTTCCTTGCCATTTTTACATCCTCCTATGTGATTTTTGGTTGTGTAGCGGGGACTTTTTACAGCCCCCGCCGTAATTGTCATGCGTCGATTTCGATGTCCGTAAGAACGTAGTCCCACGATGTACCGTAGTGAGTAACGCCCCACAAATACATACCCAATTCGTTGTTATAAAGCACGATTTCGTTTGTGTAGTCTTTCAGAATGTCCGCGCCGTTGTCGTCAATGATGAAATACTGGAAAATTTCGCGTTCGTTGTCGTCCTCATCGAATAAATCACCATTTTCGATGTTCCATGCATCCCAACCAGTAACACCGATAATTTCGTTGTTAAGAACGTGTTGAAACGATTTTGCAAGGGTCGCATAGTCTATGCGCTCGTGCTCCTGTCCGTATGCGCTCACCTCGTTACCGCAAAAATAATTAGATGTCCATTTGCTCATTTTCAGTTCCTCCTGTTTTTACATGCTTTTGTGTAGTTTTTTGGTTACATGACGGGGCTTTTTACGTCCCATTATGTAATTTTCTGTTGTGGTCCACTCTGCATTTATGCGGGCTTGTGACCGCCTTTTGGCTGCATTAGACCCGCGGGGGAAAGCCCCCGCCTGTCATTAAAGTAATTCTTCCGTTTTTACGGTTGCGCGGATTGCGTCAAGGTCTTCTTGTGTAATCGTTCCCGCTGTAAAGCAGTTAGATTTCAGCCTATCAAACACGTACTGATTGCACCCGCTAAAGATTGCTACAACGCTGTCAAGTTGCGCCCATGACAACTCTTTAATTCTTCCGATGATGTGAAAAAGCGTTTCCATCGTATTTCTAAAACATGCATAATTCTTTTGACCCCCAACAAGGCGGATTTCTATGCGCCCGTCGTCAAAATGCGACCCGTTAAAGCAGTTTGAATGTGAACTGCTCATACAATGAACGTCTAATGTTTTGGCGTTGCTGTAGGTCATGCGTCTACACCAGTCTGTTGATCCTGTACGGTTAAAAGCAATTTTGAAAAGGTCATAATGATGATTGATGATGTAAAACAGTTTTCTACAGTTTTCTTCTTGTGTTTTGGCGGATGTGCCTAACAGACCGACGGACACATTTACATGCATACCTACGCCCGACGCTGTAGAAATACCGAACATCGGGAAAGCGTCATTCCACATGGTTTTAAAGTCTTTATAATGGTTGCGGATGAACTCTTTTGTCATAACTTGCGTAATACATTCCGTTCCCGTAATCGTGCAATCTGTCTGCTGTTTGAACAGGTTAGCGGGGAAAAGCGGGAAGATTGCGGTTTCCATGATATTAGATAGGATGTTTTGCGCTCTCATGTCGCGGTTCGTGCTCAAAATGAAATTTGTTTCAATCTCAAGACCGTAACCCTTTAAGGGCTTGCCATCCACGCGGTTGAAATTGGCGTCACATTTAATGGCGCGGTCGCTTGTGAAATAGAGATTTTCGCGGAAACCTTGAAATGCGTAATTGACGCCGTATGTTTCGGTGTGGTGGTAACCTTGAAGATTGCCTTTTCTCATTTCCTTGTTGTTGTGCTGTTTGTCTTTTCTCATGTTCAATTCCTCCTATTTGGGTGGCTGTTTTTGCCGATTTTATGCGGTTTGCGGGGTGGCTTGCGCCCCCTGCTGATGTAAACATCATACTGCTAGTTGAAATAAATGTCAACAACAAAATGAAAAAATGATAAAAAACTTTTTCAGTGACACAAGGGGGCGTTGTCGATCGGCGTTCAAGTGGTTGATGTTTTTGTCATGTTTCGATAGAATAAATCACAAGGGCGGGCGTAATTTTTCCGACGCTCAAATCACAATCTGGACAAAAAAATGTGTGCACCAGGTAACGCACCCCGCAACGCAAGCGGGGGGAATTTTCACACGGTCAAATGTAAAAACCACATCGAAAAGGGGTGGAAGAATGGCAAAAACTACAGGCAACGATGTAAAAACAAAAAGCCGTGCGTCTATGATTATTGACGGGGACATAGAACCCGAAACCGCAAAAGAACGTGGACTGCTGAACTTGCGTAAACGTGTGCCGTTTAATCAGATGGACGCGGAAAAGCGAAAAGAGATATGCAGAAAAGGGGCGAAAGCAATCAATCAACTACATGGAGAGAAGAAAACCGCGCGGGAATGTCTAACAAACATACTTTCGCTGAAAATTACCGATGAAATCGTAGCGGGTGCAGATATCGACCCCGCGATTGCCGAAAGGCTAAAGAGGGACAACCCAAACGCTACCATATACGACTTAATTCACGCGGTCGCGGTTGGGCGTGCGCTTGAGGGGTCGGTCAATGCTATGCAGTTCATAAGGGACACAAACGGCGATAAGCCTACAGATAAGATAGATGTAACAGGGGAAATTGTGACAGACAGTGACCGCGCACTGATGCAAGCCATAGCACAACGCCTTGATAGCGGGGAACGGTTGGAAGTGGTCAAGGATTTACAGCCCGAACAGTAAAAACCCGCCTAAGTCTATGGAAGATTTACAGCGGTCTATGTGATTTCGGGAACGCACAACACAAACCCCGAAAAACACCACACTTTTTTGTATATAAGGAAGAAACTGTTCGCAAAAGACATGTTTGCCGAACAGATGAAAAGCCCGCAAACCCGCATGGTTGACACGTTTCTTTGTTTCGGTACGGTTTCGGGGTACTGGTTTCGGGGGAACGTCCGCACATGGCGCACAAATCCACATGGAAAAAACACACGCCCTTGTGTAATTTTTTATAGGAAATTAGCGGGTTTCCACATGCGCGCGTGTAATTCTATGGAAGAAAACCACCCCTACCCCGTGGACCGCGGCTCGACTGGAATGGGTTCCCATAGTCCCGCTCGCAAATTTTATATAAAAAATAAGTCGCTTTAGCGCACTAAAGTAAAGGAGGAAAGCATGAAAACAGGTGTAGTAGTAGAGAAAGGGATAACGAAAATCCCGTGGCAGTTAATTTGTAGGATATACAGGATGGTCGGGTTTAGGATGCTGATACCGAGGGGGCGAGAGGAGTGCCTGATAGTGTTTGATACATATAACGATGCACTAGAAGGATTAAGGTTTCTAAACGACATAGAGAAGAGGGTAGTTAAGTATGGTAATGGGAGTGAAATCGAATGAGTATAACGCGACGTATGAAACGACAGCGTTTGATGTAATACCGAGGAATGGGCTATACGAGATACGAGAGGTAAACAGCGGTTTAACATTTTTCATTGATAAGGGGGCATTTAATGACACCGAAAGAGGCGAAAAAGGAACTAGCACCGTTAAAAGATATGGCGAAAGACATCAAGTCGGTAGAGGACGAGATAGAGCGGCTCATAACGATAGCCACAAAGATGACAACCAGTTTCGACCCAGTAAACATTGTAGGAGCACCGAAGAACAAGATGGAAGATGCCCTTATGAAGTTAGAAGACTATAGATTACGTCTGTCGAACTTACTCATGGAGGACATAGCATACAAAAATAGGTGTTTAGATATCGTTTATCGGATAGAGCCGAAGTCGTTGCAGAAAATACTCCTGTACTACTATTTTCAAGATAATACGATGGAGAAGACTGCGGAGTTAATAGGCAAATCATATCAATGGACATACGAACTTTACAAGTCTGCGTTAAAAAAATATGCAGAAATTTCGTCCACTTGATAGAAATTGATAATACCTTTGTGTATTATGTTAATGGAAAAACCTGTTTCCAAAAGCAATTCTTCCTATAAGGGTAGGGCTGATGTTAATTCATCAGTCCTATTTGCATTTATGGAATTTGAAAATTTAAAACCAAGTGAGTTACGAGAAAAAGAATATGACTATTGCCGCGCAAATCTCGAATATTTCGTCGAGAAGTACGGGCATATAGAGGATAAAGACGCGGATACGCTGGTCCAGCCGTTCAGACTTTGGGATGCTCAAAGGGATGCGCTGCGTCAGTTCCGCGATAACAGGCTTAACGTAATCCTAAAAGCACGTCAGTTAGGTATTACGTGGCTTGCTTTGCATTATGCGCTTTGGGTTTTAATCAACCCTGGGCGCACCGTAATCGGGTTGTCGAGAACAGAGGACGAGGCGCAGGAACTTGTAAGACGAATGAGTGTCATATTGGACAATATGCGTCCGTTATTTGCTCCGAAAAACGACCAACCTATAAATTGGGTTAACGCGACGTGGGAGAACACATCCCTTATACTTACAATCCATTTTCCAAATCTCCCCGATAGTGTATTCAAGTGTTTTCCCTCGTCGCCTAATGCAGCGAGGTCATTTACCGCAAACCTATTCATTTTTGACGAATGGGCGTTCCAGCAGTTCGCAGAAGACATTTGGAAAGCGGGTTATCCGACTATTAACCGTCCTACAGGCGGTCAGGTCATCGGGTTATCTACGATTGAGCGCGGTTCGTTCTTTGAAAAGGTCTTTACTGACCCCGATAACGGCTTTAATAAGATTTTTATTCCGTGGTACGCAGACCCTAGGCGGGATGATGCTTGGTATGAACAAACCAAACGTACTATGGGAGAAATGATAACGCAAGAGTACCCTGCGACCATTGAAGAGGCTCTTACAGTACCAGGCGGAAGTTTCTTCCCCGAAGTAAAAAGAGAAACCCACGTTGTTAAAAACGAATTAGAGGGGAAATTGCGAAGATATGTATGCCTAGATTATGGGTTAGATATGCTCTCCGCACATTGGATACAAGTAGACTCCAAAGGGAACGCCCAAGTTTATCGGGAATATGACGCTCCCGACAAGACAATAGGCGCAGCGTGTGACATTTTACTGTCATTAAGTGACGGAGAGAACATAGAATACTGGCTTGCACCGTCTGATTTGTGGTCACGAAGTCAGGAAACTGGTAAATCGAGGGCGGTTTTGTTCTCCGAGAACGGAATTAACCTCACAAAAACGTCGAGGGACTTCCCTGCTGGCTGTGCATCCATGAAAGAGTGGCTAAAACCCGTCGGAGAACACGCTAGATTGACGATTTTAGACGGTTCTGCGCCAAATCTGTACAGATGCCTTACCAAAATCCAAAAGGACAAGAAAAGGGCAAATATCTACGCTAAAGACCCACATGATTTGACACATGATGTTGACTCATTGAGGTCTTTTTGTGTTTGGTGGGTACGTTCACCCGAAGTGGACTACGAAAAAATTGAAACGAAGTACCACAATTCGATACTTGAGGACATAGAAAACGCTAGTAAAGAAGACAGAGAGTACCTTTTGAAGAAATATGGAGAACCCGTATGAGGTTAAAGACGCTCATGGAGAAAGCCAAGAAGACAATCGCACCCACGAAAGAAGACAAAAAGAGAGATAAATGGCGTGGAAAACTCGAAAACGCCCGAATTGCATACTCTTCTGTGCTGTCAGAAGTCAAAAAAATGCAGGGAATTTACGAGGGAACGCGTGAAGTAAACGGAAACCCGAATACGAACGTCGCCGCAAAGGATTTGGCTATCAATGTAAGGAATATTGCCTACGAATTGATTGAGTCGCAAGTAGACTCGTCCATTCCGATGCCAAAAGTAACAGCAATCCACGAAGAAGACGAGCAATTAGCCCGCTCTATTGAAAGAGCGCTGGTAAATAAGGTGAAATTGCTCAAATTATCCATCATCAACGACAAAATGGAGAGAACCGTACCCGTACAGGGCGGTGATTTCTTTATGGTTGAGTGGGATAACGACCTTGGGTTTCACTCAAATTACGGTGACGTGAACGTTTTAGAGGTCGCTCCTAGGCAAGTTATTCCGCAGCCTGGTGTTTCTGACATCGAGGAAATGGACTATATCTTCGTACAGACGGCTCAAACAAAGAGATACGTCAAGGATAAGTACGGAGTAGATGTCGAAGATGCGTCGGAAGAATATAAGGATATAAGGGGCGCAGAGGGCAATTCTAGCCTTGATACGGACATCGTTACAGTAAACACCGTCTACTACAAAAATGACGGTAAAATCGGCAGATTTGTGTGGGTAGACGACTATACGCTTGAAGACCTTGACGATTATCAGGCAAGAATTACCCGCAAGTGTAAAGAATGTGGATATGTGACTGACGAGAAGACTTGTCCACAATGCGGTTCAAAGAAGTTTGAAGAGTCCGTGGATGAAATTCAGACCATTTCTATTCCGCTCATGGAGGAGCAGGGTGTCGATGAAATGGGAAATCCCGTTCAGATATCCGCAGCAGAAGAGGTTCAGATTGAATATTACAAGCCGAACTGTTTCCCGCTGATTGTTCGCAAGAACGTATCAAAGTCCGACTCCCTGTTAGGGTTTAGTGATGTAAAAGTCATTGAGGACCAGCAGGACTTAATTAAGAAAGTAGGTAGCAAGGCTGCTGAAAAGACCCTAAAGGGCGGGTCAATCGTGACTCTCCCTAGAGGGGTCAAATTAGAAACCACGGACAGAGAGTTAAAGATTGCTCGACTGGACGACCCGCAGCAGAAGTCCATGATTGATGTCCTGAATATGCAAGTAAACATTCAACAGGATATGCAGATGGTCAATAAAGCCTATGAGGATGCTCGTTCTACGTTAGGTATTACGGATGCGTTTCAGGGTAAATATGACCCCTCTGCTGTATCGGGTACTGCGAAACAGTATTCCATCAATCAGGCAGCAGGGCGTCTTGAGTCCAAGAGAGTGATGAAAAACGACGCTTATGCAAAACTCTACGAAATGATGTTCAAGTTTTGGCTTGCATATGCTGATGACCCGCTCCCGATTACTGGCAGCGGTGTAAACGGTGAGCAGGAGTTCGACCTTCTTGATAAGTCAGATTTCGTAAAGCAGGACGCGGCAGGAACATGGTACTGGAACGACGAGTTCTTGTTTGAAACAGACCCTACATCGACGATGATGGCTAACCGTGAGGCTATGTGGCAGCAGATTGACATGAAACTGCAAAGTGGCGCATTTGGTCAGTTAGGCTCATTAGAAACAATGAGATTGTATTGGAGTCTGATGGAGAAGAACCATTATCCTAACGCTGGTGACGTTTTAAGTCAGATAGAAATGTTAATGGCTCAACAGCAGCAGATGGCTCAACAGCAGATGCCTATGGAGGGAGTCGCCAATGAAATGCCCGTTATGTAATTTAGAAATGCGTATCATCCGAACAAGAAATATCCTTGAGAACGACAACACTCCCGATGCGGAAACAAAGTTGTTCGTAGAGCAGGACCTTTCTTGTATGAATGAGAACTGTAACAACCACAAGAAAATAGTGGAAACGGTAAGACACGAAGTACCGATTGGCTAAAAGGACTGAATAAGTCCTTTTTTAGTTGATAAATCCGCAGGAGTAGCGAAAAAACCCAATAGAAAGGAAAACTGAATATGAAAAACAATCTTCTTGAACTTGACTTACAACTCTTTGCAGAGGAGGTCGAGGGAGTAGGCGTAGAAGAGCCGACCACCGCCGAGTCGGAAGAAGAAACATCGGAGGAAGAAACTGTTGAAGAAGGCGAAACAGAAGACGGGAACGCCGAACCCGAACAGACTCCCGAAGAGAACGCACGATACGCCGCAATCAGACGCAGAGCAGAGGAAGACGCAAAGCGTAGATACGACGCTGAAATGGGTCAATTAAATCAGCAAATCGCGGCTATGTGCCAAGGGACTACGCACCCTGTAACTGGAAAGCCCATCATGAATGTGCGCGAATATATTGATGCACTTTCCACGCAGCAGAGGATGGAGAGGGAAAACGAACTTAAAGAAAAGGGAATTGACCCATCTGTCATCGACAAAATGATTGCGGAAAATCCCGTCGTAATGCAAGCCCGCCAGGTTCTTGAGCAGAACAGGATGGCGGAGGCAACGAACGCATTACAAAGAGATATGGCTGAACTCGCCAAGATTGACCCCTCTATTAAGAGCGTTGACGATTTAGCCGCATTACCGTCATTCCCAAGGATGCTTGAGAGCGTAGCGAGGGGTGAGTCACTTGTAGATGCCTACAAGATGTGCAACTTTGACACGTTTATGCAGCATACAAACGATGCTGCAAGGCAGCAGGCTATCAATCAGATGCGCGGGAAATCCCATCTTCCTAGTCAAACACAGGGAGTAGCAACTGAAAACGATGACGACGTTGAAGTTCCACCCGAAATCATGGCGCGTTTTAAGGCTGACGGCAAAACAGAAAAGCAGATTAAAGAACTCTATAAACGAGTACCACACTAACAGGAGGAAAAAGGTATGGCATTTGAATTTGTAAGGAGTGAAAACTCCGCATATCCGATTGAAAAAGAACTCGTTGCCACCGCTACCACACAGTACAAGCATGGTTGCGCTCTGAAATACGGCTCTTCCACAGGAACGGCTGAACTGGCAACAGGAACAACGAAACCCGAATACATCTACGCAGGAAAGGACATCACGGCAGCAGCAGGAGATAAACTCGCTGTTATCCCCGTTCTTCCCGAATACGAGTTTGTTACTTCTTTAAGTACAACAGGCACATCCCTTAAAGAAGGGCAGAAAGTTACTATCGCATCTGATGCGTTAAGAGTAACGGCTACGACTTCTAGTGGTGTATTCCAGTTACTTGAGCCTGGTAAGGCATCGGGCGCTTACATCCGTGGCAGATTTGTATAAGAGAGGGGGAAAAAGACATGGCAGTAACATTTAGTAAGCATGGCGGACTGAATGACGAGGCTTGGAAAGTTATCGACACCGAACTTTCTATGGTTATTCAGGATACGGACACAGAAAAGAATAAAGATGACGAACTTGTTAAGGCTCTTTACAACGTAAAGACTTCCAAGAAGTTCGGTGAGAAACAGGGTAGCATGACTGAGTTCGGTAACTTCGTAGAGGTTTCCGAGGGTGACAATGCTGTTGCTGATGACATTCAGATGGGATTTTCCAAACTGATTGAGCACAAGCAGTACATCAAAGGTTTCACTTGCACAAGAGAGGCAAAGGACGATGGCGACATCGACATGATGAAGGCTGCTGCTGCGAACTTTGTTCGCTCCTATAAGAGGTCGAGAGCACAGTTTGCATCCGACTGTCTGACGGCAGAGGGTACAACCTTTACTTATGAAGGCAAGACCTACGACAAGACAACAGGCGACGGCAAAGGTCTGTTTGCTACGGACCACCTTGGCAAGAAGACTGGTGTTGCAGAACAGTCAAACGTTTTCACAAACTTCTTTGGAAACGATGCTACGATGCTCTACAGACTGGCTAACATTGGTCGTAACTTCAAAAATCAGAGCGGTAACGTTATGGGTTACACCTTTGATACCATCATCATCCCTGGTGATGCTTGGAGATTAGAGGACCTTGTTCAGACGATTATCCATTCTCGTCTGCGTCCTGGCACAAACAACAACGACATCAACACGCAGGAAGGCAACTGGAAACTGATTGTTGACCATCGTTGGGCTGCAAACGCAGCATCGGGACATGAGCCTTTCATCCTGATGTCTTCCGAGGCACAGAAAGAACTTAACGGCGGCGTGTTCTATGACCGTGTTCCGCTGGATGTAGCAAACGAAGTTCTGCTGGATAGCAGAAACCTCAAGTGGACAGGCTACACACGTTTCTCCGCTGGTTTCTATGCTTGGCAGCCGTACATCCTTGGCGGTGCATCCGCAGGAACAACCTTATCGTAAAAGGGGGAAACGCATGATACCTAAAGGACTTAAAGTAGGTCAGACGTTTAAAGACGGCATTTATACCTACAAAGTTACACAGGTTATTGGCGAAAACTATGTGAGTGAAAGGGTGGGGGAAACCTCACCCTCCGCTCCCGTAGAAGAGCCGAAAGAAGACATCGAAGATGTCAAAGAAGACTATGAGTCGTTACCCTATGCACAGTTAAAGAAACTCTGCGCTGACAGAGGATTAGATGCATCGGGTAAGAAAGCAGAACTTATTGCAAGATTAGAGGGTTGATATGAGTACATGGTATGACTTAAAGTTGGCAGTTCTACAGAAGATGTTCGCAGCAGACGACGAGATTATTGATGACGAGTCTACTCGTGGATATATCTCCGCCATGCCGCATTGTGCAAACGAGGGCTTGGCATTACTGGCAACCGCAGGAAAGTTCATCACAAAGTCCGTAAGTATCGCGCAAATGGATATTCCCAACCTTGTTGGCGACGAAATTTCGGGCAACATTCATGAGTTTTCCGATGAATACTCATACCAAGTAGACCAAGGGCAATCCTATTATTTTGAGTGTGCAGGAACAGGCACTTGCGAAATCTATGTTGACGATGCTGTAGTAGACACGTTGACGCTTGAAAGCCCTAGTTATACAGCATACAAGGGTCTTATCTCTAACGCCGACAAGAAGACGGTTAAATTTGTCTTTTCCACATCATATCCAATGGCTTTAAAAAACTGTGCGATTTATGCACAGACCTTTGCAGAGGATGTGGACGTTGTACCGTTCACCAAAAAGGTTAAGTACAACATGACGGATTTGGTCGATGACTTCTATATGATAGACCCGCAGGGCATCTATTATGAAGGCGCATATCAGACATATTTGCAGACCGCAGATTTTTACCAAGAAGGAACTAAAACTCTCGTATTAGACCGTGATATGATTGGAAACTTCACGATTTACTACAGAGCATATCCGATGGAGATTACTTCGGAAACGGCAGACGATACAGAGTTACCGCTTGACCCCGAAGTATACGCAATTTTACCTCTTTATATGGCATCACAACTATATAAGGATGACGACCTTGGTATTGCCACTTCTTATCGCAACGAGGCAGAGGTGGCTTTTGACAGACTGGTTAATTCTGCGAACTTATCTGCATACGAGAAGTTCACAAGTGATACGGGGTGGATTTAAATGGCAGTTTCCTTTAAAGTTCCTAAATCACCAAAAAGAGATATATTCGTCATTGACGAGTTTATGGGTGTAGACCTTACAAATACTGGCTCTAACATTGACGAGAACAAAAGTCCTAACGCCGAAAACATGGTTCGCTATGTGCCTGGCAAGGTTCGTAAAAGGACTGGGTTTCAGACTAATGTCCTGTTTTCTGATGCAAAAGATATAAACCGCGCAAAAAACACTTCTGACGAGTGGGTAGAAATTCATCCCGAAGACTTTGACTATAGTGGAAGATTTTTATTATCCAACTTTTATCAAGTGTTGGATACTGCTTATGTCGCATACGAAGTTGAGGCAGTCGGTGAATATTCGGAAGTATTGTGGTTGACAGAGTGTGCGTATAATTACACAACTGGTAGTAATCATTATACAGGCACAGAAGAAACACCATATATAAACAGAAGATATTGGTTTGGGTACAATTCATATAAAACAACTGGTTTTGGAATTGCAAGGTTTAGCAACAACCCGAATGATTATTTAAAAATCCGTGGATTAAAAGTATTTGAAGATACTACTGCTAGTAATGCGACAGAATTGCTAAACCTTCCGTGGACTCCTGCACCCGAAGACAATGGAAATCATTTTTGCAGAACAGAAACGGCAAGCCCCGTCTACGGATGCCACATTCTTCGTAATGGTAATTTCGACGGAAACAGAGTTGTCAATGTAAATAGAGCGCTTGGAACGTCAAATGAGTTTCAGACATTTACCATAACGTCTACGAGAAGTATCTTATATAATTTAGGCGAGGCTATTTACAGAACGGCAGATAACTATAGACTTGTAGAAACATTCCTTGACTTTGAATATATTTTGTCAGGCGACAACACGTGGATACAAGTCGCAGGAAATGGTTATGGTGGTGATGCAACACTAACCGACACAAACGGCGAAGTAAAGCATTATTCGTTAAAAATACCGACTGGAAGTTATACAAGCGTTAATGTAACGGCTGGAACGGAGTATGGCACAGCAAATACGGCTACGTTACAGATTAAAAACCTGACTGTATGTTATCAAAAGGACGACAAGTACAAGTGGAGTCCTGCACCAGAAGATAACGATGGCGTTTTCCATACCGAGGATATTTACAACATAGGTCGTGAAAACGTCGCGCTGATAGACTCGTATAGCAGGGAAAGAGTAAATTCTTCCGCAACAGAGAACAACTGGATACAAATAGCAGATGCAGACCATCACATTAACGGGTTTGCAAAAATCAGTTTTGACATCCATACAGACTCAAACGCAGAGCCAAACCAAATTATTGTAGATGCTGTAAACGACCACAATCAATGGTTAGTACACGATATCGTAACGGCAAATCTTGATAAAAAGCATTATGAATGGTATTTGAGTGCTGCCGCAGCAGATTACTACGTTAAGTATTTAACGGTTGAGTTTTATTTTTCCACGACTGGAATTACCTACAGTTACGATATTTCTAACATCGAACTGAAAGAGATTTCTCCAAAAGAGTATTATTCAATTTCTTCCAAAAACTACATTTATCATGTGGGAGCAGACTTTTGGTTAAGACCGAGTAATGAGTCGGGATTTAAAAAGATTTACTCGTCCGCAAACAAACGGATTAGCCGTTCGTGGCAGTTAAACGATAATATCTACATTATAGATGGTAGTGATATTTATACTTATGCAGTTGGTGACGAAAGGGCTATTCCACTTACAGAGATTGGGAAAATTCCTGTCGTAACGATTGCGAAATCTCCGTCAGGTGGTGGGACTGGGTACGACGCACTTAATATGCTACAGCCTGGGTTTGAAGAGTGGTTTACTGTATCACAAGCAGAGGCAAGCGAAAAAATTTTTCACTTATCTTTTGGACAGTTAGACCACAAAGAAACGCAGGCGTGGGTCATGGACTCAAACGCTAACTGGGTGCAAAAGAAAGAGGGCGTTGATTACTCTGTTGATAGAGGAACTGGAACAATCACTTTTGTTACCGCACCTGGCAAAACACCGTCAGGCGAAGATAACGTAAGAATAAGAGCCTACAGAACTGTTGAGGGGTATGCAGATAGAGTTAGAAAATGTACTGTTGGCGCATTGTTTGGCGTAGGCGGTGCAGGAGATAGGCTCTTCTTGAGCGGCAATCCCGATTATCCGAACTGGGATTTCTATTCGGAGCAGTTTGACCCGACCTATTTCCCCGATTTGGGATATTCGGTTATGGGTTCTGCGGCTAGTGCGATTGTCGGATATGCTATTATCAACAACTATTTAGCAGCCTTTAAAGATGAATATGACGAGTCACAGGCGGTATTCATTAGAGAGGGCGACATGGTTGTCAATCCGACGACAAACGCGTCAGAGCCAGCGTTTAAGTTAATAAACACACTTCAAGGGAACGGTGTTATTGCACCGTATTCTTTTGGGTATCTTACGACAGAGCCGTTGTTCCTGACGCGTTCGGGAGTATACGCTATTACGGTTCAAGATATTACTGGTGAAAAATACAGCCAAAACCGTTCGTTCTATCTCGATGGGATGTTAACAAAAGAAGACCATCTTGAGAACGCGGTGGCGGTTGTGTATAAGGACCAGTACGTTCTAGCAGTCAACAATAAGTTATACATATTAGACGGTATTCAGCCAATCAGGACAGATAAGTCAATGCCGTATTCTACAAGACAGTACGCAGGGTTCTATTGTACAAATGTCCCTGCGTTATGCATGTGGACAGACGACCAGGCATTGTGGTTTGGTACAAACAGCGGAAGAATTTGCAGATTTGCAACAGACGTTGAGTCGCTTGAGTCGTACAACGACGACGGTGCAGCAATTTACGCTTGTTGGGAAACTCCTGACCTTGACGGAAGGCTGTTCTACAAGAACAAGACGTTCAGATACTTTGCAGTCAGAATGATGTCCGCAATCAAGACATCAGTAAAGATGTGGTCGCAAAGACTTGGTGAATGGACATTTATAAAAGAAACAACTGCAATCAGTAAAATCTTCGACTTTAACGACATAGACTTCTCGCTGTTTACGTTTAGGTCTGATAGTTCGGAAAAGGTTGCACATGCTAAAATCCGCGTCAAGAAAGTTGACAAGGCTAAATTTAGACTGGAGAACGGAAACTTGAATGAGCCGTTTGGCTTGTTCGATTTAGCACTCGAATACATCGAGAGCGGAAATTATAAGAGGTAGAGATATGGCATTTACACCAATAGCAGACTCAGATTTTAACGGACATGGAGCGAGGTCTTTACCTGACCAGCCCACAATATCAGCAAATGAATTAAAGAGAGTGTTCGACGAGGACGCTAGAGAAATCGTAGCGCCAGCAGTCAACAGACTTATCGGAGAACTTGAGGCGACATCCGCATCGGCATCAGTCGGTGCGGTAGCGCCTACTGGCAGAACTGGAAATACGGTTCAGTCTTTACTGAATGATATTTCCACAGCGGTTGATGGGAAATCCACAATCCAGTTGTCAAATGTTTCCACAAGTGGTGTTAGGATTGCAACAGTTACAATCAACGGTGCATCCACAGATTTGATGGCATCGCAGGGAAGTCAGGGTACGATGGACTATGACGACCTTGATAACAGACCGCAGATCAACAGCAACACGCTAACCGGGAATAAGTCTTCGGCAGATTTGGGTTTGGCAGCAGCAAGTCATACGCACACAAAGAGTCAGATTACAGACTTCCCGACATTGGCTACGGTTGCAACATCAGGATCATATAACGATCTCAGCAATAAGCCGACCATTCCTGATGAGTTAGCAGATTTATCTGATGACTCCACGCATAGGGTTGTAACTGATACCGAGAAGTCTACATGGAGCGGAAAGTCCACAGTCACATGGAATCAGCAAGTAACGACTGGTCAGAAGATCGCTACTGTTTCTATTGATGGAACACCGACAGATGTATACGCACCTACTGGCGGTGGCGGTGGTGGCGGTGGAAACGTTGACTCCGTAAACGGACAGCAGGGTGTTGTAGTTCTTGGTGTTGCAGACATTGATGATGTAACAATTACCGGGATTGCAGATAATGATGGTCTTGTATATGACTCAGGCGATTGGGTAAACAAGCCCCTTTCCGATGTAGCGTTCTCAGGAGCATACAATGACTTGTCAGGAACTCCAACACTTGCAACAGTAGCAACGAGCGGTTCATATAACGATTTAAGTAGCAAGCCGACCATCCCGACTGTATCTGACACTTATAGCGGTACATCGGGAGATGCGATGAGTGGCAAGGCGGTTAAGGCTGCATTGCAGACTTTGGATGGTTCGATCACTGGATCGCCTTCTACAAGTAAGACCTTATCCGCATTTAGCGAAACCGATGGTGTTGTAAGTGCTACGTTTAGCGACATCAGCATTACAAAATCTCAGGTAAGCGGAATTGTAGATGGTCACGATATGCCATCAAACGCCAATATCCTTACCGCCATTGGAAGCGCAGATAACACCAATGACAAAGTATCTTCGCTCTACGGTATTAAAGAGTGGTCAAACTGTGATGCCATTCAGATATTAACGGCAGTATCGGCTGATGATGACGGTGTAGGCGTATGGGAAGATGACGATACTTGGGAAACGGGTTCAAGAACAGGGTGGATTACTCACTCGGCACTTTACGGAATATTGAGTAATGATGACGTTGAGATTGAGCCTGTATTCAAAATCACGGGCGGTGATGCTGTCGGTTTGTACGCTATGCGAATTGATGATGCAGTTACGGGTTCAACGGGTGGTATTGCTCTGAAATTCACCGCACCAATTACGGTAAGTGGCTATGTCGGCGTTAAGTTGAAACACTTGCGAACGAATACGGTAATCGTATAGAAAGGGGCGAGATATGTATATTGAGATAGACGGAACAAAGTACCCTTGCGAAGTCAAAACAGGCATTACACAACTTGGAAACACGGTCATTCGTGTAACATCCGAAACCGCACCCGTAGCAACGAATGGATTTGTTTTGTATACGGATGATGAGAGTATGGAGTTTGACCGAAGTGACTACAAATTCCTGTATCGTGAGGACGGAAACGTAAAGGAATACACAACCGAACCCGAAGAGATTATCCCTGCTCAAGGGTATACAACTGGAGTACCCGAAAATCCGATTGCAAAGGCGTTAAGCAATCTCAACAACAGAATTACGGAAATCACACCGTATGAGCAGAGCAAAACGGCGTACTACGGTGAGAATGAAAAAGTCTTTTACGGTGTGCCGAACGGGATTTTGACGGTGAACATGGACGGAGAGTATACGGTGGAGCGCATAGAAGATAGGGTATACGTTCGGTTTGAGCGTTTGGATGAAACGAAAGATATCACAATAACAGTTGAATAAGAGAGGAGAGAAAACATGGAAAATTACGCAGTAATTCAGTTTATCAATGGGGCATTTGCAGTAAAGTACGAGGGTTCTGACCTTGCAAGCATGAAATACAACTACCATAATTGGTTATCCCTTTTATGGAATGACACGGGCGCAGTAAACGGTGTTGTGAAACTTGTGGACGGTAACTTGGACGTAGTTGATGGTTGCGTTGAGTTCATCAGCAAACCTGCAAAGGGGTGATAGTATGGCAGTATTTCCTATGGTGAGAGGTGGCACGGGAAGTAGTGATGTAACACTTAAATTTACTTGTCATCTTTGTCGGGTGCGTAGTTACAATTCAAGCAATAACGGGCAGGCGTATGTTGCACTCGAAACGGAAAATATTTCGCATTTCACGTCAGCATATAATAGCGAGTTAAGTGGTTCATATGCCGATGAAAGTAATTATCTTGTTGGATATGCAGACACAATTCCGTCTGGATTTGACCCTTTTGCGTCCTCTGGTCTGACTAATACCACACCACTAAACGGCGCAAACTTTGACGTTGACAAGACTAAAAAGTATCTCGTTCTATGTTGCTCTGGTACAACATCTTACGGTCGCATATATGATGTTGAGTTGACGCTTGGATAAAGGAGAAAAATCATGGCAGTAACAGAATGTAACTATTTTGATAATGGTGGGGGCGGTAACGCATTTAGCGTTCCCGAAATGAAAACAGTAGCGGGCGGTGGATATGCTTATGTTTCCGCAAGTAACGTATCAAAAGTAATCCTTTTTATTCCCGAATTGCCCGAAATTTCTTTTTGGGATATTAGCGGAATTGGTGACAACTATGTACTTCCCAAAAACGCAGTTACGCCGATTACAAATCCGACAACGGCACAAGTAAATCAGTCGGTTACTTATTCAAACGGCACGATTACTATTCATTCTGAAAGTAGCGCACAAAGGGATGTATGGGTTACTTATTGTTAAAGGAGAAACATCATGGCAAAAGCAGAACTTAATTTCGGTGAGTTAGGGGGGAGTAATGGTACATACAAGGGAGAGTTCACGTTAGACCAAACAACTGTCACAGTTCCCTTGCCGTTTGAAACAAAGCACTTGTTTGTGTACCGTGTTGGCGGTAGCAATAACTATCAAATCACTATATCATACGATGCGAACATAGAAACAGACAAGCAAGTACGCCATTATATATCGGCAGGGACAAAGGGCGCAGATTATATTGGAGTAAATAGCACTAATTCGGACGCTTTGC
>Ga0265298_10004555_pt1 | contig 17683 bp, 6 predicted proteins | sample AusTroGonzalo_MG_3_FD_193486 | JGI IMG/M metagenome (GOLD analysis project Ga0265298, IMG submission 193486) | Bovine rumen microbial communities from tropical cattle in Woodstock, Queensland, Australia - Gonzalo_01 | ecosystem: Host-associated > Mammals > Digestive system > Stomach > Rumen ... | reverse complement strand
ATTGAGCTACGCTCGAAACATCTTCCGCTCGAAATAGCTTGAATTGCATTCAGCTCTTTACTCGCTTGATCGATGTTTTGACGATGCAAAGTTACGACGGTTTTTGGCTCATTGCAACTTTTTTTGCAGATTTCTTCTAAAGTATAGGCGACAGAGAAACCAATTTGCGACAAATTTTCCAAAGTGCCTTAAAATTTGTCGTGAATCAGTAAAATTCTTATGAAATTATGGAGCTTAATGGAAAATTTACCCTTACTTTGGCTTTGCCGAAGATAGGCTGCATCTCGAAAATAAAAATAAATGCCGATTTATTTTGTATTTTACTCGATTTGCACTACCTTTGCAGCGCATCAACTTAAACCGAAATGATCAGGTACACAAAAAGGGAGGAGATATGGAATGCGACGTCGCACGGCGGGGGAATCCTGCTGGGCGTGGTGTTCGGCGTGATCTTCCTAGTGTGGTGCTTTGAGAGCGATAATGACTTTGCACGATGGGGAGTGATCCTCTACCTCTTCGGTATGCTGGCCTCGTATGCGGCTTCGACCCTCTACCACTCGATGAAACACCACTCGAAGTGGAAGGAGCGGTTGCGGAAGTGGGACCATGCAGCCATCTACTGGCACATCGCAGGCTCGTATTCGCCTCTGACGTTGGTGGCATTGCGCACACAGGGCTATTGGGGATGGGCGTTGTTTGTGTTTGTGTGGACTTGTGCCATCGTGGGGACGATTATCAGTTTCATTCGACTGAAGGAACACTCGAATGTGGAGACCTTCTGTTTCATCGGCATGGGGCTGAGTGTGCTTGTGGCGTTCAAGCCGCTGATGGATTCTGTGTCGGCGGCTGCCGTCATCTGGCTCGTCGCCGAAGGTGTCAGTTATATCACGGGTGCCGTGTTTTATTCCTTTAATAAGACGAAGTACATGCACTCCGTGTTCCATTTCTTTGTGCTGGCGGGTTCGGTCTGCCATATCATCGCCGTTTGGGACGTGCTGATGGAATACCTCTAATCTTATTGATTGTACTGCAGTGGCCAGAAGGCACGTAGCGTGGTAAGCATACCGTTGGGCATGAGGAGCGTGAACTGGTATTCCTGATTGCGTACCCAGCGGTAGCTCAGGAACTGCTGAAAGGTGAGGGGCTGGCCGTTGACTTGTTCGATGATACAGTTGGAACGAAAACCTGCCTGCCAGGCCTTGCCGTCCTGCATCACCATGCCGATCATAGCCCGTCCGTTACGTTCGACGATGACGATGTCGTGCAGACGATTGGCTACGGTGACGGAGGCGATGCCGTCGTAGGGCTGGAACACGAGCAGGCGACGGAAAGGGTTGATGACCAGAGCACCATAGTCGAGCAGCGGGGCACCGATGTGGGAACCGCCATTGACGGTAGTACAGTTGACTTCATGGAAGGCGAAGCTGCCCCAGAGAAGGCGTCGCAGGGCGAGGAATGTGATTTGTCCGGAACGCTCAGTGCCAAAGTGCCCGATGGTATGGCTGCCGTAGGTGGTGCCTTCTATTTGGTCTGCAATCTCAGGGTGGCGGATTCTCATCTGGGCAAACGTCTTGGCATTGACGGCATAGGGCAGGGGACTGCCCGTGTCAAAGAGCACCTCTTCTTCAACGCCGGCAAAGGGACTTATTTTTATATAAGGTACGTGCTTGCGCAGGTGATATTTCAAAGCCTCGCCAGGCGTGTAGGCATAATGGCCTCGACGGTCGGTGAGCGTGAGCTGGTTCTCACGGACATCGATGCGGGCGGCGATACCCTTATTGAACAGAGCAAAACCGATAATTCCGTCTTCACCGCGACGCACAATGCTGCGGCGCATGCGCTGCACCTTGTAGCCGCTGATCGTGAGAGGGCCTAAGCGGAATGGCGGCAGCTGGACAGTCTGCATCTGACGGATACGGCCTGCTGCATCTTCCGATTCGATGGTGCCGAGTGTTCTGACACCGGGTAGCATCACATCGTCATAGAGGATACCCTGGCTGGCTCCTGTGTCAAGCTTGAAGCGGCAGAGACACCCGTTGAAGTCGAGGGTGACATAGAGTTGCCCACGTTCCACCTCAAGGGGTACGGCGAACAGGAAATTGCGCTGCGATACGAAGAAATCCGTGTCGTAGCGCTTCATCTGTCCGAAACTGCCGGCAGTCGTCAAGATGAGCATCATCAGCAATAACCATCGTCTCATCATCCTGCAAAGGTACACCTTTTTCAGAGAAAATCAGTTGTTAGTATGTTATTATGTCTTAAAATCGATACTATCTCTGAAATTATGTGTAATTTTGCAGCAAAATTGTAAATTTACAGATTATTATGGCTTATACACGTTTGACTGCTGCAGAGGCTGCAGCACTGATTAAGAATGGCGACCAGATCGCCATGAGTGGCTTTACACCCGCAGGTGTGGCCAAGGCTACAACGAAAGAGTTGGCAAAGATTGCCGTGGCTGAGCATGAGGCTGGCCGCGAGTTCAAGGTGGCTATCTTCACTGGTGCCTCCACAGGTCAGAGCACCGACGGTGACCTGGCTAATGCCCAGGCTATCAAGTACCGTGCCCCCTACACGACGAACCCCGATTTCCGTAAGCACGTGAACCTGGGTGAGATTCCTTACAACGACCTGCACCTGAGTCACATGGCACAGGAGCTGCGCTACGGCTTCTACGGTCCTGTGGACTGGGCCATCCTCGAGGTGTGCGACATCGAAGAGGTGGGCAACGACTACCATGTCTATCTGACTGCTGCCGGTGGTATCACCCCACAGCTGCCCGTCTGGCAAAGAAGGTGATCCTGGAGCTGAACTCGTTCCATAACCCCAATGCGAAGTTCATTCATGACGTCTATGAGCCGTTGGATCCACCTTACCGCAAGCCCATCCCCATCTTCAACGTGAGCGATCGTATCGGTGTGCCCTACGTCTCGATCCCGAAGGATAAGGTGGTAGGTGTCGTAGAGTGTAACATCCCCGATGAGGCCCGTGCCTTCAAGGACAGCGACCCCGTGACGGATAAGATCGGCTACCTGACGGCAGAGTTCCTCGTTGACGAGCTGCACAAGGGCCGCATCCCCAAGGAGTTCCTGCCGTTGCAGAGTGGTGTGGGCTCGACAGCCAATGCCATCCTCGGCGCTCTGGGTGAGGACAAGCATGTGCCCGACTTCAATATCTATACCGAGGTGCTGCAGGATGCCGTTGTCGGCATGATGCTGCATGGCCGTGTGAAGGATGCCTCTGCCTGTTCGCTGACTGTTTCGAACGAGTGTCTGAAGCAGGTGTACGACAATATGGACTACTTCAAGAACCACCTGACGCTGCGTCAGAGTGAGATTTCCAACCACCCCGCAGTCATCCGTCGTCTGGGTGTCATCGCCATCAACACGGCTATCGAGGTGGATATCTACGGTAACGCCAACTCGACGCACATCAGCGGAACGAAGATGATGAACGGTATCGGCGGTTCGGGTGACTTCATCCGTAATGCCTACTTGAGCATCTTCACCTGTCCTTCTGTGGCCAAGGGCGGCTGTATCTCCAGCGTGGTGCCCTTCGTGACGCACCAGGACAGCTCAGAGCACGATGTGAATGTCATCGTGACGGAGCAGGGTGTAGCCGACCTGCGCGGCAAGAGCCCGATGCAGCGTGCGCAGACCATCATCGAGAACTGTGCTCACCCCGACTACAAGCAACTGCTCTGGGACTACCTGAAGCTGGGTACGGGCGGACATACCCGCCACTGCCTCACCGCTGCCTTCGCCATGCACGACACGCTGGCTCGCAAGGGTGACATGCACCTGACGGACTTCTCGGAATACGTGAAGTAATATTGGATGATTATATACCCCCGCCATCGTGCGGGGGTATTCTGACTGACTAGAACTTTAAAACTATAAATATATGATAAAAACAGTTGTCTTTTCAAGAAGGAGTCTATTCGTGCTTTTAAGCATGATCCTGCCGTTTGGGGCCATGGCTGACGACGTGACAGTGGCCGACCTGAACGGCAATGAACTGACCTATTCCTTTGAAGGTAATGACGGGCCTGCGACTTTTAAACGTGTCAAGACCTATAGCAAGGAGGAGTCGAAGGCTGGCCATATCGTGATTGCCGATGCTGTAACCGTCGATGGCAAGAGTCATCCGGTGAAATACATCAGTGGTGATGTAGGCAACCGCAGTAATATCGTGAGTATCGTATTCGGTCAAAATATCGAGGCTACGGGCGGTCCTGACGGCAGTAGCAGTTATGCGTTCTCTAATTGTCAGAAACTGACGAGTGTCACGCTGAATGCGAAACTGCAGATTCTGGGCAACTGTACCTTCCTGAACTGCTACAGCCTGACAAAGATTAATCTGGGCGACTGCACCAACCTGACCACTATTATGGCCAATGCCTTCGAGGATTGTGAATTGGTGCGCGAGATGACGGTGCCTGCCTCAGTGACCACCATTGGGAAGGATGCCTTCTACCACATCGACTCACTGCGCACCGTAACGTTTGCCAACAGTAGTAAACTCACGACTCTGGATGAAGGGGCCTTCCGTGATGATGCGAAACTGGAGCGCATCAATATTGAGGCGTGTACCAAACTGACAAGCCTCCCCGTAAACGCCTTTGCCGGCTGCAGGAGCCTGGAACGCGTTAAGTTGCCGGATGCCGTGCAGACCGTGGGTAAAGGTGCTTTCTACTACGACACCTCGCTTACAGAAATAGAGTTCGGCACGGGTCTTACGACCCTTTCCGATGACTGGTATCTGTTTGCTTATTGTCCGCTGGAGAAGATGACGTTCCCTGGTGCCACCTATCCCTTCACACGTACCTACTCCCTGCCAGACGACCTCGTGTTCTATGTACACCCTGATTTGGCGGATTTGTATCGTGAGAACAACAATACCAAGAATTTCCGTGTCATGCCCATTGGGTTAACCACCACCTATACCGCGACGACCACTGCTGGTGGACAGTTGCAGAGCAAGGTTCGTGAAGACCAGGCACAGCATACGTTGGAACTGATTGTGAACGGCCCGTTGAACGGTACGGATATTGAATACCTGCACGTTGCCTTCCCTAATATCCAGGTGCTGAACCTGAAGGATGCGCGTATCGTGGCAGGCGGCGACCCCTACCATGAGTTTGATGTGGCACAAAACGGGACAGCCACGCCTCGCACTTATCGCAACACCATCCAGACAGAGAATGACGTGGTAGGCTACGCCATGTTTAACAACATCCCCTCTCTTCAGAGTATCTCGCTGCCTTCTGGAACCAAGAAAATCGGCCAGTGGGGTGTGAGCCAGAACGACCGGACGAACTTGCGTCTGACACATATTGACATTCCTTCGGGCGTTACCGAAATCGGGGCAAACGCCTTCCGTTGGACAGGCATCACTGAGGTGACCATCCCTGCCGACGTCACCCGCTTGGAGGAATACACATTCTATAACTGCCGTAACCTGAAGAAGGCTGTGTTGCCCGACGGCATTACATTCATCGGCAACAGTTGCTTCAGTGAGGACTACGAACTGCTGGACGTGAATATCCCTAACAAGGTGGAGACCATCGAAGCGTACGCCTTCTATAGTAACCAGAAGCGAAACACGCCAGTGGTTATTCCCAATACCTGTAAGACCATTGGTCATGATGCTTTCCACTACAATTATGTGGTGCCCAGTGTCTCCTTTGGCAACAGCGTCGAGACCATCGGCAGTTATGCGTTTGCCGAGTGTCACCTCATCGAGGCGGCTGTACTACCCGAGACCATCACGTCTTTGGGTGACAGGGCATTCCTGAACTGCGACTCGTTGCGTACGTTTACCTTCCCGAAGAATATCAAGGAAGTGCCAGGCTGGGTACTTGAGAGTTGTGAAGCATTGACCAAGGTCACCTTGGCTGATGGTACCACGAGTATCGGCGAGAGTGCATTCAACTCCTGTCGCAAACTTACTGATGTCAATCTGACAAAGCAAACATCGCTGACCACGCTCCACCACTATGCTTTCTATGGTACGGGACTGAAAACGGTAACCCTGCCCAACACCATCACCGAGATTGGCTGGGCCGTCTTCCAGGACTGCAACGACTTGGAGAGCATCAACATCCCTACGGGTATTGACTACGTGCCCTATGACTATTGTGAGGGTTGTGAGAAACTGAAGAGCGTACAGATGCACGACGGCATCCGCATCATTCGCCATGATGCGTTCTGGGGCTGTGCCTCGTTGGAGGATATCAAGGTGAATGACCAGATTACCACTATCGAGTACAATGCCTTTTATGGCTGTGCGAAGTTGGCACTGACTAAACTGCCGGATGCCCTGACGTTCATTGGCAGTAGTGCCTTCCGCGACATGAAGGCAATGACGGGGGCGCTGACCATCCCTGCTGGCGTGACCACGATTGATGGCAGTGCTTTCTGTGGCAGTGGCATCACTGCTGTTACACTTCCTGAGGGCATTACCACATGGGGCAACGACATCTTTAACAGTTGTGCCTCACTGCGTAGTGTGAAACTGCCAAAAGATATCAGGAGGATTACCAGTTATATGTTCCAGCGCTGTACGTCGCTCGAAAGCATCGAACTGCCCAACGAACTGCGCGAGATCGGTTATGCAGCCTTCGACCTGAGCGGCCTGACCGCCATCGAACTGCCCGACTCTATCAAGAAGGTGGAGAGTTATGCCTTCAGTAGTACGCAGTTGACCACCTTCCGTGTGCCCGACGGCTTTACCGATGACCTGGGCTCATGGACGCTCAGTAACTGCAAGCGGCTGAAGAGTGTCTATTTCGGACGTAACCAAGACTACACACAGTGGACAGACTTTACCTGTTGCAATGCATGTGACTCGCTTGAGGTGATGCGTATCTATGCCGGTACACCGCCGAAGTGCAATACCGGTTATATGCCCTATCGCAAGCGGTGTGTGCTTGAAGTGCCAGAAGAACAGATTGCTCTATATAAGGAGGCTAACGGATGGAAGGAGTTTAAGGAGATTCGTGGCTTTGATCTGGGTGACGAACTGGCTGAACAGGATTTTGCCGTGTTGCAGGATCTCTATCATAAACTGGACGGTGCCAAGTGGATCAAACCGTGGGATCTGTCGAACAACCACCATGCCATAGGTAAGTGGATAGGTGTGACTACTGCCAAACTCGGAGGTGCCACCTCCACCACGTATGCCATCACCGGCATCGACCTGACGGCACAGGGCCTGACAGGTGAACTGCCTACCTCAGTGTTCGAATTGTCGCAGTTAGAGACGTTGAATCTGAGCCACAACCATGTGAGTGGCGACCTGGGTTCCTACACAGCAAGGAAGGGCTCGCTCATTTCCACCCTGAATCTTGAGGGCAACAAGTTTACGGGCGATCTCTATGCCTTGGTGTCACAGTTACCCGAACTCACCAACCTGAATGTGGCCTACAATCAGTTGACGGAAATCTCAAAACCCCTGCCGAAGGAGAAACTCAAGCGTGACAATATCCGCGTGGAGTGTCAGTTTGTGGATTGGCATACCAAAGAAGTCGTTGATAACATCAGCGACAAGTTTGTGCAGGACATCATTGTCGGACAACCCTTTGAATTAAAGCCTACGACGCTCTTCACCTACCGTCACAACGAACAGGACTACGGCCATAAGGCCACCTCTCTGGCCCGTTATTACTATACTGCCGGCTGGTATTACGACTGGGAGTTCAATACCTATGACGGTCTGCTGAACGTGGGCCTGAACAATGATAACTACATCCGTGCTCCGAAGGACACGCCAGTGGTATTCTCCGACCTCGACTGGCATTGGCGCACGGTGCTGTTGCGACTTACCTGGCAGGATGGCGATGTGAATGCCGATCAGACCGTCGATGTACAGGATTTGCAGAATGTGATCTATCATGCGCTTCACAATGCCAAGCCCTCGGGTAAGATGTATAACTTCTCGGCTGCCGATGACAACCACGACGGAAAGATAAACGTCATTGACATCACCCGCAGCGTAGACTACGTATTGGCCAATAATCAGTCTGCTGTTTCGCGTACACGTCGTATGTGTGAGGTGTATGGCAGTGGTCAGAACATGATGCTATACAGCGGCAGTGGTCTGTCGCTGACGAATGCTGATGAGGTGGCCGCCATGCAGTTTAATGTCATGGGTGCCTCACAGCGCGATATCTGTGTCAGTAGCGATGTTAGCAGTCGCTTCACTGTTGCCATGAATCCAGTGCCGGGCGGTGTGCGCGTTGTCATCTACTCATCCGTAGGACATTCCTTGCCCGTCGGTACCCATCAGTTGCTGATGCAACTCCCTGCCGGAGCCACCATCAGTGAACCCGTGTTGACTGATGTGGAGGCCCGTCGATTGGGTGTCGGCGTCGATGGCGACATGCACACCGGCATTGGTCGACTGGGTATTGAACCGACAGACGACTTGCCCGTATATGATCTCGGCGGCCGTCGTCTCGGTCCTTGGGACACGTTGCCTGCCGGCATCTACATCGTACGTGTGAACGGACAACAGTACAAGTTGAGGAAATAATTAATTAGCAAAGATAAAAACCAACATAGATATGAAGTACCTAAGATTTTCACTGTTGGCGGCGATGGCCCTGTTATGGAATATGCTGCTGTCGGCACAGACTAACGTGCTGAGCGTTGACACGGTGACGACACCATCGGGCAAGATGGTAAACTTGCCTATTGCGCTGAATAATACCAGCGATATCACCGGCGTACAGTTTGATATCAGTGTGCCCTATGAGTTGGCCAAGGACAGTCTGGGTAATGTGGATGTAACGCTATCGCCCTCACGCCTTTCGCGCTATACTCTCGAAACCCTCCCTTTAGGCACGGAATGGAAGAACTACTACCCCAACGGCCTCAAGGCCGGTACAGCGTCGATGAACTATCATAAGTACCGTATTATCCTTTACAGTGCTCGCAACGAGCTTGTGGGCGACGATCATGGTACGCTACTTTCCTTGCAACTCACTATTCCCGTGGGGCTGAACAATGGTGCCGTGCTACCTGTCTATCTCTCGGAGGTTGTGTTGAGTGACGGCCAGAAGAACGGTGTGGCTGCCACTTCTACGGACGGTGCCATCGTCGTCGAGGAGATTCCGCGTCCCGACCTGATGCCTGTTGACGTGAGTTTCACTCCCACCCCCATAGGCCCTGGTCAGAAATTCACCGTGCGTTGGAAGGTGAAGAATGTGGGATTGGCTGCCACCGAAGACGGATGGAGCGAACAGATTATGCTAAAGACGGTCAGTGGAAATCAGTCAAGACTCATCAGTACCCTTTACTACGACCAGAAACTGGGCGTGGGCAGTGAGGTGAGTCGTGAGACCGATGTCATGCTGCCTGCCCTGCTTGGCGTGGATGGTATCTGTAAGGTGGAGGTAGAGGTGGTGCCCACCGAGAAGACGGGCGAGCACCCCACATATTTCGACAATAATACTGCGCAGAGTACGGCCAATGTGGAAGTGTCAAGACAACTTTATCTGGAACTGTCGAAGATACGTCTTACTGAGGGAGGCAATCAGCGTATTACCGCTAAGTTGAGTCGCTCAGGGCGTTGGAATACCCTGCGTGTGTTTGACATCACCGGCACAGCAGACTCACGTGTCAGCATCCCTAAGACCGTCACTATGCCCGCCGGACAGTCGGGTGTCGTGTTCAATATTGATGTGACCGACAATGACAAAGTAGATGCAGACTCTGTCATCAGCATCAGTGTCAAGAGTGAGGAGTATGAGGCGGTCACTGCACGTCTGGTTATCGAGGATGACGAGCATCCTGCCTTGGGTGTCACCGCCTCGCAGTCGGTGCTTACGGAAGGTGACACGTTTACACTCACCATCACGGCACCGCGTGTATCGGCAGAGCCTGTGACGGTGAAGATCACGAGTGAGGACAACAAACGGTTCCAGTTTAATTCATCAGCCGAGATTCCTGCCGGAAAGACCTCAACCACCGTCATGGTGACCTGCGTTGATGACAATGTGCCTAACCTCCAGCAGTCGAATAAGTTTACAGTCTCTTCAAAGTACTTCAATCCTGGTGAGGTGATTGTCATCCTGAATGATAACGACATGCCTGTGCTGTCATTGACGTTGTCGCCAGACAAGGTGAGTGAGTCGGCAGGCCCCACTGCCGTGGCTGCCGTGCTGACGCGTACGGGAAATACCGACAGCAAGATCACAGTAAGACTGAGCGACGACTCAAATGGCGGACTCTATTATAGTAACAAGTCCGTCGTCATGGAAAAGGGTGTGGAGAGCATTTTCTTCAACCTTGGACCTGTTGATAACACTTTACAAGAGGGCGACCGTGTCTATACCTTGAATGCCGGCATCTGGGTGTCATCATGCAACTGTGCTGCTTCAGGTGAAGCCGCCGGTAGCGTGAGTGCGAAACTCACCGTGCTCGATAACGACGGTGCGGCACTTGCTGTCAGTTCTCAGGCGGGGACAGTAAAGGAGGGCGGTGAGACCACGATTACCGTGAGCCGCAATACTGTGGCCGATATCTCAAAGGCACTCACGGTGACGCTGAGTAGTAATTACGACGCTGAACTTGAATATGAGAAGACCGTTGTCATCCCGAGTGGTCAGGCATCGGTACAGATGACGGTGAAGTCAAAGAAGAACGATGTTCCCGATGACTCTCACACCGTTATCTTCACGGTTTCGGCTGAAGGCTATGCTTCGGGCACCTGTATGATGCTCGTAACAGACCAGACGCTGCCTGATGCACGTGCCGTCGATCTGAAAACCCCCGTCAGTGAGGCAATGATCGGCACGAAGTTCACGGCTAATGTCACCGTGGTGAACGATGGCGCTTTCCCGCTGGCTGCCAACACACCTGTGATGTTCTATCAGAAGGGCAAGGCAGATGCTATCGGTACATCCTATACAGAGGAAGAGATTCCTGTGGGCAGTACGGTTGTGATCTCCCGTGTCATCACTCTACCCGAATCAGTGGGTGACTATACCTACTACGTTGTGGTCAACGCCCAGCGCTCAGTCACCGAATTAGTTTATACCAACAATACCTCGAATGAGGTGACCGTGAAAGCAACTTCGCCCTTTACTGCCAAGGTGCAGACCGATAAGAAAGTCTACCGGCAGGGAGATGTCGTGCGTATCAGTGGACAGTTGACCGGTGAGAAGACCGTCAACGAAACCATAGATGCCTATCTCATTAATGATAATGCGCGCGAGGTGAAACAGGTGAAGACCGACGGCGAGGGTAAGTTCTCTCTGGAATGGCAACTCTATGACTTCCAGACAGGTCATTTCGCTATGGGAGCCTGCTTCAAGGGCGACCCGACAACCGAGGAGATGGCTGCCTTTGATGTCTATGGACTGAAACGTGCCGAAACGGGTTATATTACCTGCGATGTCACTTGCGGTGAGTCTTATACAGGTGTTGTCAGTCTGGTGAATGCAGGAAAGTTGCCCCTGACGGGTGTGAAGGCAAAGGTTGTGGATGCTCCTGAGGGGTGTGAGGCTCAGTTCAGTTTGCCTGAGAATATTGGGAGTAACGAGACGGTCAGTCTGTCATACATACTCAAAGGCTCAAAGGCTACACAGGGTAAAGACTGGCAACTGCTGAAGGTGCAAGTCACCAGTGCAGAGGGAGCCTTCCTTGAGATGACTATTCACTACTACGCCCGGACGGCCCAGGGTAACCTCGTCGTGGAGAAGCAAAACCTCATCACCACGATGAACAAGGACTCTGGGCGCGACTATAGCTTCTTTGTGACGAATAATGGTAAGGGAAATACAGGCCAGATCAGTCTCTCGCTGCCTCAGTGGATGACAGCGCTGACCGGTGCTACCATGCCCGGACTGAATCAGAATGATACGGCCACGGTGGTGCTGCGTATGACTCCTACGGCCGACATGCAACTGAATGTGCCTGTCACAGGTATGTTTGGTATCAACTGTGAGAACGGCAACGGTACCTTTGTCAATTTCAATATCACTCCCGTTTCTGACAAGACAGGTACGCTGGTCATCGATGTCACCGATGAGTACACCTATTACACCGATGCGAAGCCGCATGTGAAGGATGCCGAGATTGTGTTGCGCAATCCTGTCACGGGTGCATTGGTGGCACAGGGAAAGAGCAATGCTGACGGACTCTACACCATTGAGTTGCCAGAGGGCTACTATCAAGTGAACGTCACCGCCGACAAGCATGACTCTTATAAGAACAATGTCCTTGTCGATCCTGGTACTACCACGACCAAGGTCGTCTGCCTGAGTTATCAGGCCATCAGTGTCACCTGGGGTGTCGAAGAGACCGAGGTGGAGGACGAGTACAACATCGTGACTACGGTGAAGTATGAGACCAACGTACCCGCACCCGTCATCGAGGTGGCTGAGCCTGACAATCTGGAGGAAGTGGAACAGTTAGGTGTCGGAGAGAGCCTCATCTACTATGCAATCTTGACCAATAAGGGTCTCATCAATGCCAATCACGTGACCTACACCATAGAGGAATGGTTGGGTGGCTTCAGGTGGGAGCCGCTTGTGGAGTGCAAGGGCCTGACCCTGGCGCCTCAGCAGAGTTACACCATCCCCGTGAAGGTGACACGTCAGGGTCATGGTTCGGGAAGTCATCGGATTGGTGGTAATCAATCCACAACGGAATGGTATTATGATCCGAATACCGAAGAACCTGTGGTAGAGGTCACTGAGCCTGACGATCTCAATACAGGTGGTCTTGATATCGGCGGGAGCATCACCTACGAAGTCACACTGACCAACAAGGGTAAGGTGAAAGTGCGCGATGTGGGCTATACCATCCCCATCACGGGAGACAGATGCAAATGGGAGCCGCAGTCATCGAGTACAAGTCTGACCTTGGAACCCGGGGAGAGCGTCACCATCACCGTGAAGGTGACCCGTATTGACTCGGAGGAGGAGAGCCGGATTTCAGGAAGTCATGGTGGCAGTAAAAAACCTTGTGGGTTTACTACCATGACCGATTGGGATTGGGAGTGCGGTCCTGAAGGCAAATACGGATGGTTCCCACACAAGATAAAGGTTTGGCCATGCGATGACGTTGTTAGCAACAGAGGCTGGTACACGGTCTATGGCAATGGCCTTGGTTCTCCCGGCGGCAGTTCCGGCGGCGGTTCCTATCAGAAGCAGGAGCAATACCAGAATGTCGGCATAGACATCGACTGCCACGACACTGCCTGTATGCTGGCTATCGCCCAGGCGGCTGCCGAATGCCTGTTGAGTTTTACGGATATCGGCTGTATCTATGGCATGGGCAAGGCTATCTATACAGAATTTAACAGAAATGTTCTGGACGGGTCACCAAAGGAACCTAAGTGGTATGAATATCTTGGTGTGGTTATGACTGGAGCAGGCTGTATCATCAAGAACGAAACCGTAGGCAAGATCTTAAATATTGCCGGCTGTATCATGTCCTTTGCCACGCTCGACGACTGTAAGAGTAAGACGACGAAAACGCCGAACACGTCGTATAGGACTCGTAAGGCTGGCTCTGACGAACTGCCTGACTGGGTGAAATCGTATCAGAAGAGCATCAGTCCAGTTGTGGATTATTTGGATGATTATATCAAAATATACACGGAATTCTTCGGCTCCGACATCTGGCTGTCAAAGAGTTCGCCTGCAGAGTTAGGCTCGTTGTTGGAAGTTGTACTCAAACAAGGTCAGAAGGGACGGTTAGATGCCAAGGCCCTCATTGACTACAAGCCGCAAGACGTTACCACCGAACAATTCAACACCTTTATTGAACGGATTAATAACACGATGGAGTATGAGAGTACTGGTAAAGTGTCAGTCAATATGATTCATTCTGATGTGATGGCACAACTGAGTGATGCCATGCATGCCATCGACGAGTCCGTCGCTAAGGACAGTAAGGGTAAATATGCCGACGTTGGTGAACTCTTTGCTGGGGAGACCGCCCCGTTCGTTGAACAGTTACAGGAGAAGAGTTCCAGTACCTGTGCCACCATCTCATTGCAGATAGACCAGACGATGACCATGACACGTCAGGCCTTCAGGGGCACGCTTACGATGACAAATGGCAATAAGGACCTCCCGATTACGGATGTCAAGCTGAAGTTGAACGTCACGAACTTGCAGACAAACCTAGTTGCTACCGCTAAGGAGTTTGAAATGCATACCGAGAGTCTGAAGGACTTCGTCGGTGACCTCGATATGGAGAGCGGCTGGCATCTGGGCTCCGACAGCACTGGTACGGCTACCATCCTCTTCATCCCGTCTAAGTATGCCGCTCCCGACGAGCCGGTAGAATACTCGTTCGGCGGTACGTTGAGTTACATAGATCCGGGTAGTGGTCTGGAGGTGACTCGCGACCTCTATCCTGTGACGCTCACGGTGAAGCCGTCGCCCGAACTCGACCTGACCTACTTCATGCAGCGCGACCTCTATGGTGACGATGCCCTGACAGAGGAGATAGAGCCGATGGTTCCGGGTGAGTTCGCCGTTGTCATCAACAATAAGGGTAATGGCGATGCCACCAACGTGCGAATGGTCACCAAACAGCCCAAAATCATTGAGAATGAGAAGGGCCTCTACATCGACTTCGAATTCGTCTCGTCGCAACTGAACGGACAAGCGAAGACGCTGGCGATGGGCGAGACCATACCGACTGACTTCGGCACCATCCCTGCCCACTCACAGGCATACGCTCAGTGGTGGCTGCAGAGTTCGCTGCTCGGCCATTTCGTGGATTATGACATTCAGGCCACTCATGTTACCAGTTATGGCAATGAAAACCTCTCACTGCTCGATCAGGTGACTATCCATGAACTCATCCATGGCTTCACGCCGGGTGTCGTGACTGATGGCGGTACTGGCACTGCAAGGGGATTCCTCGTCAACGACATCAGCGACTTCAATGATCTGCCTGATCACGTCCATTTCACCGATGCCACTCAGCAGGAAGTGGAGATAGCAGCCGATGCTGTCTTGCAGAAGCAGAGTAATACCGAGTACATACTGACCATTACACCTTCGAAGGCTGGTTGGAATTACGGTTCGGTGCTCGACCCCACCAGCAGGCGCCAACTCGTCAAGGTGGTGCGCCAGCGCGACAATGCAGAACTGCCTGTGGATAATGTATGGAAGACCGACCGTACACTGGTCGACGGTAAGGACTGGCGCTATGAGCGCCGGCTACACTATGTGGTCGATGTGCCGGAGAGTGAGTTCTTGAACGGTGAGGTGCTCTTACTGACATTTGAGAACCGCAGTGAGGTGGAACTCGAGGTCAAGAATATTACAGGTATGGAGCATCCCGACTATCCCGTGCGTAAGGAGAATGTTGACCAGGTGAATGTGCAGTTCAACAAGGCAGTGAAACCAGAAACCTTCACTGCCGATGACGTGAAACTCACGGTACAGGGTGAGACGCAGAATCTGGAAAGCGTGAAGTTTGATACAAAGGACAATACAAACTGGACGCTCGACTTCTCGACATTGAACAAGCAGTTGCCCAATGGTTACTATGTGTTGACTGTCCAGACCGCTGCCATTACGGACTATGAAGGCTTTACCGGCTATGTCGGCAAGAAAGTCGACTGGGTGTTGTTCCGTGGTGGACTGGTACGTTACGAAACATTGGTTTGGCCAGAAATGGCAGGTACTGTCAAGCGCGAGGTGCTGAATGTTCCTGCAGGTGTCCGTAGGACTGATGCCGATCAGGGTGTCCCTGCTAACAGTGAGGAGTATGGGACCACCATTCGTCTGACGGCCATTCCTAATGATGGTTACGAGTTCGTGAACTGGACTGTTGGCGATGCGGTTATCTCCACCGATGCTGTTTATGAAGCCAAGGTAATTGCTGATACTTATATCACGGCTAACTACAGGAGCAAACAATGCCGTCTGACAGCGGACACCAATGGCTTTGGCACGCTCAGTGGACACGGTACAGGTCTTTATGATGTCGGTACTAGTCTGGAAATCATTGCCCACCCCAACGAAGACTATAAACTGAAATACTGGCTTGTCGATGACAAGGAAGTCAATACCCCCAACGACACGTTGAGGCTGACGATCGAGATGCCGATCACAGTCACCGCCGTATTCGAGCGGGACATCTTCCTGCAGACGCTGACTTTCGAGCGTGGATGGAACTGGGTATCTAGTTTCCTGCGTGAGCCGCAGTCGTTGGGCGATATAGCCCGCTATGCCAACCGTGTGGTGTCTCAGCAGGGCGATGATGTTGACGCCCTCCTTCCTGACAAGGGTTATAAGTTGGAGGCAATGACCCCCTTCTCTGTCTCCATGCGTGGTCATGCCAGTTCTGACCAAGCCGCCATTGGCTTGAATAAGGATTGGAACTGGATTGCTTATCCCTTTAGTGAGGACAGACCGCTGGGTGTCATCATCAACGCTTCCAAGGGAGATGTCATCACTGGACAGGACGGATTCTCGAGTTTCGATGATGGTACATGGGAAGGTACACTCGTAACCCTACAGCCTGGAAAAGCCTACCTGTACAAGTCGGTTGATGCCAAGTCGCTTCAGTACAATAGCGATGTTGCCGCAGGTAGTCGTGCCGAACAGACTGGCGCATCCAGTGTGCAAGGTGTAGTTGACAAACGTCAGTATCCTAACACGATGAATGTCACGGCTCGCATCTATCTGGACGGTCAGGAACTCCCAGGCGGTTCATATACCATCTATGCCTATGTAGGTAATGAATTGCGGGGCATCAGTCAGTATGTGGGCCAGAACCACTATCTGACCGTTTATGGCGACCAACCCGAGGAGACAAGTTTCCTTGTGGAGAATAACGGGACGGGCGAGACGACTGCCGTTAAGTCTACGCTCACGTTCTGTAGCGACGTGGTGGGTAGTCGTAGTCAGCCTTATGTTGTCAACATTGAATCGTCTGGCATCAACCAGATTGACTATAACTCAGGTCCGATGACGGTCTATAACGTCCAAGGCGTTCTTATCAGTCGTGATGCCACCATCAAAACACTGCGTAAATTGCCAAAGGGCGTCTATATACTGAACGGAAAGAGATATCTCATCAAGTAGCAATCCGAAATAAAATGAAGAGCCACATCGGTCAGACAGTTCCTTATTGAAATAGATAATCATCCCATTCATAAATATGAATGGGATGATTTGTTTCCGTGCGTTTACTCTTGTTCGCGTACACACGAGCACGCTACCGTAAAATAATAGGCGAAATGTTTTGTATTTCGCCTATTTATTTGTACCTTTGTCGCCTAAATCATTGAAAATATGGAATCAAAACTGGTTATTTATAATACACTAACGCGGCAGAAGGAACGTTTCGAGCCGCTGCACGCCCCTCATGTGGGAATGTATGTCTGTGGTCCTACGGTGTATGGTGATCCGCATCTGGGCCATGCCCGTCCGGCCATCACGTTCGACCTCGTGTTCCGTTATCTGAAGCACCTGGGCTATAAGGTGCGCTATGTGAGGAATATCACGGATGTAGGCCACCTGGAGCACGATGCCGATGAGGGTGAGGACAAGATTGCCAAGAAGGCCCGGCTGGAGCAGTTAGAGCCGATGGAGATCGCCCAGTACTATACCAACCGCTACCATGCTGCGATGGATGCGCTGAACGTGCTGCGTCCTTCCATAGAGCCGCATGCCTCAGGCCACATCATCGAACAGCAGCAG
>Ga0265298_10004554_pt1 | contig 17683 bp, 23 predicted proteins | sample AusTroGonzalo_MG_3_FD_193486 | JGI IMG/M metagenome (GOLD analysis project Ga0265298, IMG submission 193486) | Bovine rumen microbial communities from tropical cattle in Woodstock, Queensland, Australia - Gonzalo_01 | ecosystem: Host-associated > Mammals > Digestive system > Stomach > Rumen ... | reverse complement strand
ATAAAAAAATAGTTCTATATAAACATGAAACAAATAGTATTTAATTTTTGGCCATGCCCCTTTAGATCTCACGGAGGTAATTGCTAACTATACTATGAATGTTTCAAAAGTTGCAAAAATCCTCCTAGATGCGAATAGGAGGATTTATTTTTATCGGAATGTAGGATAATCTGGTTATTCCGCCTGTTTTGGGTACAGGAGACTCTCGGTTCAAATCCGAGCATTCCGACCAGTTTTGGCTTGGTAGCTCAGTTGGTAGAGCAAGGGACTGAAAATCCCTGTGTCAGTGGTTCGATTCCACTCTAAGCCACCATTTTATACATCAGTCGTTCAATGGTAGGACTACGGTCTCCAAAACCGTTAATCGTGGGTTCGAATCCTCGCTGGTGTGCCAAATTTTTATAATAAAGAGTCATTTCAGTGGCTCTTTTTTTATAGTTCTATAGTTTATAAGGAATATTTGATGGCTATACAATCTGATGTTATAGGATCTTACAGAGGATATGATATTATAAAGCATACAAGCTCTGTAGGTGATGTTATATATGAAGCTCAAAAAGTTCACTATTCACCTTTTTATTATATTACATGTTCTTCTGATAATGTTGAAGAATTGAAGAAGCAGGTTGATGAAAAGTGTGAGATATCCAATTTTATAAATAATGTTAGGTATAAAAAGAAAGCAAACAAAACCAGATAAATAAAAGGAGCAATTATGCTAAAACAAAAAAGGATAGGATTTAGATATTCTGCTGGTGATTTTGAAACTGTACCGTTAGAAGTAATAAATAATGAAGAAGATGAAGCAGAAGAGCAAGATGATTCTACTGTTCTTCTTAGTGATTTTATACCTGGAGCTGTTTATGACGGTACTGGAAATATACTAACTCAAGATTCCTTTAAGGCGCAAACTAAAAAAACCAAAGCAGAAGCAAGAAATCTAAATATTGGTGCATTATCTAAACTTATATTGTATTCAAGTTTAGCTGCTTCTTTTTTGTTATTAAGTTATGGTGCTTATAATAAATATCTAAAAACTCCTACAAAGCAAAAAACAGAAATATTAAACCAACCTCAAAGATAGTTTTTATAAATATATCATGAGCAAGCAAGAAAAAGATCTAATGAGGGATATAAAAAGAAGATGGGCTGTAAAATACTCATTGGGTGAATTATATTGTTTTTTATGTGGTAAACAAATATTAGAAGGTGAAAAATATAATGCAGATCATTGGATACCAAAAGCCTTAGGTGGAAAAACTACCGAAGAAAACTTAAAACCAGCTCATGTGTCTTGTAATTCAAAAAAGGCTTGTATATCTCCAGAAATATTTTTAGAACACAAAGAAGAAATTTTATCTGGTAGTTATAAAGTAGTTGAGCCATATAAGATAAACAAAAAACATAAAAAACGTAAAGATAAATATGAATATTCTATTGGATCTCCTACATATTATCTTGAAGAATTGCAAAACGAGCCGTTACCAAAATTTGAAGTAAAAGAAGGTATAATAATTGGTTTTACTTATAAGGATAGTGTTGAATATGCTCTTGTAAAAGATTTCTATATAATAAATGACAAGGAAGAGTCTAAATTGATTGAAGTGCTTCCTTTATCAAAACAACAAGCTTACATTCTAAAAAAATCATACGAAAATCAAATATAAAGAGGTAAAAATATGCAAATAGATCAAACAAAATGTATTGGTTGTCATGCTTGTCAAGGCGTTTGTCCTATGATGGCTATTGGAGAGGGGGAAGGCGGTAAATGTAAAATAGATCCAGAAAAATGTGTAAATTGTGGGACTTGCGCTGCAGTTTGCCCGATGTCTGCTATATCTAATAATTAATAAAAAATATTGTTTAATTTTTGAATTTTTTATTATATCTCAAATAATAAAAAAAATAAGTATAGTATTTTAATAAATGCATCAAAGTAGCTAAAAACAGACACTTATTGATGTATATACAATAAATGTGGATAGCTAGATAATTTTTTGTTTTTTTGTTCTGTTTATAATATCACTAAAACAAGAAATTAAACTGGACTTTTGTATTAAACTATTTTATAATCAAATTAAATAAAAAAGGATGGTTTCATGAACAAACAATGTATTGAAGTAAAAACACCAAATTGTTCTCGTTGTAAGCAATTTGAACCAACTTATCAAGAAATTCAAAAAAAACATCCAGAATATCAATATAGAATTTTAGTGTTTGGCCAAGATCCAGAAGCACAAGAATTAGCCACAAAGTATTCAATTCGGTCTGCTCCCACTTTTATAGTAACGAATGGTAAGAATGTAGAAGTAGTAAAACAAGAAGAATTAGAAGATACTTTGGTAAAGCTAAATGGTTAATTTTGATACTACTTTTTTAGATTATCCAAGCCCAGATGATATTGCTGTTGTTGTAATAATGTCTGGATGTTCTCACTCATGCCCAGGATGTCAAAATCCAAATTTACAAAAAATATATGATGAAAAATCTGAAGAATACATAGGCGAAATTATTGCTTGTTTATCTGAATTGTGCAATCGGAATGAGACTAAAAAAGTGGTGCTTACAGGTGGAGATTGCTTACATCCATCAAATAGAAAACTCACGAAAGAAATTTGTTTTTATTTAGGTGAAACTTTAGATATTTGTATTTATACTGGATATGACATTGAAGAAGTAAAAGAAATGGGCATAGTCGGTTTTAAGTATGTAAAGTGTGGAAAATTTGATTGTAATAATATGCAAACACCAGAAAAAACAGATGAGTATATTCAATTTGTAAATAAAACTCAAAACCTATATGACAGTAATTATAAACAATTATCTGTAGATGGTAAATTCTTTTTTAATAGTAACACAAAATAAAACGGAGAAAAATATGACTGAAGAAAAAAGAGCCATTAAAATTAAATTCCCAGAATTTGATAATAATGTAGAAAATCAATATCAAGAAGAAATGGATAAATTGATTGATATGAATCTTTCTGAGGCTACAACAACTCGGACAATGAAAAATATCACAGAAAATCTCACAAAAGCCTTAAAGTCTAAATATGGTATTACTGATAAAGAAGAATTGAAAACAAAAGTAAATGAAATTCTAAAGGCTCACGGATTAGCTCCAGAAAATTTTGATCCATTATCTTTTATTTCTAAACAAGTCTTTGGCAATCTTCAGTCTGTCAATGATGTGTCTATAGATGATAATGCTAATAAAACAGATACAAATATGACTGGTGTTTGTGTTGAATCATTTTTACCATATCAAAAATTAGCAGGTTATGATTATCTTTATCAAACAATTAAAGATTTATATGGTAAAGATGAAGCTAAAAAATGCACAGCTGATATGTATGATTTTTCTTTGTTTCTAAATGATTCAACCAAAATTCTTATTCCTTATTGCTATTGTATTGATGCTTCTAAAATTGTAACTGAAGGTAGAAATTTTGGTCAAGTACATTCTTCTCCAGCACATCGTATTTCAACCTATGTTTCTGTGTTAGGCGATACCATTAGAGAAATGTCATTTAATGTAGCTGGTGCTTTAGCTATTGGTACGTTCTTTATGGATATTGCACATTTAGCTGTCTATAGAGAAAGAATTCCATTGGATGATTTGAGAAATGATAAAAAAGCTAGAAAATCAATGGCAAATCACTTCCAACAATTCATTCATACAGTTAATCATTATTCTAGAAACGCAGTAGAATCACCTTTCACTAATGTTTCTTTGTTTGATCGTAATAAACTAGAAGGGTTGATTGCTGATGATAACTATGGTTGGTACTTCCCTAAAAAAGCTGCAGCATGTGAAGATAATAATATTGAAGATAACAAAGATGCTTGGAAAAACTTTATTTTAGATTACATTGAAGAATTACAAGAAATTTATATTGATGTATTTGATGAAGGAGATCCATTGCGTGGTGGTTTACAATTTCCATTCCCTGTAACAACCTGTAATTTTGGAACAACTAAAGACGAAAATGGTAATAATAAACTAACATATGAAGATAATAAATTGTTAGATTATATTACAAAACATGCAGATATTTCTCGTTACAATATTTATGCTTCTGAAGGGTCTAAAGTGGCTAGTTGTTGCTTAGCATCCACAACAAAACTTTTATGTAGAATAGATGGTTATGTAAAATATGTAACAGCAAAACAATTATTTGATATTTGGGATATTTCAAAAGATGAAAAAAATATAGAAATAATGGGCGATAACGGTTTTGTAAAAGTAACTAATGGGTTTAAAATCGAGAACAAAGAATCTATATTACAAAAAACAACTTTAGCAAATGGATTGGTTATTAGTACAACAAAAGACCACCCATCAATAAAAATAATAAATAATAAATTGGTTCAAGTAAAAGCAGAAGAATTATCCGTTGGTGATTTTATTCCTGTATCAAAGAAAATGTCATACGAATCTATTTTAGGCGGTTCTAGAGAACTTGGTAGGTTTGTTGGATTGTTTGGTGCAGAAGGTCAATATGATTTACGTAGAGATAATAAAGTTGCTTTTTCTTTTCATACAGAAGAAAAAGAATTGCATGAATTTGTTGAATCTTTTTCTAAAAATGTTTTTGGTGCAACAACTAATAATAAACCATCCTTAAAATGGCCAAATGCAACTCGTATAGATGTAAATAGTCGTTCTGTTTATGGTTTGATGAGAGATTTTTTCATTGGCAGTTTATGTACCGATAAAAGAATTCGATCAAAAATGTTTAATATGAGTGAAGATTTTAGATTAGGATTTTTAGAAGGTTTTATAGAAGGTGATGGCCACACTTGTGACAACACAAGGAGTGATTATGGATCTATTCATATTGCAAATAAAGAATTAGGTATGGATATAATTGCTGTTGCTAACTCTTTGAATATCAAATGTTCTTATAGAAATGGTAGTAATGGTAATGATTGTGTCATAAATGTATTACATAATGATAAACTAAAATTAAAGCCATTGCAAGATTGGAGAGATGGGAAAGGTGCATTGTCTAAATCAACAGTATTAAATGATTTTGATGATTATTATGGTATAAAAATTGAAAAAATAGAACTAATAAAGACAAAAAAGAACGTTTGTGTTTATGATTTTGAAGTCGATAAAGAAAATCATTTATTTCAAATAGCAAATGGAATAATAACACACAATTGCCGTTTATTATCTGATTCTGACTTTTTGGCTTATGCTGGTGGTGTTAATTCATTTGGTGGATCTCAAGTATCATTAGGATCCCACCGTGTAGTAACTATCAACTTTGCTCGTTGTGCGTATGAAGCAGAATCTTATGATGATTTCAAAAAGATTGTAGCTGAACGTGTGGCTAGAATGGGCAAAATCTTGAAAGCGCACAAAGTTTTGATTTTGAAATTAGAAGAATTAGGAAAACAACCTTGGATCTCAAATGGTTGGATTGATATGACGCACATGTTCTCCACATTTGGTTGTGTTGGGTATGTAGAAGCTGACAAGATTTTAAAGTTCAAATTCAATCATGTAGATTTTGATTATATGAAAGATTTCTTAGTGTTTTTCAACGATGAATGTCAAAAGATAGCAAATCAAGAAAATATAATATTTAATATAGAAGCAATACCAGCGGAAGGAGCTGCTCCTAAAATTGCTAAAGTTGATAAAATACTATTTGCAGATGAAGATGGAAACTATTTATATGAATAAAGAGGTAATGATATGAGAAAATTTAAAATGCCAGATATTTTAGCTAATCAATGGTGTTCTTTATGGGAAGATTATACTATTGCTGAAAAAATGAAAAGAGATGGTGAAATTAATGCTCTTATGACTGGCGGATCAATTGTGCACTACTCTGTTGATAGCAAATTAACATCACAACAAGCAAAAAATATGATAACAAAAGCAATAAACAATGGTGCGGAGCATTTTGCTTTGAATTGTGTTTATAGTGAATGTCGTGAATGCCATAAAGTAGAAAAAGGTAATTTTGAAGCTTGCCCGCATTGTGGAAGCAAAAAAATAAATCATTTTTCACGTGTTATTGGCTATTTCAGTTTGATTGAAAATTGGAACCCAACACGTAGAAAAGAAGATTTTCCAAATCGTAAGTTTATCAAAGCAGAACAATTAAAAGAACAATTGGAAAATTAATTTATAAAGAGGTTGAAATATACCTCTTATTTTTTCTTGACTTTTATATTTGATATTATATACTTACAGTAGTAATGACACTGTAATAAATAAAGGAGTTTATAATGTCAGAAAAACAAGAAATTTGGAGAACAATTATAGAAAACACAAATTATGAGGTTTCTAATTTAGGTCATATTCGCCACAAAGAAAGACCAAACAAATATATGAAACCAATGCCAAACAATAAAGCACGAATAAAATTATCTAAAGATGGTGTTGTTTCATTTTATAATATTGCAAAGCTTGTTTTATCAACGTTTACAGGTGTGGTAATTTCCAAAAACGAATGGATAAAGCATGTTGATGGAAATCAAGAAAATAATTGCTTAGAAAACCTTCAAATCAGCAATGGTAATTATTCAACAGCAAAAAAAGTACGTTGTCTAAATGATGGGAAAATTTTTAACCGTGCCATTGAAGCTGCACAATATTACCACATATCAAATAAAGGTAAAGTTTCAAATGTATGTTTACACAGAACCAAACAATGCCAAGGATATGTTTTTGAATATATAGATTAAGAAACCCCTCGCAAAGAGGGGATTCTTTTTGGTAATCTTGCTTGTTTTCTTTCCGCATCAAACCCTTCAAGAAATTGATAACGGCGTTCTATAACCATAATGATTTTGTTTATTTTTGTTTATTGTTTATAAGTTTTAATTGTGTAAGATAAAAACTAAATGCATCAGATTGAGATGGAAATGGTACTTCTTTATATTGTTGCTCTCCTCTCATATTTTCCAGAGTTATACCAACAACAAACATAAATGCTTTATTGATAGTTGGTTCTGTTACTGCTATTACACGAAAAAAATCTGGAGTTATGTGCACTATTTGGATCTCCTTATGAGTTTGCTATTTTGTATATTTTGATGGGCTGAATTATAGCGATCTATGGCACTCAACAACTCTGGATAATCTCTTTTATACTTTTTATATTCTTCATCTGTTGATTTCATAATAAGATCTATCAACTTACTCCAAAATCCAAAATCAACACCTTCAACAACTTTTAGTATAACATTATCAAAATATTTTTCTCTATCTTTCTTTTCTGATTCTAACATCTTATCTTTTTTCATTATACACCCTCTTAAAACCGTAATTATTAATAGAACATTGATTTTTTTATTTTTTTGGTGTTTTTTATATTTTTATTCCACCACTACAAAAGAAGCAACTACATTTTTTTGGTATTATATGCATATTTTTCTTATCTAGTTTGAATTCACCTTTGCAAACAGGGCATACACAATGTTTGTCATCTTCAACTTCTATTATTTTATATTTATCAAAGTTTAAGCCTTTTTGTGTTAATATTCTACGCACTTGACCTTTGCTTTGACCTGTAACTATTGTCTTATTGTTTTTAATTGCAGCGAACATTTCTATCCCTCCTTTTTTAGTTTATATCTAGTAGGTAGTTTATATTGAATGGTATGTCTTGTATGTTTTCATAATAATATAAATATCCCATTGGATTGCATATTACTTGTTTATCTCCTAATGTAGTAAAGAATCTTTGATGAACATGACCACATACTAAGTACTTGATATTAGGAAATTGTTTTAACCATTTGTCTTCATCTGATATAAATGCAGCATTTAATGGTTCACCATGGTATCTTGCACTTTCACATTTTTTAGTAAAAGGATGATGTGTCATTAATATAATAGTTGCATTAGGATTTTTTTCTATTATTTTATTATATGCAAATTTTATGTATTTTTTAGATTCTTTATGAAATTTTTCACAATCATCCGGTGTCATATATCTATGTTCATTAGTAATAGGACTAATTTCAGGCATTCTACCATAATGAAAATCGTTCATACATCTTTTAGCAATATTCTTATTATAATTTACATAATCTTTAGTAGAATATTCTTTTTTACCTTGCCTACTTCTACCTTCAAACCAATCAATGTAATTATTATATACCTCTTCAGAAACACGATTCTTAAAAGTAGTATCTACTCTTTCAGCTGGACCAGGAGTCACTGATCTATATAAATCAGTCATTTCTTGATCTGCTTTTTTTGAATCAAACTTTTCTTCGTTCCAAATTTTTTTAAGTTTTGCTTTAAATTCAGGCGTTTCAGTTGGATCTATGGGCAATAAATTACCTTTTTGATCTACTGGCCTACCATATTCATCTGTCATACTGTGATATTCTTTATATGAATGATATTTATAATCTGTCCAACCTATACAACCAATAATTGCAATATTTTCATCTATCCAAACATAGTCATTTTCTAAAAATTTCCATTGGCCATTAAAAGTATTTTTATATTCATCAAGTAATATAGACAAAGGTTTATTGCGTGAATTGTAGACAATATGATTTCCACCAACAAAAATTACTTTTTCATCTTTAAAATATTGGTTTAAAAAGTTTTTAGCTTCTTCAATATCAGCATCCATATCACCAGCAATCAATGTAATATCGGCTGGTGTTTTAGTGTGCATAATATCAACAAACTCAGTAGGTGAGTAAGTTATATTAAGTCCAACATGAATATCGCTAATAAACCTTATTTTCATATTATACTAATCCTTGCAAGTAAATAATTTATAAACACAAAAAAGTGCAAACACAAGATAAGATATTTGCATTATATTTGATTCTGTCAAATAATGTAATATAATCATAAGTATTGATAGTATGCACCAGAATTGATAATTTTTCATTTCATTTCCTTATTTTATAAATCTAAAGTATAAATTATATCCAAATAGCATGTTTTGCATTAGATCTTTTTTATTTTCTACAATTAAGCATGAAACATTTTCTCCTTCGATTTTAAATGTTGCCCAATAAAAACTAGAATTACTTTTTGTTATTTCTACATATCCTTTTTTAAATTCTTCTACTAGTTTTAGTTTTATATTATCATCTAAACTATTTATTTTTTCATTGTTTATTGTTGATATTTGAAATACCATAACTGCATTATATTTTTGTAATTCTTCTTTTGTTTCTAAGTTTGTGCTAATTATTGCAGCATCAGCATTTGCATAACCTAAAACACTATTAGAATTTATACGGATCATTTTTATGCTCTTATTCTAAAATTCCATTATTATAGTATTGATTAAACTTTTTATTACATTTTTCTAAAGCTTCTTCCCAATCTTTTTCTGGATTTTCTGAGCCTTCTCCATCACTAATATACTTCAAACAATAAAAATCATCAAGCTTATTGTTTTCTTTACAAACATAAGCGATAGCAAAAGCTTCCATATCAACAACTGCATAATCACTTTCACTCATATTATAAACAAAAGTATCTCCAGTCCCAATATGTCCAATAAAAGTAAAGATGCTATGGTTGACTTGTTGCTCTTGTGTTAATAAACTATTTTTATATTCTTTTGTGATTGATACTTCTTTTTTTTCTTTATTATTTGTCCATATTTCTCTTTGTGCAAAATGAAAAATCTCATATACTTCACCTTTCATTACAACATTACTACCGGCTGCTGTTCCTACATTTATCAATTTATCTACACAAAAATGGTCTAACAAATACTGAGTTGCCAATGCTGCATTTACTTTACCAACCCCAGTATAAATAATATTTGCATCTTTATTATAAAATTCTTCTTCTAATGCTACAATAAACCATATATTTGAATTGTTTTGTTTTAATATTTTCATGTCTTTTCCTTTAATATAAAATGTAACATAATAATGACATAAAGTCAATAAAAAATCAATATCTTATGACCACCTAAAAAAACATAAATTAAATTCTTTTTTTATAATTAATATTAAAAAGTATAGTTCTATCAATTATAAACATATATTTTCTATTCTGGATGATACATTGACGAATACCCTTTATAATTTAGCCTCTTATCATAATGCTAATCCTATAAAGAATAATAAGTAGTCTTCGTATCCAATCACCTTTATATGTTTATAAAATCAAAAATATATAATAAATAATCTAAATAAACATATTTAATATAAGGTAAAATTAAAATGTCTTTAGTAAAAAAAGTAATGACAGAAGCTACAGCTATTACTGAAGCTACTGCAAAAAAAGAAAGTACAATTGCAAAAGCAGCTCGTACTTTGACTGAATCTGGTTTGGCTACTCGCTGCCCAGCTTTAGCAAAAATGTTTGAATCAACAAACAAAGCTGATAAATATAAAGCAGCTGTTATCACAAAAGTTTTAAATAACACAGCAGCTTTGTATGAATCAAAAGGTATTTCCCGTAACGCAGTGTTGAAAGAAGATGTTACTTCTTCTACAGCAGCTTTGATGCCGGGTGTTGCTTCTTTGACTCCACGTGTTGTCGATATCGTTAATATTTTCTATCCTCAAATGGTAGCTCATTATATTGCTGATATCCAAGCTTTGGATCGTCAAACAGGCGAAATCTTCATCATCAAATCTCGCTATGGTATGACGGCAGCTGGTGTTGCAGCAGGCGATATTATCTTCGAAAAAGCAACAGATGGTTCTTATGCATCTGAATGGTTAATGTTCAGCACAACTTCAGTAGCTTCAGGTACAACATCTTATACTTTGAATGTTACAGCTGATACATCATTCAATCCAAATCCTGCTTCTCTTCCATCTGCAGGTTATGAAATCCGTCATGGTTCATTACGTGTAATGGCTGGTGGTAAAGAAATTGCTCGTGATTTCGGCACAGGCCAATTAGCTGGTAAGGGTGTAACTGGTTCTATCGATTACGAAAGTGGTGCAGTTACGGTTGTATTAGAAGCAGCAAAAGCAGACGAATTAGATGGTTTGACATTATCTGCTCAAGCAGCTCGTGATACAGAAATCAACGATGATACAATTCGTACAGTTGAATTCGATATCTTAGAACAACCGATCCGTGCTGAAGAACACCCATTAATGAGCTCATATTCAGTTGCTTCCGCTTTGGTTGCAAATGCTCATATGGCTTTGGATGTTGACGAATTGATTTCTAATGAATTAGCTGGCACAATCCGTTGGGAACGTGACTTGGCTTTGATCAAGAAAGTAGCTGATGCAGCTGAAAGTAAATCTGAATTATTGTTCGATTGCTCTGCAAATGGTACAAACTTGACATTGAAACAACGTTACAATGCTTATGATGTTATGGTTTCAACAGCTCGTGGTTTGATCCAAGAAGCTATGGGCCGTGGTGCTGTCGAATATATGATTGTTTCTGCTACTCAAGGCTTAACAATCGTTGAAAATATCGATGGCTTCGTTGCAGCTCCAGAAGCAAAGAAACCAGTTGGTCCATATTTAGCAGGTACATTACGTGATGGTACAATCTCTGTTATCGCAGTTCCATACGTAAGTGGTGCAAATGCTCCTTTGGCAGCAGATGAAGTTGTATTCGGCTTCAAAGGCTTCCAGATGGGTGATTCTGCCGTTGTAGTTGCTGAATGGGTGCCATTATATTTCACTCCAACATTCCAAGCACCTAATTTGAAAAATCACAAAGGATGCTTGTCATTCTATGATTTGTTCATCAACCAACCAAAATATTTGGTAAAAGGTGGAATTCAAAACTTCAATGTGGCCTAATGTCACGGAAGTATTGGAAAACCAATCAAAATTCCCATCTTCGGATGGGAGTTTTTTTATGCACTTATAATTTCAATATAATGTCAAAGTCGCATTTTACTGTTTTATACAAATATTTTTCTTGACTTTGTCATTATTTTTATTATAATATCATTATCATAATAAAATAGTTCTAATAATATAATGACAAAGTGAGCATAAAATGAAAAGAAATCCAGAATACGATCATATACGAGAACAATTCAAGGATGTAGAAGACCCAGAATTAAAAAAATTACTTATAAAACGCGCAATAAATAGTTATTGGAAAAAACACAACAAAGATAAAACAAGATTAGAAAGAATGAGATTTCGTGCTAAATATCCAGAAAAAATAAAAGCACAAAATAAAAGATTTAAAGAAAAAAATCCAAATTATAAAAAAGAATATTATCAAAAAAACAAAGAAAGAGCAAAAGAATATTGGCAAAACAGAACAGAAGAACAAAAAAACGCTAAAGCAAAATATAATAGAAAATGGAAAAACGAACAATATAAAAACAATGTTGAATTTAGATTACATTGTGTTATTTCCACAGCAGTAAGAAGATCATTACTAACAGAAAAAGATGATTATATAAAAAACTTATTGGGTTATACAATAGAAGAATTAAAAAACCACTTAGAGTCTCAATTTGAAGATTGGATGACATGGGATAATTTTGGATTAACAGCAAAAAAACCAAAAGAGACATGGCAAATTGATCATATAATACCTGCAAATACTTTTAATATAACAAGCACGGATAGTGAAGAATTTAGAAAGTGTTGGGCATTAGAAAACCTCAGACCATTAGATTCTTTTGCAAACGTTAGAAGACCAAAAAATGGATCAGATATAAAAAAGGAATAAAATAATGCAAAAAGTAGCAGACAAATTATGTAAGCAGTGTGGTAAAGCTTTTCATCCGGTAAGGCGCACTAGAGAGTTTTGTTCACGTGATTGTAGTAGTAAATATAGAATGGAACATGGTAATTATGTTGTTTCAGAAGAGACCAAGGCTAAAATGAGTAAAAGTCACACTGGTAAAAAGAAATACAAAACATTTCATGTACAAGAATTAAAAACACTGTTTGGAAAAACCAATGAAGAAATTATTAATAAATGTCTAAGAAGCCCTTTTCCAGGAACAATAAAATGGCCTGCTGATCATCCAATTTGGGATTGTTATTCCGCTAAATCAATCAGCCCAAAATCTGCATGGAAAAATCCAAAATATTTAGAAAAAGCTGTAAATAATCTTTTTTATATTATAGATTATGTACAAAAGCTAAACAAAGAAGAAAATTTTGTTAAAAGAGTAAAAAAAGCATTTGATTCTAATGGTATAGATCTTTTACGAGAAATATTAAACCGTTTTACAATAGCTAAAATTGCTCCAAAAGTAACTGCATTTATGCCATCTGATTTTGAAAAAATTATTGAAGAAAGTGGTATAGATGTTTCTGCTGGAATATATTGTCCTATGGCAGGTTTTGGTGGAATTATTGAGGGTGCAAAACAATATTATAAAAAACATAATATAACAGCTGATATTGAAGCTTTTGATATAAACCAAAATTTTTGCGATTATTACGGATGGACGCAAAAAGATGTATTATCAGACAATGTGACAACGAGTAAAATCGTTTTTGTATGTCCTCCTTTTGGTCCTAAAACAGAAAGATGGAATGGAACACCTGAAAATATGTATTATGAATTTGAAGAATGGGTGACCTTAATAAAAGAACATATAAAAGCACCTAATTATATTTTTGTTGGCCCAGAAAAAGGAAATCAAAAATCGATAATTAATACCAATATTAAGCCGGGTTTGTTTGGCAAAAAAAGAGGAATTCAATTTTATCCAGAATATACTATTTGATTGCGGTCAAGCTACATATGTCTGGAAAAATTTTAGCTCTGATTGATTTTATAACTTGACTTATTGTAAAAATTTGCTATATTATTGGAACCATAGTAGATTAATAGGAAGCCTGCCTTTTATGTCTACTCCATTAATTATCAGGCAAATGAGGTAAAACAAATGGCAAAAAGTATTGCTGTTACAAACAAAGTATTATATCCATATGATAATATTATGGTTATAGAACGCAGATATCAATTCTTAGAAGGATTTGATGCAGAAAGAGAGCAAGTAAGATTACCAAAGGGTATAAAGATCGGTTGGACACATGTTGGTACCGAAAAAGACGATCATATAAAAATTGGTAAAGTTGGTTATTGGGTTGTTCGTGAAATATATATAAGAAACAAACACGTATATAAATTGCCAACAAAATAATTTTCCTTTTGTTTGTGTTAGAAACCCTGTCTTTTTTGACGGGGTTTTTGTTATTTTTTAGTTCTATTCTATGATAAGGAGTTCTAAAAAATGATCAAATCCCCTTTAGTCTCAGTTATAATTCCAGTTTATAATGTAGAAAAGTATTTAAGACAGTGTTTAGATTCTGTTGTTAATCAAACATTGAAAGATATTGAAATAATTTGTGTTGATGATGGAAGCACAGATGGTTCATTGGATATATTAAATGATTATGCTTCAAAAGATGACAGATTTATAATAATTACTCAAGAAAATAAACATGCTGGAGTTGCTAGAAATGTTGGTATAGAAAAATCATCTGGAAAATATTTAAGTTTTTTAGACTCTGATGACTTTTTTGAACTTACAATGCTAGAGGATATGTATAATTTAGGTGAAAAAGATAATTCAGATATTGTTGTGTGTGGTTGGAATAATTATGATAATCAAGCAAAAAAAGTAACTCGCAAGCATGGCATTGAATCAAAATTTATTAATAAATCTCCATTTACGCCAGAAGATATAAAAGAAGATATATTTACTTTTTGCAAACCAAATCCATGGACAAAATTATATAGAAAAAGTTTATTTATAGATAATGATTTACATTTTGAAGATTTTATTAGTTGTAATGATCTAACTTGTGTATGTACATCATTATTTTTAGCCAATAAAATAAGTATATTAAATAAACAATGTATAAATTATAGATCTAATCAAACAGATAATATTACAGCAAAACGAAATAAACATTTTGATTGTTTTATATTTTCTGTAAATAGGTTGAAACAAAATCTTGAAAAATTTGGTAAATATGAAACATATAAAAAAGCATTATTAAAGAGAGTTTCCGATTCAATAAAGCGTGAATTGTCACATTGCGATAAACAACAGCAAGCAGAGTATCCAATATTAATAAAGTATTTGCTTGATGAAGAATTGTACGGTATTTTATATAAAACAGATTCTGAAAAAATAATTGAAATTCCAAAACAAGAAAATGTTGTACTTCCACAAAAAAGCAAAAGCGTGTTGATTTATGAAGGTATGGAATGGCATGGCGAATGTTTACCTTCTTATTATAGTTATTTCAAAAAATTAGGCTACGATGCTGATTTTATAATAACAAGAAAAAGTTTAAATGATAAACCATTATATTCAATTAAAAACCCTAATATATTAAGTGTAGTTCAAGCATCTGCAAAAGATTCTGATAAACATATAAAAGAAATTTCGTATATTGGCTCTAAGCTTTTCAGATATGATTTTTATTTTATCGCAACATTAAATGAATTTACTTATTTGTTTATAAAATATTTGCTTGATCATGGAATAAAATATGAGCAAATACTGGTTCAAAATCATAGAAACAAGATGACATTTTTAAAGTATACAAAAAATGATTATAAATTACTAAATAATGGTTTTTCTTTAGCTAAAACTAATGATTTCGCATTTTTACCGCCAATTTATAACAACACAAAACAAACAAGACAAAAAATAAAAAAATACTTTGATAAAATAAATATTCTTATTACTGGATTGGACAAAATTCATTTTCCTTATTTTTCTGAGTTTATAAAAGTTGTTGATGAATTGAATAATGATGGTCTGGAGATCAAAGTAAATGTAACAGGAGTAAGAAGATGTGGTGAATATAAACTCCCATTATCTAAAAACTTGAAATATCTTGGTAGAGTTAGTTTTGAAGAGTTAGAAAATTTATATATTACAAATGATTTTCTTATGACATTTTTCAATTCAGAAGATATAAAACACAAAAATGACCATTTAGAATTTTTAAATGGAAGAATTTCTGGTAGTTGTAATATGTCTATAATGTATGGAATACCTTTGTTGTTACAAGAACCGTATCAAAAGTCTTGGGGATTAGATGATAGTAATTCTATACACTATAAAAGTACTGAATATAAAGAATTGTTGATGTCTTTATTTACTTTATCACCAGAAAAATATAATAATATAATTGAAAATCTATTAGCATTACAAAATAAAGAAATAGATCAATGTGTTGAAAGCATTAAAGAAAAAACAGATTTTATTACAAAAAGAAATGATTTACCGGATTTGGTTTATATTGTGAAGCCTGGTGATAAAAATGAAGATTTAAAATATTCACTTAGATCTGTTGAAAAATTTGTTCCACATAATAATATTTGGATCGTTGGATATAAGCCAAACTGGGTTTATAATGTAGGATATATACCAGTAGCTCAAACTGAAAATAAATGGAAAAACTCGGTAAAGAATATTATAGCTGCATGTAGTAATGAATATATATCAGACGATTTTATTTTAATGAATGATGATTTCTTTGCTATAAAACCCATAAAAGACTTGATAGAATCCGTAAATGTTTCACTTGGTTTGTTGGATGATACATTAAAAGAAAGAAAAAAGAAAAAAATCGATTCATCATGGGGAAAAGCTTTTGGCCATGTAAATAAATTATTAGAAACATTAGGGGTACCAAAACCTTATTACAATTATGAATCACATACTCCAATATTGATAAATAAAAAGAGATATTTAGAAGTAATGGAATTGCCGGAAGTACAAGAATTTATGAAAACATCAAAAGTATTACACAAAAGAAGTTTATATAAAAACATTGACAAAATAGAACCAAAAATACTTTCAAGAGATGTAAAATTATCTAATGTAAAAGATGATACAGAAATAAAATCAAAAGTTTGTGAGTGGTTATCTGTTTTTGATGATCAGGTTGGAAATACACAATATAAAACATTGAATAAACTACTAAGAACGTTATTCCCAAGTCAATGTATATATGAAAAACAACCAATAAATACAAACAATAAAATACCGACCCCACCACCAGGATTTCGTGCAACAAGTAGAATACCAAAAGGGAAAAAATACTATTAAAAAAGGTCTCCAAACAAGGAGACCTAATTTTTTATAAAAACACTAATTATAAAGATTCTGATTCATCAGAAACTGGTACATAGCGTAATACAGCACGTACAATGTATTTTTCACTAGCGCCTGAAGCATCGGATTCTTCAGATTCAACTAATACTTTCTTGCAAGATGTGTTTAAAACACGCAATTCTTTCATTTCAGGAACTTCTGCACCTGATTCTGAAGATTCTTCTTGCATAGCTGCAATGATTTCTTCTGCTGTGATACCTGCTGTTAAAGCTTCATCGACAACATCGGAATAGATTGCATGAACCATTTGATTTTTATAAACATGAGATTTTACTGTTGCCATTTTGTTTTCCTCTATATTTATTTGCGCCTAATTTATCAGAGGAATATACTTATCTCGGCGCAAGAATAAGTATTTCCCATAAAACTTTAGAATATTCCATTTTTTATATATAAAGATATACCACCGCTCAAGATTATTTTAGTTACCTTAGCTGATTCACGATCATCTGGATGGAATTTTAATTTTAATTCTTCAGCATAAACAACATAATCTTTATTAATTTTTACAAGTTTATTTTTTGTTGTTTTGTCATATCTACTATCTTTTGGATTTTTACCTATAGTATATGTTTGTACTTCTGTTAGTGTTGATGCCATAATAAATACTCCTGAATATTGATAAC
>Ga0265298_10004553_pt1 | contig 17685 bp, 19 predicted proteins | sample AusTroGonzalo_MG_3_FD_193486 | JGI IMG/M metagenome (GOLD analysis project Ga0265298, IMG submission 193486) | Bovine rumen microbial communities from tropical cattle in Woodstock, Queensland, Australia - Gonzalo_01 | ecosystem: Host-associated > Mammals > Digestive system > Stomach > Rumen ... | reverse complement strand
AACAGAAGCGCATATATGCAAAGCAGAACGCTCACTTTTCATTAGAAAACGGTATCATAGAGGCGCACAGAGGAACATAGAGGCAAACAGAGGCGCATCAGATCGCTCGACTATTACCCTCCTAAGATGTTGACCGTCAAGAGCCCTTTGATGGAAAATGAAAATTGTCAGGCGGAGGGAAAAACCACCGAATTTGCAAAGGCATGTTCGGAAAGGCTCCGGAACTTGTCCGATCCAGTGCGGACAACCTGCAAACACAGGTCCCAAAATGTTTGCAAGAGCGCCTAGCGCAAAACGCTGGAAACCTTGTAAATCAAGGCATGCACCCGTAGCTCAGTAGGATAGAGCGGCCGCCTCCTAAGCGGCAGGCCGTGGGTTCGAATCCCGCCGGGTGTGCCAATGGCTTGACCAGATTGTACATCTGATTCACAAAAATCGGATGACGGTCTGGTCCTTTTTCATTTTCGATTTGCAAAGATCTGGTGGAATTCCTCCTAAGAAAATGGCGATTTTCCAACAAGGTTTCCGAAAGGCCGCTCGAAAGTTTCCAAAAAAAGCGGTAGACCTACAGAACAGTTGAATTCTTGTAAGGTCTTCAGAGTATTTCTGTCTGATTCATTTGCCAATGTTTCCGAGAAGTTGCTGGATTTCGGCAAATAAAAAGCAGCCTGTTCCAACAGCCGAAATACAACCGCACTTGCTGCCTTCTTCCGCCTATGATACAATACATCCACGCCATGCGAAGGGAGTTGATGATCATGGCCAAGTTTATTCCCAAAGGGAAGCTGAGCAAGAAAGCTCAGAAGGAACTCAACCGTCAACGGCGCGTTACCTGGGAATTCAGTCCGGTTACGAAAACCGTTGAAAGCAAGAAACTTTATAACCGCAAGAAAAACTCCTATGACCGTCACGAAGACTACGGCATAGGAGTTTTTCAATTCTCTGTATAATTCTGCGATTTATGTTTACCAGATATCGACGCTGCCAGCATCATTATCAGATGTCCAGTAGATCTTGTTCTCCTCAACCTTCACATAGGCGTTCACAGCATCCTTCGGAACCTTTGCGGCAACCTCTGCAGGCGTGATTGATCCGCCCATCTTGCTCTGGATCACGACATTCAGCGCTTTCTTAGCGGCAGGAGCCTTCTTGGCAGCGGGTTTCTTTTCGGCAACCTTCTTTTCCACTTTTGCAGCCTCGGCCTTTACAGCTGTTTCAACCTTTTTCGTCGTAGCCTTTGCAGCAGTCTTTGCCTTGGCCGGAGCCTTCTTAACGGTTGTGGCGGCTTTTTTAGCCTTGGTTTCTACAGCCTTGACTTCTTCCTTGATTTCCTCAGCAACTTTTTTCTTTGTAGCCATAACTCATTACCTTCCTTGAATGTTATTTAGCGACTTTATCCTTAAGCGCCTTGCCCGCTTTGAAGGTGGGAACCTTAGAGGCCTTGATCTTTACGACTTCGCCAGTCCGCGGATTACGGCCTTCACGAGCAGCGCGTTCTTTCACGCCAAAGGTACCAAAGCCAATCAGCTGAACAGCTTCGCCCTTTGCCAGAGCATCTCCGATAGCGCCAAAAACGGCATTGATAGCAGTTTCAGCATCCTTCTTGGTCAGGCCATTCGCGGCCACAGCATTGATCAGTTCTCCCTTATTCATAGATAACTTCCTTTCTGCCCTCCAGGGCTTATGATTCAAGGGATTATAGCATGTTATCCATATCATGGCAACATTTCAGGCGTTGATTCGTATGGCTGGTGGAAGAATAAAGGCTGCTTCAGCAAGTAATTAACTGTAGCAGCCTCTCTTAATCCTTATGCGAATCTTATTTCATCAAGAGTGTATCTGATCACTTCTCCAACAGAATCCTCATCTTCTGATGCTGGCTTTTGCGTCAGCCAGGGATGTTCATCTGCTCTTTGCAGTTCCTGAGTTTCCATTTGCTCCTGATTCATCTGGTATTTCACTCCTGCTTCTGTTTCCGCCAGAACCGCTACCCATTGTAGTCCCTTCAAGAGCGAAATACAATATCTGTTTTGTTTTTTTGCGTTATTCTCAGGAGATTTCCCAGATCACTGTTACTGTATCCGAGACTTCAATATCATCCGGTTCCATGTTCATATCATAGCTGCCGGTCGGAGCATTTTCGCACAGACAATCCTCCATCAGCATCGCTTTTCCCATCGGCTGATACTCGAAATTGATCTCTCCCCAGGAATAATCAATGGATTGGATATCCTTCAGTGCAACTCCTGCTGCGGAGGTCAGAACAGAAGCCTTTCCCTTTGCATCTGCCACAGCTTTCCCCAGCAGTTCATTCTTGGAGGCTTCCGGGTCCTTCACAAAGTAGCTTATACGGAATTCTGGTTGGAGAGAACAATGGGCTAACGCATACAACAGCTTGCCCAACCGATCATTATCAGATTCAAATTCCACCTTCACTACATGTTCAAATTTATACCCGATAAACCGCTGTTTCCAGGTGTCTTTTTCCCGATAGCTCTCGTGTTCCGTATCGATATCAAACCTCAGTGTTTTCAAATCAGAAGACTGGAAGCCGAATGGTTCCAGAATGCTTCTTAGCTGTTCTGTATCTTCGGAGGATCTCCGGAGGGTTTCCGAATAGTCCCGATAAAGCCCCTGTAACGTCATCGTAATCCGGGTCATGTTCGGATGCACTTTAATCTGGCCTTTACCCGTAACGCGGATTGTTCTCATTTTTTTCTCCTTCCCGGTGCGCAAGCATCAATAACGTTCTGATAGCATTCCCTTGTTGCAACGTCATAACAAACCATGATCACAGCCATCCCGTAATCCGGATTCTTTGACAGCCATCCGGAAACCGCCCGCAGGGCTGTCGCTGCTGCTTCCTGCTTTGGATATCCATAGGCCCCGGTAGAAATCGCCGGAAAAGCGATGCTGTGGACATCATGTTCTTTGGCAAGCTCCAGGGAATTCCAGTAGCAGTCGAACAGCTGCCGTTCGCACATCTTGCTTCCTGCCTGATAGTGTGGTCCGACCGTGTGTATGATGTATTTACAGTCCAGATTCCACCCGCCTGTAATCTTTGCCTGTCCCACTTGGCATCCGCCAAGTTTACGGCATTCTTCCAGCAGTTCAGGCCCTGCGGCGCGGTGAATCGCTCCGTCTACACCGCCGCCGCCAAGCAGCGTCTTGTTCGCGGCATTGACGATCGCGTCCACCTTCATTTTCGTAATGTCACAGATTTCAAAATAAATGTGATTGTCGGGGACATCAGCCTCCAGGATTGCATGAATCAGCTCTTTTGTCAGCATGAAGGATTTTCCCCATGGATTGATAATGATTCCATCTTCATGCATATCCCGATTACCTTTGAGAATGTCTTCTACAGGCTGGCAGATCGTGGAGGTGCCTTCACCCTTTTCAAGTTCTTCATTGGAGGTAAAAGCCACCATCCATTCCTTGCCGTCATCGGTTTCAATGTGATTTACCTTGAAATGCAGTTCTTCTTCAATCGTGAATGTGTCTCCGACTTTGATCTGCTCAGGATCCAGCATATCAAAAGCCTGCTGCGGCGGAATCACCGGGATCATCCATTCACCATCATCGTGCATGCTCATCCGGATGGCTTCCAGAACTCCGATGATCGTTTCCTTTTCCTGCTTTTCGTAATACCGGTGGATTGCATCCACAAGTTTTTTGTTAGCAGCAGGTTCTTTCATTATGTTTTCCCCTTTCTCACCCCATTAAACCGATCGAGAACGGCTGTCATATCCTCCGGGAGTCTGGCTCTGCATTCCGTTTCCATAAACTCAGGAATACCATACATTGCTTCTGCGATTCCCGCAGCGATACAGGTCAGCGTATCGCAGTCTCCGCCTAATGACACTGCAGTTCGAACAACAGCCTCAAAGTCGTCACCTTCCATGAAAGCCGTGATGGCTTCCGGCACCGTCTGCTGGCAGGTCTCAATGTGGTGGTAGGTCGGGCGAATCTCATCGCAGGTTCTAGACAGATCATATCCGAACTCCTGAATGATGTAATTCCGGATATCATCCTTACTGATGCCGTTCCTAGCCATCCAGATAGCGCTGGCCGTAGCTTCTGCGCCTTTGATGCCTTCCGGATGATTGTGAGTCACTTCCGCCGTTAAGCTAGCCTTGTGCCGGGTTTCCTCCAGTGTATCAAACAGCCATCCCGCGGAAGATGCCCGCATGGCGCTTCCATTGCCGAAGCTACCATAAGGTTTCGGTTCCCGGGTATGCAGCCACTGATAGAACATGCCACCGTAGCCGGCATCCGGATAAATCCTGCCCCACTTCTTCATGGATTCCACCAGTGCGGATTTGATCTCATCATCCGTCTTGCCCAGGGAATCCATCAAAGCCTCCGCAACAGCTATGGTCATTACGGAATCATCCGTGAATTCAGAACGGTTACTGAACAGCGGAAATTCCTTTGTCTTCGGACTTCTGTCAAACTCATAAGGGGCACCGATCATATCGCCCATAATCGCTCCAATCATTTTCTCCGTCCTCCTTCATCTTTGATGATCCCAGTATAATGAAGCTACAAGAATCTGTGGTCGCTTTTCGAGCGACAAATAATTGTTTATCCCAATGAATCACTGGATCCTTTTTTATGTTTCGAATAATAAATCTTCCCCTGAACAGTGCCGCAGCTTCTGATCAGCTGATCTATCTCGTTGTCGGACATAACTTTAAGCCTTTCCTCTCGCTGCTCCTTTGTGGGAAAATCTTCCTGGAACTCGAAAACAGTCAAATAACGCTTTTCCCAGTAACAACACAAGGCTTCCCTCATCGTGTTATGCTGAATTTTACTGCACCATTTTTCTTCTTCTCCATCTGAAAAATCACAAAACCTACAATTCCAGCACGCAGAAGTCTCCGAGATCGGTCCCCTTGTTTGCATATCTGTTTTGCTCCTTTCCATCCTTCCAGCTTAATACCACTCATCAGAATCTTCGCCATAGAGGTATGCCATTTCTTCTTCCCAGAGGCCTTCCAGCGTCTCTTGAAATTCTGAGTGGTCTTTCTCTTCATTTTTCATCTTCCTGTAGGTTTTTCCGTCAACGATTATACGCTTTTTCTCTGTGGTTTTATAGGGAATTCCGAGAAAATGCTTCTTTGTCTCCACCTCAACCGTTACCGTATGTTTCACGCTGGCTACCTCCTCTCATCAGTTTTCACAATCGACTGTTGCGTTCAGAAAAGCTTCAATTAGCTCAATTGCCTGTTCGTACTCCGCTTCAGTCAGGTCATAGCAGCAGTCCTGCTCATCAACATTTTCAGGGGCAATAAGCTCATATTCACACCAGGCTTCCGTAACGCCTTCAGCTGTTTTTTCCGAAAGGGTAATCCCTGCGGTGAGTCTGACCCGCCAATCATTTGGATCGTCCTCTTCATCCGGCCACATATCCCGAAGCTCTTCCAAAGTGAAGCGCTCCTTATCAGCAAACGGAATTCGAATTTCATTTGTACTCTCGTCAAGTTCAGCTTTGACACTGTACTTTTGAAGCGCAACGTTCCCGATTTTTATAAAATCCTTTTTCAGTGGAAATCCACCATATACTTCCGGGATTTCCTCAAAACTCTTCTCATTATCCAGAATCATTTTCTTCCTCCTCAATGCCGTATCGGATTACCAACGTTATCTGTGAAGGTTCTGTTGATGATTTTCACCAGATCACCGAACCAGCCGAAGAAGAACAGTCCGGCAGTACAGGCATAAAGGATGCCTTTCCCGATACGCCCGACGTAGAAATGATGAAGTCCGAACATCCCGCCGATCAGGCAGAGTGCGAGCGCTGTACCACGTTTCTTGTCGCTGGAATTAGTAACATAAGTCGTGTGTGCCATTGTGTTTTTCCTCCTCATTCTTGATAACTGTTCTGATTGTCTTTTATATCCATTGCCAAACCATAAATCCTCTTCCAGGGAATTGCCCGCCTTATTACTCCACACTTTGCCCTGTAGGAAGCATAATCCCGCATCTCATACGCTGCATGTCGGACGATTTCCTGATCTTCCCCCAGAGCTGCTGCAATCCACAGCAGTGAATAAGGATTCAGCAGGCGTTCGTAAGTCTTCTTTGCACTGTGGTTCGGACGGCTTCGGGAATAATCGCCCTGACCAAGGCTTAGTTGCCCGGAAAACCATGTCACCATATGTAGTTGGTCATAATTCCAACTGACACGGATCGTTTCCAGAAAGCTGGCCACTTCAGGTTGTGGCGGCAGATGCGCGAATAGTGCAGCCATCTCTACGTTGTGCAGATCATCCTGTCCAACCGGAATCGGATCGCCCTGAAATGCTTCCTGCTTTTCCTTGTACTGAAAGAAACTGATCCTGCCTTCCATAAAGCGAATGTACATTTGCTCCTTTGCCTGCTTTGCCTTGCTGTTGGAAAGACTATGGCCATGCTCGTGCAGGAGCTTCGCACAGTGATTCATGAATGACCGCCGAACAACGTCGTAGGTGTCCCAACAGATGTGCTCTGCTGCATGTCTGGCCTGAGATGCATACTGCCGCTGCTCATCCTCCGACATATTCAGCTGATCGAACGGAATCATAAAGGCATCCCAAGTCTGGCGTTCCCATTCGTAGTGTAGCGAATTGCGGATTTTTTTCAGTTCATTCTCCTTCATTTTCACCAGGCTCCTTTTTTATCATACGCATGCAGAAACTATTCAGCGCCTGCCAGTCTGCCAACGTCAATTTTCCAGCCGCGCGGTTCATGGCTTCTGTTACCGCCGGGAAATAGCTCAAAGCAGGAATTAGATCGGGCGGGGCTTTTCCCATGTTCCGCTTTTCAGTCACCATGTCTCCTGTACCATACAAGAGCCATATGGCGCTAACTCCAAGTTCGGCTTCAAGTGCCCGTGCTGTCATTGTGGAAAGCGGTGTTTTTCCACTCTCCATCTGGCTGATCAACTGGGATGTCACGCCAATCTTCTCTGCCAGCTGCCGTTGGTTCAGATGAAAGATTTCCCGAACTTTCCGCAGCCTTTCCTCTGTTGACATGTCCGCACCCTCCTGTTACTCGGTAATTGCATCCAGTAGTTCCTTTACAATCACAACTGCTCGGTCATACTCCGCGTCTGTCATATTCGCCATATTCCGGATGTTCTCAAACGAAGTCATAACGCAGTGCTCCAGATGTACATTATCGATGACATCCTCCTCTGGATTGATCCACATGACGCAGGCATAAGCCTCATATTTGCAAGTCCGCATTTCGGAAGCAAATCTGTCAGCATCTTTGCCTAACCGGGCAGCAATTTCATCAAGCTGCATTTCCTTGCATTCTTCTTCAGAAAACACCGGGCGTGACACCACGTGAACCATAATCTGATGATCGCCATACTCCAGAGCCAGGCCATACTTTGCCAGCAGTTTATTTCCGATCTCCTCGTAGTCATTGTTCAGCTTCTTTCCTGCATACTGTGTGTTCAGTTCCTCAAAGTATTTACCCATCTGCTTTCCTCCTCGTTTCTCTGTGGTTTCAGTGCCTCTGTCTCCCGGGGACAGTTTAAGCATACCAGCACCCATGTTGCATATTTACCCCTAATTGTGGTAGTATGAAAAAAATCAGAAAATTTTTGTTTTTGGTGATGGATATGTCGAAAGAGAAGGAAAACAAGAAGAAGTACGTCATCTTCAAGATGGTACAGATTCTCAAGGATTACTCAGACCGAGAACATCCCATGCTCCAGAAGGATCTTGTCCGAAGGCTGCATGATATGGATTATACGACAGATCGTTCTACTGTCCGCCGGGCTCTGGTTGATCTGACCAGTGATCCCGACAGCCGTGTACATTCCTATGCCAATGAAACCCATGAAGAAATAGATTCCGAACGGGAATACTATTTCTCCGGCATCTATTACGATCAGGAGTTTACGGAAGCTGAGCTGCGCTGGCTGATCGACGGCATCTTGTACAGCCGGAACGTTCCTCATGCGCAGCGTGATATTCTAATTGAAAAGCTTTGTTCTCTGGGGAATATTCGCGTCCAGAAGCATATGAATATGAAGCGAATCAGGCGCTTGTCGGAAGAAGAACCAATGAATGAGCAGCTGTTCGATAACATCGAAGCCCTTAACAAAGCTATTGAGGAAGAAAAGAAAGTGACCGTTATCTATAACTACATGGGGCCAGATTTCAAACTGCATCCCGTCTATGGCGATCCGAACTATCATCAGCTGTTGAATCCGTATGCCATGGTTGTCCGGAACGGGTTCTATTTTTTGATCTGTAACAAAGACAACCACAGCGATATGACCCATTACCGGATCGATCGCATTACAGACATCCGGCTGACTGATCAGCCAATCAAACCATACCGCCATCTGGATGGCTTCCATGATGGCTTGAATCTGCAGGAGTATATGGAACACAATATCAACATGGCATTCGGCGAGCCGTCGTTGATCACATTTATCGCAATTGAAAACGCCATTCCCGGCATCATCGATACCTTTGGGAAAGGCGTTTCATTTTCCCGCCGAAACGACGGGTGTTATGATTGCAGCGTCCGCGTTCCGCTGTATGACATGGAACTCTGGGCTATGCAAAACTGGAATAAAGTCCTTGTTACCAGCCCGCCGGAGCTCGTTCAACGAATGGAAGAGAATCTCCGGGAAGGGCTGGAAAACTACACGGGAGACCTTGCCTGATCATTTGGGGCTGATATACCAGCAGGGCCGGTTTTCGGTGTTCCTGGTTCCGTTCTGGGCGAAGCTGACATGATATCCCAGCTGCTTGAAGTGCGCTGCCGCTTCCGCGTCAAAGAAGTACAGGGAACCTCCTCTGTCAGTCATATCGACGTACTCCAATGCATGCTTCTGGAGGTAGAGGACCGGGCTGTCCTCTTCCGCAAGCTGAACGAGTTGGCCATACATCGTGACATCCCCATTGGTTTTTGCGAAATTCAGGCCATTGATTAGCGAAGCTTCCAGGTTTTTTCCAAGGCGTTTATAGCCAAACAGACGAGAGGCTTCAGAAATCAGATTATCCCGGCTCATAACGCCTTTCTTTTGCAGAAGCAGGCAAATGGCATTTTTGATTTCATGTGGTGGCAGTTCGTCTGCGCCGCGATCTGATGTCACCCTGACCAATGAATAAGTCTTGGGATCCTGTTCGCTCGTCCAGCAGAACACATTTCCCTTCATCTTCGTGTTCTTTGCTTTGATCGCCTTCAAGGCCTTTTCTGTTGCATCGACCGTCAGGCTCTGCTTTGTCACGCCAAAGGAAGCTACCAGCTTTCGAATCAACGCATCCTTCTGGATGGGAGCTTCGGTGTTTAGCAGTAGTTCTGTTCTTCGAATGAGCTCCAGCTTGTTGCGTGAAGAAGCAAACTCTGCAGGTGTGGACTGTGTCTGAGGGAGATCCGCAAACTGATAATCAATAACCTTAATCCCGGAACCAAGATCCATCACTATCTGCTGCACGGGTGCAGGCGATGGCTTTGGAGCAGGCGTTGGAACGCTTGGTTTGATCTCATCTTCAGGATTTTCTGGGACAGGAGGGGTCAGATCAGCAGGTGGTTCTTCAGAAGATTCCGGTTCAGAAGAAATCTCCACTTCTGGTTTCTCTGCAGGCTCTTCATCTGTTTCAACCTCAGCATCCTCATTCTGGGTGGAAGGGGAATCATCGGAAGAAGCTTCTGACTCAGCTTCTGCTTCTGATTGATCAATATCCTCCGATGTTTGTGCACCATCGTCAGTGGTCGATTCAGGTGAGGACTCCTCTTCCGGTACCTTTTGAGGCGGTTCGGCTTCAGCTGGCTGATTCACAACTTCAACAGGTGTACCGGTAGCTGCCGCGTTATTATCGGTTTGCTCTTCATCTGCCAACACTTCAGCAGCTTGCTCCTCCAATTCCTTCTGAAGACGCGTTTGCTCCTCAGTATTCTGGGCAGACTCGTTTTCTTTTGCTTTTTCTTCCTCCGCTTTCTGATGAGCCTTATCTTTCAATGCATCCAGTTTCGAAAGGAGCCGCTTGGTCTGCCGCTCTGCGTCATCCCACCAGTCAATAGTCCAAATTCGAAGAAGTTCCCATCCCAAATGTCTCAACACACTGAATTGAGACACCTCCCGATCCCGGGTATTGGTGGTTTTTCTATACTGTTCCCCATCTAGAAGGATGCCCATCAGATACTGAGTTGGATGATAGGGATCAACAACCGCAATATCGATATGGAAATCTGAATGGCCAACGTTTGTCTCGCATTCATAGCCATGTGCTTTAATGGTAGCACAGATGTGATTCAGGATGCCATCATGCACATCATCTTCATCAACTTGTGCGGCAGCCTGGGCCTCCAGCTCGTTCCCCTCAGCAAAACGGAGGAAGTCATGGAAGGCGATTAATCCGTCCGGAGACGTTTCTGTTACTTTGATTTGGGAAGAGTAAAGGCTGGTAAAGATCATCATCGTAATCCTGGCCCGGGAGAAAGCTACATTAAGTCGCTTCCCACCACCGGCTTTATTGATCGGGCCAAAGTTCATGGAAACATGTCCCTTATCATCCGGACCATAGCCAATGGAGAACAGGATCACGTCTCTCTCATCGCCCTGCACATTTTCAAGGTTTTTGATAAAGATAGGATCGTCACCGTTATTTGCCCATGCATCAAAGTCCAGGTTGCCTTGGAACTGCTTCTGTAGCAGATGATAGATCAAATCTTGCTGCTTCACATTGAAGGTGACAACGCCGATGGATTGCTTTTTCAGTTCAGCATCCTTATAGCGACGAATAATCTCAGCGACGACGGCTTCCGCTTCCTTTGGATTCACGCTCTTGTTATAGACACCATCGACATGAACAGCCGTCACATGGCGTTCACGGTCATTGGCGGATGGGAACGTGAACATCTTATTTTCATAGAACTGATGATTGCTGAAAGCGATCAGGCTTTCATGTGTGCTTCTATAGTGCCATTGCAGATACTGGGATGGAATGTTCAAAGCTAGTGCATCATCCAGAATGCTGTCCAGATCATCAAGCGCAAGATCATCCACGATCGGTCCGCTTCCAGCAAAGAATGATGTGGGCGGCATCTGCTTTGGATCGCCAACGATTACAGCATCCTTTGCCCGGGCTAAAGCGCCGACTGCTTTACAGGTGGGCAACTGGGACGCTTCGTCAAAAATAACCACATCAAACAAGTCGTTCTTTCGTTCCAGATATTGCGCGACAGAGTTCGGACTCATCAGCATCACAGGACACAAGCGCTGCAGTGCATGAGGAATACGTTCAAAAAGCGTACGGATAGACATACCTCTCGCATTACTGCTGATTGCCTTTTTCAGTAATGTTGTCTCTGTCCCGATACTCCAGTCGAATATGGTTCCCTGAGCCTGTTCCGTCAGAATCCGGATGATTTCCTTCCGGGTCAAATTAAGAAGCTTCTGATCCATTTCGCCGAATTGACGAATGATCTCATTGAAGGAATGCCCGGTAAACCCGCCCAACACAGTATCATGATTCATGATATCTGTAATTAGCGCATAGCACAGCCCTTTACGATATGATCCGTACAGTTCCTCGGCAGGCATGCCATTTTCGTATGCCTTAACCACCGGAGCGAGGCCAGCCTCTGTACATTCTCTCTTGATGCGGTTGTAATATGTCCAGTCTTTCAATTGAGCGCTGTTGGGGCTCAGCCATCCCATAAACCGGAGTTCATCAGCCAAAGGCGTTTGAGCGTCTATTCCCTGTCTGTGCAGCAATTCATTAAATGCGTTCTGTGCTCTGCGGAAATCTTCAATTGCCTGTGCGTACCTGACTGTATCTTCAGGAAGCTCCTTCTTCGTGGCATGGACGATTGCCTGATCGAATCCGCTAGGATATTCAGCAGCTTTCTCCCGCAGTTTCTTCACGCGCTGAACAAAAGCGTCCAGTTTCGATATGGTCGGTGTTAAAGCCAGTAAAGCGTTGTCAGCAGCAGATATGGCTTTCCGGGCTTTCTCCGCTTGTTCTGCTTTCTTCTGATAAGCAATTGCATCCTTACATAGTTCAGGTATTTTTTCTGAACGCAGCGGTTTACACGCATGTGCTTGCAATTCCATAAACACGGCTTTCTGCGCGTTCTTTCCGCCAAACACTTTTTTTTGCGCGGAGGACAGCCTGTCCAGATAGCCCTGGATATTCTCTTTCAGGAATGAAGGCTTCCAGGTCTGAAGAATTTTCTCTTCTTCCTTCCGGATCTTTTCGTTTTCCTGAATCGCTTTGCGGACGTTCTCCGAATTTGCATTCAGATATACATGGAGCTCCGGCAACTGTTCAGTCAAGCTATTCCAGAAATCCAGATAGCTCTTATTCTTCTGATGATCAGCCAGGGATAAAGGCAATTCCAATCCGTATGCGTTTGCAATTCTGTTTCCGATATCAATCAACTCATGAATGGCAGATGAATAGTCCCGCTGATTCCTTTGTATTTCCATTCGCATCGTTGGAGGGTAAGTATCCAACTGAATGCTTCCCAGAGGATGATCCTGAACACTCCCGACCGCTTCGCCCGCCGCAACTAGTTTTCCGAGTAGAGAACGGTGCGACCGGATCTTCTCCCGGGTCATCTCAGATGCTTCATCTATTGAGAATGGAATGTATTTTGGCGCTTCGGAAACCTGCTCATACATGTCAATCAGATCATGAATGCTGTAACCGCAAGGATGTATCTGATGGAGATGAGCCGAGTATGAATCCAGTTGTTTTCTTGTTTCAGCAATCTGCTCCTGTGATTCTTCGAAGTTCTGATCTTTTGAGGCTTTGGCTCTGTTCAGCGCTTTATCCAGCTGCGAGAGCACATGCTTCTTGTTTGCCTTATCTGAATGCAATTCCAGGCAGAAATCTCCCATGCCGATGGATGTCAGTCGTCTTTCAACGACGGACAGAGCTGCCATTTTCTCAGCAACAAACAGAACCTTTTTGCCATGTGCAGCCAGGTTCGCAATCATGCAGGTGATTGTCTGGGATTTGCCTGTTCCGGGAGGGCCATGAAGCACGAATGTCGAGCCGTGGTTTGCCATCTTGATTGCCTGGAGTTGCGTATCATCAACAGAGATCGGAAGAAGCGTTTCATCATCTTTCCAACTCTCCGCATCAGGAATTTCCCAGTCAATACGACCCTTCATCAGGCTGCGAACAATCTTGCTTTTTTCAAGCACGTCGTCTGATTGTCGCATATCGTTCCACATAGCGAACTGAGCAAAGCTGAAATTGCCAACAGCGCAGGTCTCTACAACATCCCAGTGACCAATATGGGACAATGCTCCACGTACGATCGCGAATGTTTTCCGTACATCTATTCCCTTATCATCTCTGGGCAGCGGATCAAGGCCACCGATCTCTAGATTGTGGTTCTGCTTGAGCATTTCAAGCAGGGTCAGGTTGAAATGTGGTTCTTCATCTCGCATATGAAGCGAGTACCCGAGATTGGCACTTTTTCGAACAATCTCAACAGGAACAAGAATCAGTGGCGCATGATATGCCGACTTTTTTTCGAAATCCACCCAACGAAGAAGTCCGATTGCCATGTACAGACTGCTAACACCGTTTTCCTGTTGAGAAGCCTGTGCACCGCGATAGATGTTTGTCAGGGTTTTTTCCAGTTCTTTTGGCGCTCTGAAACTGTACAAACGATGGCTTTTGTTTTCCTGACGAAGCCAGTTCGTAAAATCATGTTCCGAATTAGCGATCCAATTTGTCATTTCATATGGGCCACCGCATTCACCCAACGCTAAACTGAGCCATGGCAGTTCCTTCGATTTCCCTTTTGAATCGGTAACTGTACATTCCAGAGCAAGAATCTGCGGAGGGACGGGGTACAGGTGGAATTCTTCGCCATCAGACAAGGCATCTTCCAGTTCATCAATACGAACGGACATGATTGGTTCAACAGATGAATTAAGTGGTAGAGACAGAAGCATATTGTGATTGCTCAAATCCAGAAGCTTGCTTTCCCATAATTCTTTTTTGTTTGTAATTTTCTTTCCTTTGGTCGGCTTGATTTCGTCAGTAAATTGGATGTCTTTCCTGACCGGGGCTTTTGACATTTCGTCTTCGGAGCGATCCTGGAAATCAATCTGATACCGACCATTCTGAAAGTAACGTGAAGCAATGGGACGAATTCCGTTATTCCGGGCAGCTCTGACGTCAACGAGATAATCGAAGCTTTCTTTTTCAAAATTCGGATGATCAGGCTTATACTCTGCCTGATCATAGCTGTCATTAACGCCAGCCTGCATTCTAGTGCATTCGACAAAGGAAACTTTCTCATTTCCTTTAGCCATCATTTTGATGACAACACCGTTGTTTCTGGTGATCACGTTCTTTGAACAGTCATCTTTTAGCCATACGCCGGCAAAGATGTGATTTTTTAATACGCACAATACAGCATTCAGGCCGATGGCTTCCAGGCATCCAGCATACAACATGGTAAAGTCCATGCATGTTGCAAGCCGTTGATCTATAACAGTTTCAGGAGTTCTGATTCTTTGACCCGGGCTGCAAATGCCCGCATGAGCGGGAGGATTGGCATATGAGATATTCTTGTTTTGTATTGCTGTATAGGCGGCAGCAGCAAAGTCGCGGATACGATTTGGATCCTCTGTTTGATATCCTTCCAGAGCGGGATCCTTTCCCCATTTTTTTAATACATCAGAAGTATCATGGAGCAGTCCCGCAACAACAGGATGGTTTGGCATGATAAAGGCTGGGATATACTCAGCCCATTCATCTCCCAGCCACTGATCGTAAGCCAGGATTTTCATTTGATCAGTTTCTGTATCTATCTCTTTACCGTCCTGTAAAAGTGAAACCGTAACGTTAATCGAAAAAGCATCCGTTGTATCGGCAAGCAAATGCCCATCTACTATAATATCCGGATCAGGTATATTGACAGATTTTCCAACGGGTAACGGAGGGATATCCACATTGCACTCTTTAATAAAATCAGCGCTGGATGAAATTTTCAGTGATAACCCTTCTACAATACGATCAGTGTTATTCTTGATTTTGATTCCGCGAACGGGTGAGACTTGATTCTCGTATAGGGCATAATTGAACACACCCATGCTACCTACCGAGAGTTCGATTGGTTTCCGTCCGCTGGCCATTAGTTTATCCCCCTGTCATGAAATCCTTATTACACAATCGGTTCAGACCCGAAAAGGCCTGATTCCTTGCTCAGAAAAGCAACTACTTTATTGATTTCCTGTTCTGTCACATATGCAGCTTGCGCATGGATGCCACCATCGCTTCGATTTCTGGTAAAGATCATATCGCCTTCGCCCAAAAGTCGTTCTGCGCCAGTGCGGTTCAATGCAATCTGAGACTCACGTTTGTCCACCACTACAAAGGATGCCCGGCAGGGCACCAGTGAATCAATCGTCGGTGTTATCACATCGTTAGAAGGGCGCTGTGTCGCTAACACCATGTGGATTCCAGTCTCTTTCGATCCCTTTACCAGATCTTCCAGAATAGCATTAAATTCATCGAAGTAATCAATCTCTTCCGTCTTCTGGCGGACATACTCCATAAATTCATCGATGATGAGTACGATCCGGGGCAATGGTTCCTTCGCATCCCGATTGTACTCATCAATATTTTCCGCTTTGACTTTCTTCATCTGGAAGAGCCGGCTATCCTTTTCGTTCTGCAGCCACTTCAGCACAGCCAGACCGGTTTCCGTATCCACTATCGTATCTCGGAGCATATGAGGAATGCCATTCAGCAGCGGGAATTCGATCCCCTTCATATCAAACAGAAGGATCTTCACTTCATCCGGACGTGCTTTGTATAGGATGCTCAGGATGATATCATGCAGAAAAACGCTCTTTCCGGAACCAGTCACGCCTGCGACCAGAAGGTTCGGAAGGCTGGCCAGATCAAGAACGAACCGACCGCCGAACAGATCCAGACCGGCGGCAACCGAAACCTTAGACTTGGTTTCCTGAAATTCACTGCTTTGAATAATATCCTTCAGCGCCACATGGGGTCTCTTGATGTTTTTAACAGCGACAGTAATTCCATGTCCGCTGGGGTCGTCCAGAAAGTCTACGGGGTTTGCCATGTGCAGTTCAATGTCTGCCCTTAACCTTCGAACGGCTCTTGTGTTCACACTCGGACCGAGCTTCAGCTTCAGCAGGATCGCGAAGTCGTTATACTTGTAGTCAATCACCTTCACGTCCATCTTGAAAGAAGCGAACATCGCGTCCAGGTTCTTCGCCTGTTCCTGAACATAAGATAGGCTTTTAAAAACGCTGCTTTCGTTGTTATCCATCAAAAGCCCCATTGGCGGAAAGTGATACTCTGTCATTTCTGTTTCACCCCATTAATCCCTTACCAGACATACATCTCAAGTGGCATTTTATAACTTTGTCCGTCCTGGCGGTTGTACGATCAACAGTCCCAAAATCTTCTGATACAATATGATGGCATGACATCAATTTGGCAACCATTTGTTAAGAAGTCCTGTCAGCTCCTGTGCTTCTTCGCGAGACAGACTAATTCCTTTGCCCATTTTAGAATGGTCGGGCGACCACTGGCGGACATCATACTTAGCTTCTCCATTATTCCAAGACACCAAGTTTAACTCTTTTGTCCATCCACTCGGACTGGATGAAAGAACTCCAAGATGTTCAACAATCTCGAACTTTACTTCTTCCATTACAAATTTCCTCCTGATCAAGATGATTATCCTTGATAAATTTCGCTACTGTCATTCGGTTTACCTTGTAAATCAAAGCGATCTTTCGTTGCGATAAGCCTTGATTTCTGAGTTCCTTTATGATTTCCTCTTTGCCTGAAAGCTTTACGCGAGACGATTTTTTTCCCTTGGGGCGACCTAAAACTACTCCCTCTGCCTTTTTCCTCGCTAATGCTTCCTTGGTCCTTTGGCTTATTAGATTTCTTTCAATCTCAGCTGACAAACCAAAGGCAAACGCTAATACTTTGCTCTGGATGTCATCACCGAGACGATAATTATCCTTAATGGTCCAAACCTTACACTCCTTTGTCATACAAATGTTGAGAATTTCCATGATCATAAATAAATTTCTGCCGAGGCGACTTAACTCAGCGCAAATAATCAAATCGCCCTTTGTTATTCTATTAAGCAATTTTCCCAATTCTCGCTTGTCATAGTTTTTAGTTCCACTGATTGTTTCTTCAATCCATCCATCAATCTGAATAGCCTCCTCTTTGGCAAATCGTTTAATTTCGAATCTTTGATTCTCTACTGTCTGTTTGTCGCTGCTCACTCTAATATATCCGTAGTTCATAATAAACGCTCCTCCTAACGGATTAATTTAAATGAGCGTTTATATTAAGCACGAAGCAAATCTGATGGCATTCTGCTCATCAGCCAGTTGGACGATAATGTCCTCAATTGAAGCAAGTATCAAAGAAAAAATGGAAACGGCAGGAACTCCTCTTCGTTCATGGAATATAAGGATAAACCGTGGAATTCTTACTGGTTTGAATGAAGCATTCATAATAGGGGGCGATGTCAAAAGTGAACTCGTTTCCTCAGATCCTAATTCAGCTAAGATTATACGACCGATTTTAAGAGGCCGCGATGTAAAGCGATATCATTATGATTTCGCCGACCTGTGGCTTATAGTTTGCCATAATGGAGTTAAAGAGCAAAACATAGATCGCATTAACGTAGATGACTATCCTG
>Ga0265298_10004552_pt1 | contig 17686 bp, 13 predicted proteins | sample AusTroGonzalo_MG_3_FD_193486 | JGI IMG/M metagenome (GOLD analysis project Ga0265298, IMG submission 193486) | Bovine rumen microbial communities from tropical cattle in Woodstock, Queensland, Australia - Gonzalo_01 | ecosystem: Host-associated > Mammals > Digestive system > Stomach > Rumen ... | reverse complement strand
ACGTGCCCTACCAGCCCGCCAGGAGCCTGAAGATCGCCACCCAGGGTGTCAAGGAGAACGATTACGCCATGATCATGGGCTATCCCGGCAGCACCCAGCGCTACCAGACCGCCGCCCAGCTCAAGGAAATGATTGCCGTCAACCGCATCCGCATCGATGCCCGCACCGTCCGTCAGGACATCATGTGGGAGGCCATGTGCGCCGATCCTTCCGTGCAGCTCAAGTATGCCGACAAGTACGCCGGCAGCGCCAATGGCTGGAAGAAGTGGCAGGGTGAGGAACTCGCCTTCGAGAACCTGAACATCATCGGCCGTGAAGAGGAGAAAGAGGCCCAGCTGAAAGCCTGGATCGCCGCCGACCCCGAGCGCGCCGCCAAGTACGGCACCCCCATTGAGGACATTGCCGAATACATCGCCGCCAATTCGGCCGCCAACCGCGCCGTCTCCCTCCTCACCGAGGCCCCTTATCGCATTGAGCTCGTGAGCATGTACACCAATGTGATGAACGCATACGCCCGTGAGTTGCAGAAAGACAGCACCGCTAAATTGGAGACCGTCCTTCCCCGTGTCAAGGACCTGTACCGCGACTACGTGGTGGAACTGGACAAGAAAGAGGCTGTGGCCCTTATGGAATTCTATCGCGAGCGCGCCAACCAGGAAGACTATCTGCAGATCCCCGGACAGGATTTTGCCTCCATGGACATTCCGGCCTATGTAGAGGACATCTTCGCCAACAGCGCCTTTACCTCTTATGAGAAGCTTTCCGGAAAGACGGCTGAAGAACTGGCCACAGACCCTGTCGTGGGCCTTTATTCCGGCATTTTCGCCCCTATCATGAAGCACTACGAGGCCCTGTATGGCGGTCCCCGCCGTCCCCGTCCGGGTTCCGCTTCCGCCAACGACGCCGACAAGAAGTACAACGAGGCCCGCAAGCATTTCGCCGGCGCCCTGCTGGAATGGCAGAAGGGCAAGGCCCTGTATCCGGATGCCAACTCCACCATGCGCCTGACCTATGGCAAGGTGCTGCCTTACAGCCCCAAGGACGCCCTGGTGTACAAGTACTACACCACCGCCCAGGGCCTGCTGGAGAAGGAAGATCCCACGAATCCCGAGTTCATCCTCCCGGCCGACGTGAAGGCTCTGCTGCAGGCCGGTGACTACGGCCGCTGGGCCGATGCCGACGGCACCCTGCATACCTGCTTCCTCACCAACAACGACATCACCGGCGGCAATTCCGGTTCCCCTGTCCTGGATGCCAAGGGCAACCTTATCGGCCTGGCCTTCGACGGCAACTGGGAGAGCATGAGCTCCGACGTCATGTTCGAGCCCGCCCTTCAGCGCTGCATCTGCGTGGATATCCGCTATGTCCTGTGGATGGTTGACAAGGTAGGAGGCGCCACCAACCTCATCAACGAGCTTACTTACGCCAAATAAAAATTAAGTCCCGGTTTTTCCGGGACTTTTTTTAAACCTTTTCGGCGAGTTTCTTGGCCAAATCCAAGAACGCCAGGGAATCGGGGCGGGTGCCTAAGGCGACAGGTTCGCCGGCATCGGCCCCCTCTCTTATGCCCTGCACCAGGGGAATCTGGCCCAGGAGCGGGATGTCCAGATCCTTCGCCATCTGGGCTCCGCCGTCTTTGCCAAAGAGGTAGTATTTTTCCATGGGATGCTCCTCGGGGGTGAACCACGCCATATTTTCCACCAGGCCGTAGATGGGCTTGTTCACCTGCGGGTTGCGGAACATGTTCACGCCACGGAGGACATCGGCCAGGGCCACCTGCTGGGGCGTGGTCACGATGACGGCGCCGGTGAGCGGGATGTCCCCGATGAGGGAGATGTGGATGTCACCGGTTCCCGGAGGCATGTCTATGAGCAGGAAATCCAGCGGACCCCACAGGGTCTGGAGAATAATCTGCTTGAGGGCCGTGGAGGCCATGGGGCCGCGCCAGATGAGCGCCTGCCCGGCGCCGGATACGTGGCCTACGGACAGCCATTTGACGCCATATTTCTCTACGGGGACAAAGAGGTTGTCGTTCTCGTCCTCGCCGAACATCTCAATGGTAACGTCTTCGGTAGCCGTCATGGTGGGGATGGAGGGTCCGTATACGTCGGCATCGGCCACGCCCACCTTATAGCCCAGACGGGCCAGGGCCACGGCCAGGTTCACGGTGACGGTGCTCTTGCCCACGCCGCCCTTGCCGGAAGCGATGCCGATGATGTGACTCACTTCCCGCAGCTGGTCCAGATTGAACTGGATGCCCTTGGAGGCGGGTTTGGCGGGGTCTTTGACCTCGGAATCCACCACTATCTCCGTTCCGCCGGGGGCGTTGCGGTACAGGCAGGCCTGCACGGCGCCCACCAGGTAGCTCTTCAGAGGATCCGGTCTTCTGGGAAAGCCCAGGGTAACGTGGATGCGCTTCTCACCGATCTCAATCTTGTCTACCAGGCCCAGTTCTACCACGTTCTGGTCTTCCTTGGCAGGATGCTGCACCTCCTGCAGCCACTGGATAATCTCGTTCTTATTCATGTTTAGGTTTTAATTCAAAGTACACAATGAGGCCGATGGCGCCCAGGACCAAAAGGATAAGAAGCAGCGACGACACCCTGGAAACGGCGGCACCGATGCGGTAGCTGTCCGGGAGGAAGGTCATCACCACCTCGTGCTCCCCAGCGGGGAGAAGGGCGGCGCGAAGGGTCCAGTCGGCCCTGATAAGGTCTATGGGCTGGCCGTCCACGGTCGCATGCCAGCCGTCGGGGTAGTAAATCTCGCTGAAAACGGCCAGGCGCCCGGTGGCTGCAGAATATTTGTAATGCAGCTCGTTGGGGGCGTAGGACGTCATTTCGATGCTGTCCCCGGAGCCGTTTGCGGGGGCCACGTTCACGGGCTCCGTAACCACCGCCTGGTGGCGGAGATCTACGGCTCCCAGCAGGGCTATCTCTTCATCAGGATTGGCGGCCTTCACCGCAGAATCCACAAACCACGCGGGACCGAAGGCGGAGTAATTCACCAAGGGTGCGTAATCTCCGCTCAAGATGATATAGCGGGTGTTGAGCGCATTCAGGACCGGGGTTCCCGTGGCCATCCAGTCGCTTATGGCCTCCAGGTCATCGGCCTCGTTGAGCTGCTTGTACAGACCGTTGATTTCGCCGGTCAGATAGTGCTCAATGAGATCCTGGTAACGCTGGAGCTTGGCGGGTGAATATCCTCCGATGCTCTTGTGATGATAACTGGGGATCGAAGAGTTGAAAACGTTTACCGTGAGGTCCAGGACGCGGTATTGGGGGTCTTCATCGGCCTTGATAATCTGGTCTGCCGGACGCTCTGCGAACGGCTTGCCGAAGTCCTTGGGTGTGGTGAAATGGTCTGCATTGAGGTAACGCTTGCCGGTAGAGAACATGTCCAGCGCCACCAGCAGGCCCAAAACGCCCACGGCCACCCATTTGCGGCCCCTTTCCATCTGGACCACCATCACCAGGGCGGCGGCAAAGACGATCAGCAGGAAGGAGCGGAGGGCATCGGCCTTGAAAAGGGCTATGCGGTCTGCGACGAGGGCGTCCACCAGGACATCCTGCATCTGGGCGTCGGAGTCGGCGGTAAAAGAGCCGAACAGGCCGGGTGCCAGCCAGGCCAGCACGCAGAAACCGCCCGTAAGGCCCAGGGCCCAGAAGAAGCCCTTCCGGAAGGTGTTCTTGTCAAGCTTCTCCTTCACCAGCTGGTTCAACGTCAGGAAGCCCAGCGCCGGCAGGCTCACTTGCAGCACCACCAGCGACATGGACACCGTGCGGAACTTGTTATACAGCGGAAGGACGTTGTAACAGAACTTGGTAAAGGCCATGAAATGGCTTCCTACGGCCATGAGGATGGCCAAGATAGTAGCGGCCAACAGCCACCATTTCTCCTTACCCTTGTATAGGAACAGGCCCAGCACAAAGAGGAATACGCTTATGGCACCCATATACATAGGGCCGGCCGTAAAGGGTTGAGGCCCCCAGTAAAGCGGTAGGTTCTTGGCGGTTTCCTTGAGGTTCTTCTGCCCGGCGCGCTTGAGGAGCTGGATGGTCTCGGACTTGTCGGGGTTCACGGCTCCAGCCGATGAGCCGCCGTTGAAATTGGGAATCATGAGGTTGGGAAGTTCTTCCCAGCCATAGCTCCAGGAGGTGGCGTAATCCAGGTCCAGGCCCTTCTGGCCGCCGCTGCCATCCTTGGACAGCTCGGAACCACCGCGCATGGTATGGGGTGTATATTTGGCCAGCGGAAGCAGTTTGTTGGTGTTGGTGGCTATGCCCGCCACACCCAGAACCAGCAACAGGGCCGATGCCACCAGGAACGGCTTCCACTCCTTGGTCTTGATGACCTGCACCAGTTCCACGATGGCGTAAATAAGCACCATGATGGCCAGGTAATACGAAATCTGCTGGTGATTGGCCTTGATTTGGAAACTGAGCGTAATGCCGAACAGGGCGGCGCCCAACAGCGTTTTCCAAATGTTTTTGGAAGACTTGTACGTATACACCAACGCGGCCAGGACCCAGGGCATGAGGGCGATGGCCTGCATCTTGGTGTTGTGGCCCACCTGGATAATCTGGATGTTGTAGCTGCAGAAAGCCACGGCGATGGCTCCGCCGATAGCCACAGGCCAGCTTACGCCCAGGGCCAGGAACAGCAGGAAGGCTCCCAGGAGCGTCACAAAGAGCCAGGGAGCCGGCCGCTTGCCCTTGAAGAGCAGGTTGTACAGCGGCTGGGTATAATCACCTCCGTTCTGGGTGGAAATGGCTGTGGTGGGCATTCCGCCGAACATGGAATCTGTCCAGTACGTAGGGTTGTCCGGATGCGCCCAATTCCATTGGTTCATCTCATGTGACATTCCCTGATAACCGGAGATGTCGCTCTGGTTCACGATCTTTCCTTCCAGAACCTGCGGCACAAAACCGTAACTAAGCGCCAGAAACAGAACGATGGCGCCCAGGGCGATGCCCACTTTCTTGAGCAGTTCTTTATTCATGTTTGCTTACTATTTCCAATAGATCCGCCAGGGCCTTGGTGGTGGCGCGGCGGGTATAGGGCGAAATGTCGCCCGTGGTGGCGGGGACGCCGCCCTCGCAGTGCTGGCGCCAGGCGTTGGCCAGGAAGGCCCGCATGGGCGCGGGGTTGTCCCAATCGGCCGTTATGCCCGCCCGGGCGCTGAAAAGCACGTTGGCCATAGCTCCTTCCTCCTGGCCGATTCCCAAGACGGGCCTGCGGGCCGCCAGGTACTCAAAGAGCTTGCCGGGAAGGATGGGGGCATACTGGGCGTCGTTTCTCAGCGGAAGAAGAAGGATGGTGGCGCTGCGCTGCTCCCGCACGGCGTCTGCGTGATTCAGGGGGCCCAGGAGCACCACGTTTTCTGAGAGGCCCGCTGCGGCTATGGCATCCAGCACCTCCCGGTCCACCTTCCCCACCAGGCGGATGCGCAGCTCCTGCCGGAAGCCGGGCTCCGTTTTGGCCAGTTTTTCCAGCTCCTTCCAAAGGGCGAGGGGGTTGCCATCGGCCGCAAAAAGGCCGGTGTGGGTGATATTGAACAGGCCATCTCCCTCGGGAGCGGGGCCCTGAAAATCTTCTTCATCAAAGCCGTTGGTGATGCACGCAACGGGCGTTTGGGTCTGGGTCCGGAACTCCTCCTGCACCAGCGGCGTACAGGCCAGCACGGTGGAACATTCGTCCAGCACCGCCTGCTCCTGGGAGCGAAGCTTGCGCCAGGTATAGCTGGTCATGGGCAGGTATTTCAAGTAATACATCCGGCTCCACGGGTCCCGGAAATCCGGAATCCAGGGCGTACCCAGGGCCTTATGCAGGCGCTGTCCAATCAGGTGCACCGAATGCGGGGGCCCGGTGGTGACGATGGCGTCCACGGGGTGTTCCGCCAGATACTTTTTCAGCGTCTTGACCGACGGTTTCACCCAGCCTGCGCGAGGGTCCGGCACAAAGAGATTGGCCCGGATCCAAAGGCTGAGTTTCTGCTTCCACGTCTTCTTGCCGGAGGAAATCTCCGTGACCTGCGTACTGGCGCCCTTGCCGCCCAAAAGCTTTCGGTAGGCGGCATACGGTTCCCAAATCCGGCCCCGCAGAACCTCCACGGAAGAAGGGACTTCCGCCTCGAAGGAAGGGTCCAGCGAAGGATAGTCCGCATTAAGCGGGGCAAAGACCACGGGTTCCCAGCCTTCGGCCGGCAGATATTTCACAAATTTAACCCAGCGCTGTACCCCCGACCCTCCGGACGGCGGCCAGTAATAGGCTATGACCAGTACTCTTTTCATAATTTACAAAGATAGAAAATCTTTGCGGGACCCCCAAACGCCCCACCCCTCCGGTTTAGACCAGGTGGGACATTGAGCAAGATTTAAGGATTTGTAAGTAACGTTTAAAAGAAATGAACGATGGCTAGAAGGAGGAGCAAATATCTTTGTGTTACTAACCCTTTGAAGAATCGCCATGAAACACTATCTATTACCACTCGTTTGCTTGATATCATTCACGTCGTTCTTGACGGGTTGTTTTCCAGACGACCCCGAGAACGACTCAGATGATAAAGCTCTCTCTCTGAGTACTTCCCCGTCTTCCCTGGACTTCCCGGCTGCCGGCGGAGAAAAAGACTTTATCGTGAAGACCGGCTACGATTACTGGTGGGCCGAAAAAGGCAGCGGAGACTGGTTTGACGGCTACTATAACGACTACGACACCGGTGTAGATGTGGTCGTACAGAAGAACACAACCACAAAATCCCGTTCCGGAGTATTTTACATTTACGGAAGCAAGGATGGTGATGCAATACACCGAAAGATAGAGGTTAAAATAACGCAGGCGGCCGGTAGCGGAGACTCCGAGGCGGATAAACTTCAACTTGCGTGGGGAGCAAACGTCGATAGTTTCACGAAATGGGAGAAAAACCTCTCTTCAGAAAACAACTATTTAGGAGACGTTGTCTATCATCGTTTTATTATCAAAACCGGCCAGGCGAATGTAAAAGTCTCTTCCAACGTGGATTGGCTGACACTGGAAAACCCCACAAAGGGGACAGGCGGCATATGGACAAGCGGCTTTAAGTTGAACCCAAACAAGACTAAAGACAAGCGTGTTGGAATCGCTAAAATCAGCGCACTTAACGGTAGCGGGAAAGTGGTTGAAGAAACAACCATCACCGTAACACAGTACGGAGATTATAGTTCTTATAAATACTTGTTGGGCACATGGAAATCGAGTGATGGGAGCAAAGAATTGACACTTACCGACGAATGTTCTTTCTCGAAAAACTGGGGAAGCTCGAAAGGGACTGGTTGGTATACGGTTCTGTCCTATACTGCGACGAAACAATCCTCAGCTTCTGATGTCTCTAATTACTTCTTTTCCGGCAAACTGAAAGAGCCTAACGGAACAGAAGTAACTTACAGCGGCCGGGAGTACGGAACCTTCAATGGATATTCCTGGACATATACATGCACGCTGGAGTACCAGGGCGAAACGCTGGGGTACACGCATCACTAGTATCTGCCTTCTCCCGCTCCGGCTTCTTGTAGGAGAAAACACCGACTTGGGCGCCTATGCAAACACGGCATCCAGGTCGGTTTTCAGATTGCGAAAGCCTTTCTCCATTCTCTCGGCTTGGGCTTTTCTGGGTTTTGTGCCGTTCAGATATGCCCAGAGTTGTTTTTGGTTAATACCCGTCATCTTGGCCACCCCGGCCAGCGAGAACAGGCCGGCGTCTACATAATATTTCAAAAGGCTGGGCATGTCTATGTGTCTCGGGAAACCAATTCTTGGCAAGCCTTGCCAAAAGTTGGATAAGCAGAAAAAGATATTAGGGCCGATTGTTAGTCCAGGTGGTACACGTAAAAACCCACAAGGTCCAAGATGTTGCTTATGCGAAGGGTTAGTCTCTGCCGGCTATTTTGAACAGGTCTTTCTCGAAGCACTTTCTGGCCATGGATTTGGTGGCTCCGTAGGTGGAACGGAAGCCGTTCACGGCGGCGCCTCTGGCCCACACCGGCTTACCCTGCCATAGCACCGTACCGTCTTTGGAGCGAACAGAAGGGGTGAGGGTGGTTCGGAAAACGAGCTGATCCCGTTGCTTGATGGCCGATATGTGCATCACAAAATCGGCCTCTCCGGCTGTTTGGGCTTCTGCCCAGCTGCCTGCTTCCAGCACACCCAGTTTGATTTCCACATATTCGTCGGACGGCATGGCGCTGTCTGTTCCGGCAAAGGGGTCGTCTATCTCTACATACACCTTTTTGCCAGGGGCAATCAGCTCAGAAAGGTTTTGAGCACCGAGCCCCGCGGTGAAGAACAGCGCAGCAACGCTGGTAAGAAGAAGAATGGCTATTTTCATTTCGATCTGGTTATGTGGTTATTCATCAAAACAAAGATATCTGCAGGGATATTAATTATCAAGCAAAAGGGCTGGATTAAAGGATTTGTATGTGAGGTTTAAAAGAATTGTAAGCCCCGGGGCCGCAAATGGCCCCTTCTTTACAAGAAATATGACTATTTTTGTTTCGTGTTAAAGAGTTTGTCCATAAGTGTTTGTGCCGTTACGGCTTTTTTGGTGGTCGGCTGCACCCCCTCGCGTGAGCCCGTGGATATGGAGATGGAGGGTGTCATCTTTCAGGAAATGCCCGTGGAGCTCCTTCCGGCCATGAACGTTCCCCGACTGAGCCACTCTCTTCTAACCGTGAACGGAGAAGTCGTGGCCATTGGCGGGCACACCACCGGCTTTGTTCCCACCAGAACGGCCGAATACTATAGCGGCGGCAGTTGGCACCTGATGGACACCTACTACACCCACGATGACGGCTTTGCGGTGGCGCTTAAGAGTGGAGAAGTTATGGTGGGTGGTGGTTATTCCAGTGATTTCGGCATCGGCCAAAGCTTTGGAACAGAGCTTTACCACCCCGTAACTCATTCCTTCACCCATCTTCCCATCCTGGACCAGAAACGTACCCATGTATCGGCCCTTGAATTGGACGGCGGCGAGGTGCTGATAACGGGCAACTGGTATGCTCCGGATAAGATGGAATTGTATACTCCAGAGACCGGGTTTCAAAAGGTAAAAGAGGTTTCCCAGGCGCGCAGTTTCCCTTACGTACTGCGTTCCGGGCAGGACAACGCCATGGTTTTTGCCTTACGGGACAACTATGGTAACCCGCTGGAGCCCATCCTTATTGATCGTCTGGAGGGAGAGTCCTTTACCGTTCCCCTATTGGAGCAGTGGCGTCCGGCGGTGCCTGTTGCCGGCGGCACCCGAATGGCTGCGTTTGAGGTGGGTAATTACTCCTATTTGATTCCTGTAAGCAACGGGGAGGGCGCGCTGGCGGCCATGCTGGTTTCCGGAGAAGAGTTCTCCCTCCTGGAGCTGGAACACCCTATACCCACAAATAGTCCCTGGGGGGCCATTCAGTACGACGATAATTTCTTTACGGACAAAGACAAAGGCATCGCCTGGCTATTGGGGGCCGATGCTAACCTGCGGGTATACCTGTTGGAGCTGGGTTACGGAACGGCGCTTCGTGATGGGAAAGCCCCCGTGAAAGTATACTACACGCCGCCCATTGATGGTCTGATTGCCGGCATAGCAGACAACCTGTCGCCGGAGCACCCCGTGCCCACGCCCGAGGGCATTCTCCTTCCGGACGGCCGTTTCTTCCTGGCGGGCGGTTCGGGAGGATACTCTTATTATGACCCGACCGCCGTCGTGTGCATGCTCTCCCCTGGAGGGGTGTTCAAGGCAAATAGCCCGTCTTGGTGGTTCCCGGTTGTTTGTGTGTTGGTGCTGGCTTTTGCCTGCTGGCTGGGGTGGCGGCAGCTGCGGGGACGTAAGATAGCGTCGGCCCCAAAAGAGATCCGTGAAATGCCGGCCGAAGATCTCATGAGCCGCCTTACCACCCTTATGGAGACGGAGCGCTTCTATCTGAAGAAAGACCTGCGACTGTCCGATGTTGCGGCCGCACTGGGCACCAATGTTACGTACATATCGGCCGTAGTGAACGGCACCACGGGAAAGAATTTCCCCAACTTCCTCAACAGCTACCGCGTGCGCCACGCGCAGGAATTGATGCGCCAGAATTCCAATCTCCCGCTCCATGCCGTAGCAGAGGAGTCCGGCTTCCCCAACGAGACCACCTTCCTGCGTAATTTCAAGACCCAGACCGGGCTCACCCCCAGCGAGTGGAAAGCCGCGCTGTAAGAAGAAATATATTATCTTTGCGGCATGAAAAAACTCGTTTTCCTGCTTTTGATCGCCGTAAGCTGCACCTCCCGCAGCGGCTGGACGGCATGGGAAAGGACCGTGATTGAACAGTCCGATTCCGTGATGTATGTGTGCGTAATGCCCGAGGATAGCGTCATCCTGCGCGCCAAGAGCCAGGATTTCGGGCCGAAGGAACTCTGTTCCGCACAGCTCCAAGCTTTGATAGATAAGATGTACCGCACCCTCACGGACCCTTCGCAGGACGGTGTGGGTATCGCGGCGCCTCAGATCGGCATCAATCGCCGCCTGGTGCTGGTGATGCGTTACGACAAGCCCGGGGAGCCCATTGAACCGTACCTCAACATTCAGATTGACAGTTTGTTGGGAGAAAAAGAACCCGGCCCCGAAGGCTGCCTTTCCGTACCGCCTTACCGCGGTATCGTACGGCGCTATCCCCGCATCCAGATCAGCTACCTAAAACCTGACGGCACCCCCGTCACTGAAAAGGTGGAGGGTTATTCGGCCGTCATCTTCCAGCACGAATGTGACCACCTGGACGGCATCCTGTATATTGACCGGGCCGATACGGTCACGGTGAACGAGGCTTGGGCCGCCGAGCGCGAGGCTTTCTCCTATGAGCGCCCCGCCTGGTGGAAAAAGCCCTAAAATGTAGTATATTTGCATTCCTATGGCTAAGATGGCGGAAGATACTCCGATGCTGAAGCATTATTTCGAGGTGAAAGCACAACACCCCGAAGCCTTGCTGCTGTATCGTGTAGGAGACTTTTACGAGATGTACTCGGACGACGCCGTTACGGCCGTCCGGGTGCTGGGGCTGGTGCAGACCAAGAAATCCAACGGGGACAAGGGCCCCGTGGCCATGGCCGGCTTCCCCCATCACGCCTTGGAGAATTACCTCACCAAACTGGTGCGGGCCGGTTACAAAGTGGCCGTCTGCGACCAGCTGGAGGACCCTAAGTTTGCCAAGAAGCTGGTCAAGCGCGGCGTTACGGAAATCGTTACTCCCGGCATCTCCTTCGGGGAGAACATGCTGGAAACAAAGGAGAACAACTTCCTCTGCGGCCTTACCCTGGAAAAGAATCAGTGCGGCGCCGCCTTCCTGGACGTTTCCACGGGTCAGTTCCAGGTGGCGCAGGGTTCCCTGGACTATATTGCCACGCTGGTGGGCTCCCTCAAGCCCAAGGAGCTGGTGGTGCAAAGGGGCTATGAAAAAGGCCTCCGGGAGCGCCTGGGAGACATTTACACCACTTCTATTGACGAATGGGCCTTTGTTTATGACTCCGCCGTAGAGCGCCTCAAGCGACAGCTGCAGGTAGAGAGCCTGAAAGGTTTTGCCATAGACCCCTTCCCGCTGGGCATCTGCAGCGCCGGAGCCCTTCTGGTGTATCTGGAACAGACACAGCATACCGGCCTCAAGAACATCTGCTCCATCGGCCGCATTGACGAAGCCAAGTTTGTCTGGATGGACAAATTCACACTCCGCAACCTGGAAGTGTTCCAGAGCGCCGCGGGGGCCGATGGCGTCTCCCTGGTGCAAACGCTGGACAAGTGCTCCAGCCCCATGGGAGCCCGCCTGCTGCGGCAGTGGCTGGCCATGCCCATCATGGATTTGAAGGAGCTGAACGCCCGTTACGATATTGTCCAGTATTTCACGGAGCAGCCTTCCATTCTGGAAGAAACCCAGATAGATTTGGGCAAACTGGGAGACATGGACCGCATCCTGGGCCGCATCGCTACCGGCAAGGCATACCCCCGCGAGGTAATGCAGCTGGGCCGCGGGCTTTCCCTCACCGGCCCCATCAAAGCCCGCCTTGCGGGCTCATCGGCCCTGGAAAAACTGCTCAAGGGCCTTCGCAACTGCGAGAAGTTACAGGCGGAGATATCCCGTGTCATGGCCCCCGAACCCGCCATCCAGGTGGGCAAGGGCCCTGTTATCGGCACGGGCGTGGACGCCGAACTGGATGAGCTTCGCAGCTTGAGCGCCGGAGGCAAGGATTATCTTCTGCAGATGCAGCAAAGGGAGGCCGAGCGCACGGGTATCTCCTCCTTGAAGATTGCCTACAACAACGTTTTCGGCTACTATATCGAGGTCCGCAACACCTTCCGCGACAAGGTGCCGCCGGAGTGGATCCGCAAGCAGACGCTGGTGAATGCGGAGCGTTATATCACCGAGGAACTGAAGCAGTACGAGGAAAAGATTCTCACGGCCGAAGATCGTATCTACGCCATAGAGACGCGCCTGTATGCTGAACTCATCGCCCGCATCCAGCAGCAGATTCCCGACATCCAGACCAACAGCCGCATCCTCGCCAAACTGGACGTGCTGGCCGGCTTTGCCGAGCAGGCCCGAGAGCACCATTACTGCCGTCCGGACATGAACGAGGGCAAGGCCCTGGATATCCGCGAAGGCCGCCATCCCGTCATTGAAACCCTCATGCCCGCCGGGGAGGAATACGTCCCCAACAGCGTATATCTGGATACGGAGAAGCAGCAGATCATCATCCTCACCGGTCCCAACATGGCCGGTAAGAGCGCCTTGCTGCGCCAGACGGCCCTCATCGTGCTCATGGCCCAGGCCGGCTCTTTCGTGCCCGCCGCAGAGGCCCATATAGGCTGGTTCGACAAGCTCTTCACCCGCGTGGGCGCCACGGACAACATCTCCCGCGGCGAGTCCACCTTCATGGTGGAAATGCTGGAAACGGCCATGATCCTCAACAATCTTTCGGCCCGTTCCCTGGTGCTGCTGGATGAGATTGGCCGCGGCACGTCCACCTACGACGGAATGTCCATTGCGCGCGGCATTGTGGAGTACATCCACGAATACGGCAAGGGCGCCAAGACGCTCTTTGCCACCCATTACCATGAACTCAACGACCTCGAAGGCCTGTTCCCCCGCGTGAAGAACTACCACGTGACGGTGAAGGAAGTGGGCCGGGAGGTCATCTTCCTGCGCAAAATCAAGGAGGGCGGCACGGCCCATAGTTTCGGTATTCACGTGGCCCGCATGGCCGGCATGCCCGCCCAGGTACTGGAAAGCGCAGAGCGTACTTTAAAGGCCCTGGAGAACAGCCAGAAACTGGACGCCATAGGAGCCCTCACGCCCGTGAAGCCGCACAATGTGAAAGAGGGCCGCATTGAGAAAGACGGCTCCCTGCAACTGTCTATGTTCCAGCTGGACGATCCTCTGCTGGAAAGCCTCCGCGACCGCCTCAAGGCCGCGGACCTCAACAACATGACGCCCCTGCAGGCTTTTGACCTGCTTCGCGCCATGAAAGAGGAGCTGGGCATTTAGAGGAACAGGTTGGTCAGGAAAATGACCACGATTCCCACCGGGGCTATATATCGCATCAGGAAATACACGATACCAAAGAGGCGCACGTTCCGCGTACCGCCGTTGGTAAACTCGTCGTAGACATCGGCCCTGGACATTTTCCAGCCCACAAAGACGGTGAAGATGAGGCCGCCCAGTGGCAGCAGCCAGTCGGAGCACAGGTGGTCCAGGAAGTCGAAGAAACTCAGTCCCAGCACTTTAATGCCCGACAGGGAGCCGAAGGAAAGGCTGCACAGAATGCCCACCACCCAACAGAGGAAAGCCAGCAGCAAGGTGGCATGGCGACGGTTCATCCCCCGTTCGTCCGTGAGGAAAGCGACGCCCACTTCCAGCATGGAGATGGCCGATGTAAGGGCCGCCGCCAAAATGGCCGCAAAGAAAATGGAGGAAACCAGGGTACTTACCATGGGCATCCCCTCTCCCATCTTGTTGAAGATGTAAGGCAGGGTCTCGAACACCAGACCGGGACCGGCGCCGGGCTCAAGACCCGCGGCAAACACGGCCGGCATGACGGCGAAGGCGGCAATGACGGCAAAGAGCAGGTCGCTGACGGCCGTTCCCACGCCGGATATCAGAAGATTTTCCTCCTTTTTCACATAGGAGGAATAGGTAAGGACGGTTCCCACGCCCAGGGAAAGGGAGAAAAACGCCTGTCCCACCGCCGCGGCATACGCCTGAGGGGTAAGGCGGGAGAAATCCGGCTTAAGCAGGTATTCCACGCCCTTCATGGAGCCGGGCAAGGTGAGGGAATATCCCACAATGACTAGGATGAGCACCAGCAGGGCCGGCATGGCCAGTTTGGAAAACAGCTCGATACCGTTCGAAACGCCGGCCAGCACGATGGCCGCAACGGCCACCATAAAGGCGGTATGGGCGAAGATGGGCTGCCAGGGCGAAGAGATGAAGCGGCCGAAGAAATCCGGAATCTTCTCTGCCGGAACCTCGGTGAAACTGAATGAGAGGGACTTGAACAGGTACTCCACGCTCCAGCCGCCTACCACCGAATAATAACTGAGGATGAGCAGAGGGGATATGATGGTGAGCAGACCCGCCCATTGCCACGCGGTGCCGGGAGCCAGTTTTTTCATAGCCCCGAAGGTGTCGCAGCGGGAACGCCGGCCTATGATGGACTCTGCGTAAAAAATGGGCAGGGCCAGGATCAGGGAGGCCAGCAGGTAAACCAGGATGAAGGCGCCGCCGCCGTATTCTCCCAGGACAAAAGGGAAACGCCAGATATTTCCAAGGCCGACGGCACTGCCGGCCATGGCGGCGATGACCGCAAAGCGGCTGCCGAAGTTCTCTCTAGGTTTGATCATAATACGGTGGACAGGATAAGCACCAGGATGCCGATGGGCGCCACATACCGCACCAGGAAGCGGACGGCGGGGAACAGGCGGGCGTTGCGACGGAGGAGGCCCCCGTTCGTGAGTTCACGGAAAAGGACGCTGCGAGGCATCACCCAACCGGCCAGGATCACGGAAATCAGGCTGCCGAGGACCATAAACACGTTGGAGGCGGTCATATCGGCAAAGTCAAACAAGTTAAGCCCCAGAATCTTAATCTGGGAAAGCGGGCCGAAGGAAAGGCTGCAAAGGGTGCCGAAAGCTCCGCAGAGCACAAACAACAGGATGCAGGCCCAGCCCCGCTTCATGCCTTTTTCTTCCGTCAGGTACGCGACACCCACCTCCAGGAGGGAAATGGACGACGTGAGGGCGGCGATGAAAATGGCCAGAAAGAAAAGGATGGCCGCGATGGCGCTGAGAACGGGAGCGTGTTGCGCCAGGGACGAGAAGATATAGGGAAGCGTGTCGAAAATGAGGGTGGGGCCCGCACCAGGCTCAATACCGGCCGAGAAGACCGCCGGAATGATGGCAAAGCCCGCCAAAACGGCGAAGGAAAGGTCGCTTACGGCGGTGCCCACGCCGGCCACCAACAGGTTCTCGTTCTTTTTCACATAGGAAGAATAGGTGATGATGATGCCCGTTCCCAGGGACAGAGAGAAGAACGACTGCCCCAGGGCGTCAATGAAGGTATGGGCCGTCACCTTGGAGAAATCGGGTTTCAGCAAGTATTCCACGCCCTTGAAAGAGCCCGGAAGCGTAAGGGAATACACCACCAAAAACACAATGAGCACAAACAGGGTGGGAATACTCCATTTGCAGAACCGCTCGATGCCGCTCTTGACGCCGAAGGCCACCACCGCTACCGTCGCACCCAGGAAGACCAGGTGGAAGAACATGGGAAGCCAGGGCTTGGCAATGAAGCGTTCAAAGCTTCCGGTGAACTGTTCCGGCGCGGAACGTACAAAATCCAGATGGCAGGCCTGTACCAGGTAATCCACGCTCCAGCCACCTACCACCGAATAGTAGGAAATCAGCCAGAGCGGGGTAAACACCATCAGAAGGCCGAACATCTGGCCGGCCCGGCCCGGTACCAGGAACCCGACGGCAGCCCGGCAATTGGCCTGGCTGCTGCGTCCTATGGCCGATTCCGCCAGGAAAATGGGCAGCGACAATACCAACGTGAAAGCTATGTAGATAAGGATGAAGGCTGCACCTCCGTTCTGGCCCACCAGATAAGGGAAACGCCAGATATTGCCCAGGCCGATGGCGCTGCCGGCAAAAGCGGCTATAACGGCCATGCGGCCGCCAAAGTTTTCGCGTTTGGTTTTCATAAACGTCGTGATTGGGAGGTTCCTAAATACGCTACTGCTTGCAAAGATAATGATTTCTGCGTATTTTTGCATATATGCAACAGTATCTGGACCTCCTAAGACATATCCGCACCAACGGCGCCATGAAGGAAGACCGCACCGGAACCGGAACGCAAAGCGTATTCGGCTACCAGATGCGGTTTAACCTGGCCGATGGTTTCCCCCTCCTCACCACCAAGAAGGTGCACCTGAAATCCATCATTTACGAACTCCTGTGGTTCATCTCCGGTAACACCAACGTGCGTTACCTCCAGGAGCACGGGGTCACCATCTGGGACGAATGGGCCGACGAAAACGGAGAACTGGGACCGGTTTACGGCCACCAGTGGCGTTCCTGGCCCGCCCCCGACGGTCGTTCCATCGACCAGCTGGGGCAGGTGGTGGATATGATCAAGAACAATCCGGACTCCCGCCGCATGCTGGTATGTGCCTGGAACCCCGGAGAGGTGGACAAGATGGCCCTGCCGCCCTGCCATTGCCTCTTCCAGTTCTATGTGGCCGATGGAAAACTCTCCTGCCAGCTGTATCAGCGCAGTGCCGACGTTTTCCTGGGCGTACCGTTCAATATCGCGTCCTACGCCCTCCTCACCATGATGATTGCTCAGGTGACGGGCCTGGAACCCGGCGAGTTCATTCACACAACCGGAGACACCCACATCTACCGCAACCATTTTGAGCAGGTGGCCCTGCAGCTTTCCCGCGAACCGCGGAAGCTCCCCACCATGCGCCTAAACCCGGAAGTCAAGTCCATCTTCGACTTCCAATACGAAGATTTCACCTTGGAAGGCTACGATCCCTGGCCTGCCATCAAAGCACCCGTCGCTGTATAATATGGAAAAATGTCTCATAGTCGCCGTTGCAGATAACTGGGGCATCGGCATCAAGAACCAACTTCCGTGGCACATTGCGGAAGACCTCAAGTATTTCAAGGAAACCACCAAGGGCTTTCCCGTCATCATGGGCCGCACCACGTATTTTTCCCTGCCTTTCCGTCCGCTGAAAGGCAGAAAGAACATCGTGCTCAACCTGGGCGGGGAGGATATTCCGGAAGTGACGTGTGTCTACTCCTTTGACGAGGCCTATGCCGAGGCCGCCAACACCGGGGCCGAGAAGTGCTTTGTCATGGGCGGAGCCTCCGTATACCGCGCCGCCATGCCGGACATGGACAAACTGTATATCACCCATGTCCACACCGTGCTTCCGGATGCGGATGTGTTCTTCCCTGTCATAGATCCTGAGATCTGGGAGCGCGTAAGCACCTCCGAAACCCACGTGGACCCGGAAACCGGCTATTCGTTTGAATTTGTCATTTACAAGAAGAAATAATGATTACCAAAGAGCTCTGGGGCACTGCGCCCGACGGGAAGGAAATCTTCCTCTACACCCTTAAGAACGCTTCCGG
>Ga0265298_10004551_pt1 | contig 17687 bp, 14 predicted proteins | sample AusTroGonzalo_MG_3_FD_193486 | JGI IMG/M metagenome (GOLD analysis project Ga0265298, IMG submission 193486) | Bovine rumen microbial communities from tropical cattle in Woodstock, Queensland, Australia - Gonzalo_01 | ecosystem: Host-associated > Mammals > Digestive system > Stomach > Rumen ... | reverse complement strand
AGCCTTACAGAAGATATTTGCAAAACAAAGCAATAATAAAGAAATTACCCGAAATATATGCTACTGTAAAAGATTTGGAAAAAAAAGTAAATACTAAAGAAAATAAATAAAAAAAGAGGATTGGAAGTTTATGGCAAAGCAGACCACCATTGCAAAAGAAGTTGTTTTAGAAGGAGTAGGGTTACATACCGGTAACAAAAGTAAAATAGTTTTTAAACCTGCACCTGCAGATTACGGAATACATTTTATAAGAGTTGATTTACCTAATAAACCCGATATAAAAGCCGATTGGCAGCATTTATCGGGTGATGTAGCAATCAGGGGAACGATAATAGAAAAAGACGGTGTAAAAATTTATACCATAGAACATATTTTGGCATCATGCTCCGCATTGCAAATAGATAATGTTATTATAGAAATAAACAACAGTGAGCCGCCTATACTTGATGGCAGTGCAAAAATAATAGCCGAAGAATTGTTAAAAGCCGGGATTAAAGAACTTGAAGCGGAAAGAACTTATTACGGTTTAAAAGAACCTGTTTCTTTTACAAGCGGGCAAACCGAAATTACGGCATACCCGTCGGACAATTTCGAAATAGAATGTACGATAGGTTTTGACCATCCTTTTTTATCACATCAGGAAGGTAAATTTACAATAACAAAAGAAAATTTTTTGAACGGTATTGCCGCTGCAAAAACATTTTGTTTCGATTACGAAATTGAAGCATTGCAGGCTAACGGTTTGGCAAAAGGCGGCAGTTTGGAAAATGCAATAGTTATAGGTCCTACCGGTATTCACAATAAAGAACCTTTAAAATTTGAAGATGAATTTGTTCGGCATAAAACTTTGGATTTGATAGGTGACTTATATTTGTTGGGTAAGCAATTAAAAGCAAAAATAGTTGCAAAAAAACCCGGCCATAAAAATAACGGGCTTTTTGTTAAAGAATTTATAAAAAAAGCAATAATAATTTCAGATAAAACACAAGAGGTAAAACAAAATATGGAAAGTGAAGAAAGGTTAATAGAAAGTGAACAAATTCAAAAAATTATTCCGCATAGATATCCCATTCTTATGGTGGATAAAGTAAAACTGACAAATGACCCCAATTTTGCAACGGGTTATAAAGCTGTCAGCGGTAATGAGCCGTTTTTTCAGGGACATTTTCCCGGTAAACCGATAATGCCTGGTGTTTTAATTGTTGAGGCAATGGCACAAACGGCATGTGTTTTGTTTTTATCAAGGCCTAATATGGAAAATTGCCTGGCTTATTTTATGGGAATAGATAATGTGCGTTTTAGAAGAACAGTTCTTCCCGGTGACCTTTTGGAATTAAAAATAGAAGTTTTACATAGCAGCGGTAAAAAAGGTAAAGTTAAAGGTATGGCTTATGTCAACGGAAAACTTACTACCGAAGCCGAATTTATGTTCATTATAATGAAAAAGGAGGCTTAAGCTATGATACATAAAACAGCTATCATAGACAGTTCTGCAGTAATAGGACAAAATGTTGAAATAGGGCCTTATTCCGTTATAGGAAAAGATGTATCTATAGGCGACGGTACTATAATAAATTCCGGTGTTGTTGTCGAATGTGCTGATATAGGTAAAAACTGTAAATTATTCAGCCACAGTGTAGTGGGAACCGCTCCGCAGGATTTAAAATATGCAGGTGAAAAAACAAAAGCAATTATAGGTGACGGCACAATGATTAGGGAATATGTTACCGTCAACAGAGGAACTGCGGCACACGGAGAAACGGTAGTAGGTAAAAATTGTTTGCTTATGATGTGCAGCCATATAGGGCATGACTGTATAGTCGGTAATAATGTAATTATTGCAAATTGTGTTGCAATAGCAGGGCATGTTGAAATAGAAGATAATGTTGTTATAGGAGGGCTTGCTGCCGTCCATCAATTTACAAGAATAGGTAAAAGTTCAATTATCGGCGGCGGTGCAATGGTTGTAATGGATGTTATTCCTTTTGCACAGGTTCAAGGCGACAGGGCAAAACTTGTAGGACTTAATTTAATCGGTTTAAAAAGAAGGCAAACCCCGCACGAAGATATTGAAGCAATAAGGCATGCATACAAAATTTTATTTATGTCTAAATTGACATTGGAACAAGCACTTGAAAGATTGGAAGATGAATTTAAAAATTCGGTTCCCGTTTGTGATATAGTTAAGTTTATAAAGAAATCTCAAAGAGGAATTGCAAGACCCAGATGAGTAATATAGGAATAATCGCAGGTAACAGCAGGTTTCCTTTTCTTGTTGCCGAAGAAATAAAAAAACAAAACCAACCTTTTATCGTTATAGCTTTAAAAGAAGAAGCCGACAAAGATATTGAAAAGGTTTGTGATAAAGTTTATTGGGCATCAATAGGCAAATTGCAAAAAATTATAGATATATTTAAGGAAAATGATGTTAAAACCGCTATTATGGTAGGGCAGGTTAAACATGCAAAAATATATTCGGCAATTACCATGGATTTCAGGGCAATGAAGTTAATGGGTTCTTTGTTGAATAAAAAAACAGATACCATTCTCGGTGCCGTTGTGAAAGAATTTGAAAAAGACGGAATAAGTTTTTTACCGTCGCATATATATTTAAAACATTTACTTGCAGAAAAAGGTTTGATAGTCGGTAAAAAATTAAATTCAGCAGAAGCAAAAGATGTTGAATTCGGTTTTAAAATAGCAAAAGGTATTGCAGGCTTTGATATAGGGCAAACGGTTGTTGTAAAAGATAAATCCGTTTTAGCCGTTGAATCCATTGAGGGAACCGACGAGTGCATAAAAAGGGCTTACGGTTTAGGCGGTGAAAATGCAATTGTTGTTAAAGTTGCAAAACCCAACCAGGATTTTCGTTTTGATGTTCCCGTTATAGGAACAAGAACAATTAATACATTAAAAGAAAATAAAATAAGGGCTATGGCAATAGAAGCCGGCTCCACACTGATTTTGGATAAAGACGAAGTCATCAAGAAAGCCAAAGAACTTGATGTAACAATTTTAGCCGTTTAGTTTTTTTAAGGGAGTAAATAAAATGATACCGTTGGTAAAACCGATTTTCGGGAAAAAAGAAAAACAACTTATAAATGAAGTTATTGATTCGGGTATAGTTGCAAGCGGAAAATCCGTAGAACAATTTGAAAAAACTTTTACAAAACTTTCCGGTGCTAAATACGGAACCGTTTGTTCAAGCGGAACAACCGCACTTCATGCGGCACTTTTAGCCTGCGGAATTAAGCCGGGTGATAAAGTTATAACAACTCCTTTTACTTTTATTGCTACATCAAATTCAATTTTATATTGCGGAGCAAAACCTTTGTTTGCCGATATTGACGAAAAAACTTTTAATATCGACCCGAAATCGGTTGAAAAAATATTGAAAAAAGAAAAAAATATTAAAGCTGTAATATGTGTTCATTTATACGGATTACCGTGTGATATGGGTGAACTTTTAAAATTAAAAAAGAAATATAAATTTATTTTAATTGAAGATTGTTGCCAGGCACATTTGGCAAAATATAAAAATAAAACAGTCGGTTCCATAGGCGATGCAGGTTGTTTTTCTTTTTATGCCACAAAGAATATGACCACAGGTGAAGGCGGTGCCGTTTTAACAAATAATTCAAAAACGGATAAACTTACCAAAAAAATTGTTAATCACGGAAGAATGGCACATTACGGCCATGATATGTTAGGTTATAATTTCAGACTTACAAATGTTGCTGCTGCTATGGGGCTTGCTCAATGTGAAAAAATACAAAGTTGGACAAAACAAAGAATAGCAAATGCAAAAAAATTGTCCGACGGTTTAAAAAATATTGATTTTATCGAAACACCGTTTGTCCCGAAAGGATATACTCATGTTTATCATCAATATACCGTCAGAATAAAAAACGGTTTAAGAGATAAATTTATGAAGTATTTGCAGGAAAACGGAATAGGTTGCGGAATACATTATCCGGAAGTTATTTACAAACAGCCTTTATATCAAAAATTGGGATATAAAAAAGGTTTATGCCCTATTGCCGAACAAGCCGTTAAAGAAGTTATATCAATTCCCGTTCATCCGTCACTTACAAGTAAAGATATTAACACAATAATTAAAGTAATAAAAGGTTTTAAAAAATGAGCAAAATAAAAATAGCCGTAGTCGGTGTAGGTTCTTTAGGTCAACATCATGCAAGAATATTGTCAACACATGAAAATGCCGAACTTGTCGGTGTTGTTGATGCCGATGATAAAAGAGGAGAGGCAATTGCAAAAAAATGCAACACGGTTAATTTTACCGATGTAAAAGATGTTATCGGTAAAATTCAGGCAGCGGTAATTTCTGTTCCGACACCGTATCATTATGATATAGCAAAACAACTTTTGCAAAACGGAATACATTGTTTGGTTGAAAAACCTTTTACCGAAACCGTTGAACAATCAACGGAACTTATAAGAATTGCAAGAGATAAAAACCTTGTTTTACAGGTTGGCCATGTTGAAAGGTTTAACCCTGCAATTATTGCCGCATACCCTTATGTTAAAGATCCGAAATTTATTGAAGTTAACAGGTTAGGCCCTTACGACCCGAGAACAGCTCACATCGGTGTAGTTCTCGACTTAATGATACATGATTTGGATATGCTTTTAAATTTTGTTAAAAGTAAAGTTGTAAGTTTTGAAGCACACGGTGCAAAAATTCTTTCAGAGCATGAAGATATCGCAAAGGTTAGAATAAAATTTGCCAACGGTTGTGTGGCAGATGTTTCGACAAGCAGGGTAACAATAGATAAATACAGAAGAATAAGAATATTTCAAAAAGACAGTTATGTTTCCGTTGACTATGCAGGTAAAAGTTTAAAAATATATAAGAAAAAGCCCGATGTTGCCGTTGTTAAAAGTTTGTTTGACATTGATGTAATAAAGCCGAAAGTTCAAACGGGTGAGCCGCTTGCTTATGAGCTTACACATTTTTTAAATTGTGTAATTGAAGGTAAAAAACCTTTGGTTTCCGGTGAACAAGGCAGAGATGCACTTGAACTTGCTCACGATATATTACATTATATGCAGTACTAGCCATAAGATTAGATGATTGGAAGAATAGAAGAGTGGATGAATTGATGTATTGATTCCCGGAGGAATAAAATGAAAAGAAGTTGCTATTGCGGTAAAGTAGATGAAAGTTTTATAGGTAAAGAAATTGTTGTAAGCGGTTGGGTTCATTCAAGAAGGGACCACGGCGGAGTAATTTTTATTGATTTAAGAGACAGAGAAGGGCTTGTCCAAATAGTATTTCAACCGGAAAAAAAAGAAATATTTTCTCAAGCGGAGCATTTAAGAAGTGAATATGTCCTTTCGGTAAAAGGTTTGGTTAGAAACAGACCTGAAGGGACTGTTAACCCTAATATGTTTACCGGTAAAGTTGAAATAGTTGTTAACGAACTTGAAATAATAAATACATCACCTGTTTTGCCGTTGGAAGTTGACGACTACAAAGAAACTTCCGAGGAAATAAGGTTAAAATACAGATACCTTGATTTAAGAAGACCGTCATTTCAAAAAAACTTTATTATCAGACATAAAATTTCACAAACAATAAGACAGTATCTTAATGAAGAAGGCTTTTTGGAAATAGAAACACCTTTCTTAACAAAATCAACTCCCGAAGGTGCAAGGGATTTCTTGGTTCCGGCAAGGCTTTCGCACGGTTGTTTTTATGCACTCCCGCAATCACCGCAAATTTTTAAACAAATTTTAATGGTTGCAGGTTTTGATAAATATTATCAAATAGCAAGATGTTTCAGGGATGAAGATTTAAGGGCAGACAGACAGCTTGAATTTACTCAGGTTGATATGGAAATGTCATTTATCGACGAAGAAGATATTATGACAATAGTTGAAAATATGCTTTCGAAAATATTTAAAAATGTTTTGAATAAAGAAATAAAAACTCCTTTTGAAAGAATGCCTTACGATGAAGCTATGTTAAGGTTCGGCTCGGACAAACCGGATACAAGGTTTGCAATGGAAATAAAAGATTTTACAAAGGAACTTGCAAACTGCGGTTTCGGAGTATTTAAAAATGTTATAGCAAAAGGTAATGTTGTCAGAGGTTTATGTATAACCGGCGGTGCAAAATTTTCAAGGTCTGAAATTGACGGACTTACAAAATTCGTCGGAGAGTTCGGTGCAAAAGGACTTGCATGGATGAAAATAACAGCAAACGGTGCAGAATCGAACATCGTTAAATTTTTTACCAAAGAAGAAATAGATACCATAATAAATAAGCTTGAAGCAAAAGACGGTGATTTGGTTGTGTTTTTGGCGGATGAACCCGAAATTGTTGCACAGGGGCTCGGTGCATTAAGAATAAAAATGGGTAAAGAATTAGGGCTTATAGATAAAAACAAATTTAACTTTTTATGGGTAGTTGATTTTCCATTATTTGCATGGGACAGAGAAGAAAAAAGATGGGTTGCAAACCATCATCCTTTTACCGCAGTAAAAGATGAAGATGTTGATAAATTAACTCAAGAACAAGCAGGTAAGGCAAAAGCAAGGGCTTATGATGTAATTTTAAACGGTGTTGAACTCGGTGGCGGCTCGATAAGAATACATAAATCCGATATGCAGTCAAAGGTATTTAATCTTTTAAATATTACGGAAGAATCCGCAAAAGAAAAATTCGGCTTTTTACTTGATGCATTAACTTACGGTGCACCCCCCCACGGCGGGCTTGCAATAGGTTTTGACAGGTTATGTGCATTGCTTGTAGGTGAAGAATCCATTAGGGAAGTTATTGCTTTTCCGAAAACACAAAAAGCAATTTGTCCGCTATCGAATGCACCGGCAGAAGTTTCCGAAAAACAATTAAGAGAGCTCGGAATAAAAATAAACAAAAAAATAGAAGTAAAACAAACCGAAGGAAATAAAAACGGTGGAGAAATTAAATAGCTGTTTAAAAAATAAAATAAAAAATTTTTTACTTCTTCTAATAAAAAAATTAGATGACAGTGATGTTTATGCTCCAAATTTAAGGCTATCTAAAAATAATATTTTTAAAAAAGAAATAAAAATAAAACCTGCAGTAACCGGCATAATTTCTTATTGTCTTTTGTTTTTTATGATAGTAATGCAACTTGGCCTTACTTATCAAAATTTTATATTTGTTTTTATTTTTCTTTCAACTATATTTTTGCTTGTTATTTTTTATTTTACCGACCAGGAAAAAGAAAATATAAAAAATTCAAATGTTGTTATGCTGATGTGTTTTATAACTATAATTTCTTTTTTGTTTTTTCAAATTCTTCAGCATAGTGTTTCAATGATAGCTTTTCCTATTTCGGCTTTTGCCGTTTTACTTTCTTTGCTCATATCAATAAAATTCGGCTTAATATACATAATGGTAATGGTAACATTCATGTTAATGGTTAACGGCTTTCATGCAGCACTTCCTATTATGCATGTTGCAAGTGCATTGGTTGCACTTATAAATGTTCGTCAAATACACAGCCGTTCTCAATTTTCAAAAATAGGTTTTAAGGTTTTTATTGTTATGGCAGGAATGCTTATGATTTTTCATATTTTAGGCTTTTTTGAAATTCAATCATTTCAATTATCTTTATGGTTTGCAATGCTGAATTCGTTTATGTCTGTTTTAATTATATTGGCAACACTTCCTCTTTTTGAAATGCTTTTTTCAAGAACAACAAATATAAAGCTTGTAGAACTTTCCGACTTTAACAGTCCTCTTTTAAAAAGATTAATGGTTGAGGCTCCTGGAACTTATCATCACAGTTTAATAGCGGCTTCCCTTGCGGAACAGGCAGCTGCTGCAATAGGGGCGGATTCTTTGCTTACAAGAACGGGTGCTTATTATCACGATATAGGTAAACTTAAAAATCCCGAATATTTTATTGAAAACCAAAATAAAAATGAAAATCCGCACGATAATTTATCACCTTCAATGTCGGGGCTTGTTTTGATTTCTCATGTTAAAGACGGTGTTGCACTTGCAAGAAAATATAAAATAGATGAGGTAATTGTTGATTTTATAAGGCAACATCACGGAACATCATTAATACAATATTTTTATTTCAGAGCATTGGAAAACAGTAAAGATGTAAACGAACAGGATTTCCGTTATCCGGGAAATAAACCGACCAGTAAAGAAACCGCAATTTTAATGATAGCTGATTCGGTTGAAGCAATTTCAAGAATAATTCCCGATAAAAATGCAGGAAAACTTAAAGAACTTGTGGAAAAAGTTATAAATAATAAATTTACCGACGGACAATTTTCGGACTGTTCCATTACATTAAACGATTTGGCAAAAATTGCAGACAGTATGACATCCACTTTATGCGGAATTTATCATGCAAGAATAGATTATAAAAAAACGGAAGAAAAATAATGAAACAAAAAGAACTTATATTTACCGGATTTGATAAAAGATTTGTCACTCTTATGAAAAAAACTGCGGAATTTACTTTAAAATATGAAAAAATAAAAAATTACAATATAAGTTTTACACAAATAAGTGATGTTGAAATAAAAAAGATGAACAGAAAATTCAGAAAGGTTAACAGAATAACCGATGTTATTTCTTTTTTGGTTGATGAAAAATTGTTTTTAGGAGACATATATATTTCCGATAACAGACCGCAAAAAAATGCAAAAAAATACGGTTTTACATATCAGCAGGAATTATGTTATCTTGTAATTCATTCAATCCTTCATCTTGAAGGGTATACCGATTATGATGTCGAGAATAAAACATTGATGTTTTCCAAACAGGATAAAATATTCAAATGTTTATTTTCTTAGGTTTTGTTTTACTTATTTTCTTTTTAATGATGTCGGCATTTTGGTCGGCATCAGAAATTGCATTAAACAGCCTTTCCAAATACAGAGTAAAAAAATTAATCGTATTAAAAAAATCAATGGCAAAACCGCTTTTAAGGTGGTTAAATAGCCCGTATTATTTATTAACGGTAATTTTAACCGGGAATGTTTTTTCGGATATGATGGTAAGTTTTTTATCGGGCTGGCTTGCCGTAACTATTTTTTGGACCATAAACAGAAATATTGTCGACTTTGTTACCTGGATAGTTGCAACATTTACCGTTTTGATAGTCGGTGAGATAACTCCTAAAATTTACAGCAGGGGACATTCTCAGCAAATTACATTATTTGCCGTTCCTGTTTTATCAAAACTTGAAACTTTAACAAAACCGTTTTTATTTCCGGTAGTGAAACTGTTGGATTTTATTTTTAAAAATAATGACGAAGATGAATATTCCGTTTTAAGTAAAGAAGAAGTAAAAACTTTAATTTTGGAAGCCGATAACGAAGGTATTTTTGATAAAGATATTTCGATGATGATTGAAAGGTCTCTTTGGTTTACGGAAACCCCGGTATCAAAAATAATGACACCTTTTAAGGATATAGAATCCGTCAACATAGATAATGAAACCGAAACTTTTATCGATATGGTTGTTGAAACTTCAAGAAGCAGAGTCCCCGTATATAAAAGTTCAAAATTAAATATTACAGGCTATATACACATAAATGATATTTTGCTTATGTGGAAAGAAAAAAAAGAATTTAAAATAAAAAATTTTGTAAGACCTGCATATTTTATAGAGCCCGATAAGAAAATAGGAGAACTTTTAAGAGAATTGCAGTCGGGTAAAACTCACATAGCTTTTGTTAAAAATTCCAAAGACAGAATTTTAGGTATGGTAACTTTGGAAGATATTATAGAAGAAATCGTCGGTGAAATTCTTGACGAATACGAACTATAAAATTTGCGGAACAAATTTTGAGGTATGGAGGTATAGAGGTCTGGATGTATAACGACAAACAACAAAGAAAATAAAGTATGTCAAAAGATGTCATTGCGGGCTCCGCTCCGCAATCTATAGATATAAAAGTTCCTCTTTGTTGTTATTTCTATACATCTATTCATCCATACATCTATCCCTCAAAAATTGCAAGGCAGTTTTTAAACATGGTTACAATAATTATTAAATTTATTATCTTTTTATTTTTCTTGTTTTCTGCCGCTTTTTTTTCGGCAGCGGAAACGGCTATTACAAGTTTAAATTCTTCTCATACAAAAAGAATAAAAGAAAAATATAATAAACTGTATAAGTATTTGTTGTATTGGGAACAGAATCCGGAAGATATAATTACAACTTTAATCGTTTTAATGAACTTGTCGATAGTTGCCGTAGGTATTATAACAACATCGGTCGGGCTTGATATAATAAAATTATACGGGCTTAATGAAAAACTTTGGATGTTAATAATTCCGGTAATATCAATAATTCTAACTTTAATATTTGCAAACCTTATACCGAAAACATTCGGCAGATATAAAGCCGAAAGGTATGCGGTTAAAACTTTGCCGACCATAGTTAAATTTTCAATTATGTGCAGCAGGCTGAATGCTTTTTTGGTTTCAATATCAAATTCGATATTGAAAATTTTCGGTTCAAAAAAGCAGGAACCTGCATTAATTCAACCGGATGAGGTGGATTTCCTTTTGTCAAATGCGGAAACATCTCCTTTATCAACAATGTCAAGAAAAATTATAAACAGAATTATAGAATTCAGAAAAACAAAAATTACACAAGTTATGGTTCCTCGATCGGATATACTTGCCGTTGATATCGAACAACCGAAACAAAAAATAATGGAAGAAATTATTTCTGCAAGGTTTTCGAGAGTTCCCGTCTACAAAGACAGTATAAACAATATAATCGGTATAATTACCGCCAAAGATATTGCATTGGCATTAAGAAACGATACCGTTTTAATGATAAACGATATTATAAGGCCTGTTTATTATGTTCCCGAAACGGCATATATAAAACAAATTTTAGTTGAATTTCAAAAAGGAAAACATCACATGGCTATAGTCGTTGATGAATTCGGTTCAACAATAGGGCTTGTTACAATGGAAGATTTATTGGAAGAAATAGTAGGTGAGGTTTGGGACGAATATGACGAAAAGGACAAAAATATAGTAAAATTAACAAAAAATAAATATTTGATAACGGCATCGGAATCCATTGCCGATGTCAACGATATTTTAAAATTAAATATTCCCGAAGATAATTTTTCAACGCTAAACGGATGGATATTGGAGCGGTTCGGGCATATTCCCAAAAGGCATGAAAAGTTTACTTGGAATAATTTGGAAGTTGAAATACAAAATGCGGATTTGAAAAAAGTAAAAAAAATAATATTAACCATAAAATAAAATGTACTACAACATAAAAGCATTAATATTAAATTGCGAAATATCTTCCGAGGCCGATAAAATAATAACGGCTTATACGGATAAGTGGGGAAAAATAAATGCAATTGTTCCCGGTGCAAAAAAAATAGTTGCAAAACTTTCGGCCGCAACCGAACCTGTAACCGAAAGCGAACTTATAGTTTATCAAAATTCACAATATAGCCGCCCGACGGTTACCGGTGCAAAAATTTTAAACAATAACAGTAAAGTTAAACAGGATTTTAATAGAATGATGTTGGCTTTTTATGTAAGTGAAATAAGTTCAAAATTTGCTCCCGTACATTTACAGGATTTAAAAAAATATGAACTTATAAAAAGAACATGGCATTTGCTTGCCGAAGCGGAAAATCCGTTAAGGGTATTAACGGCTTTTTCTTTAAGGTTATTAAAACTTTCCGGTTATAATATGGTGGAATATTTAAACAGACATTATTCAAATATAAAAAAAGAAGATATTATATATTTAAAAAAAATGGCCAACTGTTGCGGAGATGATTTAGATGTAATTGAAGAGTTTTCAATTTGCGACGATAAAGTTATGTGGGGTTATGTTGAAAGTTATATGAAAACATACATTCCTCAACCGTCAGTCGGTATATTCCTCAAAAAAATAAACTATATTTAATCTTCTACTCTTCCAAATTTGCTCCGCAAATTTTTATTGACAATAATTCCCGTAAATAATATAATTACTCTAATTATTTTAAATTAAAAGGAGAAAAAAATGTTGTCTAAGTTTAGAGGTGTTTTGTTGTCGTTGGTATTGTCTTTTGTTGCAACTGTTTCGGCATTTGCATCGGAAGCAAACCTTGTATTGCCGGATTTATCTTCGGTTTCGTTTTTCGGCGGAATCAGCGGTTCTGCATTATTAACCGCAGGGCTTTTGGTATGTGTGTTCGGTTTGATTTTCGGCTTTATTCAATTCAAATCCATTAAAAACTTACCTGTTCACAAATCAATGCTTGAAGTTTCGGAATTAATTTATGAAACTTGTAAAACATATCTTATAACACAAGGTAAATTTATCATTATATTGGAAGTTTTACTTGCAGTAATAATAGCCGTTTATTTTGCAAACACCGGTTTTGAGTTTTATAAAATAGCAATCATTATTCTTTGCAGTATTATAGGTATTTTGGGAAGTTATGCCGTTGCATGGTTCGGTATGAGAATTAATACTTTTGCAAATTCAAGAGCGGCATTTGCAAGTTTAAAAGGAAAACCTTTCCCGACATTCGCAATACCTTTAAAATCCGGTATGTCTATCGGTATGTTACTTATAAGTATAGAACTTTTTGTTATGCTTATAATATTGGTATTTGTTCCGGGGAACCTTGCAGGTCCTTGCTTTATCGGTTTTGCAATAGGTGAATCTTTGGGTGCATCGGTTTTAAGAATTGCAGGCGGTATTTTTACAAAAATTGCCGATATCGGTTCTGATTTAATGAAAATCGTTTTCAATATTAAAGAAGATGATGCAAGAAACCCCGGTGTTATTGCCGATTGTACCGGTGATAATGCAGGTGATTCGGTCGGCCCTACCGCAGACGGTTTTGAAACTTACGGTGTTACCGGTGTTGCTTTGGTTACATTTGTTGTTTTAGCCGTTAGGGAACCTCAAACACAGGTAAAACTTCTTGTTTGGATATTTGTAATGAGGCTTATGATGCTTATAGCAAGTGCCGTTTCTTATTGGATAAACGGTGCTATAGCAAAAGCAAAATACGGTAATGCCGATAAAATAAATTTTGAAGCTCCGTTAACTTCACTTGTTTGGATTACATCAATAGTTTCGGTAATATTGACATTTGTTGTTTCCAACTCAATTATAGGTGATTTGGAAAACGGACTTTGGTGGAAACTTTCAATAATTATTACCTGCGGAACAATGGCAGGTGCTATTATTCCTGAAGTTGTTAAAATATTTACATCCACAACAAGTTCTTTCGTTAAAAATGTTGTTAATTCTTCAAAGAACGGCGGTGCATCTTTAAATATCTTGGCAGGTTTAACATCAGGTAATTTCAGTGCCTATTGGATGGGGTTTGTTATAATTCTTCTTATGGCAATAGCTTATGCAATAAGTTCTATGGCAGGTTTTTCAGACCTTATGTCATACCCTGCTGTTTTTGCTTTCGGGCTTGTAGCTTTCGGTTTCTTGGGGATGGGGCCTGTAACAATTGCAGTTGACTCTTACGGTCCTGTTACCGATAATGCACAATCGGTATATGAACTTTCTTTAATTGAAAATGTTCCTAATATTAAAGAAGAAATAAAAAAAGATTTCGGTTTTGAACCTAATTTTGATAAATCCAAAATAACTTTGGAAGAAAACGATGGTGCAGGAAATACTTTCAAAGCAACTGCAAAACCCGTTTTGATAGGAACGGCAGTTGTAGGTGCAACTACAATGATATTCTCGATTATATTTACATTAATGAGTGAAAGAGGAACTTCGGCGGTTTCGGAAAGTCTTTCATTGTTGCATGCTCCTTTCTTGTTAGGTTTAATTGCAGGCGGTGCGGTAATTTATTGGTTCACCGGTGCTTCCAACCATGCAGTTACAAGCGGTGCATATAAAGCCGTTGAATTTATTAAAGCCAATATGAAACTTGACGGTGTAACAAAAGCATCGACTGAACAAAGTAAAAAAGTTGTTGAAATTTGTACACAGTATGCACAAAAGGGTATGTTCAATTTGTTCTTGGTTATATTTTTCTCGACGATAGCTTTTGCTTTTATCGAACCTTATTTCTTTATAGGTTATTTAATTTCAATAGCATTGTTCGGTTTGTTCCAGGCAATATTTATGGCAAATGCCGGCGGTGCATGGGATAATGCAAAGAAAATTGTTGAAGTTGATATGAGGGAAAAAGGTTCCGAACTTCACAAAGCAACCGTTGTAGGTGATACCGTAGGTGATCCTTTTAAAGATACATCATCTGTAGCTTTAAACCCGATTATTAAATTTACAACATTGTTCGGTTTGTTGGCATTGGAACTTGCTTTGGTTGTTCCTCCGACAATAAGTATAATTTGTGCAGTAGTATTTTTTGTAATATCACTTGTATTTGTAGTTAAATCATTTACAAGCATGTTGATAAAATAAACCGGATATTAAATAAAAAAGGATGAATGTACTTTAAGTACATTCGTCCTTTTTACGAAGTTTGCTTAGTAAGTTTTGCTTGCTTTTAATAAAAATTTTTAATAAAATATACAATATTAAGTAATAATAAAATTTAGGAGGCCGTTAATTATGGTTTTGGATTTGAAAGAAGTATATCTTACCTCGTGGAATATCTTCAAAAAAAGCTGGTGGCAGTATGTTGTAGTTACTTTAATTTTGATGGCTTGTATGTTTATTCCTTATGTCGGTGCTTTGTTGCAGTTCTTTATGATGTTGCTTATTTTAAATGCTGCTTTGAAAGCTGTAAAAGGTGAAGATGTAAGTTTTTCAAGTTTTTTTGATTTTAAAAAAGTTTTTACCGTTAAGACGATAATATTTATTGTTATATTTGCAGTATATTCTTTTATTATGCAATTAGGTGTTGACAATGTTGTTCTTTCTTTAATACTTGCAATAATAGGTATCGCAATAAGTATTATTTTCTTCCCTATAATGTGTGTAATTATAGATAAAGATTTAAATGTTAAAGATACAATTTTGCATGCAGCTGCATTAACAAAAGGTGTTAGGTTTGAAATTATTATAGTTATGATTTTAAATTTGTTTATAGGCTTTTTAGGTGTATTGTTACTTATTATCGGTGTATTTATTGCATTGCCTATAATAATGGCAACAACTGCAGTTGTTTATTCCGTATTGGAAAACAAAAATACATCGGCACCTGCAGCCGCCGAATAAATTTTCGCAAAGCAAAAATTTATTATTTGAATATTTGAACAGTTGAAAGGTTGAAAATCTTTCGGTAAGAATTTGCCTAGCAAATTTTTAGGTTGCATTTTTTGGAAATATGGGGTATAATATAAGGGTATGAGTATAACTAAACCTTTTTACCAATTTATTGCTTGGCTTTTGGTTGGTTTTATGTTGTTGGCAAATTTAGTCAACTTAACAACAAACCAGCAGGTAAATAGTTGTGTTTCCAATGCTTATTCCGCAACATCAATATCCGAATACTATACTTCAATTGTTGACGGTTCAATTAAACTTATAACCGATTTTGTGGTAAAAATTACAAACGGTTGTATAAATGTAAATTCCGAAAATGAGGCTTTGCCTTCTAAACAAAGTAAAAAAGAAAGTAAATCGGATGTTCCGTTGGCAATTTTAGCTGCTTCGGATTATAAAAATATAAATACTTTTTATAATGTATCTTTAAGTCCGGCTTTAATTTCAAACTTTGTTTTTGATAAAGTTGGCATTTTTTCAAACTTGTTTTTTAAATTTTTCGGTATGGTTTCTTTATTTTTAATTTGTTTGTTTGCACTTGCAAGAAGTGATACCGAAGATAATAATATAAAAAATAATAATATGGTTGAATTCCGTCTTGATTAATTTCGAGACGGAATTTTTTATTGGGGGTAAATTATGAAATTTAAACTTTTAAAATTTTTAAACATCAAAAAATTTGTTGCCATAGCAACAAGTTTGTGTTTTTTATTTACAATGGTATCTTCACAGGGTATAGCTGCCGTAATTACTCCTGTATCAGTTTCTGTTGTAAATCAGAATACATTTAAAAGTATTGAAAATTATTTACTCCCGTTCAGTGTCGGTAGAATTACCGATGCTTTATATACCGGCGGTGATGAAGTTGTTATAAATATTCAAGACCTTCACTCTCATGCACAAGCACAAAGAAATATAAGTAATATTTTAAATATTCTTGATAAAAAATACGGTTTAAAAAATGTTTATGTTGAAGGCGGTATCGGACAAGTTGATACATCTTGGCTTTCTTCAATTTCGGATGAAAAACTTAAAGAAACAATTTTAAATAATATGCTTGAAAGTGGCAGGCTTACCGGCGGGGAATATTATTCGGTAGAAACAAATAAAAATAAATTGTTGTTAGGTATAGAAGATAAAACTACATATATAAATAATTTAAAAAGATTAAATGAAATTTATTCCAAAAAACAGGAAATATTAAAGTATATATCATTTTTAAAGTATACATTAAATGAAATTTCCGAAAAGTATTATTCAAAAGATAATTTGAAATTAAACAGAGTTATAGAAAAACATAAAGCAGGTAATTTAACAACAGAAAAATATTTTACATCTTTACTTGAAGCTGCACAAAAAGCAGATATAAATTTAAGAAAATATCCTAATATTGTTGCTTTTTTACAGGTTATAAAAAAACAGGAAGGTTTAAATACGAAAAAAGTAAATTTGGCAATAGCCGAATTATTAAATGAATTAAAAGAAAAACTTTCTTATGAACAATATCAAACATTGCTTGCAAAAGTTTCCGATAAAAATAAAGAAACGGAATTTTATTTTGACTTATATAAGGTTGCCAAAGAAAAAGACTTGCTTCAAAGCGGAAATTACAGAACATTAACATTGTTTTTTGAATATTTGGCATTAAACCAAAGTTTAAATCCCGTTAATTTGGCAATGGACGAAAAAAATCTGTTGCAGGAATTAAATATAAAATTAGCACAGAACCAATATGAAAAAGATATATATTTTCTTCATAATTATATTGATTATTTTTCCGGTTATTTAACAAATAAATTAACTGCCGACGAATACGAATATTTTATAAATAATATGGCAAAGTTTAAATTGTTATGGAAAAAATATGTGGACATTAACGGCATAATTGAAATTGATTTTTATTTAAACTTATTCAATGATTTTTATAAAGACAATGTTGAAAGGAACAGATTTTTTATTAAAAATATTATCGGGCAAATGCCAAACCAACCTAAAGAAGGTGTAAGAATAAAAGCAAATTTGGCTCATGCCCAAAAAGTTTTGGACCAACTTTCAAAAACAAAAAAAGTTAAAGTTGTTATTACCGGCGGTTTCCATACTTACGGTTTTACAAAATTATTGCAGGATGAAAATATAAACTATATAGTTATTACACCTAATGTAAAACAGCAAACGGTTAATGCCGATGTTTTATATGAAAATATTTTCAAACAACAGGTATCGGCTTTATATAACACACTTCAAAAAATGCTTGTTTCTCAAACCGGTGAAAATGCCGTTTTAAATTATGATGTTCTTGCTAATATTGATAATATTAATACAATTAATTTGTTGTTGGCAAATATAGGTTCACAATATAAAGTAACAAAAATAGAACAAACCGATGATAATATAAATTTAATTCTTGTTAATGATAAATCCGAAGTTAAAACCGTATCGATAGAAAAATCCGCATTAGGT
>Ga0265298_10004548_pt1 | contig 17700 bp, 15 predicted proteins | sample AusTroGonzalo_MG_3_FD_193486 | JGI IMG/M metagenome (GOLD analysis project Ga0265298, IMG submission 193486) | Bovine rumen microbial communities from tropical cattle in Woodstock, Queensland, Australia - Gonzalo_01 | ecosystem: Host-associated > Mammals > Digestive system > Stomach > Rumen ... | reverse complement strand
GATTACGTCGCGCTCGTCGCCCTGCACATTCTCGAGGTTCTTGACGAAGAACGGCTCCTCGCCCGCGTCCGTGAAGAAGTCCTCGTACTTCGGATTCGCCGCGCGGCGCTCTTCGAAGAGGTCCTCGACGAGGTTCTTCTGCGCCATCGAGAACGTGACGACGCCCGCGCTGCGGCGCTTCCACGACGGATCCGACAGGCGCTCGAACACGTAGTCGACGAGCGCCTCGGCCTCCGCCCGGTTCGTGCGGCTCGCCTTCGCGTCGTAGACGCCGTTCTCGACGAAGCGGTAGGCGACGCCGAGTCGCGGAGTCGTCCGCGCGGCGGGAAACGTGCAGAGGCGGTCGCCGTAGTAGTTGTGGTTCGAGAACGCGATCAGCGACTCGTGGCGGCTTCTGTAGTGCCACGAGAGGTACGCGGAGTGGAGCCCCGCGGCAAGGCACTCGTCGAGGATGCTCTCGAGGTCCTCGGTCTCGTCCTCGTTTTCGCCGCTCTCGCCCTTCTGGAAGAAGTTCGTCGGCGGCATCTGCTTCGGGTCGCCCACGACGACGCACTGCTTCGCGCGCGCGATCACGCCGATCGCGTCCCACACCGGAATCTGCGACGCCTCGTCGAACACGACGAGGTCGAACGTCGACTCGGCGGGAAGATACTGCGCGACGGAAAGCGGACTCATCAGGAAGCACGGCTTGAGGCGTCCGACGACCCCGCGCGCCTCGGCGAGAATCTGGCGCACCGGCTTCTGCCGCGCCTTCTTCGCGCACTCGCGGCGGATGATGCCGAGTTCGCATCCGTCGGGACAGTCGCCGAGGCGTCCGAGCGGAAGTCCCGCCGCAAGCCGCGCGCGCACGGCGTGGCGAACGAGTTCTGCGTATTCCGCGTCGAGGCGGCGGAACTCGATGACCTGCTCCTCGCGCTTCAACCCCGCGAACGACGCGAGCGCGGACTCGACGCGCAAAATCTCGTTGAGCGTCGCCTCCTCGAGCGAGCGGTCGAACGATTCGCCGGCCTCATTCGGGTCGAGCGATCCATCCGCAAGCCCCGCGGCAAATGCGCCGCCAATTCTCTTCGCGGCCGCAGTCGCCGACTCGCGGTAGCGCATCACGCCGCGCGACTCGCCAATCGCCGCAATCGCGGCGTCGAGCTTCGCGGCGAAGTCGCCGCCGAATCCGTCGAAGCGTCCGACAAGCCCCGGACCGTACCTGAGCGCGCCGCTTCCTCCGAAGAGCACGGCGAGCCCGCGTGCAAAACCGCCCTTCGCGCGGAGCGCGGCGAGTTTGCCGCGGATCTCCTCTTCGGCGGCGGGGTTCCACGCGAACGTCGCGACGGGCAGGAGCGCCTTGACGGCCTCAGGCGTCGTGCCGCGCCAGTCGGCCGCGGACTGGACGACGAGCTCGCGCACGTCGATTACGTCCTTCTCGCTCCAGTCGCAGACCTTGCCGCCCGTGATCGCAAACGTCTTCACGCCGCCCGCGATCTTCGACGCGAAGCAGTCGTAGGCGGTGAGTCCGTTCTTCTGGCGCTTGTGAAGCGCGGCGACGACCGCGTCAAGTTCGGAACGGTAGTTGGAAATCTGGTCGATCGTCCGCTGCCACTCGTTCGGCGTGCCCTTGTCGACGTAGTCGAGCGCCTCCTTGAACTGCGCAAGGACCTCGGTCTTTCCGGACTTGTTGGAGTGGAGCTCCAGGCAGAACGGCTTAAGGCCGATCGCGGCGAGACGGCGATGGACGACGTCGAGCGCGGCCTTCTTCTCGGAGACGAACAGCACCTTGCGTCCGAGCGCGAGGTTGTGCGCGACGAGGTTCGCGATCGTCTGCGACTTGCCTGTGCCGGGCGGACCGTGCAGGACGAACGACTTGCCCATCGCCGAGTAGAGGACGGCCGCGAGCTGCGACGAATCGGCGGAAAGCGGGGTGAAGAGCTCGCCGTACTTGACGTGCGCGCCGACCTCCTCGGGCGGGAACACCTCGATGCCGTCGTCGTAGTCTCCGCCGCCCTTCATGAGGTGCGAGACGAACGGATGGGTTGCAAGCTGGTCGGCGCGCGCAGAGAGGTCCTTCCACATCACGAACTTGCCGAACGAGAAGTTTCCGAGCGCGGCGCCTTCCTCCACGGACCATTCGGGAAACGCCTTCACGGCCTCGCGGAAGGTCTCGAGGACCTTGGGAACGTCTACACCGGAATCGTCCTCGGGAAGCGGATCAAGTCCCGCGACCGTGACGCCGAACTCCGCTCTCAGGAATTCGACGAGCGTCGCGTTAAGCTCGGTGTCCTCGTCGAGGCGGGAGAGCGTGTAGCCCTCGCGGACGTTCTTGCGCGTGAGGCGCACGGGCATCAGTAGGATGGGCGCGCGGTAGTCCTTTGGATTCGGGCCCTTCGGCTGCCACTTGAGGAAGCCGAGCGCAAGGAAGAGCGCGTTCACGCCGCTTTCCTCGAGTTCGGTCTTCGCGAGGCGGAAGAGCTCGCGAAGGCGGCGCGCGGTCTCGTCGGCGGAAAGAGACGAATGGAGCGCGTCTGGCGACTTCTTCTGGACGTCGGAGGGCTCCACCGCGACCGGACGGTCGGCGGCGAGGCGGTCTTCGAGTTCGGCGATCGAGCCCGCTTCAAGCGGGAGTATCTGCTTGGATTCGCGGGCGTTCAGTAGCCTGTTGCGGAGCGAAAGGTCGAGGAGCTTCTGCGTCCACCTCGCCACGCGGTTCGTCGTTTTCTCTTCCATGCCGTTCATTATATCAAAAATCAGCCCTCAGTGCGCGCATGGCGTCAAATGGCAAGCCCGCCGTCGAGTCTGGCTCGAGGGCGGGCTTGGTCCGGGCACGGCCGCTTGCGCGGCGGCACGATTAGAAACGGTAGGTGAGCGTGCAGCCGGCAGCGTGCGAGAGGCCGCGGTGGCACTCAAGGCGGTACTTGCGTCCGAGCGGATCGTTCATGTGCATGGACTTGCTGCCCATGATGACGAGTCCGTAAGTGACATCTATCTGCAGGTTCTCCGTCATGCGCCAGGTGAGGCCCCCTCCGACGATCTGGCGGTCGCCTGGAGGCAGCATCGTCGACTCCTGGTCGTAGGAGCAGACGTTGGAGTCGTAGACATAGGAGACGACGGCGGTCCAGTCGCGCGCGAAGTCCCAGGACGGTGCGATGCCGACGCGCCAGGAATCCTTCCAGCGCAGCTTCGTCGTCTTGTCGCCCTGCGAGGCCGGGAGGTCGAACACGATCTTGTCGAGCTCGGACCAGTCGGTCCACGAGACCATCGCGCCAAGGTGCCAGTCGGAGGTGATGTCCCAGTTGACGCCGGCGGCGATGGACTGCGGGATGTCGAGGTTGGCGGAAGCGTTACCGCCGAGGACGCGTCCCGGCATGCTGAGGTTGGAATGGCCCTTCACGCGCGTGTCGATCTTGGACTTGTAGACCGCGCCGACCGAGAGGTTCTCAAGAAGCTTGTAGCGCGTGCCGATCTGGTATCCGCACGAGGTGAAGCCGTTGTTGCCGTGAAGGTGGTTGTGGATCAGCCCGTACTGCGGGTTGGCGTCCGAGAGGTACGACATCGGATACGAATACTGCTCGAAGTCGAAGAAGAGCAGCCTCGCGCCGGCGCCGACCGACCAGTCGTCCGTTATGCGGTAGGAGACGTTCGGGTTGACGACGAAGCCCTCGATGATCGTCTTCTTCGAGCTCCAGGTCATGGCGCTGTCGTGCGAGTAGCGAGTGCCGAGTCCGTAGTCCGGCGTAATGCCGAGGCCGAACGTGAAGCCCCAGAGCGCCGGGGCGACGAGCTGGAAGTGAGGCAGCACGAAAAAGCCGGGGTCGAGGGGCTTGGAGCGGTGCTTGACGCCGCCCTCCGCAATCCTGATGCGGGCGCGCGGATGCTCGGTGACGAATCCGACCTGCACGGTGAGGTTCGTGATGTCGTCGAGCGTCGCGGGGTTGATCGAGTTCGCGGAGCCGTCAAGACCCCTGCCGAGAAGCGCGCCTGCATAGGACGTGCCAATCGCCGTCGGTTCGTAAAGTCCGAAACCGGCCGAAAACGCCGCAGTAGCGGCAAGGATTGCTATCGTTAGTGAAAGAATCTTTTTCATTTTAGTATGAACTTCCTTTTTGGATGTAACATTGCGACATTATATGCTTTTTTGTCGCAACTGTCAATGGGACAAGGATAAAATAGATACTATATGCTATTTTGGTGTAAATAGCTATAAAAACGGCAAGTTATCTGGTCATTAATAACCTTATGGCATCTTGCCTGTCTTGAAGTACTTCTCGATCTCCTCAAGCGTACGGCCCTTCGTCTCGGGGAGGAAGAACGCCGCTACTATGAAGTAAAACACGGTGAAGAGCGCGAGGGTGACAAAGACCCAGCCATATCCGACGGCAGCGCTCCACTTCGGGAACGCCGTCGCTATGAGCGCACTCGTGCCCTGGTTGATAACGAGCGCAATGGCCATGCCGTTTGCGCGGATGCGGGTCGGCATAAGCTCGGAAAGCGCGAGCCACACGCAGACGCCAGGGCCCACCGCGAACGATGCAATGAACATGACGAATCCGACGAGGACGAAGACACCGGTTGTCATCGACGGGGCTATTATGCCGCGCTCGACGGAAAGGAACACTCCGCCGACGAAGAGAAGTCCGACGACGATTCCGGACGTGCCGAGCTTCAGAAGGAACGTCCTGCCCTTCTTGTCCACAAGCGCGCAGGCGACGATCGTCATCACCATGTTGACGACTTTGAAGCCGAGCGAGCCCCAGTTGGCGAGCGCGCCCTCGAGTCCAGACTCCTTGAATATCTGCGTCGCGTAGTTTAGCACCGAATTGACGCCTGTCGTCTGGTTGCACGTGAGCACGAGGACTGCAAGGACGAACGGAATCACGTACTTCCGCTGCAGGAGGCTCTCGCCCTTCGATGCGGCGGCGACCGCGGCCTTCTCGGCCTCGGCGGCCTTGTCCGCGGCAATCATCTCATCGAGAATCGCCTTGGCCTTCTCCTCGCCGTTGTTCGCGGCAAGCGACGCAAGCGCATCGTCGCGGCGTCCGCGGTAGTAGAGCCACCGCGGCGACTCGCGGAGCTTGAACGCTCCAATCGAGAGGATGAGCCCGGGAATCGCCGAACACCAGAAGATGAGCTGCCAGGCGGTGATCTTCGACGCCATCGGCACCGACGGATCCTCGGCATTGCCGATCGCGTATGCGACGACGAGCCCCACAACGGCCGAGAAGACGATTCCGACGGTCAGCAAGAGCTGGAACATCCCCGTGCCCTTCCCACGCGAGTCGGCGTCTAGGCACTCGGCGAGGTACATCGGAACGACGACGCCGAGGAAACCTCCGGCGACACCCTGGAGAAGCCGCCCCGAGACCATCAGCGCGAAGTTGCCCCCTTCGAACCATCCGGACGCGCAGATTACGGGGATCGACAGCGTGAAGCACAGCGACGAGAGGAAGATCATCATCCGGCGGCCCATCCATTCGGTGAGCTGTCCCGCAAAGAGCGAGGAGATGACCGATCCCCAGAGGACCGCACCCACGACGAACCCGAGCTGCCCCTTGGAGTAGTTCGAGGTCGCGAGGAGGTAAGGATACGCCTGGTCGACGACTCCTACGTCGATTCCGTAGAGAAGCCCTCCAAGTCCGGCCATTATCAGCAAGTACTTAGCATATCCCCTGACTGTCATTTTCTCGTCTCCTGTTGCCTGTGGTTTTTAAAGCTATATCCCGACCGCGAGCGCGGCGGCGATGGTCTGGTCCATGTCGAAGTACCTGTAGTCACCGAGCCGCCCTCCCACGACGAGGTTCGGGACCTTCGCGGCCTCGGCGCGGTACTTCGCGAGGAGTTCGCGCGACTCGTCGCAGTCGACCGGATAGTACGGCTCGTCGCCGGGCTTCCACTGCGCGGAATACTCGCGCATCACGACCGTCTTCGGCGCGGACATGACGTCCGCCATCTCCGGATGGTAGTGCTTGAACTCGTGGATGCGCGTGTAGGGAACCTCCGCCTCCGTGTAGTTGACGACCGCCGTGCCCTGGAAGTCCTTCATCTCCAGAGTCTCCGTCTCGAACCTGAGCGTCCGCCACGGAAGATGCCCGAACTTGTATCCGAAGAGCGCGTCGATCGGCCCGGAGTAGTAGACCGGAACGTCCGCAAAGTCCCCGAGGGAATACGGCGAGTTGACCTCCACACTGACATTCGGATGGTCGAGCATGCGCGCGAAGACGGCGTTGTATCCGTCGGACGGGATTCCCTGCAGATAGTCCTTGAAGTAGTTCACGTCGTAGTTGTCGCGCACGGGCACGCGCTTGATGATCGAGGGATCGATCTCCTCCGGCGCCTTGCCCCACTGCTTCGAGGTGTACCCGCGGAAGAACGCGTCGAAGATCTCCGCCTTGCGCGCGTCGTCGAGGAAGCCGGCCACTTCGCCGGGCTTCAGTTCCACGCCGAAGAACTTGTTGACGAGGGCGAGCCCGAGTGGAAGGTAGTATATCTTCCCCCTGTAGTTCGCGAGCACCTTGTGCTGGTAGCCGTTGAACTCGGTGAAGCGGCGGACGAAGTCCCAGACCGCCCTGTCGTGCGTGTGGAAGATGTGGCTGCCGTAGAGATGGACCTCTATCCCAGTCCCGGGATCCGTCGCGCAGCGGACGTTTCCGCCGACTTCGCCGCGCGCCTCGAGCACAAGCACCTTCCTGCCCGCCTCCGCGAGCCTGCGCGCGACCGTGCACCCCCAGAAACCGGCGCCAGCCACGACTGCATCAAATCTTTCTTTGAGCTCCATTAGTTGTATTATACCATATTTCTCATATTCGAATTTGAGACTCTATGCTATCTCCTTGATGCGCACGACAGCGCCTCGAGGAGCGGCGCTATGAATGGCTCCTCGACCTCCATGCCGAGGGGGATCGCCTGCTTGTTCGCGCCGTGGAAGTCGCTTCCGGCGGACTTCATCAGCCCGACGCGCGACGCAATGCGCGTGAACTCCATGTTCTCCTCCGGCGTGTTCGCCTGGTAGTACGCCTCGAGTCCGTCGAGCCCCGCCTCCCTGAGCCGCGCGAGCTCGCGCTCCGCCGCGACGTAGTCGCAGCCGACCGTCTTCCACTCCCTGCGCCAGAACTTCGGATGCGCCATCACGCATATCCCGCCCGCCGCGTGGACTACTCGGAACGCATCCTCCTGCGACGGATGGTACCGCTCCTCGTAGCAGCGCGTCTCCGCCGGCGAGTCGGACAGAAGGTACTTGGCGAACGCCTCCGGAATCGTCTTTGCGTATCCGTTGTCGACGAGCCAGCGCGCGAAGTGCGGACGCGCGAGGACGTCGCCGTGCGGCTCGGGCCGGATGTCTATGCCGAGGCGGTGGAAGTTCGCGAAGATGCGCTCGTTGCGCTCGTTGCGTCCGTCGAGGATGCGCTTCAGGAAATCCTTCAGCGCCGCGTTCTCCGAATCGACGCCGAGTCCGAGAAGATGAAACCTGTCGAACCCCTCGCCCGGCTCGATCGAAAGCTCCACGCCCGCAATCTTCCTGACCTGCGGCTCGGCAGACAGGAACTCGCCGACGCCGTCGCAGTTGTCGTGGTCCGTGAGCGCGATCGCGGCGAATCCGCCGCGCGCGGCCATCTCCACAAGTCCGCGCGGCGCGACGGTCCCGTCGCTCGCCGTCGAATGAACGTGGAAGTCAACGATCATTTCGCCTCTATAGCCCCGGAAAGCGTCTTCACCCATTTGCCAAGCTCGTCCTTGGTCCGGCATTCAACGAGAAGTCTGAGGTATGGCTCGGTGTTCGACTTGCGGATGGAGATCCATCCTTCGCGATACTCAAGGCGGTAGCCGTCGATCTCCGAACGCGAAGTCTCCTCGCCAAGCGTCTTGGCGACGTCGAGCACTCGCGCGATGGCGGCTTCTTTGTCTTCCACCTTGAAGTTGATCTCGCCGGAGTTCGCATAGCGCGAGACGATGGGCTTCATCATCTCCGAAAACGTCTTCCCCTCCGCCTTCGCCTTCGCGATTTCGGAGAGTATGCGCGTCGCCGCGAGAAGGCCGGAGTCGCATCCGAAGAACTCCGAGAAGTAGTAGTGTCCCGCGAGCTCGCCGCCGCAGAGCGCGCCGACCTTGCGGATGATCGGCTTCGCGAACGCGTGGCCCACCGGAACCATCACCGGCTCGAATCCGTCTTCCTTCAGCGTCTCGATCGCGCCGCGCGACGTGCGAACGTCGTGGATGATCTTGGGACAATTGTTTGATTGTTTGGATTGTTTGATTGTTTGATTGGCTGACGCGGCAAGAGTTGCACGTGCAACGACGGGAATCAAGTAGTCGGGCTGGACGAATTCGCCGCGCTCGTCGACGAACATCGCGCGGTCGGCGTCGCCGTCGAAGATCACGCCGCAGTCGAGTCCCTTCTCGCGCACGACCTTCGCGATCTGCTCGCGCGCCTCGGCCTTGAGCGGATTCGGCGAATGGGCCGGGAAGGATCCGTCGGGCGTGTCGTTCAGAAGGACCGCGCCAGGGAACATCTCTCGCGCGAAGAGCGAGGCCATGCCGTTCGAGCAGTCGACGGCGAAAGACAAGTGTTTGAGTGTTTGGGTGTTTGAGTGTTTGAGTTGCCAGGCGATGTAGCGAGAGAGAGGTGAAGACGGGTTGGTGGGTTGGTGGGTTGGTGGGTTGAGGGGTTGGTGGGTTTGAGTGGGGGAGTGGATGGCGTCCTCTTTCACCAGACGCTCGACTTCGTTGAGGCCGTCGGCGTAGCCAACCGGGAGCGCAGACGCCTTCGAGACCTTGAGTCCGTTGTCCGTCGGCGGATTGTGCGACGCCGTGACCATAACCGAGCCGTCGTAGCCGTCCTCGGCGGTGAAGAAGTACACCATCGGCGTCGTGCAGCGCCCAATGTCGCACACCTCCGCGCCTGCCTCGGAGAGCCCCTTCACGAGCGCGTCGCGCACTGCGTCGCTCGTCTTGCGGCAGTCGCGTCCGACGAGCCAGCGCTTGCCCTTCACGACCTTCGGCAGGGCGAGCCCGACCCTGTAGACTGTGTCGAGGTCGAAGTCGACACCGAAGGTGCCGCGCATGTCATAAGCCTTGAAAAACCCCATAGCGATATTATTATAGCAAATCAAGAATATGATGTGCGCAGAATGTAGCCAAAATCTCGCTAAGCCTCGCGGGGGAGGGCTACGCGGTTTCCGGGGAAGAAGCGGACGCGGCCCTTGAGCCGGAGCGCCATGCAAAGCGCGTTCACCTTCTCGACGGGAAGCCCGGTGCGCCGCACGAGCACGTCCATCTGGACGCCATCGGCGTCCACCTCGCGCATTACCATCGCCTCCTCAACGGAGAAAGGCGGCGCGCTCGGCGTCTGCGGCTCCGGCGCAGGCATGGCGGCGGGTTCCGATTCCGCGGTGGGCGAATCCGGCTTCGGCTTCGCGGCGCGGCGGATGCGCCGCGCCGTGGACTTCTTCGCTTCGGGAAGCAGCTCGGAAAGCTCCTCCTCGACGTCTGCAGCGTTCCTGACGAGCCGCGCGCCGTCGCGTATGAGCGCGTTGCATCCCGAGCTCGCGCGCGCGTCGACTCGTCCGGGCACAGCCATGACGACGCGCCCCATGTCCGCGGCGAGCGAAGTGGTTATGAGCGTTCCGCTCTTGACCGGCGCCTCGACCGCGACGACTCCGCGGACAAGCGCGGCGACGACGTGGTTGCGCTGCGGGAAGGTCTGCTGGTCTGGCTGGCGTCCGAACGGGAACTCGCTCACGACGGCCCCGCCCTTCTCGACGATCTCGCGGGCGAGTGCGCGGTTCTCCTCGGGATAGAAGCGGTCCAGCCCGGAGCCGATGATGCCGACGGTCTTGCCGTCCGCGGCAAGTGCGCCGCGATGCGACTCCGCGTCGATGCCGAGCGCGAGTCCGGAGACGATCGTCCAGCCGTGCCGGGCGAGGTCGCGCGAGATCCTGAACGCCTGGTCGAGTCCGTACGGCGTCGCGCGCCTCGTCCCGACCATCGCGACGGACGGGGACGAGAGAAGCGAGACGTCGCCCTTTACGTAGAGCGCGAGCGGGTGGGATGGCTGGTCGAGGAGGCGCGGCGGATACGCCGCGTCTGCGGGGGTGACGATCTCGACGCCGTAGCGCTTTGCGAGCGCAAACTCGGCGCGGACGTCGATTTCGCCGCCGGAACGCGACGCCTTCAAGGGAAGCGCGAGCCAGGCGGCCGCGACGGAGCCGTGTTCAAGGGCGAGCTCCGCCACCTTTACCGAGCCGATCCTGTCCGTCAGGTTGAAGGCGACATAGGCCTCGCGCTCGTCCAAACTACCCCCTTGATTCATCCGCGTCCCTTATGATATACTATATGGACTTTTTGGCCCCATCGTCTATCGGCTAGGACACGAGCTTTTCATGCTTGGTAGAGGAGTTCGACTCTCCTTGGGGCTGCCAATCAACCCTTCTGCTTCAGAGCCTGGCTCACCGCGAGCATGCGCTCGCCGAGGTCCGCGAAGCCGACGTCGGTAGAGTAGACGTCCTTGTAGTACTGGTACGCCTTCTCGAGGTCGCCCGCCTCCTCTGCGCAGAGTCCGAGCTGGTAGACAACCTTCTTCTTGAGGTCGTCCATGGTCGGGATCGCGTCGCGCGCGGTCTCGAGCTGCATGACGGCCATGTCGGTCTGGCCCTTCTTGAGGAAGCACATCGCGAGGTAGTAGAGCGCCGAAAGGCGGTCCTTCGGGCTCTTCTGCGCGAGCTGGAGGTGCTCGAGGGCCTCGTCGTAGTACTCGTAGGTGAAGTACTGGACGCCGAGCTCGAAGCGGAGGTGGAGGTCGTTCGGGTAGCGCTCGACGCGCTGCGCGAGGTCGTCGAAGACGAACTGGTTCTTCTGGTTCTCCATCTCGACGGCGTTCTCCTCGTCGCCTGCGGCGCGGTACGCCTCGATCTGCTGGTCGTAGTAGTTGACGTACGTCTGGGAGAGCATGCGGTCAAGCTCGGGGTCCATCGCGCCGGCGGCCTCGATGGCGTCCGTAAGGCACTGGATGGCCTCCTCGAAGCGCTTGTTCTGCACGTAGATTCGCGCGAGCGCCCGGCGGAAGTTCATGTTCTTCGGCTCCTTGGCGATCTGGGCGAGCTTCTCGTTGATGAGCGCCTCGGCGTCGTCGCCGGTGATGACGGCCTTGTTCGCCTGGTCGAGCTTCTTGGCCTGGTCCTTGTTGGCGATCAGGTTCTGGAAGCCACCCTTCTTGCCGGCGGTCTGCTCCCATCCGGCGTTCATCGTGGCGCGCGCCTCGGTGTCCTTGAGGAGCTGAAGCACGCGCTGGTCGCCAGGCTTCATCTCCGAGAGCTTTTGGTAGGCGTCGCGCGCCTTGTCGAAGCGCCTCGCCATCGTGTAGTACGTGGCGACGCGCTCGAGGAGCGCGGGGTCGCGGTTGGAGCACTCGTAGGCGGCCTCGACGGTGATAGCGGCGTGGTCCGCCTTGCCGGCGGCCTCCGCGGCCTTGACCGCGGCCTCGATGTTGTCGGGGTCGAGCGGGTTCTGGCAGAGGAGTTTCTCTGCCTCGGCCATCGCCTCCGCGCCCTCGCCCTTCTTGACGAGGCCCATGATCTTCATCTGGGCCATCTTGTATCCGAGCTTCGCCCCGAACCCGGCCTTGCCGTTCTTGCGGAAATTCGCGATCTGCGCAGCCCTAAGGAGGCGACGCGTCTCGAGGACGTCCGGCGCCGCGGCGACGGCCTCCATAAGCATGTCCACTGCGAGCTCGTACCGCCCGGTCTCGAGAGCCTGCCGCCCGCGGTTCGTGAAGTTCTGCGCTTTCTGCGCCAAGTCGACTGCCATTACGATACCTCCAGACGATTGTCACCTATGTTTTCGAAAACGCCCTCGGCCTTGTAGGTCTTGAGCATGAAATGGGTTGCCGTCGACAGCACCCCGTCGAGCGTCGACAGGTCGGCAGCGACGAAATGGGCGACGTCCTGAAGGCTGTCGCCCTTGACGAACACGAGCAGGTCGTATCCGCCGGACATGAGGAAGCAGGCCTCGACCTGCTCGAACCTCGAGACTCTCTCTGCGATCTTGCCGAAGCCGCATTCGCGCTGCGGCGTTATCCTGAGCTCGATCACTGCATGAACTTCATCCATGGGTCACTCCTTGCCTTTCGACTTTCCGTCCGCTCCGTCGCGACTCCAGCCAAACCCGACAACATCGTCGACTATCTGCTGCGCGAGGTCTTCCGCAAGCCGCCCAGACGCGTCGCGACGCGCGGTCACGATGTCCGTGTCGGAGAAGAACGTCGTCTCGGCCCTGTATTGCCTGCCGTCGAACAGCACCTTCCCGTTGCGCAGGTCGACGAGCGAAACCTCGGCAACGAGCGAAAGCCTGTGTTCATAGGCGCGCATGGTCTGCGAGCGCTTGTAGTTGAGGAGCCCCGTCGGCGCGGCCTTTAGGACTGCCTGAAGCTCGAGCGCGGCGTCCTCGCGCTGGGCGATCTTGAACGTACCCTCGCGCTGGAACTCCCTAAGCGTCTGGCGCGTCGCGACGGCACCGAGCTCCACGACGTCCGTCTCGTTGCGGAACGTAGGCACGGAGACCGTGCGCATGTCGGTCGGCACAGACGACGTCCACCTGTACGCGCTGCAACCAGAGAGCAACACAAGCGAAAACAACAGCGAGACAGTCTTCCTCATTTCGCCTCCTCCTGAAGTTCGAAGAGCCTGCGCCGGACCTCCGCAGCGCGGTCTGATGCCGGATACTCGTCGAGAAAGCGCTGGTACGCGCTTATGGCGCTCCTCTTGGTACGCGTACGCGAGTCGTAGAACCTGGCCGACTTGTAGGCCTCCTCCTCGACGAGCGACTTCGCCTCGGCGAGATACCCCTCCACCTCGCCGCGGCGTTCCGACCCGAGCTTGCCGGAAGCGAGCGCGAGCCTCATGAAGTCTATCGTGTCGCGAACGCGCTCGCGGTTGTACTCGCAGCGGTGCAGTACGACCATGCGCGCCTTCGCCTCGCGGTACAGCGCCTCGGCCGCCTCCGCGGTGCCGGGATGGAGGTTCCTCAGGTTCTCGTACACCGTAACCGCCGTCTCCGGTCTGTCCTCGTCCTCGCGCAGCTGGGCGATCGTGAGCATCGCGCGCGGCGCGAACTTCGCACCCGGCGCGCGCAGCACCACGGCCTCGTACGCGCGGCGAACGTCCACCGTGTTGTCGAAACGGAAGAAGAGCACGGTCTTGCCCTCGTCGCGCATGAGCTCCGCCGTCTTGTAGAGCGTGTCGACCGCGGCGTCGTAGTCGCACTGCGAGGAGTAGAAGTCGACGAGGTAGCGGTACTCCTTGAACGCGGCCTCGTAGTCGAGCTCGCGGGACAGGAGGATGTCGGCGACTGCCTTCTGCGCCTTCGGCGCCTCGGGCGACGTGGGCCACTGGCGCACGAGCGCGTCATATGCCTTGCGCGCGTCGCGCCAGGACTCCGCGGCCTCGAGCTCGGCGGCATAGGCAAGCTGCTCGGACGCCGTGTCGCGCTTGGGGCCGTTGAACCACGAAAACCAGCGCGGCTCCTTGCGCGACGGCTTGATTATCTCGTCTTCGCTGTCAAAACCGGGGTATGCGTCGGTCGCGTAGCGTATGCCCGGACCAGGGCTCGCCCCGGGAGGCACGGCCATCGCGCCGAACGCCGCGACTACGAGCGCCGCGGAAAAAACAATCGCCTTTCTGGAACACATGGTCTATATTATACCAAAAAGAACGAACCGCCGCACAACTCACTGGACGTCTTCTGCAACTCCCGTCGGACGCGCCAGGGGCTCGATGCCCATGTCCTTGAGCCTCGCGTTGACCCCGAGCCACGCGCGCTCCCTCAGGCTTTCCGGCGCGCGGTAAACCGAATCCAGCGCCTTTTCGCGGAACTCGCGCTCCTGCTCCTGCCGCTCGTCGAGGAACTCGAGGTACCCGGCTACGTCACCGCCATCCGCGATGTACGCGCGCATGTCGGCGCGCATCTTCGCGACGATGTTCCTGAGCATGCGGTGCTCCGGCGGCTCGCCCGCGACGTATTCGACGTCCGCGCCAAGCTCCGCGGCGAATACGCCGCACTCCTCCTCGGAAGCCGGCCGCAGCTCGACGTAGCGTCCGGGCTGCGCGTAGCGCGCGAGGCGGCGGTCGAGCGCGGACGAAAGGACGTTGGTCCAGTCCGAGTACACTCCCGCCGCAATCAGCTCCCTGTCCCCCTCGAGCTGCGCGCGGGAGCGCGGCGCGCGGTCGTCGCGCCCGACGAGCAGGGCCGCAGCGAGCGCCGTCGCGAGGAGGACTATCGCCGCTCCGGCCGCGTACGGCTTCCAGTTGACCGGATCGTCCCCGACGACGCGGTAGGGGCGAATCCCGGACTTCCTCAGGAGCGCATAGGCGTTCTCGCGGCTCTTGGCGTTGATCCAGCCTTCCTTGTTCTCGTTTTCCTTCGTCTGGTAGAAATAGCGATACTTCATTTGCCCGCCTCCCGCCTCTCGATGCCGGCTATGAAGTTCGTGGAGAAGTCGTACGCACGCCGATCCTCCTCGGACAGCCTGTCGGGGCGCCCGCCGCATTTCAATAGCGCAATGTCCCTCGCCGTAGCGAAAGTCGACTTCGCCGCCGTTACGTCCCCCTTGCCGCGCGCGTACAGCACGCGGCCCTTGTAATAGCGCAGCAGCGCGCTCCCAGGGTTCCTCGCCTCGCCCTCAGAAAGTATCCTCAGCGCAAGTTCGCGATCCTTCATCATGTCGCCAGCCACATAGGCCGCAGTCGTCCACGCGTCGATGTTGTGCGGATCCGCCTTCACAGAGGCCCAAAGCCAGGGGATCAGCTCCACGGACTTCTCGCCCTCGAGATGGCGGTGCACGCGAGGGGCCCTGACGCGGCTGTTTATCCAGCGCCACGGATCGAACGACCCGCCGTGCTCCTCATGCTCGTCTTGCGCCTCGGCCTCGTCTCCGTCGTGGTGGTCGTGGTGCTCGCAATTCTCGTCGTGGTGGCGATGCTCGTCGCCGTGCGCCTCGTGGCAGTCCATGTCGATGCCGCCATGGAAGTAGCTGTCGGCCTTCTGCACCATCGCGCGCCCAAGCACCTCGCGCGCGTCGCCGAATGCGACCGCAAGCGCGCCGTCGCCACGCACGACCTGCGGGAAGGCGTCGCGTCCGTGAAGCTGACGGAGCGAGACGGAAAGGAACAAGGTGAGCACGGCGACGAACAGGGCGGAGGCCCCGAAGAGCTCCGCTATCTGCGCCGTGCGCGCCTCGGCCGTCCGTTCGCCCTTCACAGACGCCTCCTCCTAAGTACGAGCGCGGCAAGGCTCAGGAGAGCCGTGACATACGCAAAGGCGTAGAGCATAACAACCGCGAAAACGAGCCCGTCCACCCCTCCCCAACCGTGCACGAGGCGCTGGCGCATGTCGAAGAACTCGGCGTGCGGCGCAAAGGCGTAGACCGCCTTGACGAGCCATGAGAGCGCGGCCGGGAGGCCTTCCGAATACTCGGGCAGGTTCCTGCCGAAGAAGAACATCCCGATGAGCGCGATCGAGCAGAGCGCGTAGTTCGCGGAGGCGGACATGACGAGCGAGCCGAGGAGCGACAGCGCGACGGCGAGCGCCGCGAACGCAAAGTGCAGCGCGACCGCCTGGCAGAGCTCCGAGGAGAACGAGCCGCCCCTCAAGAGGACGCTCGCCGCGAAGAGGACGTAGAAGAACGCGAGCGCGGACCATGACGCGGCGAGCGCGCCAACGTACTTGCCTACGAGCAGCCGCCCCCGCGAGATCGGCTTCGCGAGCAGCGGGTAGATCGTCCGAGCCTCGAACTCCGGCGCGAAAAGCCTCTGCCCCGCGCCGAGCGAGACAAAGAGCGAGAAGCCCCAGACGAGCAGCAGCGCCACCTCGTCGAGGTAGCGCGACGCGCCCGCCGAGCCGAACGGCGACGCCATCGCGAGCGGCACCATGAGCGCGAGGCCGAGGAGAACGAGTGCGAACACGTCGTTCCTGCGCCACAGCTCAAGGAAAGACAGCTTTACGAGGGCACGGACCTGCAGGGCAAACGTCTTCATTTCGCCCCCTCCAGGGTCTTTAGGAAAAGCCGCTCCAGGTTCGACTCTCCGTCGCCGGCGATGCCCTTGACGGATCCCTGGTACACGCACCTTCCCTTCTTCATTATCGCGACGCGGTCGCAGAGGAGCTCGGTCTCGCCAAGTTCGTGAGACGAGAAGAATATCGCCTTGCCGCGCTCCTTCAGCGAGCGCATCAGCTCGCGGAAATGTATCCGCGCGAGCGGATCGAGCCCGGTGAACGGCTCGTCGAGCACGAGGAGGTCGGGGTCGTTGAGCAGCGCCTGCGCAATCCCCGCGCGCTGGAGCATGCCCTTCGAGTAGGTCTTGAGCGGACGCTTCGCGGCGTCCGCGAGGCCAACGGACTCGAGAAGCCCGTCCGTCCGGTCCTTCACCATCTTCGCGTCGAGCCCGCAGATGCCGCCGTAAAACGCGAGAAGCTCGCGCGCGTTGAGGTACGGATAGTAAGTCGCGACCTCCGGCATGTAGCCGACGCGGGCGCGCACCGCGGGATCCGACGGATCCCCACCGAAGACCGAGACCTTTCCCTCGCCGGGCGCGAGGAGTCCGAGGACCATCTTGATCGTGGTCGTCTTGCCGGCTCCGTTCGTCCCGAGAAACCCCATCACCTCGCCGGCGTTCAGCTTGAGCGAAAGGCCGTCCACCGCCTTCACGGACCCGAACGTCCGCGAGACTCCCTCTATTTCCACAGCACTGCCCGAACTGCTCATCTACCCTCCTTTGCGAAGCGCAGGACGTCCGCCGCCACAAGCGGATTCTGGAACGTGAACGCAAGCCGCGCGGCGCATGCGCCGCCAGCCTCGAAGACGATTCCTCCCGGCTCTACGGAAAACGACTTCAGGTCCGAATACAGAATGCCGAAGTCGAGGCCCTTGCCGACGAACGCGACGCCCCTGTTCGTGAAGTAGCAGTGTGTTCGCTGGTCGACGCGGCACCTGTGCCTGAAGCGAGGGAATGCAACGTCGCTCGGACGCCCCGTCGGACGGTCCGTGCCGCCTGCAAGATCTGCCGCGGAAGCGCGCAAGTCGACGTATAGCGTCCCCTTCTCGTGGAAAAGCACCTTGTCGTCGCGAACGATGGACGAGATCGTGGCGATCTTCCCGGCGCTCGCAGGCCTTGGCTTGATGTTCTTGACTCCGCCCTCCGCGAGCCACTGTGCGTAGCGTTCCCTGTTGTGGCGGACGCGCCGACGGCGCCGTATCCACACCACCACCATCGGGATGAGAAGCCAAAAGAAAGCAAACGCAATCGTGATGAGACCAAGCGCATGCATGAACCACGGCTTGTCGAGATTGTCCAGGTCCTGGAATATGAACCAGAACATCCCGCCGAGGAACACGAAGGCGATGAGTTTTCTCAATGCATAGATCACATCGTAAATTATACCACAAATCAGGACTCCACGACCAGAGCAATGTCGGTCTACGCGCTCCTAACCACCGTCGCCGAGGGGGTGTGCGCCAGAATCACTGGCGCTTGCCGCCGGCGAGCGTCTCGGCGCAGTTGAGGTAGTACGCCCTGATGCGCTCGTAGGCGTTGATGACGTCGAGCTCGCCCAACACGCGGATCGACGAGCCTGGGTCCTCGGGTCCGACGCGTCCGAGCTGGAGCCTGCGGCACTCGCGCACGAAGGCGTGGAGCTCCGACGAGCGCTTCTGCAGCGCCTCGAGGTCGA